>Ga0209048_10000040_pt1 | contig 116814 bp, 106 predicted proteins | sample FrelakmetCRP12CR_FD_187146 | JGI IMG/M metagenome (GOLD analysis project Ga0209048, IMG submission 187146) | Freshwater lake sediment microbial communities from the University of Notre Dame, USA, for methane emissions studies - CRP12 CR (SPAdes)... | ecosystem: Environmental > Aquatic >...
GTCCCCGTCCCGACCTGAGCCCCGGGGGCGATCGGGCCCCTGACCGCCCGGCGCGGACCTCCGGAGCTTGCCTCCCAACCCGCCCGCTGGTATAAAACACGGCTCTTTCAGCGGGTCCCGGCCATTGACCGGGTGCCCGGTTTCGAGGAATCAGCCATGTCCAAAGTCTGTCAGATCACCGGCAAGCGGCCGATGAGCGGCAACACGGTGTCGCACGCCAACAATCGCACGCGCCGTCGCTTCCTGCCGAACCTGCATAAGCAGCGCTTCTGGCTCGAGGGCGAGAAGCGCTGGGTCAGCCTGCGCGTGTCCGGTCATGGCCTGCGCACCCTCGAGAAGAAGGGCGTCGAGGCCGTGGTGGCGGAACTGCGCGCCCAGGGCGTCAAGGTCTGATAGCGGGAGCACCGAGCCATGCGCGACAAGATCAAACTCGTTTCGACGGCCGGCACGGGCCACTTCTACACCACGACCAAGAACAAGCGTCTACACCCCGAGAAGCTTGAGGTCATGAAGTTCGACCCGAAGGCCCGCAAGCACGTCACGTACAAGGAAGCCAAGATCAAGTGAGGTGCGAGCCCCGCTGATCCTGCGAAGAACCCGCCCCACGGCGGGTTTTTTGTCTGGGTCCGTCACCGTCCGAGCCGCCGACCACCGCGTCCCGTGCCCGAGCTTCCCGAAGTCGAAACCACCCGTCGCGGCATCCGCCGGGCGCTGCGCGGCCGGTGCATCACCGGCGTGATCCTGCGTGAGCCGCGCCTGCGCTGGCCGGTCGACCGGCGCCTGCCCGCCCTGCTGCCGGGGCAGCGCGTGCGGGAGGTCCGCCGCCGCGCCAAGTACCTGCTGATCGAGCTCGATCGCGGCACGCTGCTCGTCCACCTCGGCATGTCCGGGAGCCTGCGCGTGCTGGCGGCGGACACGCCGTTGCTCGCCCACGATCACTACGACCTGGTGCTCGACTCCGGCCGCTGCCTGCGTTTCAATGACCCGCGGCGGTTTGGCAGCCTGCACTGGGTAACGGGTGACCCGCAGCAGCACCGGCTCCTCTCGGGCCTGGGTCCCGAGCCGCTCGAGGGCGGGTTCGACGCCGACCATCTCGCCCGCCGGGCCCGCGGGCGCCGAATCGCGGTCAAACAGTTCCTGATGGACCAGCACGTCGTGGTCGGCGTGGGCAACATCTACGCGAGCGAGGCGCTCTTTCGCGCGGGTATCAGCCCCCGCCGTGCCGCCGGCCGCGTCGGCCGGGCGCGCTTCGAGCGGCTGGTCGCGGCCGTGCGCGAGGTGCTCGGCGAGGCGATTCTCGAGGGCGGGACCACGCTGCGGGACTACGTCGGCGCGGATGGAACCCCGGGCTACTTCCGCCAGAAGCTCTACGTGTATGAGCGAGCCGGCGAGCCGTGCCGGCGCTGCGGCACGCCGGTGCGCCACCTGGTGCAGGGCCAGCGCTCCACCTACTACTGCCCGGCCTGCCAGAAGTAACCGCCGGTTATGGTCTGAGATCCGCGCTGGCCGTTGCGGCCTATACCTTTGCCGCCGCCCGCACGACCGTCCCATAATCGATCCTCATGGCAGCCTCTCCAGCAAGGATCCTGCTCGGCGTCACCGGCGGCATCGCCGCCTACAAATCGGCCGAGCTGGTGCGCCGCCTCAAGGAGCGGGGCGCTGACGTCCAGGTAGTGATGACGGCGGGGGCGCAGCATTTCGTCACCCCGCTCACATTCCAGGCGCTCTCCGGCCGTCCCGTGCGCAGCGATCTCTGGGACGAGGCGGCGGAAGCCGCCATGGGACACATCGAGCTCGCCCGCTGGCCCGACCGCATTCTGGTCGCACCGGCCTCGGCCGATTTCCTCGCCCGGCTCGCCCACGGCCTGGCCAACGATCTGCTGACCACGCTGTGCCTCGCGACCGACGTTCCGCTCAGAGTCGCGCCGGCGATGAACCGGCTGATGTGGGCGAACCCGGCGACGCAGGCCAACGTGGCGGCGCTGCGGGCGCGGGGCGTCGAAGTGCTCGGTCCCGCCGCAGGCGAGCAGGCCTGCGGCGAGACCGGACCGGGTCGCATGGTCGAGCCCGGGGAACTCGCCGACTTGATACTGGCGGGCCCGGCGGTGGCCGGCGTGCTACGTGGTCGGAAGGTGATCGTGACCGCGGGCCCGACGCGCGAGCGAATCGACCCGGTGCGGTTCATCACCAACCGCAGCTCCGGCAAGATGGGTTACGCGGTCGCCGAGGCGGCTCGCGACGCGGGCGCGGAGGTGGTGCTCGTCACCGGACCGGTGAACGTGCCGGCGCCCCGCGGCATCACCTGCGTCAACGTCGAGACCGCCGAGCAGATGATGGGCGCCGTGAACGCGCATCTGCCGGGCGCCGACATCTTTATAGCGGCCGCCGCCGTCTCCGACTACCGGCCTGTGCAGATCTCGGCCGAGAAGATCAAGAAGACCAGCGAATCGATGGTGCTCTCCCTCACGCGCACACCAGACATCCTCGCCACCGTGGCCGCCGGCTCGCCTCGACCGTTCGTCGTCGGCTTCGCGGCGGAAACGCAGAACGTCGAGCGCAATGCGCTCACCAAGCTCGAGAGCAAGCGGCTCGACATGATCGCCGCGAACCGGGTGGGCGATGGCTTGGCTTTCGACTGCGACGACAACGCGCTGACGGTGTACTGGCCTGGCGGCCGCCGCGAGCTGCCGCGGGCATCGAAGTCGCGCCTCGCGGCCGATCTCATCGGCGTGATCGCCGAGCGCTTCGTGAAATGAGCGCTGGCCCTGCCAGGCGACCGCTGCAGGTGCGCATCCTCGACCCGCGCGTCGGCAAGGAGTTCCCGCTGCCGCACTACGCCACGCCGGGCTCGGCCGGGCTCGACCTGCGGGCCTGCCTCGACGCACCGCTCGTGCTCGCGCCGGGTCAGACGCAGCTCATACCGACCGGCCTCGCGATCCACCTCGACGACCCGGGGCTGGCCGCCGTGCTGCTGCCGCGCTCGGGCCTCGGCCACAAGCACGGCATCGTGCTCGGCAACTTGGTCGGCCTGATCGATTCCGACTACCAGGGACAGGTGATGGTGTCGTGCTGGAACCGCGGCGCCACGGCGTTCACGGTCGAGCCCGGGGAGCGGATCGCGCAGCTCGTCGTCGTGCCGGTGGTGCAGATCGAGTTCGAGATCGTGGAGAGGTTCACCGAGAGCCACCGCGGCGACGGCGGCTTCGGCAGCTCCGGGCGCGCCTGAGGGTCCGCCCTCGGGCTACTGCAGACCCTTCAGTTCCTTGAAGCGGGCGATGTCGGCTCCGAAATCGCGGCGCAGCCGCTGCTGCTCGACCGTGTTCTTGGCGAGTTCCTGCTCGTAGACCTGTAGGCCGTTCACGGTGTTCACCAGTTCCTCCGCGACCGTGTCGGGAAGCGCGGGTGCGTTGGCGTTCGGGCTGTACGGCCGGTAACGCTGCACGTCCTGCATGAGGCGCGCCTGGCGCGCGCGCAGATTCTGGATGTACTGGTGGGTGACGAACGCCTGCTGCTCCAGCAACTCGAGGCGCTGATCGCGCAGCCTCTCGATGTCGGCCACCGACAGGTAGGTGGCCAGCAACGTGCGGTCGCGCTGCGCGGCGGCGGTCTTGGCGTCTGCGTCCGCCTGCTGCTGGTTGACCTGCTCCGTCGAGCGCTGGCCGGGGATGACGCGGAGCAGGTGGCTCCTCTGGTCGAGTACCTCGATGTCCGCGCCCAGGCATTCCTCGGGAATGGCCTGGCCCACGAACGATTCCCCCTTCGCGTTCTTGCAACGGTAGAAGGCATCGTGCGGCGAGCCGCCGGCCGCCGCCGGCGCCGCTCCGGCCGCGAGCTGCGCGGCGAGGGCCACCGGGATCAGTAAGCGGATCGTGTCCTTCGGCATGGGTGGATTGTGCCCTCGCTCCCGCGGGTTACCTCAGCGCGGGGGCTGAAATCGGTTCGGCTTTGTGAACTATGTCAAACCGGGCCGCCAAACTACACCCCGTAGCGGTCCCGGTAGGCTTTCACCGCCGCCAGAGTCCCTGCCTCGCCGGCGGACTCGAGGTGCGCCATGAGGTCGCGCAGCCGCAGCGCGCTCACGACCGGCAGGGCATAGCTGTCCTGGACCTCCTGCACGGCGGACTTCTCCCCCTGGCCACGCTCCTCGCGGTCAAGGGCGATCAGCACGCCCGCCGGCGTCGCGCCGTGGGCACGGATGATCTCAACCGACTCGCGGATCGCGGTGCCCGCCGTGATCACATCGTCCACGATCAGCACCTGGCCGGCCAGCCGGGCGCCGACGATCGTGCCGCCCTCGCCGTGGTCCTTTGCCTCCTTGCGGTTGAACGCGAACGGCAGGTCGAGGTGCTCGTGCTCGGCGAGCGCCGCGGCGGTGGCCGTCACGAGCGGGATACCCTTGTAGGCGGGCCCGAACAGCATGTCGAACCGCACGCCGGAGAGCGCCGCCGCACGCGCGTAGAAGCGGCCCAGCGAAGCGATGGCGTGGCCGGTGTTGAACAGCCCGGCGTTGAAGAAGTACGGACTCAGGCGGCCGGACTTGAGCTTGAACTCCCCGAAGCGCAGCACGCCGAGGCCGAGGCACAGCTTGATGAAATCGGGTTGATCCATCTGTCTACTTTATACTGCGCGCCCATGCGCATCATCACCCTCAACGCGAACGGCATTCGCTCGGCGGCGCGCAAAGGGTTCTTCGGCTGGCTGGACCAGCAGAACGTGGACGTCGTCTGCGTCCAGGAGACCAAGGCGCAGCGCGACCAGCTCAGCGACCCGATCTTTCACCCGCGCGGTTACCACAGTTACTACTTCGACGCCGAGAAGAAGGGCTACAGCGGCGTCGCGCTGTACTGCCGCCGCAAGCCGCAGGACGTCCTCACCGGCTACGGGTCGCGCGAGTTCGACGCCGAGGGCCGCTACATCGAGGCGCAGTTCCAGGGGCTGAGCGTGGTCTCGGTCTACCTGCCCTCGGGCTCCTCGAGCGAGGAGCGGCAGCGGGCCAAGTTCCGCTTCCTCGCGCAGTTCATGCCGCACCTGCGCGCTCTGAAGCGCCGGCGCCGCGACTACGTGCTCTGCGGCGACTGGAACATCGCCCACAAGCCGATCGATCTGAAGAACTGGCGCGCCAACCAGAAGAACTCCGGCTTCCTGCCGGAGGAGCGCGGGTGGCTCGATGAGCTCTTCGACGACGCCGGCTACGTCGACGCGTTTCGCGAGGTCAACGCCGAACCCGAGCACTACACGTGGTGGTCGAACCGCGGCCACGCCTGGGCGAAGAACGTCGGCTGGCGCATCGACTACCAGGTACTCTCGCCGCGACTGCGCGGCAGCGTGACGGGCGCCGCCATCTTCAAGCAGCAGCGCTTCTCCGATCACGCGCCGCTGACGCTCGACTACGACCTGTGAGCGCCGGCACGGAGCGGGCACCTTGGTGGCGGGGCTGGCTTGCGGCCATGGGGGCCTACCAGCACCCTCGCGTCCTCGGCATGCTGTTCCTCGGGTTCTCCTCGGGCTTGCCGTTCATGCTGGTGTTTTCCACGTTGTCGGCCTGGTTGCGCGAGTCCGGCATCGAGCGCGCCACGATCGGCATGCTGTCCTGGGTCGGCATCATCTATTCCGTCAAGTTCTTCTGGGCGCCCGTTGTCGACCGCCTGCCGTTGCCGCTGCTGCACCGCCTGCTCGGCCGGCGGCGCAGCTGGATGCTCCTCGCCCAGGCCGGCATCGCCGTGGGACTGTTCAACATGGCGCAGTTGCAGCCCGAGCGGGGGCATCTCGCGATCGTGGCGGCGCTGGCGCTGCTCGTGGCGTTCTCTTCCGCCACCCAGGACATCTCCGTCGATGCGTGGCGGATCGAGGCTGCGCCCCCGCCGATGCAGGGCGTCATGGCCGCGGCGTACCAGCTCGGCTACCGCATCGCGCTGATGGTGGCAGGCGCGGGTGCGCTGTGGATCGCGGCCGACCACGGCTGGCGCGCCGCCTACTTGGCGATGGCCGCCTTCGCGTGCGTCGGTCCCCTGGCCACGCTGCTGGTGGCGGAGCCCGGCCCGCGCATCGCCGCGCAGGAGCAGCGCCAGGAACAGCGCGTTGTCGAGTGGCTTGAGCGCAAGGGGCACTGGCCACAGTCGCTGCAGACGCTCGGCTCCTGGTTCATCAGCGCGGTCGTCTGCCCGTTCACCGACTTTTTCACGCGCTACGGCGCCGCGCTCGCGGGGCTGACGCTGGCCTTCATCGCGAGCTACCGGCTCGCGGATTTCACGATGGGCGTGATGACGAACCCCTTCTACCTCGACACCGGCTTCTCGCTGAAGGAGATCGCGGCTATCGCCAAGGGCTTCGGCGTGTTCATGTCGATCCTCGGCGCAGTGATCGGCGGTGCGACCGTTGCCCGCCTCGGGCTGTTTCGCGCGCTTGCGCTCGGCAGCATTCTCGTGATCACCGCCAACCTGATGTTCGCTCTGTTTGCTCACCTGGGGACGAGGAGCCTCGCGGGACTCGCGGTCGTGATCAGCGCGGACAACGTCGCGATGGGCATGGCAGGCACCGCGCTGATTGCCTACCTCTCCAGCCTCACGAGCGCCTCCTACACGGCCACGCAGTACGCGCTGTTCTCGTCGATGTATGCGCTGCCCGGGAAGCTGCTGATGGGCGGGTCCGGCTTCGTGGTGGATGCGATCGGGTATCCGGCCTTCTTCTGCTACACGGCGTCGCTTGGCGTGCCGGCGCTCGTGATGCTGTATCTTCTCGCCCGCCAGACGCGGAGGGCGGAGGTGGCGAGCGGGAGCGCGGAGTAGGGGCCGTGCAGGAATTGGACCTCGCACGCGTGATCTGCCCGCTGCACGAACTCGGCGACCCGGCGGCGAAGGGGTTCACGCTGGGAGAGGGCGACTGGCCCCTGCGCGGCTTCATCGTGCGCCGCGGCAACACGCTGCGCGCCTACGTCAATCACTGCCCCCACGCCGGATTCCCGCTCAACTGGTCGCCGGACGCATTCCTCGCGCCCGAGGCGCCGCTCATCCTCTGCGTCATGCACGGCGCGCTGTTCGAAATCGAAACGGGGTATTGCGTATCCGGGCCGTGTGCGGGCTCGAGCCTGCGCGCCCTGCCGCTGCGCGTGGCGAGCGGCTACGTGATGCTCAGCGACGAGGTGCCGCTCGAGGAGCAGGCCGATCTCCGCTGAGCGGGCGCCGCGGTTCAGGACCGTTCGGCTTCGTCCGCGTCCGGCAGCTCGACTTCCGAGTAGCCCTCCGCCTCGCCGCGGTCCACGAACAGCATCGCCTCGCCGCGGCTGCCGCCAGCGGACGGTTCGGCCTCGAACTCGTTCTCGTAGTCTTCAGGGTCGACGTCGACGGAGCCGGTCCAGTCCTCCGGGGCCTCGACCTCCACAATCGTCTCCTCCTGCCACTCATCGAGGTCGAGTTCCTCCACGGCGCCGTCGAAGTACTGGATCTCCACGGTCCGGTCGTCGCGATCGATGGCGACAACTTCGAACGAATCGCCGCCGGGGCGTCCGTACCATTTGCCTATGACGGGAGCGGGGTTGACCATATGTCTGCCCTCAGGCCTAGCGATTGGCTGGTATCCTTTACCGTAATCCTCCACGTCTCTTGTAGACCTCCGGGACGAGGAGTTCAAGTCGCGGAATCTCCGAACGCATGATGTTTGACGAACTGGTCAAGTTCTTCGTAGTGCTACTGGTGGTGGTCGAGCCACTGTCGCTGCTGCCGATCGTGGCGGGTCTCACTGAGGGCGCCGGCGAGGGCTACCTGAGGCGCATGTCCTGGAAGGCGGTCGGGCTGTCGGCACTCGTGTGCTTGGTCTTCGCCGCCGTCGGTGGCGCACTGCTTGAGATCCTCGGCATCAGCGTCAACGCCTTCAAGGTCGGCGGCGGCATTCTGCTCTTCCTGCTCGCGATCGAGATGGTGTTCGCCCGTCCCTCCGGTGCGCGCTCGATCACGGCCGGCGAGGACGAGGCGGCGCATCATCGCGGCGACATCTCGGTTTTCCCGCTCGCGTTTCCGCTCATCGCGGGACCCGGGGCGCTGGCGACCATCCTGCTCGCCTTCGCGGGCGTGCGGTTCGGCTCGCTGCAGTTCGTCGCGCAGATTGGCGTGATCGTGCTGGTGCTCGCTATCACGCTCGGTCTGCTGCTGCTCACCGATCCGCTGATGCGCATGGTCGGGCGCACCGGCGGCGCGGTGCTCGGCCGCCTACTCGGCGTCCTGCTCGCTGCGCTCGCCTCGCAGTTCGTGATGGACGGCGTGCGCGGCGCGATGGCCGGTTGACCGGCTCTCAGGCCCTGCGGAAAGCCAGGTCCCAGACGCCGTGTCCGAGCCTCTGGCCGCGCCGCTCGAAGCGCGTGACCGGGCGGCCGTCGGGCCGTGCCACGTAATCCCCACCCGCCGAATCATTGCGAAGCAACGGGCAGCCGAGTGCGGTCGCCAGCATGTGCTCGGCATAGTTCTGCCAGTCCGTGGCCATGCGCAGGACGCCGCCCGGCTTGAGCTTCCGCGCCACCAACTCGAGGAACGCCGGCTGGACGAGGCGGCGCTTGTGGTGCCGCTTCTTGGGCCAAGGATCCGGAAAGTAAAGCAGCACTTCATCGAGCGAGCCATCCGCAATGCGCGCAGCCAGCACCTCCAGCGCATCGCGGCAGACAACGCGAACGTTGCGCAGGCCCTCGGTCTCGCAGCGCAGCATGAGGTGCCCGATCCCCGGGCGGTGCACCTCAATGCCGAGGTAATCCCGGTCGGGGTGCGCCGCGGCGAGCGCCACCAGCGCCTCGCCGTTGCCGAAGCCGATCTCAAGCGTGCGCGGCGCGTCGCGGCCGAAGACGACGGACCAGTCGAGAGGACCGTCGCCGTCGGGGACGCCGAGCGCGGGCCACAGCTCGCGCCACGCCCGTTCCTGCGCAACGGTCATGCGTCCGCCCCGCACGACGAAGCTACGGATCGCCCGCCTGGGTCGCGCGGTGGCCTCGCCGGTGTGCCCGGCGGCAGAGTCTGGTTTAGCGTCGTTCAAGTGGCTACAGTCGGAACCTAGGGCACCCATCGACACCCATGATAATGCCCTCGGCCAGGCAGCGAGATGTAATGGCTCGATCGAGCGGATTTCTCCTCCACCTAGGCGCCGATGCACGCGCGCTGTGTCGGCGGACCTGGTGGGTCTTCCTGATCGGCGGGCTCGCGGCCGTGATCTTCGGCGTGCTGGCGATCACCAGGCCGGTCGCGGCGTGGCTCGTCCTGGCGTCGTTCTTCGCCGCCGCTATTCTCGTGGACGGCGTCTTCAATCTCGTGGGCGCGGTGCAAAATCTCGGTAAGGACGGCTGGTGGATCATGCTGCTGATCGGCGCGCTGGGCGCAATCGTTGGCGGCTACGCCTTGCTCCACCCGCCCGTCAGCATGATGGTGTTCATGTACCTCGTCGCCCTGCAGGCGATCACGCTCGGAGTCTTCCTCCTCATGCTCGGCTACAGGCTCCGTGCTGCCATGGCGCGCGAGTGGATCCTGTACCTCACCGGTACAGCATCGGTGCTGCTCGGCCTGCTCGTCATTGCCGCGCCGGTGATGGGCGGCCTCTCCGCGATTGCCGTGATCGGCAGCTGGGCCCTGGTCACGGGCGCGCTGAAGGTGCTCTTCGCGTTGAAGGTCAGGAACCTGCCCACCGGGACCGGCGACCGAGGCGCGCTCGGTCGCTGAGGCCCGGCCGCGCTCAGGCGACGCGGCCGGCGATGCGGCCGCCGAGCAGGCAGCCGCCGAGAAACGTGCCCTCGAGACCGCGTTTGCCGTTCATCCCGCCCCCGCCGAAGCCGGCAGACTCCCCGGCGGCAAACAGGCCTGTGATCGGCCGCCCGGCGCGATCCAGTACGCGGCAGTCCAGGTCGGTCTGCAGGCCGCCCATGCTCTTGCGGCTGATGATGAACTCGCGGATGGCGACGAGCGGGCCGGCCTTCGGCTCGAGGATCTTCTGGAACTTGCAGGTGCGCAGCCGGTCGCCGATCCAGCGCCGTGCGAACTCGATGCGGCGAAGCTGATCGTCGTCGTGGAATCGCGGGCCGCGCTCGATGCAGGCATCGTAGCGGGCAGCCGCCGCCGCGACCGCCGCGCGGTCCACCGAGCGATCGCCCGCGAGCCCGTTCATCTTCTCCACCAGCTCATCGAGCGTCGGGGCCACGACGACGTCTGGGCAGCGCTGTGTCATCTCATCGTAGAGCCAGCGGTTGCCGCGCAGCATATCGCGCGCGACCGCCAGGCGATTCTTGTCCCGGAAGGATGGGTTGAACTCGCCGCCCGAAATCGCCAGCTCCTTCAGCATGATGCGGCGGTTGAGAAGCTGCCAGGAGTAGGCGCGTTCCTGGCGGCAGATCTGCGCGACGAGGTCGTGCGTATCGTAGCCGGTCACGAGCGGCATCGGGCCGATGCGCTCGCCCCGCCAGTTGAGCCACAGCGCCGACTTCGGCGGCACGAGCGAAAGCCCGTGCCCCGGCTTGCGCGGCTGCCAGTGGTGTACCCCCGCGGCGTAGTTCCATTGCCAGTCGAGGTGGGTGATGTTGGCGCCGAGCGCGGCGGCCGCATCGTGCAGCCGCCCGTCGGCGTACCGGTGCGAGCCGTTAAGGATCACCTCGGGCGGCCGGTGCCAGTCGGCGTGCCAGTGCTGCCTGACACGCTCGATGCTGCCGTTGATGCCGCCGGCGGCAACGATGACCGCCTCGCCGCTCGCCTCGAATTCGCCGCCGGCGCCCTCGAACACGCCACGGCAGCCCGTGACCCGGCCGTTGGTCGTGAGGAGCGACTCGACGCGGTGGTCGAAGCGCAGCTCCAGCCGGTCGCGGTTCGGCCGTGACAGCAGGTGCCGGTTGAGAACGACGGCGAGTTCGTGGCCCGTCCCCCAGACGATGTGCCAGCGCGGAACGGAATTCCCGGGCGTGTACAGGCCGCGCTCCACCCACAGTGGCATCGGCATGAACTCGACGCCGATCCCCTTCAGCCAGCGGTAGACCTCCTCATTGGCGCGCTGCACGTAGGCTTCGGCCCAAGCCTTCGGCCATTGGTCGTCCGAGCCGAACTCGGCGTACGCATGCCAGTCCTCGAGTCCCTGCTGCGCGCCGTCGCGGATACCGTAGCGGCGCTGCAGATCGGTGCCCGCGAACCAGATGCCGCCGAAGCTCTCCTTCGCCAGCGCGCCCATGTTCTCCTCGGCGTCGCGGTCGATGAGCAGGACGCTACGGCCGCGCTCCAGGAGTTCTATCGCCGCCGTCACGCCGGCGATGCCGGCACCGATTACGATCACGTCTGCGTGATAACGAATCACGTGGCTACCCTCGCTCGGCCGGTCGGCCGGGCAGCATGAACTGCCCAAGCCGCGCTCGCACGTTCTCTGGCAGGCGCGCGGGGCCATGCCCGTCGGTGTTCACCATGACCGCATCCGACACTCCCACGCAGAGGCCGTTCTGGAACAGGGCGAGGCCGAACGTGAACGAGGAGTTGCCGAGCCGCAGCACGCCGACGCCGACCTCGAGAGCCCCTGGATAGGTCGCCTCGTGGAGATAGTCGATCGTGAGCCGTGCGATCACCATGCGGCCGTCGGCCCCGGCGAGGAGGTCGCCGCCGAGCATCTGTCGCATGCCGGCGACGCGCGCCTCCTCGAAGTACTGGGCGACGGCGATGTTGTTGATGTGCCGCAGGGCGTCCATGTCGCCGAAGCGAGAGAGAACCTGGATGACGACCGGGTAGGTCGAGAACTCGCGGCGCAGAGGTTCGTTCTTCGGCATGTTGCGGGTCCGGGCACGGCCGTCCGGGAATTCGAAGTATACGCGGGCGTGTAGAATCGCCCGACCCTCTAGGGCCGGCCGAAGACCATGAAGAGACTCCTGCTGGCCGCGGCTGCCTTGGCCGCCTGCCTCTGGCCGCTGGCCGGTTCAGCGGACCCGCCGCTGATCGACGACGAGGCCGCCGTCGCGAACGTGTTCGACCTCGTCGCCGAGCGCCTGAGTGTCATGCCTCAGGTGGCCGCCGCCAAATGGCTGTCGGGCTCCCCGATCGCCGATCCCGCTCGCGAACAGGCCGTGCTGGACCGCGGCGCGGCCCGCGCCGCGGCGGTTGGCCTTGCTTCCCAGCCGGTACGCGAGTTCTTTGCGCAGCAGGTGGCCCTGGCCCGGGACCTACAGCTGCAGCTGCACGACGAGTGGCGCCGATCGGGCTGTACGCCCTGTGCCAGTCCCCCGGACCTCGGCGCGTTGCGCGATCGGATCGACCGGATCAACGAGGCGGTGCTGCGCGCCCTCTACGTGGCCCTGCCTGCGCTCGCAAGGCCCGATTTCGTGGAACGCTGCCGGCCGCTGGCCGACGCGCGGCTCGCCGGCGCCGTGCCCCGGGCCGCCGAGCGCGAACGGCTGCTCGAGGCGCTGCATGCGATGCGCTTCGCCCGCCCGCCAGGGCTCGGGCGAGTCCGCGCGAGCGGCGTGCTGCGCGTCGGGACCACGGGGGACTACGAACCGTTCAGCCTGGACTCCGGTGGCCGGCTCCGCGGCGCAGACATCGCGCTCGCCGAGGCACTGGCCGGGAAACTCGGCGTCGAGCCAGTGTTCGTGCGGACGAGCTGGGGCGGATTGGTCGGGGATCTCCAGGCCGACCGCTTCGATCTCGCGATGAGCGGCATCTCGGTCACCGCCGAACGCAGCGCCCGCGGCCGTTTCTCGGTGCCCTACCAGTCGGGTGGCAAGACCATCGTTGCGCGCTGTGTGGAACGGAACCGATTCGCGACGCCGGCAGACCTCGACCGGGACGGCGTCCGCGTAGTGGTAAACCCGGGCGGAACGAACGAACGTTACGTCCGAGACTGCCTGCGGCGGGCGGAGATCGTTGTGCATGCCGACAACCGCACGGTGTTCGACGAGCTGCTCGCAGGCCGCGCGGACGCGATGATCACGGACGACGTCGAGGCGGACCTGCAGGCGCGGCGGCATCCGCAGCTCTGCCGGACCTTTTCGGGTACGCTGACGCACTCGGACAAGGCGATCTTCATGGCGTCGGACGCGGCGCTCGAGGCGGCTGTGGATGAGTGGTTGCAGGGCGCAATCGCGCAGGGCGTGCCGGCCCGCCTGCTGCAGGAATCGATGGCACGGTGAGGCGCCGTGCGCGCCGCAAGGGTGGAAGCATGATGAAGCGGTTCATTTTTGCCCTCGCACTGACGCTGGTCACGAACGTGGCCCATGCCGACGCGCCGCCTGCCGTGCGCGCCCAAGCGCGTGAGATCTTCCAGCGGATCGTCGAGATGAACACTGCTGAGGGCTTCGACCAGGTGCCGGCGATGGCGGGATACCTGGCTGGCAGATTCCGCAATGGAGGCTTCCCAGCCGAGGACGTCCACGTCGTTCCCTTCGCCGACACCGCCGCCCTGGTCGTCCGCTACCGGGGCACGGGTAAGGGCGGGCGGCCGATCCTGCTGCTCGCGCACATGGATGTCGTCCCTGCCAAGCGCGAGGACTGGCAGCGCGACCCGTTCAAGCTGATCGAGGAGGACGGCTATTTCTTTGGGCGCGGTACGTACGACATCAAATCGGACGTGGCCCTGCTCACGACCACGTTCCTGCGGCTCAACGCCGAGAAGTTCGTACCCACGCGCGACCTGATCATCGTGTTCTCGGGCGACGAAGAAACGACCATGGCGTCGGCGAAGGCACTGGCAACGACGCACCGGTCGCTGCTAGGCGATCCGGAGTTCGCGCTCAACGCCGACGGCGGCGAAGGGGTTCTCGACGAGCGGACCGGCGCCCCGTTGCTCTACGACGTGCAGGGCGCCGAGAAGGCCTACGCCAGCTACGAGCTCACGGTGCGCAACCCGGGCGGCCATAGTTCCTATCCGACGTCCGACAATGCGATCTACGAACTCGCGGACGCCCTCAAGAAGCTGCAGGCGTATGAATTCCCGGTGATGTGGAACGACTGGACCCTCGGCAGCCTGAGAGCCGAGGCTGGCGTGAAGCCAGGCCCAGTGGGCGAGGCGATCGGGCGTTTTGTCGCGAACCCGAACGACGTCGAGGCCGCGGCCGCGCTCGCGCGCGAACCCACGCTCGTTGGGCGCACCCGCACCACCTGCGTTGCAACGATGCTGCGCGGCGGCCATGCCGAGAACGCGCTGCCGCAGTCGGCGACGGCCACGATCAACTGCCGGATCTTTCCCGGTACGAGCGTCGAGGACGTGCACGCAACCTTGCAGAAGGTCGTGGGTGAGCAGGTGGAGGTCAAAACCCTCGGTGAGCCGCACTCGAGCGGTCCTTCGCCGATGCGCAAGGACGTGATGGATGCGGTCGCCAAGGCCGTGCACGCCAGTTACCCGGGCGTGAAGCTCGTGCCCGATCAGGCGCCTTATGCAACGGAGGGCTCAATTTACCGCGCGGCCGGCATCCCGACTTACGGTGTGGCCTCTGCCTTCATCAAAGACAGCGACAACTTCGAGCACGGGTTGAATGAGCGCATTCCGGTTCCCGTCTTCTATGCGGGACTCAATCACTGGTACGTGCTGCTCAAGACTCTCGCGGGCCCCGCTCAGACGTCGAAGCGGTAGGCCGCAGGGCCAGCCGCACCGCACCGGCACGTGTGGCGGTGAGGCGCGGCGGTGGATGCTGGCGGACTCCGTGCTCAGCCACCGAGCGCGATCGCGACGGCGACGAGGGCGATGCCGACGGCAAGGAAAATCCCTCCGGTGAGGCCTGGCCGCGCGCCGACGTGGCTTGCCCATCCGTAAGCGCAGAAATACAGCAACGCGAGCAGGACGGCGTTCGACACGCGCAGCGCCAGCCGTGGCGCGTCGATGAGCAGGAAGGGCGCCGCGGCGGGCAGGCTGGAGAGGCACACGAGCGCGAAGCTGGCGATCGCGCCCAGGAGGTCCGTGCGGCGCACGGCACCGCCGGGCAACTGAGCGGTCTGCAGGTAGTTCACGACCCGGCGGTACAAAGATTCCCGCTCATCCATGGACAGGACCGGTCCGAGCACCTCGTCCATCTCGCCCGCGACGAGCGCGATGCTCGCGTCCATGTCCGCTGTCTTCTTGATGGTGGTTGCGAGGCGCAGCCGGCGGGTCCGTTCCAACAGCTCGTAGGTGACCTGCAACGCGCCGGCGATCAGGCCCCAGGCGACGCTGCAGGCGATAGCGGCAATCAGGAGCTGGCGTGATCCGGTCCTGCCGCCGTTGCGCAGGAGGATGCCCGCAGCGAGCGTGAACGTGAGCGTCATGAGCAGGCCGAACAGCACTTCCGCAAGGCGCGGACCGCGCTCCAGGTATCTCTTTGCAAAGGACTTTCCGGCTTCCGGCAACATTTCCCGCATCGCTCTGCAGCGTTTCCGGCATAATACGCGCCAAGTTTGCCGCCGCGCAGTCCGGTCTGCGCCCGAGGTTCAAAGGCGTCTTCGCCCAGCGGCCCTCCTGCAGACTCATCGCGGTCTGCATCGTGCACCCTCGATTTCAACCCTGAACCAGTGACGCTTCGTCCGGTTCCCGCGCGACTGCGCGCGGGAGAAGCGCGAGTAAGAAATCGCATGTCCTTTGACCAACTCGGCCTTCCGGCCCCGCTGCTGCGCGCGGTACAGGAACTGGGCTACACCATCCCCACCCCCATCCAGCAGCGCGCCATTCCGGCGGTGCACGAGGGGCGTGACCTCCTCGCGGCCGCTCAGACCGGCACCGGCAAGACGGCGGCATTCGCATTGCCGCTGCTGCAGCGCCTGGACGAGGCACAGCCGCACCCCCGCGGGCACCGTGCGCCACGGCTGCTTGTGCTCGTGCCCACGCGCGAGCTGGCCGCGCAGGTCGGTGAATCATTTCAGGTCCTCGGCCGCCACCTGCAGCAGCGCACGCTTCTCGTCTTTGGTGGTGTGGGCGCCCGCCCGCAGGTCGAGGCGCTGCGCCAGGGTGTCGACATCGTCGTCGCCACGCCCGGCCGTCTGCTCGATCACGCCAGCGAGCGCGCGATCGACCTCACGCACGTGCGCCACCTCGTGCTTGACGAGGCGGACCGCATGCTCGACATGGGGTTCATCCGCGACATCCGCCGCGTGCTGGCCCTGCTGCCGCCGAAGCGGCAGAACCTGCTCTTCTCGGCGACGTTCTCCGATGAGATCCGCGCCCTTGCGAAGGGCCTGCTGCACGATCCGCTGACGGTCGAGGTGGCCGCCCGCAACGCACCTGCCGAGCTCGTCGAGCACCGCGTGCACTTAGTATCGCAGGGCGAGAAGCGCGCGGTGCTGAGCCATCTGCTGCGCGAGGGACCGACCGCCCAGACGCTGGTGTTCACGCGCACCAAGCACGGGGCGAATCGTCTCGCGGAGCAGCTCGAGCACGACGGCATTCAGTGCGCGGCGATCCACGGCAACAAGTCGCAGAGCGCGCGCACCCGGGCGCTGGCCGACTTCAAGGACTACAAGGTGCAGGTGCTGGTCGCGACCGACATCGCCGCGCGCGGCCTCGATATCAGCGAGCTGCCGCAAGTGGTGAACTATGAGCTGCCGCACGTGCCGGAGGACTACGTGCACCGCATCGGCCGCACCGGCCGTGCCGGCAGCACGGGGCAGGCCCTGTCACTCGTGTCGGACGAGGAGCGCGACCGTTTGCGCGCCATCGAGAAGGTGCTGGGCAGGAAGATTGCTGTGCTGCCGCTCGACCGCTCGGGGATTCGTGCCGTCGAGCGCCAGCCCCCGCAGGCGAGGCACCCGGCAGCCGCGCCACGTATGGGGCACGCCGCCAACGGGCCCATGAGCGCGCCGCATCAGGGTGCCCACCGGCCCGGCAGCACGCGGCCCGACCACCGCCGCCGCAATCGCCGTTCCGCGTCGGCGGTCTGATGCAGCTGCGCCCGGGCGTAACGGACGTAACCCGCCGGCGGCCGTCCGGTGGCCGCCGGGCTGCGGGCGATTAGCTACCTGTAGGCCGCGGGCACGGACGGCAGGCCTGCCAGCGCCATCGCAAGCTCGCTCTGGTCGTACTCGCGGTCCTCGAGCTTGCCGGCGAAATAGTCGATGTAAGCCTGCATGTCGAAGTGGCCGTGGCCGCAGAGGTTGAAGAGGATGGCACGGGACACGCCCTCCTCGCGGCAGCGAATCGCCTCGTCGATCGCGCCCCGCACCGCGTGGTTGGCCTCAGGAGCCGGCACGATGCCCTCGGCACGAGCGAACTGCACGCCGGCCTCGAAGCAGCGGGTCTGGTGATAGGCCTTCGCTTCGATCAGCTTGAGCTCCTTGATGTGGCTCACGAGCGGGGACATGCCGTGGTAGCGCAGGCCCCCTGCATGGAAGCCGGGCGGCGTGAAGGTCGAGCCCAGTGTGTGCATCTTGGTGAGCGGCGTGAGGTGCGCGGTGTCGCCGAAGTCGTAGGCATAGACGCCGCGAGTGAGGCTCGGGCACGCGGCGGGCTCGACGGCGACGATGCGTACCTTGCGGCCGCCGCGCAGCTGCGCGCCGAGGAACGGGAAAGCGATGCCCGCGAAGTTGGAGCCGCCGCCCGTGCAGCCGACGATGATGTCGGGGTAGTCGTTCGCCATCTCGAGCTGTGCCACGGCCTCCTGGCCGAGGACGGTTTGGTGGAGCAGCACGTGGTTGAGCACGCTGCCGAGGGCGTACTTCGTGTCGTCACGCTGGACGGCGACCTCCACCGCTTCCGAGATCGCGATGCCGAGGCTGCCGGGATGGTCCGGATTCCTGGACAGGATCGCGCGTCCCGACTCCGTCTCGTCCGATGGCGAGGCGATGCAGCGTGCCCCATAGGTCTCCATCAGCGCGCGACGGTAAGGCTTCTGGTTGTAAGAAACCCGCACCATGAACACCTGCACGTCGAGGCCGTACAGGGCACCCGCGAATGCCAGCGATGAGCCCCATTGGCCCGCACCGGTCTCCGTGATCAGGCGCTTGACGCCGGCCTGCTTGTTGTAGAAAGCCTGCGGGACGGCGGTATTGGGCTTGTGGCTGCCGGCAGGCGAGACACCCTCGTACTTGTAGTAGATGCGTGCCGGGGTCTGCAGCACCTTCTCCAGACGGCGCGCTCGGTAGAGGGGCGAGGGCCGCCACTGGCGGTAGACCTCGCGCACGGGCCCCGGGATCTCGATCTCGCGCTCCTGCGACACCTCCTGCAGGATGAGCTCCATCGGGAACAGAGGCGCAAGGTCGGCCGGCCCGACCGGCTGGTGCGTTCCCGGGTGCAGCACGGCGGGCGGCGGCGCCGGCAGGTCCGCCACGATGTTGTACCAGGCCTTCGGGATGCGGGACTCGTCGAGGACGTACTTGACCGTGTCGTTCATGCTTCACTCTCAGTCGTAGAATGTGCGCCGGGCCAAGCATACAACGGGTCGGGCCGGTGACCACGAGGATCCGCCGGCACCCTTGAGATTTGATCCGGGTCCGGCCGGTCGAATAAGATCAGCGCCCGGCGCGGGTGTAGTTCAATGGTAGAACTGTAGCTTCCCAAGCTACTAACGTGGGTTCGATTCCCATCACCCGCTCCAAGATTCCCGTGCTGACCCCAATTGGACCTGACGGATTGCGGCGCTTCTGAGGCCGACTCGGCCGCTCGGTGAGCCGCTACCACTTCTCTGACGGGTATTCCACCATTCGGGTCCCCAGATCGTATACATTTTCATTTCGTGCCGCGCGATTGCAAATAGTCCGAGGCGGTTGCCAAGGCGAGGCCGCAACGTGATTTGCCGTTGGACGCGAAATCGTTGGGCACGCTGTCGCTGGCGGCTCCTCAGCAACGGGCCCGGCGACGAAAATTTACGAGACGGCATTTGCTTACCGGGGTGGGGGCGCTGGTTTTCAACTTGATATGGAGGGGGAGAAAAGTCATGAGGTTCGGATTTCACATGTTCATGGTGCCCCCTGCCGAACTACAGGAAGTTGCACGTTCTGCTGACGAGGCCGGATGGGACTGCATTCAAGTCGCGGATGCTCCGTTCTTCCCCGAGGTTATCTCCGTCCCCTATCCCTATACTCCGGATGGGACACGCTTCTGGCCTCTCGACCTGCCAGTCCTCGATCCGTGGGTCGCGATCACCGCCATGGCCGTCGTAACGAAGCGCATCCGCTTCATGCCGTCGGTGCTCAGACTGGCCGTCCGCCAACCTTTGCTCGAAGCCAAGAGCCTGTGCTCGGTCGCCGCCGTCGCCGATGACCGCATTACCCTGGGCGTCGGACTGGCGTGGATGCCTGAGGAATTCAAGTGGCTCAACATGGACATGAAGACTCGTGGTGCGCGCCAGGACGAGGCCATCCAGATTCTTCGTTTGCTGATGCAAGGCGGCATGAACGAATTCCACGGCAAGTACTATGAGTTCGAACGCCTGACAATGGCCCCAGTGCCGAAGAAGAAGATTCCCATCTATGTCGGTGGCACGACCACGCCGGCCTTGCGCCGGGCCGCTCGCCTCGGCGACGGCTGGGTCAGCGTCATTCACAACAAGTCGGAAGTCGAAAAGGTGGTCGCCGAGTTGAACGGCTATCGCCGCGAGTATGGGCGCGACAAAGAGCCGTTTGACATCATGTTGCACTGCCCGGATGCCGATTCGATCGACGACATCCGTCGTTTGGAGGATCTTGGCATCACCGATCTGCAGGTCACTCCCTGGAGCGTGCCCGGCATCATGGCCGAGATGGGGGTCGGTGCCATCATGCGGCAGCAACCATCGTTGGAGGTGAAGCAGGAGGCGATCAAGCGCTATGCGGACAAGGTGCTTGCTAAGTGCAAGTGACGGAAGTTGGCCGTCCTAACGTGGTTTCCGGGCTGCATCGGGACTCCCAAGAATCTCGGACTGTCATCACTTGTCAAATCGTCATCCCCTCCGCAGCAACAGTCACTACAGTAATCGCACCTCCATTGGGACGATGAAGTTGCCGCAACTCTGGAATCCCCTTGGAATTGCAGCTCACGCGGTCGTCATATGGCGGCTATTACCCTAGCTTCCCGGGCTACTAACGTGGGGTCGATTCCCATCACCCGCTCCACATCTTTTGCGGGCTGAGCCGACGTCAGCCAGCCCCAGCCGGGACTTTCGAGCCTGCGGAATAGGAGCTGTCCGAGCGCTCGGGAGCAGTGACGCCTGTGCTTTCTGGCCGACGTCGTCTTTGGCCGGCCGACCCCGGCACTGCTTTCAGAGGCCGCAACGGCCGTTCACGCTCATACCGGCTCTTGCAGCCAGGTCCGCAACTGTGTGTACACCTCGGGGCGGTGCAGCAGTTCGAGATGCCCCATCTCGTAACCGATCCATTGATGCGTCCTCGGGAAGCCGAGCGTGCGCGCGCGATCTGAATGTCTCCCAAGCGCGCTGTGGAGTGGCACGAGCCCGTCACCGACCAGCCGGTCGGCGAGGATGCCGCGCCGCGCCCCAACCGTAGCCGCGGCGGCATAGCAATTGACGCCCGCCGGCAAGCGAACGAACTGGTGCCCGCCGGTCGTGACGGTGCCGTGTCGCAGGTCCTGAATGCCGCCGCTTCGCGCCTTGCCGAGTCGGGTCAGTGGCGCGGAATAGGGGCTCAGGGCCATGACGTAGTCGAGACCATGGCCGCCCCGCTCGAGGGGTGACCCATGATGGGGAGTGCCGAGGAATAGGAGCTTGTGCAGGCGCTTCAGCCAGGCATGCTGCTGCTCGCTGCCGTAATGGCAGGCGCTTCTTGCCACGAGCCCGCCCATGCTGTGGCCAATGATCGCGAGTTCCTCCACCTGCTGCGGCCAGTGTTCAACGAGCGTCTCGAGCAGCGCCGCGAAACTGCGCCCGTTCTCACCCACGTGCAGGCCACTGTTGTAGCGAACGTAGACCGGCGTGTATCCAAGTTCATCGGCCAGCGCCGCGCCATGGTCGTACCCCTCGTGGGCCCATTGCCGATCGTTCATGCATAGACCGTGCACCAGGACCAGCACCTTGCCGGCCAGTGCCCGCTTGCCCGCCTCACCGAAAGCTTTCTGTGGGTTGGTCGGATCGACCGTTCGGCCTTCATGGCGAAGAGACATTTCGATCGCAAGTGGATTGCCGGTGCGGGCGAGGTAGTCGCCGTAGACGCCGTTCACGGCAGAAAGAATCGCATCACGACGCGGCGTCGAATCTCCCTCCGGCAGCAGGTCGACCAGAGGAGCGAGCGATGCGTCGATTCCGCGTCCAAGAACTTGGGCGCCACCGCGAACGCTGCGATAGACGAGACCGGTGATGCCCTTGGTATTGCCATCCGCCGGCTTCCCGAGTGGACCGGGCCGCAGCTGAATGGTGCGGTGCATTCGCTCCACGACGCCTACGATCCCGGCCGTTGCGTCGAACGCCATGCGGGCGGCGCCGCGGAGGTCTGAAAGCTGTGTGCGGTTGGGTTTGGTCATCGGCTGGCACTCCATCAGTCGCTCAAGGCCTTGATGACCTCGATGGGATTCTTGCGGATGGCGCGCAGCAGCGCGCGAGCGGGGCCTGTTGGAACACGACGACCCTGTTCCCAATTGCGAAGGGTCGCGAGTTCGATGCTGAGCAGCTCGGCAAACTTGGCTTGGCTGAGCCCAGTCATCGCGCGGACCGAGCGCACGTCGACAGGATCGGTGGTCGCTGCACGTCTGCTGCCTGGTCGGGCTGAAGGGAGGCGCAACCGGGCGAATCGGTCCCGTCGTTGCCGTCGCAACGTACGGGAGGTCTCCAGCAGCATCTCGAAGATTTGGCGGTCCATTGCGCACTGCCTGCACGGCGACGCGTGCCTCACTTGTGCAGAGTATGCCATTGGCGTAGGTACGTCAATGGCGTACAACCAAGAGCAAAAAGAAGACAAGGGACTGGGTGCGACACCGGATGCGCCGCGCTCGCTCATGGTCGCGATCTGGCTCGAGACTGTCTCAATGCCGGTCCCGCCGGCTGCGGACCCTTCTTCGCTGCACGCGGGCAGTCGTGCGGCGAAGACATTCGTGGAGGGCGGGTGCCGACCGCACGCGGCGTTGCTCCGGGAGGGCCTGACCGACTGGATCGACGAGGGTAACGAGGCGCCGCCTCGATAAGCCCGTGATCAGCACGGTCGTGCGTGGATTCACCGCCTCCCGTCCCAGTCACGGACCTGACAATCGGTACGCGATGGACTGCGCGTCGGTCGCGGATCTCACCGACGGCCGCCAGTCACCGGGCGGCGCCGGACTGCTCCGTCGAGCCGGACCGCCGCTGTGGAAATCCTCAAGGGCTCTGCGAGCCGGCGAATGCGGCAACTGCGATCATGTCGTCCAGGTCGAGTCGAGCCACGACCAACTGCATCGGGCGGCCGTTGTCGGCATTTCGGGCACCCGATCGGAACGCGAGCAACTGTCGCACCAGGTAGGTGGGGGACCGTCCCGCGATCGGGGGGACCAGTCCGACACCGCGCAAGCCGACCCCGTGGCAGCTGACGCAGGGCAGCGTCCGGCCGCCGCCGCCGGTAGTCGCGAGCTCCTGGCCACGCGCGATGCTGCCGGTCGGGACGTAAGCGACATACTCGAGTCGAGAGTCGTGCCGCTCGTGGCGCTCGAAATCGCGCGGCATCTCGATGATGCGCTCGCCGAGCGGCTCGTCGCCGGCGCCTGCGGTCGGCACGTACACCCAGGCTTCGGCATGTGTCTTCGCCAGCCGCGCGGTCTCGATGACTTGCGCCCGGGGCGACTTCAAGGTCAGGGCGGAGAAATACGCCGCCGCTTGAGCGATTTCCGCGTCGCTCGCCTGCTCGGCAACCTGCCGCATGGCTGAGCCAGGACGGTACTCGGGCGCGTTCCACGCGCTGCGTCGCGCGTGGCTCGCCATGTCCTTCACCTGCTGCACGATGTACGCGGCCGGCAGCCCGGCCACGGTCGCGTTTTCGGGCCGCCCCCGGCCATCCGGCAGGTGGCAGAAACCGCAGGCGAACACAGCGGGCGGGCGGCCGTGCGCGACCACCTCGGGCATCGCTGGATGGTCCTCCGGGTGCCAGTCCGGCGGTGCGAAGAAGTCGGCGACCTGCGCGCGAGTGAAAGCAGCGCGACTGTTCGGCACGTGCAGCAGGGCCGGGTCCTGCGCCTTCGGCCCGGCCGGGGCAGGTGTCGCCGGAGGCGGATTGAGAGGGAAGGGCCACGCCGGCACTTCGAAGCCTACCGTCATGCTATCGGCCGTGCCCGCGGCGGGGGACTGCGCCTCGGCAATTCGCGGCATGAGCACCGGCCATGCGGCGAGGCACCACAGGGCGCCCGCCAGGAGACGTCGGCTCCCGAACGCAGGCACTCGTTCCTTGCGTGTCATGCGGTTCACTCCCTGTTCGCGCGGGCCAGCGCCGCCAGCGTCTCCCCGATCTGTCGGCGGTCGCCGGGCGATTCTTCCGTGTCCTGTCCTGCTCCACAAGACTTCGCGTAGTCTGACGCCATCGCCCGCGCCGGAACCCGCCGCATGATCAGGAAGCACTACGTCCCTGCGGTTGTCTCCTTCCTGCTGATTCCCGCCGCCGCCCTCGCCGGCGGGATGGTCTTTGTCGCTATCAATCCCGAGATTGCTGCCGGGCATCCCAACTACGCGCGCAATTATTGGCTGCTGGAGCACGTGCGCAACACGTGCCTGGTCGCGACCGGGCTGGCGATCGTGTGTCTGTGGCTTACGGGCTGCGCGCTGCTGGTCCGCGCCAAGGCACGACACTACGGCTGGCTCGCCCTGGCGATGCTGGGCCCGCCGGGCCTCATCGCGCTGACGATGCTCGCCGACCGGTCGCCAGCGGCCGGCGACCCGTACCGGCAGTTCCTCGGCAGGCTCAAGGTCCCGCTGCGCGCGGTCTACGAGCTGTGCCTGTTCGTGGCGGTGTGGGCCGTCGCCTATCAAGCCATGGTGCTGAAGCGCGACCTCATGATCCTGCACGAAGCGTCCCGCCGGGGTGTCTCGACGGCCGAGATCATCGCCGAGCAGGACGCCTCGAGCGGCAGGTGGGCATTCAGCGAGGGCCTCGAAGTCTGCTATTTCGTCGTGATGCTGTACCTGCTCTGGCCGATCGCCTTCAACGCCGTCGGTCGACTGATCGGCTCGGCCGTAGTGCGCGGCGAGGCCTGACACATCGTTCGCGCTGCAGTCGCTATGCGATCCATCGTGGCCGCCACCGTGCTGATGCTGAGCGCGGGCCCGCTCGCCGCCGGGCCACCATACCTGACCGACGACCCGGTGCCCGTGGACCTGGGGCACGGCGAGTTCTACCTATACGCCACCGATGACCAGGCCCGCGGCGGGCGCGACACCAGTCTTCCCGCCATGGAGCTCAATTACGGCGCTTGGTCCGACACGCAGCTGCATATCGGCATTCCCTTCGCACACAGCGCTTTGGACGGCGGTCCGGACGAGCACGGGGTCGGGGACGTGGAACTCGGTGTCAAGTACCGGTTTGTCCACGAATCGGACGCCTCGCCGCAGATTGCGGTGTTCCCCATGGTCGAGCTCCCCACCGGAAACTCGCATGAAGGGCTCGGCAATGGCCGGACCTGGTGGCGGCTGCCGCTCTGGGTGCAGAAGAGCTGGGGGGCGTGGACCACCTACGGCGGTGGGGGCTACGTCATTAATCGCGCCGATGGCCGGAGGAACTATGCCTTCGGGGGGTGGCTCCTACAGAAAGACCTCACCGAGAAATGGACGTTCGGCGGGGAGGTATTCGCGAGGGGTAAGGACGCCGCGGCGGGGCAGGGCACCACGACCTTGAATCTCGGCGGTGGGTACCGGTTCACGTCGGACTTCAATCTGCTCTTCTCGGCCGGTCACAGCGTCGGCGGTGAACATCACGCCATCGCCTACCTCGGACTGTGGTGGGGCTTCGGCGGAGACGAGAGCGGCAGGCATTCGTCCGGCACCGTTCCGAACTGGTAGGGCGCCACACACTGAAGGACCTTCCTGACGCGCATCTGCGGCGTCCGGGTCGATCGGGCTCGACCGCGGCGACCCATGGTGGACCTCGTGGGTTGACCGGTCGGCGGTAACGCGGCGCTCGGCACGCGGGTCAACCGGCGCCGGGCGGCTGCGTTGTGCTCGTTTAGGCGAGTGCCTCGGCGCCGTTTGGTGCCGCCCGGCGCTCGTGGAGGAACTGGAGCACCCAGATGAAGAAGCTACTTATCGCAGCCGTCTGTGGATTGATGGCCCTGCCAACGGTTTCGGTCGCAGACGACGACCACCATGGATGGCCCGCCCCGTACTACCGGCACGACGATCGGCATGATCACGACGGCGGGTACCGCTACTACGGCTACCGCGCCCCCTACTATCCCTATTACTACGGTCACGACCACCACCACAGCAACGACGATGCCTTGTGGGCAATCGGCGGGTTGATGGTGGGTGCGATCATCGCCAGTGCGGTTCAGCAGTCTGCGGCGCCGCCGCCGGCTGCGGTGGCAGTGCAGCCGCCGGTGCGTCGCGTCCAAACCTGCTACGACGACATCGTGTACGACCCGGTCGGCAATCCGCACGTGCAGCGTCACTGTTACCAGGGCACCGCGCCCTGAGCGAGTGCGCTGCTAGCGGCCGGTCAGGCGTGACTTGAGCGGGAGGCCGACCCGGCGATTGACGAACTGCAGCGTGGCGACTCGGGCCAGGTCGACGTCGCCGCGCTGGTACAGGCCCGCCCGCACCATCTGCTCATAGAAGTCGCGGATCCGCGCGGCGTTCATCGCGCCGATGCCCTGCGTCACGGACTCCCCCGAATCGACGATACCCTGCGCCTTCATGAGCGCCACGGCCGCCTCGATCTCGGCCACCGTCAACTCGGGATTGTCCTTGAGCATGAGTGCGTTGGCGGCCCGGTGGTCGCCGTACAGATAGTTCACCCAGCCCTCGATGGACGCGTCGACAAAGCGCTGCACGAGGTCGGGCCGGGACTTCACCGTGTCGACGCGCGTCTCGATCAGGGTCGAGTACGTCGAGAAGCCATGGTCGGCCAGCAGGTGAACCACCGGCTTGAACCCGCCCTGGTTCTGCACGTAGATCGGCTCGGCGAAAGAGTAGCCCTGCTGGATCGCCCTGGGGTTCGCCAGGAACGGGCCAAGGTTGAAGGTGTAGGGGCGGAGTGATTCGTCGCGAAACCCATGGGCGACCTTCAACCACTGCCACCAGCTGAACTGTGCGTCCTTGGCAATGAACGCGACGGGTGCGTGCTTGAGCGCTGAGAAGTCCTCGTAGCCCTGGCCCGGATGTGCGATGAGGGCCTGCGGGTCCTTCTGGAACATGGCCGCGACGGCGATGGTCGGCAGCCCGTTCTTGACGTTGTCGAAACAGTGCAGCAGGTTGCCGGCCAGCAGAAAGTCGATGCGGCCCGCCGGCAGCAGCGCGGCCGTGTTCACCTGCGGGCCGCCCTGCACGATCTTCACCTCGAGGCCGTAACGGGCGTAGGTGCCGTCGGCCACGGCCTGGTAGAAGCCGCCGTGCGCGGCCTCCGCCCTCCAGTTGGTGGCGAAGGTCACTTTGTCGGCCGCGACCGCCGAGCTCGCCCAGAGCGCAGTCGCCGCCAGCGCCAGCCATCTCGAAGCATTCATGCGTCGTCGTCCGGGTGTGTGCCGCATGAGTTCATGGAATGGCGGAGGCGTGCCAGCGTCCGAGCAGGCGACGGGACAGGGCACCAAAGAACCAGAATATCAGTACGCCGGTGATCACGAGTAGGGTGAGCGCAGCGAACATCTTGGGCGTTTCGGTGCGGAAGCTCGCCTCGAGGATACGGGAGGCCAGGCCCGTCTCGCGGCCGGCGACACCGGCCACCATTTCCGCCGTCACGGCCCCGATGAGGCTCAACCCGCCCGAGATCTTCAGGCCCCCGATGAAGTAGGGCAAGGCGCTCGGCACCAGCAGCAGACGCAGCCGCTGCCAGCGCGTGGCGCCGTAGAGTCGGAACAAGTCGCGCAGATTGGGATCTGCGGCCCGCAGGCCGAGCACGGTGTTGGAGAGGATCGGGAAGAACGCGACGACCCATGCACATAGCAGCAGCGCCGCGGTCGTGCTCTCGACGTAGATCAGGATCAGCGGTGCGATGGCGACCAGCGGCGTGACCTGCAGCATGACGGCGACCGGGAAGAGCGCGACTTCCAGCGGGCGCCACAGCGCGAAAGCTGCCGCGATCAGCACACCTCCGGCGCAGGCGAGGGCAAGCGCCCCGAAAGTGATCTTCAGCGTGAACCACCAGCTCGTCGCTAGCGACGGGAAATTCGTCCACAGCGTCTGCGCGACGAGCGACGGCGCCGGCAGCGTATACGGCGGAATGCCCATGCCGCGGACCAGCAGTTCCCAGCCGAGCAGCAGCCCGGCGAAGGCGAGCCACGGCAGCAGGCGCATCACGCCGGCGCCTCCAGCTGAACGGCCTCGATCGCGGCCGAGAGCTCGCGACAGGTCTGCTGGTAGCTGCTCGAGCCCCGGAACGAAGCGTCGCGGGGATATGGCTCCTCGATGCGCACTTCCTTGAAGATGTGCCCCGGTCGCGCGCCCATGACCAGCACGCGCTGGCTCAGGAACGCAGCCTCAAAGACGCTGTGCGTGACGAACAACACCGACAACGGACGCCGCGCCCACCACGCCAGCAGGTCGAGATTGAGGCGCTGGCGGGTCACCTCGTCGAGCGCGGCGAACGGCTCGTCGAGCAGCACCACCCGCGGCTCGGTCACGAGCGCACGTGCGATCGAGGCACGCATGCGCATTCCGCCAGACAGCTCCGCGGGAAAGGCTCGCGCAAACTCGCCGAGCCCGACCCGGGCCAGCACATCACGCACCGGCCCGGCGGCCTCCTCGCGCGTCCGTCCGGCCAGCCGCAGCGGCAGGTAGACGTTGTCGAAAACGGTTGCCCACGGCATCAGCGTCGGTTCCTGGAAGACGAATGCCGTCCTCGCCGAGCCGGCCTGCCGCAGCGCCGGGGCATCGACGCCGCCCGAGGAGGGTGCCTCAAGACCGGCCACGAGTCGCAGCACCGTGCTCTTGCCGCACCCGGAGGGCCCGAGCAGCGAGACGAACTCGCCGGCGGCGACGTGCAGGCTCACGTCCTCCAGGGCGAGCAGGCCGCCCGGGAAGCGCTTGGCAACGTGCTCGAGCGTCAGGTGGCCGTCGTCGACCTGCATCGCCCGATTATGCCGGGGCGCCAAGCAATCGGATAAGCTTTCGCGCGAGCCGGCCGTTCCTCGCGCGAACGCAGCGACGCCGGGTCAAGCCGTCGGTGGAGCCGGATGTACGATCCCGCACTCGCAACAGTGACGCTTGCGACGCAACTGCTCGCGAGCCATCTGCAACTGACCGGCCGTCCGCTGCTCGCAAGCCGTGCGGGGGAGACGGAGGCAGGGCTCGCGCGGCGGCTCTATGCGGCGCCGTTCGTGGTGCTCGCGCACGACGGGCAGCCCGATCCGCGCTTCAATTACGCCAATCTCGCGGCTCAGAGGCTCTTCGAGCGCACCTGGGAGGAAATCGTCGGACTGCCGTCGAGGCTGTCGGCCGAGGCGCCTGCGCGCGAGGCGCGCGAACGGCTCCTGCAGCGCGTCGTCGAGCACGGATTCATCGAGGACTACTCCGGGGTGCGAATCGCGAAGTCTGGCCGCCGCTTCCGTATCCTTTGTGCGACCGTCTGGAATGTCAGCGACGCCTCGGGGCGGCGCACCGGCCAGGCCGCAAGCTTCTCCGCGTGGGAGCCCTGCGGCTGAGGCCCCGGGCTCATTCGTAGTGCAGCGCGCTGATCGGCTCCATCTTCGCGGCCTTGTTGGCCGGGTAGAAGCCGAAGAAGATCCCGACCACCGCGGCGACGACGAACGCCAGGACGATGGAGCTGCCAGTGATCACGACCGAGGCCTGTGACATGGCATGCGTGAGCATCGCGCAGCCGACGCCGACCAGCACGCCGATTAGGCATCCCGCGCAGGACATGATGATCGCCTCCAGCAGGAATTGCTGGCGGATCTCGCGCGGCTTGGCGCCAATCGCGATGCGGATGCCGATCTCCCGGGTCCGCTCCGTGACGGAGACCAGCATGATGTTCATGATGCCGATGCCGCCGACCAGCAGCGATACCGACGCGATGGCGCCGAGCAGCAGCGACATGACGCGCGTCGTCTCCGCCATCGAGGAAGCGACCGCCGTGAGGTTGCGGACGGAGAAGTCGAGGTCGGCATCGGGGCGAAGGTGGTGACGTTGCCGCAGCAGCTCGGTCATCGAGTCCTGCAGCTTCGGCATCATCTCGGTAGAGGCGGCCTGCACCATCAGCGACCGCACGGCGCCCGGGAATGGCGTGCCGAAGAGCTTGCGCTGCGCGGTGGTCCAGGGCACCAGCACCACGTCGTCCTGGTCGCGCCCGTCGAGGCTCTGGCCCTTGCTGGCGAGTACGCCGACCACGACGAACGGGTTCTGCTTGATGCGGATGGTCTTGCCGACCGGATTGTCGCTGTCGAACAGGTTGTCGACGATGGTCTGCCCGATGAGTGCCACGCGGGTGGCCGAGCGCACGTCAGAGTCCGTGAACGGCGCACCGCTCGCCAGCGGCCAGGACCGCAGGTCGACGTAGTTCGGCGTCGTGCCGAACACGGTCGTGCTCCAGTTGTTCGGGCCGTAGACGAGCTGCGCGGTGCCCATGTGCTGCGGCGCGACGGCCGTGATCCCGGGCAGTTCGGCGATGGCCTCGCCGTCGGCGACCGTGAGCGTGGGCGCAGCGCCGCCACCCATGCGTACTCCCCCCGAGGTCGTGGACCCGGAGAGCACGATGAACAGGTTGCTGCCCATGGTGGCGATGGACGCCTTCACGTCGTCCTGGGCGCCCTGCCCGATCGCCATCATCAGGACGACCGCAGCCACGCCGATGACCATGCCGAGCATCGTGAGCGCCGTGCGCATGCGGTTGGCACCCATGGCGCGCCAGGCTTCGGCCAGCATTGCGCCTGAGATCATGGCGGCTCCTGGTGCGTCACCGGGCCGTCGTGCACGATGCGGCCGTCGAGGAACCGCACCAGACGGCGGGCGTGGGCGGCGATGTCCGGCTCGTGCGTGACCAGCAGGATCGTGATCCCGCCGCCGTTAAGCTCGCGGAACAGCGCCATGATTTCCTCGCTGGTGCGGCTGTCGAGGTTGCCGGTGGGCTCGTCGGCCAGAATCAGTCGCGGCTGGTTGACGAGGGCGCGCGCGATCGCCACGCGCTGCTGCTGACCCCCCGAGATCGTGTTCGAGTGGGACTTGAGGTACGCGCCGAGCCCGACCCGCCCGAGCACCTCGGCCGCCCGCCGCTCGCGCTCGTGGCGCGGCACGCCCGCATAGACGAGCGGCAGGGCGACGTTGTCGGTGAGGTTCATCCGCGGCAGCAGATTGAAGCCCTGGAACACGAAACCGATGACGCGTTTGCGCAGGTCCGCGCGCTGATTGACGTCGAGCCCGCGCACGTCCTCGCCGTCCAGCCAGTAGTCGCCCGAGGTCTGGCGGTCAAGGCAGCCGACGATGTTCATGAACGTCGACTTGCCGGAACCCGAGGGTCCCATCACGGCCGCGAATTCGCCGGTCTGCACCGTGAGGTTGATCTCCTTCAGCACCGGAAACGGTCCGGCCGCCGTTTCGTACTGCTTGCAGAGCCGCTCGATGCGGATGAGCGCGGTCGGTTCCGGCATCACATCACCCGGAAGCGGACTCCGGACTGCTGGCCCTGCGGCTGCGCGTTCTCGGTGGCCGAACCCGTGATGACGAGGTCGCCGACGGCCAGTTCGCTGGAGATCACCTGCGTGTTGCGGCCGTCCGCAATCCCGGTCTGGACGCGAACCGGACTCGGCTTGCCACCCCGCAGCACGTAGACGGTTCCCAGCGGGCCGCCCTTCTTGTCGCTGCGCTCGGCGGGCCCGGCCTGCGGGCCGAGCGGCTTGCCGGCATCGAGCTTGGCATGGAAGCGCAGCGCGGCGTTCGGCACCATCAGCACGTCACTCTGGCGGGCCACTTCGATCATGACGAATGCCGTCATGCCGGGCAGCAGCGTCTCGTCGTCGTTGCTCACCGAGATGACGACGTCGTAGGTCACGACGTTCTGCACCGTCGTCGGATTGAGCCGGATCTGGCTGACCTTGCCCTGGAACTGCCGGTTCGGAAACGCATCTACCGTGAAGCGGGCGGACTGCCCGGTGCGGATGTTGCCGATGTCGGCTTCCGCGAAGCTCGAGTCGATCTGCATCTTGGTGAGGTCCTGCGCGATCTTGATCAGCGTCGGCGTCTGGAAGCTCGCCGCCACCGTCTGTCCGACGTCGACAAGCCGGTCGACCACGATGCCCGAGACCGGCGTATGGATCTCGGTGTAAGCCAGGTTGACGCGGTCCTTGTCGGCCTGAGCCTGGGCGAGCTGCACCTGCGCCTGCGTGGACTTGACGGCGGTCGCCGCCGTGTCGAGGTCCTGCTTCGAGATGTATTCCTTGGCGAACAGGCCGCGCGCCCGTGCCTCGTTGGCCTGCGCGAGTTCGAGCGCGGCGCGGGCGTTACGGAGATTGGCCTCGCTCTGGCGCGCCTGGGCGGCGTACAGCGAGTCCTCGAGCGTGAGGAGCAGCTGACCCTTGGTTACCTTGGAGTTGTAGTCGACGTAGAGCTTGTTGACGGTCCCGGAGACCTGGGTGCCGACGCTGACCAGCGTGACCGGGTTGAGCGTGCCGTTCGCTGACACCTTCTGCACGATCTCCCCGCGCGCCACCGCTACCGTGTCGTAGGTTCCCGCCACGGCCGTCCCATGAGTACGGCCGTACCAGAGGGCGGTCGCGCCCGCGACGATCACGACGACGACGGCGATGAGGAGGAGATTGCGCGTGCGGCTGCTCATGGCTTGGTCGGCTCTTGCTGCGTATTGGATTGCACGGTCCCCGCTGGCTCGAGAACCTTCAAGGTATCGGCGTCGAGTGCGCCCATGGCGAGGGCGAGGGCCACCCTGGAGGTACTCCAGTCGTAGAGGCTCGAGACCCACGCCTGTCTTGCCGTAGCCAGCGACGACTGCGCCGTGAGCAGGTCGAGCACGCTGCCCGCACCGGCCTTGTAGCGCCCGAGTGCCACCTGCTCCGACTCCGTGGCGCTCGCGAGCAGGTCCGACGCGCTTTGCACGGACTGCGCCGCTGTGACCAGACCCTGATACGCACTCCAGACGTCGTAGGCAACCTGCAGGCTGAGCTGGTCGCGCTCCGCCCCGAGCACTTCCGCCTGGGCCTTGGCGTTGGCCACGCGGTAAGTGGTCGAGAAGCCATTGAACGCCGGCCACGTCAGCGTCACGCCGAGCGTCGAGATCGTGGAGGAGGGATAGCCATCCGGCATGAGGTGGTTCGTGGTAACGCCGGCGGACAGGCTGGGGCGGCCGCTGGCTCGGGCCAGCTCGACGTCCGCCTGCCCCGCCCGGTGCTGAGCCTCGACAGCGGCGAGGTCGGGACGGCGCTTGCGCGCCTCGCTGATCAAGTCCTCGACGCGCTCCTCGATGGCCGCCCGCGGCGGCAATTCCTTCAGCGGCAGGAGCTGCAGCGGCACGTTCGCATCGAGACCCAGCACGGCGGAGAGTGTGCCGCGGGCCTGCCTCAACAGGCCTTCGACGCGCACGCGCACCAGCGTGGTCTGGGAGTAGGCGGTGCGCGCCTGCAGCACGTCGGCGGGGGTCGCAACGCCGAACTGGTGCCGGGTCTGGGCCGCCTGGAGACTCTCGAGGCTTGAGCGCTCCGAGGCCCGTGCCGCATCCAAGGAGGCCTGCGCGGCGCGAACTTGGTAATACGCCTGCACCGCGCTGTTGAAGACGGTCTGCACCGTGCGGTCCTGCGTGGCGTTGGCCGCGACGAGCAGCTCGCGCGCAGCGCGCAGGTTCGCCGCCCGCGCGCCGAAGTCGTACAGCAGGAAAGAGATGCTGCCAGCGACGGTCCCCGTGTCGACCCAGCCGCTCGAGGCAGCGGTGCTTTGGGTCCCGCGGCCCGTGGTCTGCGCCCGGTCGTAGCCCGCATCGACGGACAGGGTCGGCAGGTACGCGGCCCGCGCCTCGCCGACCAGCGCCGCCTGCCCGAGGGCGCTGGCCCAGGCGGCGTGCGTCTGCGGGTTGTTGCACAGGGCGAGCGTGACTGCCGCGACGAGGTCGAGCGCGTTGCGGTCGACCGCGGCGTCGCAGCCCTGCCCCGGTGATGGCTGGGCATAGCGGCTCGGGCTGGCCGCCACCTCGCTGCGCGTGCCCCAGGGGTCCTCGAGCGAGCCGGCCCTGGCCGGCACCGTGAGCATGCTGGCGAGCACGGCGAGAGCGAGGCCGTGCCCGATTCGAACCTTCCAGCCGGATCCGCAACAGTTCATGGACGCACCGTGTTGGACGCCAGCGCGCGGTTGCTCTGCCGCATGGAGCCACCACTCGACGCCAAGTGCGCGCTGCCGTTGATCGCCCCCTGGCTGCAGTCAAGCTGGAACCCGAGCTTCCAGTATGGCGAGACGCGCCAGAACAGCTGTGCGCCGAGGCTTAAGTTGCCGACGTCGCCCCAGTCGTCGAAGCTGGTCCCGAAGCTCTCGTTGATCTGCCGAATCTGGTTGGTCGTGGTGGTCTGCTTCGGCCGGGTCTGCCGGATGCAGACGACAAAGTCACGCGACCCGTCGGGCGCGGCGCGTACAGTGGGCGCCGAGGCCAGGAACACGGAGCCGGCGAGCAGCATCCAGCCCACGGTCTTCATGGCTGACATCCTATCGCTGTTCCGGTGCCGGCACCCCGTGGAAGATCGCACCGGCCGAGGGCAGGTGGCCAGCACTGTCCCGGCTAGCAGGAGTCCCGCCAGCAGGTCGACGGCATAGTGGACGCTGATGTAGACGGTGGCGAACACGATTGCCGCCGCCCAGGCCCAGACCGCCGCGGCCGCTCTGCGGCCGAGGAGGCAGGAGCCGAACGCGCCCGCGATCACCGCGATTGTCATGTGCCCGCTCGGGAACGCGTCGAGCGTGGTGGACTCCGCGGCGTGGAGGAAGCCGCGCGCCGCGTCACTCACGGTGCCGCCGCCGAGCAGGCGGGCCTCCGCCTCCGCGGGCAGCCGCGGCCCCGACGCCGGCAGCAGGATGTACCCCAGGAAGGTCAGGTAGAAGCCGAGAAGCAGGGCGAAGGCGGTCCGCTCGAAGGCCTCGGGCCCGCGCCACCGAGCTACGGCGGCGACCGTGATCGGCAAGAAGTAATAGGAAACGTAGGCCAGGTATGTCACGTCCGTGAACGTCGCCGGCCGGCCGAGCGCGCCGCGCCAGGCCTCGACGAGCCAGGAGAGGTACCGCGCGTCGAACGTCGCCAGCGCCGCATCGAGCCGCCACGGGACGACGGCCTCGATGAGCGGCTCGAGCAGCATGAAGACAGTGAGCACGGCGACGACCGGCAGCCAGTCGCGCATGAAGCCGAGCTTCCCGCCCCGCGGCATTTTCGCCAGCAACGCGGTCGCAGCGGCGATCCCGAGGAACACCGCGAGGCGCAAGGCCCCGCCCTCGGGCCGCACCGCAATGGTCAGGGCCGAGAGCAGGAGTGCCGCGATGACGGTCAGCCGTTCGGATGGCCTCACGGCGGCGAGTCTGCGGCCTCGAGGCGTGGCAGTGGCGCAAACGCCGGGTCGCGGTCCGGCGGGCCAAGGTAGTGGGCCGGATTCTCGAGGACGTGCTTGACGATGGCGAGGGAGCGCGCCGCATAGAAGGCGTCGTGGATCCGCTCGTCGAAGGTCCAGCGGATGGCGAGTCCCTCGCCGGAAACGACTTGGTCGCCTTCGGCAAACGGCATCCGGCGCACCGCCGACATGGTGCCGAAGATCGAGCAGGTGCCGTACTCGTAGAGGTGGTGGTAGACGTCGCTGATGCCTGCCGAGCCGAGGTTGGCCAGAAAGACACTGGCGTACATCGGGTCGTTCTCGGTCATGAAGCGCGGGTACAGGTTCCAGGCATCGAGCCAGCGCGCGAATGCCACCAGCGCCCGCACCAGCGGGCCGGGCAGCATCATGACGAGCGCGGTCTCCCTGTCGACAACCCGGTCAGGCCCGCGTCCCTCCTCGACGATCCGCGCAATGCGCTGAACGAAGGCCGCGAACGGCTCCTCGCGCAGGGCCTCGACCTTGACGGTCGTGCCCACGCCCGAGTCGCTCATTTCGCGCTTGACCACGAAGGAGATCTGCACGCCGCGCCGCTGGTAGAGCCGGTTCCCCGAGATGAAACGGTTCAGCTCGGGGCGCGCGTGCAGCGCCTGGGCGCAGGCATAGGCGAACAGATGGAAGAGCGTCGCTCGCGCCGTGTGGGAGCGGTTGTAGGTCCTGAGCCACGCCCGCGCCGCCGGCATCCGATAGACCGAGTCCTGGTAGACGATGCTGCCGTTCCTCGTGCGCATGAGGTACGGCATGATCCGGCGCATTGCCGGGATGTCGCGCACGAGATCTGCGTCGTGTCTCTTGAACAAGGGCACGGCCCGGAGGTTCCGGTGCGAGGGGCGGGCCTGTCAAGCGCCGTGCCGGAGGCCCTCGCCCGGGCTCATCGGCAGTGGACTGCGCGGCGCGCCTGCACGGAGGCGGCAGCGCGGCCGGCCAGGGCGCATCGCCACCTCCGGCGCGAGTGGCTACTTCTTGTCGAAGACCGCTGAGTCGAAGTATTGCTTGCCCTTAGCGTCGGTCCCCTTCATCGAGATGGTCAGCACCTTCCCGTCCTTCGAGAGAACGCGGACCGACTTGCTCACGACCTTGCCGGCCTTCTTTTGGGTGCTCTGGGTCCTCTCGCTGTCGATGCGTGTCACCGAGACCGTGTCGAATTCGCTGGTGCCCGTGACGGGATAGTCCTTGCCGTCGTACTTGTAGATCGCGTGTTGGAATATCGGCTTGCCGTCAGCAGCGACCCCCGTGACCGTCATGTCCATGGCGCCCGGAGTCGCCACGTACGTTCGCGTCAGCGACTTCGGTGCCCGATCCCCGGTGAACTTGGACTTGGTCAGGTTCAGCGTCCAGCTGCCGACCACGGCGACATCCGGCCCTGCGGCTGCCGAAGAAATGCCGCTCACCCCTATGGCGATGGCAATTCCAATGAGCAGCGTCCTCAACAATAACTTCACAGTCTCTACTCCATGGGTCACGGTGCCGCATCGCTGCGCGGGCGGCCGGGGTATGCAGCGGCCGGACGGGGCGACCAGTCGCGAAACTATGCGATACCTGCGCCGAGCGAACAAGACTTGGACGTCTTTCGTGGCGAAACGGCAGGGCCAGGAGCCATCTGCTCGTTCTGGAGCCCCATCGCATCTGCAATCGAGGACCGGCCCGGCCGCTGCCTCGGGCGCCGCGGGGCCCGGGGCGCCGAACGCGTTCAGCCGTAGTCGTGAATGTGCTGGCCGAGCATCTCCGGCGTGATCAGGACGACGCCCTGCGAGGTGACGTGGAAGCGAGCCTCGTCGGCGGCGCGGTCTAGGCCCGCCGCGAACCCGTCCGGCAGCTCGCAGAACTTGTCGACGATGACCCGTCGCAGTCGCACCCCGTGGCCGACGCGCACGGTGGGCAGCACGATCGAGTCCTCGATGACCGAACCGCGCTCGACCACGACCTCGGTGAAGAGCAGCGAGCGGACGATCGCCGCACCGCTCACCACGCAGCCGCTCGAGACCAGCGAATTGAGCGTCTGGCCCCGCGGGTCCGGGCTCTCGAAGATGAATTTGGCCGGCGGCAGCCCCTCTTCCAGCGTGCGGATGGGCCACGCCGGGTCGTACATGTTGAGCTCGGGTTCGACGCGGGTGAGGTCGATGTTCGACGCCCAGTAGGCGTCGACGGTGCCGACGTCCCGCCAATACGGCCGGCCGTCAACCATGTTGACGCAGCTGTCGGCGAACCGGTGCGCGAAGAGGCGCCGGCCCTCCCGCAGCAGGCGCGGGATGAGATCGCGACCGAAGTCATGCGTCGAGCCGTCCCGGTGCGCATCGGACCGCAGGCACTCGTACAGCGTCGCCGCATTGAAGACGTAGACACCCATGCTGACGAGCGCACGCGACGCGTCCCCCGGCATGGGCGCGGGCACGGCGGGCTTCTCGACGAACTCGCGGATCGCGCCGTCGTGATCGACCCGCAGCACGCCGAAAGCCGGGGCCGTCGCGAGCGGCACGTCGGCGCAGGCGATCGACAAGTCGGCTTTGCGCTCGACGTGCTCGGCGAGCATCACTCCGTAGTCCATCTTGTAGACGTGGTCGCCCGCCAGAACGAGCACGAATCCGGGCGCCTCCATGTGCAGGATGTCGAGGTTCTGGTAGAGAGCATCTGCGGTGCCGTCGTACCACCCTTCCCGCACCCGCTGCTGCGCCGGCAGGACGTCGAGGAACTCGTGCAGGTGGCTGTCGAGGAAGCTCCAGCCGTGCTGGAGGTGCTGGATCAGGCTGTGCGCCTTGTATTGCGTCGCAACACCGATGCGGCGGATTCCGGAGTTGATGCAGTTGCTGAGCGCGAAGTCGATGATGCGGTGTTTGCCGCCGAAGGGTACGGCCGGTTTCGCGCGCCACGCGGTGAGCTGCTGCAGGCGCGTGCCGCGGCCGCCCGCGAGGACGACCGCATAGGTGTCGCGCACCAGCGGGACCACCGACGGGTGGCGGTGGTGGACGGACGCGAAGTCGGGGACGCGGAACCTCGCCGTGTCGCTGGTGCTCGCTAGGTTGCTCATGGTGCCGACCTCCACGCCGCGTCTTCGTTCGACCGCCGCAATCCGGGGATGTTCCGTCGGACGCCTTGGTACACCGGGCGCTATCGCACCGCATGCTGTGGCCCGATGCATCGACCGCGAAACGCGAGTGCGCAAGTCCGCGCGTTGCGCTGGTTGCCGCTGGTGCCGCGTGTGCGGGAGTGCTGGTTGGGCGGCCATGAGAGCGTCAACGTCAACGCCCTGCATTACCGCAGACTGGCGGACATGCGCGAGCGGCGCTTGGTCGGCGTGGCCGAGCGCTCCGGCCTGCTGCAGCTGCCGGGGCGGAATCCCGCCCCCGGCCGCGGACGTGACCAAAGCCGGTGCGCGTCATATGCTGACGGCCGCGCCCGCGGGCGCGACGGCAACCTGCGGCCTTGCCGCGGCGGCCTACCAACGTTAGGGGTGGAGGAAACGCCCGATGTCTGAACTCCTCATCTACGGTGCTTACGGCTATTCCGGGCGCCAGATCGTTGCCGCCGCCATGCGGCGCGGCTTGCGGCCCATCGTGGCCGGCCGCGACGCGCGCCAGGTGGCCGCCGTCGGGGAGGAGTTCCGGCTGCCGTACCGCAGCTTTGCGCTTGGCGATGCGGCTCAACTGTCCACGGGCCTCGCTGGAGTCGGCGTCGTACTGCATTGCGCGGGTCCGTTCTCCGCCACTGCCGCGCCAATGCTCGACGCGTGTCTCGCACAGCGCGCGCACTACCTCGACATCACCGGCGAGTACGGCGTCATGGAAGCCGTGGCGGCGCGCGACGGCGAACTGCGGGCGGCCGGCATCATGGCGATGAGCGGCGTCGGCATGGACGTCGTGCCAAGCGACTGCCTCGCCGCGCACATGGTGAAGCGGCTACCGGGGGCCACGCGGCTCGAACTCTACGTGCGAGCGCTCGAGCGGCTGTCGCGAGGAACGGCCATGACCTTCGTCGAAGGCATGGGCCTGCCGAACGTGGTCCGCGAGAACGGCCGGCTGGTCGAGCGGATCGCGGGAGCCGACCGGCGCCAGGTGGAGTTCGGCGGCCGGCGCCTGGCGATGGTCGGAGTGCCCTGGGGTGACATCGCCACCGCCTGGCACACGACGCGCATCCCCGATATCGCCGCGTACATGAGCCTGGTGCCCGGCACGCCGACCATGATGTCCCTGGCCGGGCACTTCCGCGGGCTGCTGCAATCGAGGCCGGTGCAGCGCTTCCTGAAGGGACTGGTGCAGCGGTTCGTCAAGGGTCCGGACCAGGGCTACCTCGACCGGCACACGGCCGAATTCATTGCGGAGGTCAGCGATGCCGCGGGCAATCGCCGGCGCAGCTACCTGAGCACACCCGAGGCCTACAAGTTCACGGCCGAGGCTGCGAGCGAGATCGCGAAGCGCGTCCTCGAGGGTGCCGTGCAGCCTGGGTTCCAGACGCCGGGCACGCTCTTCGGCGCAGATTTCGTCCTCGAGTTCGCCGGTACGAAACGCGTCGACCTCGACTGAGCCGATCGCGGGGCAGGGCAGGCGACCGGGGGGCCGCGAGCCGCCTAGATCCTCCGTCGCGGCCGCACCAGGCCAAGTTCGCCGGCACGCACGACCGCCTGTGTCCGCCGGTCCACGCCGAGCTTGGCGAACACGTGCTTCAGGTGCGATTTCACGGTCTCCGGGCCGAGCTTCAGTTCACGCGCGATCGCCTTGTTGGACCGGCCCTCGGCGATAAGCTCGAGGATCTCGCACTCGCGCGGGCTCAAGGGCGCTCCCGCCGGACGTCCCGCCGGCGCAGCATTCATTGCGCTCGACGCGTCCCGGTCGCTCGCCACGCTCGATCGAAGCCGCTCGAGGAAGGCCTTTCGCGCCGGACCGTCCCGAAGTGTGTCCTTGGCCAAGGTCAGGAGCGCGCCAATCTCCGGTCCGGCGTCAATGATCGGGCCGACGAGGCCGCCGTGCTCGGCCATCTCGAGCACCTTCTGGAAGATCCGCGCCGCCTGCGGCTGGCCGCGCGCGGCGACGCAGGCGCAGGCCAGGATCGCGCCGATGCGTACCGCGAGGAGGTGGGCACCGCACGCCGCGGCATCTTGGAACAGCGGCTCGAGTCCCCTGACCGCCTCGGCAGGGCGGTTCTGGTCCATGTCCACCAGCGCCCGCGCCATCACACAGTAATGGGCAACGTCCTCGAGTGCGCGCATGCCGCGGGCCGGCGTGGCCGAATCCAGCTGCTCGAGGCGCTTGAGCAGCCCAGCGGCCGCGGCCGAGCGTCCCTCGCGCAGGTGCAGCCACAGACGGTGGAAGTTCGCGGCGGCGACGAGCCGCGGCCAGTCGTGGGTCAGGCCGACACCCTCGACCCGCTCGAGCAAGTCGTGGGCTGCAATGAAATCCCCTCGTCGGGCGGCAAGCCTAGCTGCCGTGACGCCGGAGCGCAGCACAGTGTCGAGGGTCAGGCCGCCGGCAAGCCGGTCGACCTCGTCCCGCAGCAACTGGGCCGATTCCTCGGTGCGGCCGGTCTCGTACAGCAGTTCCGCGTAGGGCCCCGCGGCCAACGTGACGGCACCGGCAAAGCCACGCACCTGAGCGCCCAGGCCCATGCAACGCAGGTATTGCTGCTCGGCGGCTTGTGCCCTGCCCTGCGCCATTTCGGCGGTTCCGAGCACGAATGCCTCGTAGATGGCGGTCATCAGGCTCGCGCGGGTAGCCGCAGAGGGGGGGCTCACCGGCGGGACCGCGTGGAACTCGGCCCAGCGCGCCGTCGCCACGCAGGCGAAGCGCAGCGCATTGTTCGCCGAGTCGCGCGCGAAGTCGCGCGCCAGCGGTCCGGGCGCGAGCTGAGCGGAGAGCCGCAGTGTCTCGCCAAGATCGTCGGCCAGCCCGGCCATCACGGCCCGCAGGGCAACGCACTCGTTGCGCATCGTCTCGCACTCCGGGCCCGCCGCGCCGTCCAGCGATCGCTCCGCGGCCGCGATGTTGTGCGCGGCCTCCTCGCGCGACAGCGCAAGCGCCCGCGCCCAGGCGAGCGCGAGCTGGAGCTTGAGTGGGGTCTGGATCAGCTTGCTGCGCAGCTGCTGCTCCCAGCCGAGCAGCGTCAGGGCGTCGCCGGTCTCAACCAGCGAGTCGGCGTACTCCGTGATCCTGAGCAGCGCGGCGTCCGTGTCCCGCGCCGCGAGCAGGTGGCGGATGGACTCGGAATGCAGGTCGTGCGCTTCGTACCAGGCGGCGGCCCGGCGGTGCAGGTCCGCGAGCACGTCGGGCTGCCGCTCCTGCAGCCGCTGCAGCAGGTAGTCGCGGAGCAGCTGGTGATACGTGAAGACGCTGCCTTCGCGGCCCTGCGCGTTCACCAGCTGCTGTCGCTCCAGAACCTTGAGCATGGCCGCGCCGTCTTCGCGCTGCGTGACGGCTTCGCACAACGGCGCCGACAGGCGCTCGACGATGGCCGTCTGCAGCATGAAGTCGATGACCTCGCTCGGGTACCGGGCCGTCAGCTCGTCCAGGAAGCCGCCGATCGACCGGGACGTCCCGGTGAGCGAGCGCAGCAGCTGCTCGAGGTCCAGGCCAGCGCCGAACGACAGTGAGGTGATGCGCAGTGCCGAGGGCCAGCCCTCCGTGAGACCGTGGACCGTGCGCACGTCCGGGGGGCTCGGCGGTGACCCCGTCGTCAGCTCGAGGAACTCGCGGGTTTCGTCCCTCGTGAACCGCAGCCGTGTCGCGTCGATCTCGAGCAGCGTGCCGCGCGCGCGCAGCGAGGCGAGGCTGAGCGGCGGCTCGGCGCGCGACAGGATGACGAAGCGCAGGTTGGCGGGCGCGTGATGCAGCAGGAACGCGAGTACCTCGTGAGCGCCCGGGTGAGTGATCCAGTGGTAATCGTCGAGGAACAGGAACAGCTCGTCGTCGCAGTCGGCCACTTCGTTGACGAGCAGCGACTGCACGCCGGCCAGTCCGCCGCCGACGCCGATCTTTAGGCTTTCTGTACCGATGGCCGGGCAGGCGAACTGCAGCGCGCGGATGAGGTGGTGGAGGAAGCGACGCGGCTCGTTGTCATCCGCGTCCAGGGACAGCCACGCGACGTGATCGCCGCGCGCGCGCAGTGCCTCGATCCACGCCAGCGCCAGGGTCGTCTTGCCGAACCCGCCGGGGGCGCGGATGACCGTCAGGAGCCGCTCCGAGGCTTCCGCGAGGAGCGCGTTGAGCCGGCTCCGCGCGATCAGCTTCGAGCCGGGCCGGGGCGGCACCAGCTTGGTCGCGAGCAACGGCAGGGCCGCGGCCATCGGTCGCTGCAGGCCGGGCGCCGTCCTCTTCCTGCGCGCAGGGGAATTGATGCTGCTCACCCGTCCATCCCCCATCCGGGGGATGCCCGTCGCCGCCGAGGTTCGCTGACACTGGCCTCAACCGGGGGACCGGCGGCCAGATCAATTCTGGTCGCCCGCCGCCCGTCGACGCAAGCTGCCGCCCCATCGACGAGGTGACCCAATGAACGCCGCGATCCAACCGTCAACGCAGTCGCTCCACGGCATTCGAGTGGAGCTCGAGCCGACCGGACTCGAGTCGCCCCTGAGCGAGATGGAGCGCATGGTGCAGGAGAATGCCCGGCGCTTCGCCGAGACAGTGATGCGTCCTGCCGGGGTCAAGCTCGATCGCATGACCCCGGAGCAGGTGATCGCCGCGGACTCGCCGCTGTGGGCCGTGCTGCAGGGCTTCGGGGAGCTCGGCGTCACGGTGGGGGCTCTCATGCAGATGGCTCCCGAGGAGCGTGGGCGCCTGGTCCCGATCATGTGGGAGGAGCTCGGCTGGGGCGACGGCGGGCTCACGATCTCCATCGGCGCCGGGGCCATTCCCTGGATCGTGCTGCACGCCATGGGCCGCACCGACCTGATCGAGCAGTACGCCGAGGGCAAGTACCTCGGCTGCTGGGGCATCACCGAGCCGGACCACGGCAGCGATTCCCTGGACGCCGGCCGGCAGCTCGCCTATCCCGGCAGCGCCTATGGCAAGCCCAACTGCGTCGCGCGGCCGGAAGGCAACGAGATCGTCATCAACGGGCAGAAGGCGGCCTGGATATCGAACGGCCCGATCGCCAACCTGTGCGTCCTATACTGCGCCTACGACGACGGGTCCGGCCCGGAGCAGTTCTGCACGCTGCTCGTCCCGCTCGACCGTCCGGGCTTCTCTAGGGGCAAGCCACTGGACAAGATGGGGCAACGGCCGCTGCCGCAGGGCGAACTGTTCTTCGAGAACGTCCGCATCCCTAAGGACCACTTGATCGCCGGCCCCGGCGCCGAGTATGAGCGCGCCGTCTACGCTGTGCTGGCCGAGGCCAATGCGATCATGGGCAGCATCTGGGTGGGCTGCGCGCGCGCCGCCTACGAGCACGCGCTCGCCTATGCCCACGACCGCAAGCAGGGAGGCGTGCCGATCATCCGCCACCAGAATGTGCGCCATCGCCTCTTCCACATGTTCCGCAAAGTGGAGGCTGCACGTGCGCTGAACCGTCGCGTGCAGTTCTACAACAACACGGCCGCGATCCCCGCGCTGCAGGGCTCGATCGCGAGCAAGATCACCTCGACCCAGACCGCCTTCGAGGTGGCGTCCGAGGCCATCCAGATGTTCGGCGGCAACGGGGTCACCCACGAGTACCCCGTTGAGAAGCTGATGCGCGATGCGCGCTCCTCGATGATCGAGGACGGCTGCAACGAGATCCTTGCCATCAAGGGCGGGACCCTGCTCGTGGACCCGGACAAGCTGCGAGGCTGACCACGATGAAGATGAATGCATACGTCGCCGGCGTCGGGATGACCACGTTCGGTCGGCACATGGACAAGACGCTGAAGGTACTCGGGGGGCTGGCGATCACGGATGCGCTCAAGGACGCCGGCGTCGCACCGGGCGACCTGCAGGCCGCATGGATGGGCAACGCGGCGGCTGGCGTGGTAACCGGCCAGGAGATGATCCGCGGCCAGCTCGTGCTGCGCAGCCTCGGCATCGGCAAGATCCCGGTGGTTAACGTGGAAAACGCCTGCGCATCGTCGTCCACGGCGCTGCACCAGGCCTGCGCGATGGTGAGTGCCGGGTATTACGACGTGGTGCTCGCCTGCGGATTCGAGAAGCTCTTCCACGAGGACAAGCTGCGCAGCTTCGGCGCGTTCACCGGCGCCGTCGATGTCGAGGATCCCATGGGCGCGCTGAAGGTGCTGCAGACCATGGCGCAGGAGGCCGGCGAGACGCTCGATCTCTCCGGTGCCGGCGACAAGCGCTCGATCTTCATGGACTTCTATGCCGTAATGGCGCGGGCGCACATGAAGAAGTACGGCACGACCAAGCGGCACTTCGCCATGGTGACGTCGAAGAATTCATTCCACGGCAGCTTGAACCCGCGGGCTCAGTTTCGCGACGAGATGACGGTGCAGCAGGTGCTTGATGCGCGCACGATCGTCGAGCCGTTGACCCTGCCGATGTGCTCGCCGATCGGCGACGGCGCGGCGGCGGTCGTGCTGGTGAGCGAGAAGAAGGCGCGCGCGATGGGTCTCGGCCGCCCGGTGAAGATCCGGGCCTCGGCGCTGGTGTCCGGCTGGGATTTCGAGAAGGAAGGGGAGAGCGTCGGCGCCCTGGCCGCTGGCCAGGTCTATGCCGAGACCGGCGTGTCCCCTCAGGACCTCTCGTGCGTCGAGCTGCACGATGCCTCGGCTCCGTCGGAGATTGTCGCCTACGAGTACCTCGGCCTGTGCAAGCCTGGCGACGGCTGGCGCCTGCTCGAGTCGGGCGCCACTCGCCTCGGCGGCCGCGTCCCGGTCAACACCTCGGGCGGACTGCTGCGCAAGGGCCACCCGGTCGGCGCCACGGGCTGCGCACAGATCGTCGAGCTCACGGAGCAGCTGCAAGGGCGCTCCGGTCCGCGCCAGGTCGAGGGTGCGCGCATCGCGCTCGCGCATAACGGCGGTGGCGCGATCGGCCGCGACGCGGCCGCCACGGTCGTCACCATCCTGTCGCGCGAGGACTGAACGTGAATGCCGTGCAGGTACCCCTGCTGCATCAGGTCATTGCGCAGCGCGCGCAGGCGATGTCGGACCTGCCGATCCTCACGATCGAATCCGGCGGCCAGCGCGGTGCCGAGGTGCGGACGTACCGGCAGCTCTGGGACAACGCCCGCCGGCTCGCAGCCGCGCTGCTCGAGCGCGGGCTCGGGCGCGGCGAGCATTTCGGCCTGCTCATGGCCAATCATCCCGAGTTCGTGGAGGCGATGATCGCGGCCAGCCTGACCGCGACGGTCTTCGTCCCGATCGACGCCCGGACCCGCGGCGACAAGCTAGTGTTCATGCTTGGGCACGCCGAGTGCCGCGGCGTGATCGCGGCGGACTACAGCCTGGATGCGCTCAAGGAGGTGCGCGCATCGTTGCCGAAGCTGCGCTGGGTCATCGGCGTGGACAGCGGGGAGGGCCAGCCCCCGGTGGAGTCGCACCCCGGGGTCGTGTCGTATTCCGCCGCACTGGCGCCCGAGCCGGCCGATATCCCGGTGGCGCCGCCGGCGCCCGAGTCGCCGATGCAGCTCCTCTTCACCTCCGGGACAACCGGCGACCCGAAGGGCATCATGATGCCGCACGGTCGGTGGATGGCGAACGCGTTCCTGGTGCCGCACCTCTGTGCCTGGCAGAAGGACGAGCGACCGTATTCCGGCCTGTCGCTGACGCACGCCAATGCCCAGGTGCTGACGATGGGCGCAAGCCTCGTCAACGGCTTCCCCTGCGTGCTGTCGCGCCGGTTCACCAAGTCGCGGCTGTGGGACATCACGCGCAAGCACGGCTGCACCACGTTCAACCTGCTCGGCGGCATGACCACGGCCATCTACAGCGAGCCGCGCAAAGCGAATGATGCCGACAACCCCGTGCGCTTCGTGCTCTCGGCCGGCATGCCGGTCGCGATCTGGGAGGACTTCGAACAGCGCTTCGGTGTGAAGCTGTTCGAGTTCTACGGCGCGGCTGAGGGCGGCATGACCTCCCGACCGATCGGCACGGGGCCGATCGGCAGCATCGGCAAGCCGATTCCGATTCTCGTGCACAAGATCGTGGACGAGGACGGCAACGAGGTGCCGCGCGGGGCGCCCGGCGAGCTGCTCTTCCGCAACGCGGACGGCACCCCCATCTCGGTCGAGTACTTCCGTAACCCCGAAGCCTCGGCGAAGAAATGTGCCGGCGGCTGGCTGCACATGGGCGACATCGTCCGCGAGGACGCGGATGGCTGGCTCTACTTCCTCTACCGCAAGGGCGGCGGGATTCGCCGTAACGGCGAGTTCATCAGCCCGGGCTTCGTCGAGAAGGTGATCGCCGAGTGCGACGACGTCGATGACGTGTACGTCTACGGCGTCCCGGCCCGCTCCGGCGCGCCCGGCGAGAAGGATGTCGTCGCCGCCGTCGTGCCCGTCGATCCCTCGAGCTTCGATCCCGCTGCACTGGCCCGGCACTGCCGCGAGCGGCTCGAGCCGAGCATGGTGCCGTCCTACATCCAAGTGCTCGAGGCGATTCCGAAGACCGCATCGGAGAAGCCCCAGGACCGGTTTCTGATCGAGCACTTCAACCAGAACCGCAGCGGCATCTACCAGACCGGCACCTGACCGGACGTGCCGCCTGCCCAACCCGCCAGGAGACTACCGATGGCCGCGAAATACCCGATCGTGATCTACGGCATGAGTGGCTACACCGGCAAGCTCATTGCCGAATACCTGACGAAACGGCGGTTGCCTTTTGTGGCGGCTGGTCGTGACCGCGCCCGGCTCGAGGCCGCCCTCAGGGAAGCGCCAGGCGAGCACGTGGCGGATGTCCAGGCGGTCGCGCACGACGAGGCGCAGCTCACCCGGCTATTCGCGGGCGCGAAGGTCGTGATCGCCGTCGTCGGCCCGTTCGGACAGCTCGGCGAGCCGGTGCTGCGTGCCGCGCTCGCGGCGGGAGCGCACTACCTCGACACGACCGGCGAGCAGGACTGGGCCCTGCTGGTGCGCGACAAGTATGGCAAGGCCTTTGCCGACAAGGGGCTGGTCTGCTCGCCCGGCTGCTCGTACATGTGGACCGCCGGCATGATGGCGGCGGAGGTTGCGCTCGAGGACCCGTCGATCCACACGCTCGACATTCTCTATGCGCCGAAGTCGATGCCGACGATCGCCTCGACGCTATCGTTTCTGCGCATGCTCTGCCAGCCGAACCCGATCAAGTTCGCGGGCCAGAGGGCCACCTGGCCGCTCGGATACCGCGGCGAGGTGGCCGTGCCGGGCCGTCACACCGTTCACGTCGGCCTGCCGTGGGGTGGCGGCTTCGAGCCCATCTGGCTGGAGCACGATGCACGAGTGCTCAACTGCCAGGTGCAGGTCGCGTTCGAAAAGGGTCCGCTGGTTGACTTCATCACGGGCCGCATGGACGAGTACCAGAAGCTTGCCGGCACGAAGACCGCTGCGGAACTGGAGCAGATCACGAATGCCTGGGGCATGGCCATCGCTACGACGCCGCCGCGGGAAGTGCCGCCGCTCAACACCAACATCATTTCCGTGTGGGCCCGCGGCACGAATGGCGGCCGGCACGTGATGCTCTACACGACCTGCGCCTACCTGTCGACCGGCGCGCTGTGCGCGGAATCGGCGAAGCGCATCCTGAACGGCCAGGTCCGGGCCGCCGGCTTCCAGCCGGTCACTCGCGCGTTCGGCCACCGCGAACTGATGGCGGCGCTGGCCGAGGACGGCCTGCACTGCTGGGACCCGAAGATTTCCTGAGCGAGAAGCAGGAGGGCGAGCCATGAGCGGACGTCTGGCGGGCAAGGTGGTGCTGATCACGGGCGGGGCAAGCGGCATCGGGCTCGCGAGCGCGGAGGCCTGCGCACGCGAGGGAGCTCGCGTCGTCATCACGGACATCAACGTGGCGGCGGGCGAGGAGCAGGCGAAGCGCCTCGCCGCGACCGGCGCGGCCGTCTGGTTCCTGCGTCAGGACACGACCAGCGAGTCGGACTGGTCCCGCGTCGTCGAGGAGGTCGTGCGCCTGCACGGGGGCCTCGATGTCCTGGTCAACAACGCCGGCATCGGCTCGCACGCACCGCTCGAGCAGGAAACGCTCGAAGGCTGGCGGCGGGTCCAGGCCGTCAACATGGAAGGCGTATTCCTCGGGACCCGTGAGGCGGTGCGGGTGATGAAGGGGCGGGGTGGCTCGATCGTCAACATCTCCTCGATCGAAGGCATCGTCGGCGACCCGCTGGTCCCGGCCTACAACGCCTCGAAGGGCGGCGTGCGCGTGTTCACGAAGTCCGCGGCCCTGCACTGCGCGCAGCAGGGATACGGCATCCGGGTCAACTCCGTTCACCCAGGCTGGGTCGCGACGCCACTGGTCGTGGACGGGATCGCGATGTTGCCGCCCGAGCAGGCGGCGGCACTGCAGCAGGAGCTCCTAGGCCGCATTCCACTCGGCCGGATGGCCGAGCCGCCGGAGATCGCCAACGTGATCGTGTTCCTCGCGTCCGATGAGGCGAGCTACATGACCGGGTCCGAGGTGGTCGTCGACGGCGGCTACACGGCGAGGTGACTGCCATGAGTGCGAGGACCCTGTTCACCGTCGCCGCAGCCTTCAACTTCCTCGTCGGCCTTCCCATGCTCGTGGCCTATCCCGTCGTGGCCCGGCTTCTGGCCCTCGAGGGCCAACCGACCGCGTGGTTCCACATAGTCGCGGCCGTTGTCGTCATCTTCGGCTACGCGTATGGGTGCATCGCTTACGATCCGGTACGGTTCCGCCCCTACATCTCGCTCGGCATCATCGGCAAGCTTGCGTTCGTCGCGGCCATCTATGGCCACTGGCTCACGGGCGGCGCGTCGGGCGGCAGTGCCGTGCTGGTGACGGGGGACCTGGTGTTCGCGATGCTGTTCTTCACGTACTTGCGTCGCGACCCGCAGGCGGTTCCCGAGGCATCGGCGGTGAGTCGCTAGCCGAGGTCGACGCCCTTCAGCGCACCGGCGGACCCGATGCCGACGTGTTTCACGAGTCGCATTGCCTCGGTCATGGGAATGTCGAGCGGGCGAACTCTGTCTGCGGAGACATAGACGATGTTGCCGGACATCGGCGTCGGAGCCGCCGGCAGGAACACGGCGACCCAGTCGCCGTGCAGGTTCTCGATTCGATAGCCAAGCTGCCAGCCCTCGTCGCTGCGATAGAGGACCGGCCGCATTCCCTCGCCGTTCTCGATCTTGGCGAGCCCCTCCGCCATGCTCTTGACCATGCGGTACTGAGGCATGCCGCCGAGGATCGACTCCTCGAACCATCCGGTGATGCGTTGCCCCAAGGCCGTCCTCGCGAGCATTCCGGCGCCGAAGGCAAGTATCAGCAGAATGATCACCGAGACGATCGTTGCCACAGCGATACCTCCCGCCGGTCCGACGGGAAGGGTGGCGGCGATTGGCGTGGCGATCTTGGCCGCGAACTGCATCGCGCGCCGCAGCACGAGGAGCAGCAGCACGACGGGCACCAGGAACATCAGCCCGCCGACGATGGTCACCCTGAGGAATGTCTTGATGGCGTTCATTCAGGCTTCCGATGGCCGGTCCGCCAGGCTTGAGCGCACCAGCCCCATGTGCATGCGCAGCGTGTACAGCAGGTGGGCGAAGGCGGCCGGCATGCGCATGCGGTTGGCACGCTGCTCAAGGTTCGCGAGCCGCTCGGTCAGGTCGCTCACCGGTGCGCCGGCCGCGCGGCCTTCGAGCTCAGTCTCAAGCAACTTGAGTTCCCCGTACAGGCGGTAGATTCGACGCTGCATGCTCCATCGGTAGAGATTGGGCAGAATCTTGGCGAACGGGTAGATGACGCCGACCACCGGGATCAGCAGGATCAGCAGGCGCTCGGCCAGCACCGCCATCCAGAACGGCAGGTAGCGCTGCAGGAACGGCCGGCCCGACTGGTAGAAGCGCCGCGCCTGCTCGCTGAGCGGGAGGTCGACCGGCTCCGCGGCCGGGAACTGGCCGCTGCGGTTGAAGATGCCGGGGGCGCCGTGGATCTGCGCCGCGGCCTCGAGTAGCAGGTACTGCAGCGCGGGGTGCAGGTCGTCGCGGACGATGAGGCTGCCCTTGTTGGCGATGAGCGTGAGGTCGGAGGGCGGCCGGTCCCGGCCGAGATCGGCGGCGCCCCTCGGGATGGTCACCTTGCTGAGGTTGGGCGTGAGCGCCACGATCGCGTCGGCGCGCGGGACGGGATGCGCGGCGATGTTCGGATCCTTGAGCAACTGCTGCGCGATGGGGCTCTCCCAGGCGGCCACCAGCACCATTGCGTCGATCTCGCCGCGCTGCAGCTTCTGCATCGACTCGGCCTGCGGCAGCTCGACGATTCGCACGTCGTGGGCCGCGAGGTTCATGGTCTCGATCAGGCGCCGTGCCATGGCGTTGGCGCCGCTGCCCGGCGGGCCGATCGACACGGTGCGGTTCCGGAGGAAGTCGATGCGATCCGGATCGACGTCGGGGCCGCGCAGGAAGACCCACATTGGTTCGTAGAAAAGGGTTCCCAGCGAGACGAGTCCCGGTGACTGCTGCGGACTCGTCAACCCGCTCTGCACCAGGGCGACACTGACGCCCGACTTCGGGTCCTGCAGCTTGGCCAGGTTCTCGACCGAGCCGGCGGTCTGCAGCAAGCGCAGCTTGACGCCACTCCTCGCCAGCACCCCGCGATAGCGCTCCCCAAGCCTCTGGTACGCGCTGCCTGGCGCACCGGTCGCCATCACGATCACGCGTGGCGGCGGGGGAAACAGCACCGTCACCAGCACCGCCAGGCCGGCGACGACGGCAACGATCGCAACGACGGTTAGCCAGAGGGCCCTGGGTCCGCCGAGCCTCGACCCTTCCTTCGCAGCCATGCGGGGCATCCCTTTGCGGTCTGTTGTCCTTTCGGGCGGTGAACGATACGGGTGCCGCAGCGTCGGCGCCAGCCGTAGGAGGTGGAGCAGCCCGGCGACCCCGGCGGTGCACCCGACCAGTGACCTTGACGCCTGTCAGCGGTTGACCATGTCCTCGGTCATGCGCCCAAGGGCGGTGCGCATGAGGGCCTGCAGGTCCAGGTCGACACCGGCATCGTCGAGCGCGCGGTGCATGCACGACAGCCACTGCTCGCGGATCGAGGCGTCGATCGGGAACGGCGCGTGCACCATGCTCATGCAGCGCGCGTCCTTGCGCTGGAAGTAGACCGGCGGCCCGCCGAGCCAGCTCGTCATGAACTCGCAAAGCTGCTCGCGCATCGGCCCCAGGTCCTGGGCATGCATGGCGCGTAGTGGGGCGACGGCGGCGTCGGACTCCATCAGATCATAGAAGCGCTCGACGACGTGACGGACGACGACGTTGCCGCCGATGCGCTGGCAAGGGGTCTGGTTGGGGTTGGCGGACATGGCTCACCTCGAGTGCGGTGTCCGTGAAGTCAGCAGTGCCGGCAGGCAACGCGCGATGCGTCAGTCCATGCCCAGTTTCGCCTCGCTCCAGTCTACGGTTGACGAAGACGATCGGCGAAGCCCTCGGCCGCAGGCCGACCGCCGCCTCCCCGGTGGCGCGCAGGTCTGGGATCGTCCTTTCGTCACGGAAGCGCTCGGACCGCTGGTAGATCTCGCGGTGCAATTCGGGGAGCGACGCTCGGATCGGGATCGAACCGCGCGCCAGCAGCGGGAGACGGTCGAGCAAAGTCCGGGCGGACAATGCCTTGTGCTGAGAGCGACATCCTGTTTCGAACCGCTTGCATTTGACGCATCTGGTCGCGATCTTCCGGGATTAGAGCCGCGGAAGCCGGAAAGAGAAGGGCTGGAGAAGCCCGGCCCGAAGCCAAAGCCGGCGCGGAGCCGTTGGCGTCCAGCTGGCGGGCCCTCCTCGCCGCGGGGCATTGTCAACCTTTAATCGGCCGCCGCGTTCTGACCGCTATGAGAGACCGATTCGTCGCTCTGCTGGTCTTCGGCCTTGTCGCCGGCTGCGCGGCTCAGCCGCCGGCCCCGGCGCCGACGCCCCCTCCGCCGCCGCCCCGGCCCTCACCGAACGTTTATTACTATCCGTTGCAGGGCCAGACGGCTGAGCAGCAGGACCGGGATCGGTACGAGTGCTACCTGTCGGCCCGGCAGCGCACGGGCTTTGACCCCAGCGTCGCCCGCCCGGATCGGCCGCCGGTCAGAGTTGTGGCCGTGCCCCCGCCCGGCCAGGATGTCCTCGCCGGTGCGGCGACCGGTGCCGTGATCGGGGCGGTCGTATCCCAGCCGTGGGAGACCGCAGAGGGCGCTGCGATCGGGGCTGCGGCCGGAGCGGTGCTGGGCGCGGTTTCCGCCTCCAGCCGCGAGCAGCAGGCCGAGCGCGTGCAGGCGGCGAAGAACCAGGAGCGCAGCCAAGCCGATGGGCAGACTGACGCGGCGATCTTGGCTTATCGCAACGCAATGCAGGCGTGCCTTGAGGCACGCGGTTACTCGGTACGCTGAGCGCTGGCACGGTCGCGAGAACAGCGCCATATGGAGCTTCGATGAAGACCCTGACTACGCGTTCTGTCTGCACCCTTGCAACGGCGGCCTTGCTACTTGCCGTTGCCGCGGTGCGTGCGGATCCCCAGGGCGGGCCCCCGGCCGCCAAGTCGCACCCGGCGCAGTCCGCACACGCGCCCGGCAACCACAATCACGGCTACGCGCCGCAGCAGCACGCCGGACCGCAGGCGCCGCACGTCTATGCCCCGCCGCAGTACGGCGGCGCATCCCCTCATGCGCCGCAGCAGCCAGGCGCCCCGCAGGGCCAGCACGCTCAGCCGTCCTACTCGGTGTCGCCGGGCCATTATTACTACCCGCCGTCGTACGGGCATTCGACGTCGCCGTTCTACGGCCCGCCACATGGCAGCTTCTACGGCGCACCGCCGCCCGGGTACCACGCCTATCACTACCACGGCGTGCCTTATTACTACTACGGAGGCTACTGGTATCGGCCTTTCGGTTCGTATTATTACGTGACCGCGCCGCCGATCGGCCTGGTCGCGTCGTTCCTGCCGCCGTACTACACGACGCTGTGGTACGGCGGAATGCCGTACTACTACGCCAATAACGTCTATTACTCGACGCAGTCTGGCGGCGGCTATGTGGTGACGGATCCGCCGCAGGGTACACCCGACCGCGTCGAGGCGCCGGCGCCGGCCGGCGAGGATTTCTTCATGTACCCGAGGAACGGGCAGAGTGCGGACCAGCAGGCGCATGACCGCTACGAGTGCCACCGCTGGGCAGTTGAGCAGACCCGTTTCGACCCGACGCTCGCGCAGGGTGGCGTCACGGCCGCGCAGAGCGAGGCGAAGCACGCTGACTACCTGCGCGCGATGTCCGCCTGCCTGGAGGCTCGCGGCTACACGGTGAGATAGCCCGGCGGGCCGACCGCTATACTCGCGACCCGAGACGGCGGCAGCGTTCGGCGGCGACTTCGCGCCCGCACGATTCCAGGGCTGCCGCGGCGGGAGACCGCGTGCGCCTGATCGCCACCTGCCCCGACGAGACCAAACCTGCACTGGTCATGGAACTGCAGGCACTTGGCGCGACCGGGCTGGTGCCGGCGTTTCGCGCCGTCGTCTTCGAAGCGAGCGAGGCGCTGTTCTACGAACTGCACCTCAAGCTGCGTACGCCAAGCCGAATCCTGCGCGTCGTGAAGGACGTGCCGGCGCAATCGCCGCCGATGCTCTATTCGCAGGTCCGTCGCATCCACTGGGACGAGTGGTTCGACTCGCGGCAGGGCTTCATGGTTGAGAGCCTCGGCGCCGACGCCGAGGGTGGTGGGCTGGCGCCGAAGCAGGTGATCACGCAGGTGCGAGAGGGCATACGGGAGGTGTTCGTGCGCGCGCAAGGGCGCGCCCCACCCGTCGACCCGGTCGAGCCCAAAGTGATCGTCGTCGCGCACCTTAAACGCGGCCGCTGCATGCTGAGCCTTGATACCGCCGGCAAGTCCCTGCACAAGCGCGGCTACCGTGAGGCGGGTCACCCCGCGCCACTCAAGGAAACGCTGGCGGCCGCAATGCTCGTCCTGGCCGGTTACGACGGCACCCAGCCGTTCCTCGATCCGATGTGCGGCAGCGGAACGCTAGCCATCGAAGCCGCGATGATCGCAGTGCACAAGGCGCCGCAGATCCACCGCAGGAAGGGCGAGTTCTCCTTCGAATGGCTCAAGCCATTCAACCGCGAGCTGTGGCGCGCCACACAGGACCGGGTACGCTCCGAGAAACTCGACGCGCCGCGCGCCCCCGTGATCGCCTCGGACATCGACCCCGCTTTCGTTGCGATGGCGCAGAAGAGCGCATTGAAGGCCCGCGTGGAAAAGTACATGACCTTCCGTACCCAGCGGTTCCAGGACGTGGAGCCGCCGGGGGAGAGCGGGATCATCGTGACCAACCTGCCTTACGGCGAGCGCATCGGCAGCCGCGAAGGGGACGTCCGGCGGCTCTACGAGGACGTAGGCGATACCCTCAAGCAGAAGTTCAGCGGCTGGCGGGCCGCGATCCTCGCGGCAGACGCCTCCCCCTACAAGGCCATCGGACTGAAGCCCAGTCGCACGGTGCCGCTCATGAACGGCAGCATCCCCTGCCGGTTGCTGCTGTTCGAGCTCTATGTGGGCAGTCGGCGGGCCCGGGCCGCGGTAAGATCGGACCGGCAGGCCGACGGTCAGGCAATCGCCGGGGAAGGGGACGCATGGAGGCTCGACGCCGCGGGGCGATCCTGATGCTGGCTTGGTCGGCGCTGCTGGCGGCGTACGGAACGAAATCGAGCGCCGCTGACCGGTCCGCCCTCGAGGGGACGTCGTGGGTACTGAGTTCACTGCCGGGCCGGATGCTGGTCGATCGTGGGCCCGTCACGCTGCAGTTTGCGAGCGGCCGCGTCAGTGGTTCGGACGGCTGCAATCGATTTGCGGGCGGGTACTCGGCCGAGCCCGTGGCCTTTCAGGTCTCACCGCCGCTTGCGTCGACGCAGATGGCGTGCACGCCGGAGCTGTCCGCGCAGGCGCAGGCGTTCATGGCCGCACTTGCCGGTGCGCGATCGTATCGAGTCGCCGCTGGCCGGCTCGAGCTGTTCGGCGAGGACGGCTCCATTCGTGCCGCTCTGGCCTCACAGTCACAGTCGCTGGCGGGCACCTCGTGGCGTGTCACCGGCATCAACAACGGCACGGGCGCAGTCGCCAGCCTCGCCAGGGATTCCTCGGTCACGCTAACATTCGATGCCGAGGGCGGGGTGAGCGGCTCGGCCGGCTGCAACCAGTTCAGTGCCGACTACCGTTCCTCGGCGTCCGGCCTCGCGTTCGGTCCGGCCGCTGTCGCGCGCAGGACTTGCGCGCACCTGACGGCGCGATGGAACAGCAGCAGCGGTTCCTCAATGCGCTCGCCTCGGTGTCTACGGCCCGTCTCGAGGGTAATCGCCTCGAGCTGCGCCGGGCGGACGGGGCGCTGGCGCTCACGCTGATAAAGGAGACCCATGACTAGTCCTGCCACGACCGATTCTGCAGACCGCCTCGCGGGGCAGCATCACGCACCGACATGGGCGCTGCGCCTGCGTGGCGTGAACAACTGGCTGATGTTCGACGCCTTCGGCGGGCCGCGACCCTGGAAGCTCAGTTGGGTGATCAATTTCCAGAAGGCGGGGACCTTTCCGGTGCTCGCGCTGCTGATGTGGTACTACTCGGGAAGGACCGCTGCCGCCACCGCCCCTGCGGCGTGGACGTACCTCGCACTGCATGGCTCATACGGACTCGTGTGGCTGCTGAAGGACCTCGCCTTTCCCGATGTGAACTGGCAGCGGCGGGCCACCGTCGGCGGCGGGCTCTGCACGCTCGCCGTGCTGGTGCTCTACTGGTCGTTCGGCTGGCTCCTCATCTCGGGCGTCTCGCAGCCGGTCTACCCGCTGCCGCAGCCGGCGTGGTCGGCGCTCTGCATCACCGTGTGCATCCTGGGCTGCTCGCTGATGATCGCCGCCGACGCGCAGAAGTACTTCACGCTGCGGGTCCGCCGCGGGCTCGTCACGGACGGCGTGCATCGCCACGTCCGCCATCCCAACTACCTCGGTGAGATGATGGTCTACGGCTCTTTCGCCTTGCTGGTCTGGCACTGGTGGCCGGTGCTCGTGTTGGCCGCGATCTGGTCGCTCATCTTTGCGACCAACATGGTCATGAAGGAGGCGAGTCTCGCGCGCCATCCGGGATGGGCCGACTACAAGCGGCGCACCTGGTGGCTGGTGCCGTTCGTGCTTTAGGGCGCACCCGCCGGGTAGACGGGTCGACGCTGTGCTGGGCTCGCTCGCTGCGCGCCGCCCCCGGACGGTAGTAGGCCACTTGTCTGCTACACGCTCGCCGTCCGGGACTCCAGGGCACGGGGCAGACTGCATCCGGTGACGCTGTGGGGCGGACTGACGATGATTCTTACGCAGCCACGGCCGCGGGCGCTGTCGGGAGCGGCCGCGCGGCTTGAGTTCGCACGCGGGGACGATGGGACTGGTCGCCTAGTGTTCCTCGGCCGCCGGGCGGGGTTCGCCTGCCCGCGCGGCCTTGGCCGCCTCGAGTTCGGCCGCCGCGGCCGCCGCGGCCTCTTTGTTCCCCATGTCCAGGAAGGTCGAGCGCAGGACATCGTACGGGCCCTCGTACAGCGCCGGCAGGTGACGGAAGGCGATGCGGGTGAAAGTGGCACCGGCGCCATCGTACAAGCCGTTGACGATGGCCATGTTCGACCAGGCGATGGCGTCCTCGTGACGCTTGAGCTTGTGCGCGGCGAAGCCGGCCAGCCAGGCGAGCTCGGCGGTCGCTGGCCGGATTGCCAGGCCGCGCGCGCACGCTTCGATGGCCTCGCTCCAGCGCCGCAGCGCGCAGCAGCATTCCGCCATCCGATAGCACGCCCAGGCGCCTTCCTCGTTCCATCCGCGCAGGTCCGCGCAGGCTCGGAAAGCGGCGATCGCCTCCTCGTAGCGCTTTAGGTCTTGCAGCGTCGCGCCCAGGTAATAGTGCCAGCGCGGATCCTTGGGATGCTGCTGCGTGTAGTCGCGCAGGATCGCCGCGTCTCGCTCGAACTTGTGCCGCAACTGGGCCTCGTCCTTCTCGAGTTCGCTGAAGTAGACGCCGCTGAGCACACTGGATTCGCCGCTGCGCTGGCCATCGAGCGCTTCGTGAGTCGGTCCCCGCCAGCGCACCTTGGCCGGCAGCCGGATGACGCGCTCCTTCGCGTAGGTGCCGTTTGCGTAGCTTACGAGAAGTACTCGGGACTTGGTCCGTGTGAGTTCCTGCTTTAGGTCGAAGCCGGCGTCGAAGATCAGACGCTCATCGGTATCCACGGTGACCGCCCAGCGCGCCCCGGCCACCTCCGCCGCGTGCAACGCGAAATTGCGTGCTGCCGCGAAGTCATTGCGCCAGGGGAATTCGCGCACGAGCAGCTTCTCGCCCGCTATGTGTCTCGCCACCTCGAGCGTCTGGTCGCGTGCGCCGGTGTCGATGACGATGCAGCGGTCCACCTGCCCGACGACGGAGGCGAGCGCATCGCCGATGGTGTCGGCGTTGCTGCCGGTGAGCGTAGTAGATACGGCGCTGGGACGCATGAGCGCTTGTTACAGAACGGCTGCCGACTTCGTCAAGCGCGACCGCAAGGCCAGGCCGGCAGCGGGGGGTTGTCTACAGGTGAATCTTATGTGAAGTCGCGTTCCGATCGGCGAAAGATCGGGTAAGCGGACGCGGTCTCACGACAGTGACGGCAGGCGCCACGGAGTGCCGAAAGAGCAATAACATGACGAAGTTACCGAACCTGCGCTCGTTCGCGCTCGTGCCGGAGCGGCTCCGGGCTCTGACTCGACGGGACACTTTCCGCGACTGGGCACGCGCCTGGCGCGGGCGCCTCCAGCCGACCGTCGACGTCGACTGGCAGGACACTTCCGACGATACGCCATCGCCGTACCGCTCCCGGCGCAAAGCGACGCGGGGCCGGACACGGCCGTTCCGGCGACGACGCGCGACGTCGTGCGCGGGACCGTCTCGCTCATCTACGAGATCCGCTGCGTGTGCGGCAAGCGCTGGTTCAGCCCGCGCTTCGAGCAGCAGGTGTTTTGCCCGCGCCGCGGGCGAGCCGCGCTGCTGCAGGATCCCGCGCAGTAGCGCGCACCGTTCTGGCCGCCAGTCGGCGCAGAGCCCGCTGCTGGCAGCGAAAATGGATTGCGCGAAATCGATGGACGCCGGCAACTTGGCTGACAGGTAGCGGCTGCTCGCATAGACCGCATGGACGTCGACGGTCGGCAGCGCCCATCTCTCGAGCACCGGCCGCCTCCGAGGCCGCCCATTGCCGGCGCGTGAGTGTCGTAGACTATGGGCGGCGCATCGGCGCGTAGCTCCGTACCGACACCGCAAGCCGCACGGCATGGGCACCTCATGATTCCGGAAACAATGCGTTATGTCGCGGCTTCCGCTGCTGGCGGGCCCGAGGTCCTGTCGCTTGGGACCACCGCCGTGCCGCGCCCGCGGCCGGACGAGGTGTTGATCCGCGTCCATGCTGCCGGCGTCAACCGCCCGGACGTCATGCAGCGAAAGGGCCTCTACCCGCCGCCGCCCGGGGCGAGTCCCATCCTCGGGCTCGAGGTCGCGGGCGAAGTCGTCGCGGCGGGGGAGGCGGCGGGGGCCGTCGCGTTGGGCAACCTCGTCTGCGCGCTCACGAACGGTGGTGGTTACGCGGAGTACTGCACCGTGCCAGCCGCACAGTGCCTGCCCTGGCCCGCGGGGTTCGATGCCACGCGCGCGGCGGCCCTGCCGGAAACGTACTTCACGGTGTGGGCGAATCTCTTCCTCCACGGCCGCCTTGCGCGCGGCGAGTCGGTCCTGATCCACGGGGGCACGAGCGGCATCGGCGTCACGGCCATCCAGCTGGCCCGCGAGTTCGGCGCCCGTGCATTCGCCACGGCCGGCAGCGATGAGAAGTGTGCCGCGTGCGTGCGTCTGGGTGCCGAGGCGGCCATTAATTACCAGACGAGCGATTTCGCTGAGCGCATCGCCGAGCTGACCGGCGGGCACGGCGTGGACGTGGTGCTCGACATCGTCGGCGCGCCCTACTTCGAGCGCAACCTCAAGTGTCTCGCGCTCGACGGGCGGCTCGTCGAGGTGGCAACCCAGCTCGGCTCGCGCGTCGAGCGGCTCGATTTGTTTCAGGTCATGCGCCGGCGGCTCACCATCACGGGCTCGACCATGCGGCCGCGCACCACCGCCGAGAAAGGCGCGATCGCGCAGGACCTGCGCCAGATCGTCTGGCCGGCACTCGACGCCGGCCGCGCGGGCCCGGTCATCCACGCGGTGTTTCCGCTGGCCGAGGCGGCCGAGGCCCATCGGGTGATGGAGTCGAGCGCCCACGTCGGCAAGCTCGTGCTCGACGTCCTGCACTGAGCGACCGCTCTTGCGGGTGCGTCGGCCGGCCGGGTTTCAGCCTGCCGCTGATGCCGCCGTTGGCGCCGGTCCGCCGGAAGCGGCCGCCGCCGCAGCATGGCAGTGCTGACCGATGCGCCCAGCGACGACCGCCATCAGTGCTGGCGGGAAATCGTGTCCCATGCCGGGAATGACCTCGAGGCGCGCGCCCGGGATGCAGCGGGCTGTGTCCAGGCCCGCGGCGAGCGGCACCAGTGGATCGTCGGCACCGTGGATCACGTAGGTCGGCGCGGTGATCTGCCGCAGCAGCTCGCGCCGATCGCCGGAGCCGAGGATTGCGAGCATTTGCCGCTCGGTTCCCTCGCGATACAGGCCCCGGCATGCTACGCCCGTCAGGTGCTCCCGGCGCGTGGCGGGGTCCTGCTTGAAGCCCGGGCTGCCGATGGCGTCGAAGACGCGCTCGAGGTGTGCCACGGTGCCCGGGATGTCTTCGGGCGGAGGCGGGGCGTGCAGGATCGCCCGGAGGGCGCGCCGCTTGCCGAAGGCAATCTTGCGCTGCGGGTTCCCGGTCGAGGACATGATCGAGACCAAGCTTGCCACCCGCTGCGGCTCGCGTGCCGCGAGCACCTGCGCGATCATTCCGCCCATCGAGACGCCGACGACGTGCACCCGCGCGATGCCGAGTGCATCGAGCAGGCCGGCCGTGTCTGCGCTCATGTCGTCGAGCGTGTACGGAGCGCGCACCTTGCGCCGCAGGAGGGCCCGCGCAATCGCCGCCGGCACGCTCGTCACGCGAACTCCCGACAGTCGCGTCGAACCCCCGCTGTCGCGATTGTCGAAGACGACGACGCGGAAGCCCTGCGCAAGCAGCGCCTTTAGGAATTCCTCGGGCCACATGGCTGCCGGCATGCCGAGCCCCATGATTAGCAGCAGCGGCGGAGCGGCCGGGTCCCCGAGCACTTCGCACTCGAGCGAGATCCCGTTCGACTGGACTATCGGCATTGGCGGCCGTCTCCCGCTGGTCTACTTCGCGGGCTGCCCTGCCTCAGCCTTCATCAGCTCGACGGTGAACAGCAGCACCTGGTTGGCGAGCGGCCCGTGATCCCCGTAGGCGAGATTCGGGGGGATCGCAATCTCGAACTTCGCGCCTTCCTTCATGAGCTGCAGTGCTTCCGTCCAGCCGGCAATGACTTCCGAGACCCGGAACGTCGCGGGCTGGCCGCGCTTGTATGAGCTGTCGAACTCCGTGCCGTCCACCAGTGTGCCGCGGTAGTTGACCGTGACCGTGTCGGTGGGTCCCGGCGCTCGCCCCGTCCCCGGCGTGATGACCTTGTACTGCAGGCCGCTAGCCGTGGTCGTGACACCGGCGCGCTTGGCGTTCTCGGCGAGATAGGCGCTGCCGGTCGCGGCAGCCTTCTTCGCGGCCTCGGCCTGCATCTTGGCGCGCTGCTCGCCGACCCGCTGCTGCAGCGACTTGAGGGCGGTGTCCATATCAGCGTCGCTCAGCTTCGGGGTGGCGGCGGCGCGGCCATCCTCGATGCCCTTGAGCAGCGCCTCGGAGCGAACTTCGGTGCCGGCCAAGTCGCGGCCGAGCTGGTAGCCGAGCGCATAGCTCATCTTCGCGTTGTCATCCATGGTGGCTGCCGCAGCGGCCGCCGCATGTGCCGGGGCGTTGGCAAGCAGCAGCGGCAGCGTGGCGAGCGCCACGGCGGGTAGGGAAACCTTCATCGAGCGGTGCTCCTGGTCGGGGGAAGGGGTGGGCGCGCATATTACGTGGCCGCACCGGCCCCCGTCACCGCCAATTGCGCCTTCGCCCGCGGCCTCCCCTACCTGCGGTGGCCGGTCGGCGGCGCCCGCCGGCGGCAGCCGCACCGCGCTGCGCGCGAGGAAGACGGCGATTTGGTGGGCGCCTGTGCGCGCAGCCTGCCGTGCTCCGCCCGCGGGGTGGCTCGGCTACGGCGCAAGACCCGCCCGGCTTGCGCCGGGCGCGTCGCTGCGTCACCTCGGCTGCGGGAAAATCGTCTTCATCGACAGGTCCCAAAGGCGGTCCGTGCTGAGCGCGCGCATGGCGAGCAGCATGCGGGCCGAGGCGGTCACCCGGTAGCGGGTGCGCGGCCGGCGCGCGGCGACCGCGCGCTCGATCACCCGCGCGACTGCGTCGGCGTCGCCGCCGAGCCAGGACCACGGCGGCTTCTCATATACCTCGGCGGTCGCCCGCTTGACGTCCGCGTTGAACGCCGCGTAAGCGCCGTCCGATGGCATCGGCATCTCCCGCTGTGCGGCTGCCGAGAAGGAGGTGCGAATAAATCCCGGCTCGATGACCACCACGTCCACGCCGAAGCCCTGCACCTCGAACCGCATGGCGTCCGACAGCGACTCCACGGCATACTTCGTCGCGTGATAGGCGCCGCCGCCCGGAAACGTGAGCTTCCCGCCGATCGAACTCACGTTCAAGATGCGGCCGCGGCGCTGCCGGCGCATGCCGGGCAGCACGAGCTGGCACATGCGCAGCAGGCCGAAGACGTTCGTCTCGAACTGCGCGCGCAGGCGATCCAGCGGTACGGTCTCGAGCGCGCCGGATTGGCTGTAGCCGGCGTTGTTGAGGAGCACGTCGATGGCACCCTCGCGCGCCTCGATCTCCCTGACCGCAGACTGCATCGACGCATCGTCGTTCACGTCGAGCGCGAGCGTTTCGCAGCCGGCCGCCCGCAGCTCACTCAGCGTCCCGGGCTGACGGGCGGTGGCGTAGACCCGGTGACCGGCCCGTCGCAGGCGCAGGGCGGCGGCATGCCCGATTCCCGTCGAGCAGCCGGTGATGAGCACGGTGCGCAAGACCTGTTCCATGGCTTACATCTCCCTGGTGGTGACCGTGCACCCTCGTTCCCGAATTGCCAAGCGCACGGCTTCTGCGGCACTTTACATAGTTCGTGCAGGGCGAAGATAGTGGCGGCCTCAAAGTGAACGACTGGCAGGACGAGATCGCGGAAATCCGGCGGCGTCAGCTGCTGGCCGCGGAAATGGGCGGGGCCGATCGCGTCGCCCGGCAGCGGGCGCGTGGCAAGCTCAACGTGCGCGAGCGCATCGCCGCGCTCCTGGATGCCGACTCGTTCCGTGAGCTCGGCAGCCTGGTGGGCGAGGGGAAGTACGATGCAGCGGGGCGCCTCGTGAGCTTCCGTGCCTCGAGCTGCGTCGGCGGCCGCGGCACGATCGACGGACGCACGGTCGTCGTGAGCGCGGATGACTTCACCGTTCGCGGCGGTTCCTCGGAGGGCTACAGCCACGAGAAGAACTCCCAGCTCGAGCAGCTCGCGGGGGAGTACGGGCTGCCGCTGATACGGCTGCTGGACGGGACCGGCGGCGGCGGCTCGGTGGCTGACATCGAGACTCGCGGCGCGACGTACGTGCCCATCATCCCCGGCTTCGAGCAGGTCGTCGCCAATCTGGGGCGGGTGCCGGTGATTTCGCTCGGACTGGGCCCGATCGCCGGCCTCGGTGCGGCCCGCCTGGTCGCCAGTCACTACTCTTTGATGGTGCGGGGCCTGTCGCAGATGTTCACCGCCGGACCGCCGGTCGTGGAGGCGGCCGGCGAGAAGGTGACCGCGGACCAGCTCGGCGGCGCCGACCTGCACGCGGGCACGGGCAGCATTGACGACGTGGTCGAGACCGAGGCCGACGCCTTCGCGCGCGTGCGGCGCTTCCTCACGTACTTTCCGTCGTGCGCCGGCGCCAACGCCGACCGCCGCGCATGCGATGATCCGGCCGATCGCACCGAGGCCTGGCTCGATTCCGCCATCCCGCGTGATCGCCGCTGGCCGTACGACATACGCCCGATTCTCGAGGCCCTCGTGGATCGCGGCAGCCTGTTCGAGATCGGCCGTGCGTGGGGCCGCTCGATCGTTACCGGCCTCGCTCGTGTGAACGGCGTGTCGGTCGCCGTACTCGCCAGCGACCCGGGCCAGATGGGCGGGACCTGGACGGCCGCGGCCTCGCGCAAAATGACGCGTTTCATCGAACTCGCCGAGACGTTCCGGCTGCCCGTCGTGCATTTCGTCGACGTCGGCGGGTTCACGATCGGCTCGCAGGCGGAGAAGGCTGGGACGATCCGTGACGGCACCCGTACGCTCTCCACCATCTTCCAGTCGACGGTGCCATGGTGCGCCGTGATTCTTCGCCGCGCCTTCGGCGTGGCGGGGGCCGGCATGTTCGATCACACTCGTTTCCGCTATCGAATCGCGTGGCCAAGCGGCGACTGGGGCTCGTTGCCGCCGGAGGGAGGGGTCGAGGCGGCGTTCAAGGCCAGGATCGAGGCGGCGCCGGATCCTCAGGCCGCCAAGCGCGAGATTCACGAGCGACTCGAGCAGCTGCGATCGCCGTTCCGCTCCGCGGAACGCTTCTACGTCGAGGAAATCGTGCCGCCGTCCGAGACGCGCCGCTGGTTGTGCGATTTCGCGGACCTGGCAGATGCTCTGCCGGCCCGCCCCCCCGTGCGCTTCCATTATCGGCCCTGAGGCGCCGGCCGACGCATGGGTGACCGAGGGCGCACTCGCGGGTTTCTGCGCCACGTGCCGAATGCACTCAGCCTCGCCCGCGTGCTGGCCGTGCCGGTGCTGGTCGTGCTCGCGGCCCGGGGGCGCGAGGCGGCATTCACCTGGGTGCTGGTTCCGGCGCTGCTGAGCGACATCGCCGACGGCTGGATCGCGCGGGCCCTCGCACTTGAGTCACCGCTCGGTGCCCTGCTCGACTCGGTGGGTGATACTCTGCTCTGGTTCGTCTCTGTCTACGGCGTCTGGCGATTTCATCGCGAGGTCATCGATGATCACGCGCTGCTCTGCGGCGTGACGATCGGCCTCTGGGCGCTCGAATATGTACTCGGGATGCTGCGCTACGGGCGGCTATCGAGCTTCCACACCTACCTATCGAAGATCGCCGGCTACCTGCTCGGCATTTACCTCGGCGTGCTCTTCGTCTTCGGCCACCACACCTGGCTGCTGTACCTCGCTTGCGGTGCAAGCATCCTCGGCAATGTCGAGGAGTTCATCCTGCTCGCGATGCTGCCGCAGTGGCGGGCCGACGTGGGCGGCGTGCGGCGCGTGCTCCGCGAGCGGAGCCAGGGGCCGGTTGCATGAACTGGTTGGCCGTTGCCAACCCGGCATCCGGCCACACGCGGGAGGCTGAGCACCTGCTTGCGGAACTGCAGCGCGTGCGCGCCGTCGCCGCCATCGCCGCGCTCACCGACGGACCCGGCGGCGGTACGCGCATCGCCCGCCAGGCGGTCGAGTTCGACGGGTTGATCGTCATCGGTGGTGACGGCACCATCAGCGAGTGCCTCACGGGCATGGACCTGCCGCGGCAGGTGCTCGCCGTCGTTCCCGCCGGCCACGGCAACTGCCTCGGGCGCGATCTCGGGATGCGCCGTGCGCGCGAGGGCCTCGAGGCATTGCAACGGCCGCACTGGCAGGCCATCGACCTGATGGAGGCGACCATCGACACGCGCGCCTCCGGCACCTTTCGCCGGCTCTGTGCCAGCACGCTTGCGGTGGGCTACTGCGGTGGGCTACGTCACCGGCGTCGTGCAGACCGGGCGAACCCGGCTGGCCGCGCTCGGGCGCGCCGCCCATGGTGCCGCGGCGGTGATCACGCCGCCGCGGCGGTTCCGGGTCCGCCGCGCGGGGCTGCGTTACGCGGCGGACGGGACTTCCGAGTTGACCGGCGTGGTGGTGAACAATACGCGTCACCCGGCCAATTTCCATGCGTTCCCTGGCGCACGACTCGACGACGGTGAGCTCGACGTGATGGTGCTCGCCTGCGGCTGGCCGCGACAGTTGTTGCACAACTGCGCCGTGCTCGCGGGCAGTTCCGCATTCGTGCCGCTGGCGATGCGCCGCTCCCGGAGCGTCGAACTGCAGTTCGACACGCCGTGCACCGTGATGGCCGACGGCGAACTGTTCCACGATTCCGAACGACTGATGGTGACCTGCCGCACCGCCGCGGTGGAGTGCGCGATGAGGCTGCCGTGATCGGCACCATTCTGCGGGTGACGCTGGCGGGCTTCGCGCTCGGCGCAGCGTTCATGTGGCTCGGTAACCGGCATGTCCCGGCCGCGGTCGCCCGCGCGCGCTGGCTCAAGCTCGCGGTCTTCTGCCTGATCATCCACGCAGTGCTCGCCGCGGCCGCACTCGGCCGCGTGTGGATCATGGCGGTCCTGTTGTTCATCCTCGCCGCCGCAACGCGGGAACTTCTGCAGGCATGGCGGAGAATTCCGCAGCCTCGTCCGGCGGTGATCTGGCTCGTGTTCGGGTTGGTGACGGTGCTGTCGGTCTGGAGTGCGGTGACGCTCGCGCCACTCGGGTTTGCCTTCCTGTTCCTGACGGTGGCGGCCGGCGACGGCTTCAGCCAGGTGGTGGGCCAGTGGCTCGGCCGGCATCCGCTCGCGCCACGCCTGAGCCCGGCGAAGACGGTCGAAGGCTTCCTCGGGCGGCCTGTGCGCCGCGATGGCGGTGGCGGCCATGGTCCGAGGTCTGGTCGGGGTGTCGCCCATGCGCGCCGCCGCATTCGGACTGGTCATTGGCTTGGCCGGGCTCGCCGGCGACCTGGCGGCGAGCTGGGTGAAGCGCCGTGCCGGCATCAAGGACTACTCGGAGGCCCTGCCGGGGCAGGGCGGCTTCCTCGATCGCTTTGACAGTCTGCTCGGGGCGCTCATCCTCGCAGCGTGGTTTCTGTAGCCGGCGGGCGCCGTTGCATGCGGCTGCCGGTCGAATCCGAACTGGCGCGAGTTGCGCCGCACGCGGCAGGCGGCTGGATGAGCGCTTGCGGGTCGTAGTGCCCCGAGGCCGGGTACTGCGGAATTCCCGTAGGCGTGCCGCGGCCCCGCGCGGCTAGGCTATTAGACCCTCCACGGAATACGCGAGCAGACTCGCAGCCCCAACATGGACGACACCCGCAAGCCCGCGACCCGCCAGTCCCGGCCGCCCGACGAGTCACAGCGCCCCCCGCTGCGACGCAAGAAGACGAGCCGACGGGTGGTCGCCCGGCGCGCCCGCCAGGGCGACATCGCCCCGCGCCTCGACGCCCAGGGGATCGCGAACTTCACGATCTCGGAGGCGGTGGAAGCGGCGACCGAATCCAAGGCCTACGCGATCGAGGACATCGTTGCCCATGCCGCCCGGGGCGAGCCGAAGGCGCTGGTGGAAACCTTCGACGCCATTCTCGCCGGCGCCTCGCCCGATGATGTGCTCGTGCTGAGGAACCTCCTGCGGCAGCACGTGCGACTGGCGCGGCTCGCGAAGGCCGATCACGAGGACACCGAGCTGGCGTCCGGCTGGCGCGACGGCGGTTATCCGTACCGGCACCTCATGTCGCGCAAGAACTACGAGCGCGGCAAGTACCGGCTGCAGGTGGAGCTTCTCAAGCTGCAGGCGTGGGTGAAGGAGAGCGGACAGCGGGTCGTGATCCTCTTCGAGGGTCGCGACGCGGCCGGGAAGGGCGGCACGACCAAGCGCTTCATGCAGCACCTGAACCCCCGCGGTGCGCGGGTGGTGGCGCTCGAGAAGCCGAGCGAGGTAGAGCGCGGTCAGTGGTACTTCCAGCGCTACGTCGAGCACCTGCCGACGCGCGGCGAGATCGTGCTGTTCGACCGCTCCTGGTACAACCGTGCCGGCGTGGAGCGCGTGATGGGGTTCTGCACCGACGACGAGTACCTGGAGTTCATGCGCCAGGCGCCGGAGTTCGAGCGCAACCTCGTGCGCAGCGGCATTCACCTGGTCAAGTTCTGGTTCTCAGTGAGCCGCGAAGAGCAGCGGCGGCGTTTCAAGGAGCGCAAGTCGCATCCGCTCAAGCAGTGGAAGCTGAGCCCGGTCGACCTCGCCTCGCTCGACAAGTGGGACGAGTACACGCGGGCCAAGGAAGCGATGTTCTATTACACCGACACCGCGGATGCACCGTGGACCGTGATCAAGTCGGACTGCAAGAAGCGCGCTCGGCTGAACGCGATGCGCTACACGCTGCACCGTCTGCCCTACGCCAACAAGGATATCGAGCGGATCGGGCCGATCGACCCGTTGCTGGTCGGCCGCGCCAACGTCGTGTACGAGCGCGGCGAGCGCAGCCCGATGGCGATCAGCTGAGGCGTCCCGCGGCGGCGGCGGCCCGTTTCAGCCGCTCCCGGAGCCACGCGTTCGCCGGGTCACGGTCCGCCTTCTCAATCCAGTACAGGTAGGTCTCGAGCACCAGCCCCTCGAGGGCGAGAGGCAGGATCCGCACGGCATCGGAGGAGACCGCGTCGATCGCGCACGACTCCGGGATGGTGGCCACGAGGTCCGTCTGCGCGGCCACCTCGCAGGCTGCGCCGTGACTCTGGCAGCGCAGTCGCACGCGCCGCGACTGGCTGAGCGGACGCAGGGCCATGTCTTCGAGACCGGGCCCGCTCCGACGCGCCGAGACCTGGATGTGCTCCTGAGCGAGATAGGCGGGCAGGTTCCACGTACGGCCCCGCAGGCGCCGCAGCGCCGGGTGCCCGCGCCGGGCCACCACCACGAGCCGGTCGACCAGAATGCGCTCGTGGCGGACGCGGCTTGACAGCGGCAGCAGCACGTCGATTGCGAGGTCGAGTTCGCCCGCCACGAGGTCCTGCTCGAGCCGGCGGCGATCCAGTCGCGCCGACACGATGTCGACCCGGGGAGCGAGCCCGCTCACGTCCTTGAGCAGCGGCGGCAGCATGGTGCGCTCGAGCATGTCGCGCAGGCCGACGCGGAACGTGCGCTCGCTCGTGGCCGGGTCGAAGCTGCCGGCGGCGCCGAGCGTGCGCTCGATCGTGCCGAGGGCGCTGCGCACCGGACCGGCAATGGAGCGGGCGAACGGGGTCGGCACGATCGACCGGCCCTGCCGCTCGAACAGCGCGTCGCCGAACACCGCGCGCAATCTCGCCAGGGCATGGCTGACCGCCGGCTGCGACAGGTTGAGCTTGCGGCTGGCGGCGGTGATGCCACCTTCGGCCAGCACCGTGTCGAAGACCACGAGCAGGTTCAGGTCGACGTTTTTAATATGCATGGAATGAATCAATTAACATTACAACATTGCATTGGGCAAATTATATGGCCGGCCTACACTGGCAAGCATCGGCCCCGGCCAGCGGAGATAGCCACCATGGATTTCGAGTACAGCGCCAAGACCCGCGACCTGATGCGCCGCGTGGATGAGTTCATGCAGGAGCACGTCTTTCCGGCGGAAGCCGAGTACGACGATTTCGTCGAGGACCCGACCAACCGCTGGGTGGTGCCGCCGATGATCGAGCCGCTCAAGGCGAAGGCCAGGGCGGCGGGCCTGTGGAACCTCTTCCTGCCCCACGAGTACGAGCGGTTCAGTCCCGGCCTCAGCAATCTGGAATACGCGCCGCTCGCGGAGCTGATGGGCCGCCTCGAGTGGGCCGCGGAGGTGTTCAACTGCAGCGCCCCCGATACCGGCAACATGGAGGTGCTCGCCAAGTACGGTAACGAGGTACAGCAGGAGCGTTGGCTCAAACCGCTGCTCGAGGGGACCATCCGCTCCGCCTACCTGATGACCGAACCGCAGGTCGCCTCCTCGGACGCGACCAATATCGAGTGCTCGATCGTGCGCGACGGGGAGGACTACGTGATCAACGGCCGCAAGTGGTGGTCGAGCGGCGCCTACCACCCGCGGTGCGAACTGCTGATCGTCATGGGCAAGACGCGCACCGATGGGCCGCGCCACGGGCAGCAGTCGATGGTCATCGTTCCCCGCAGCACGCCGGGCGTGCGCCTGGTGCGGCCACTCAAGGTGTTCGGCGCGTTGCACTCGCCCTCGGGGCACGGCGAACTGGCGCTCGAGAACGTGCGCGTGCCGGTCAGCAACCTGATCCTCGGCGAGGGCCGCGGTTTCGAGATCGCCCAGGGTCGTCTGGGCCCAGGTCGCGTCCACCACTGCATGCGCCTCATCGGCGCGGCGCAGCGCGCCCTCGATCTGATGTGCCGGCGCGTCGAGTCGCGCGTGGCGTTCGGGCGCAAGCTGAGCGAGCAGGGCGGCATCCGGCAGGACATCGCCCGCTCCCGCTGCGAGATCGAGCAGGCCCGGCTGCTCACGCTGGCGGCCGCCGACAAGATGGATCACGAGGGCAGCAAGGGCGCCAAGGACCTGATCTCGATGATCAAGATCGTGGCGCCGCGGATGTGCCAGAACGTCACCGACCGCGCCATCCAGGCGCACGGCGGCATGGGGCTGTGTCAGGACACGCCGATTCCCGCCGCGTTCGGCTATGCCCGCTACGTGCGCCTCGCCGATGGCCCCGACGAGGTCCACATGGCGCAGCTCGCCAAGTGGACTATCACCGCGGCGCTGGCCGGCACCGGGCGGTGAGTGGCCGGGCCTCGAGCCGGGTCGGGGCTACTTGCCCATCAGGAAGCGGTCGCACGCCACGGCGGCACCCCGGCCCTCGTTGATGGCCCACACGACGAGGCTCTGGCCACGACGGCAGTCCCCGGCCGCGAACACGCTGCGGAGGCTGGTCTCGTACCGGCCGTACTCGGCCCTGACGTTCGATCGCGCGTCGCAGTCGACGCCGAGGTCCTGGAGCAGCGGCTGTTCCGGCCCGAGGAAGCCCATGGCGAGCAGCGCCAGCTGCGCCGGGCGCACCTGCTCTGTCCCCGGCACCTCAACGGGAACGAACTGGCCCCGGTCGTTGCGCTCCCACTTCACCTTGACCGTCACGATCTCCTGCAGCTGCCCCTGCTTGCCGCCGACGAACTTCTTAACGGTCGTCAGGTAGACGCGCGGGTCGGCGCCGAACTTCGCCGCGGCCTCCTCCTGGCCGTAGTCGAGTTTGTAAACCTTCGGCCATTCCGGCCAGGGGTTGTCGGCGGCGCGCTCGCGGGGAGGCCGGTCCATGATCTCGATCTGCAGCAGGCTTTGGCAACCCTGGCGCAGCGAGGTGCCGACGCAGTCGGTGCCGGTGTCGCCGCCGCCGATCACGACGACGTCCCTGCCGCGCGCGTGGATCGGACAGGCGTCCGGGCCGCCGTCGAGCAGCGCCCGGGTGCTGGCCGTGAGGAACTCCATCGCGAAGTGCACGCCCTGCAAATTGCGGCCCTCTACCGCGAGATCGCGCGGCTGGGTGGCGCCCGTGCAGATCACGGTGGCGTCGAAGTCGCGCAGCAGCAGCTGTGCCTCCACGTTGTCACCGACGCTCGCATTGCAGAGGAACTTGATGCCCTCCTGCTCGAGCAGCCCGATGCGGCGGTTCACGACCTCGCGCTTGTCCAGCTTCATGTTCGGGATGCCGTACATGAGCAGGCCGCCCGGACGGTCCGCGCGCTCGAGCACGGTGACCAAATGGCCGGCGCGGTTCAGCTGCTGCGCGGCAGCGAGGCCCGCCGGACCGGAGCCGATGACCGCGACCTTCTTGCCGGTGCGCACTACGGGCGGTTCCGGCAGCACCCAGCCCTCGTCCCAGCCGCGGTCGATGATCTCGGCCTCGATGTTCTTGATGGTGACGGGCGGGTCGTTGATGCCCAGCACGCACGAGCCTTCGCACGGCGCCGGGCACACCCGGCCAGTGAACTCCGGGAAGTTGTTGGTCATGTGCAGCCGGTCGAGGGCTTCGCGCCACAGTCCACGGTAGACGAGGTCGTTCCACTCGGGGATGACGTTGTAGATCGGACAGCCCGCGGCCATGCCGCTGATCAGTTTCCCCGTGTGACAGAACGGCACGCCGCAGTCCATGCAGCGGGCGCCCTGATGACGCAGCCGCGTCTCCTCGAGGTGCGGATGGAATTCCTTCCAGTCGCCGATGCGATCGAGCGGTGCCCGGTCGATCGGCAGTTCGCGAAGGTACTCGATGAAACCCGTTGGCTTTCCCATCTTCTCGTTCCCGATCCAGGCCGCGACCCGCAGGCCGCTCAGTTGCCGCCGACGCGCGACAGGTCGCGGGCGTTCTCCTCGAAGGCGACCATGATCGCCTCCTCGCCGACGAGGCCCTGCTCTTCGGCGCGGGCGATGCAGGCGAGCATGCGCTGATAGTCCTTCGGGATCACCTTGACGAACCGCTTCACCATCCCGTCCCAGTCGTCGAGGACCTGCCGGGCGCGAACGCTCGAGGTGTGCTCGAGGTGTCGTTCGACCATGCGGCGGACCTCGGCGATTTCCGCGGCGTTCTCCAGCGTCTGGAGGTCAACCATCTGCCGGTTGACGCGCGCCGGGAACTCGCCGTGCTCGTCGAGCACGTAGGCGATGCCGCCGGACATGCCGGCGCCAAAATTGCGCCCGGTCCGGCCGAGGACGACGACGCGTCCGCCGGTCATGTACTCGCAGCCGTGATCGCCCACGGCCTCGACCACCGCATTGACGCCGCTGTTGCGCACGCAGAAGCGCTCGCCGGCCATGCCGCGGATGAACGCCTCGCCGCCCGTCGCGCCGTAGAGCGCGACGTTGCCGACGATGATGTTCTCCTCGGCGTTGAAGGTGGCTTCCCGCGGCGGGAACACCGCCAGCTTGCCGCCGGAGAGGCCCTTGCCGAGGTAGTCGTTCGCGTCGCCTTCGAGCGAGAGGGTCATGCCGCGGGGCACGAACGCGCCGAAGCTCTGCCCCGCCGAGCCACGGAAGTGCAGACGGATCGTGTCCTCGGGGAGGCCCCTTGCCCCGTGGCGGCGCGTGATCTCGCTGCCGGTGATCGTGCCGACCACGCGGTTCACGTTGCGGATCGGCAGGTCAGCCACCACTTCCTCGCCGCGCTCGAGGGCGGGGCGGCACAGCTCGAGCAGCGTCGTCATGTCGAGCGCGCGCTCGATGCCGTGGTCCTGGGTCTCCTGGCAGTACCGGCCCCAGTCCGGATCGACCTCGGGCGAGTAAAGCAGGCTGGAGAAGTCGAGGCCCTTCGCCTTCCAGTGGTCGATGGCCTTGCGCGGCTCGAGCTTGTCGACGCGGCCGATCATGTCCTCGACCGCGCGGAAGCCGAGCTGGGCCATGATCTCGCGCAGCTCCGTGGCAACGAAGCGCATGAAGTTGACGACGTGCTCGGGCTTGCCATGGTAGCGCTCGCGCAGCCGCGGATCCTGCGTCGCCACGCCGGCGGGGCAGGTGTTGAGGTGGCAGACGCGCATCATGATGCAGCCGGTGGCGACCAGCGGCGCCGTGGCAAAGCCGAACTCCTCGGCGCCGAGCAGGGCCGCGATCGCGACGTCGCGGCCGGTCTTGAGCTGCCCGTCCGTCTCGACCGCGATGCGGCTGCGCAGGTTGTTGAGCACCAGCGTCTGGTGCGTCTCGGCGAGGCCGAGCTCCCAGGGCAGGCCCGCGTTGACGATCGAGGTTTGCGGCGAGGCGCCCGTGCCGCCATCGTAGCCGCTGATCAGCACCACGTCGGCGTGCGCCTTGGCGACCCCCGCGGCGATCGTGCCCACGCCAACCTCGGCGACGAGCTTGACGCTTACGCGGGCGTGGTGGTTGGCGTTCTTCAGGTCGTGAATGAGCTCGGCCAGGTCCTCGATCGAGTAGATGTCGTGGTGCGGCGGCGGGGAGATGAGGCCCACGCCCGCGGTGGTGTGGCGCGTCTTCGCGACCCACGGGTAGACCTTGGTACCGGGAAGCTGGCCACCCTCGCCGGGCTTCGCGCCCTGCGCCATCTTGATCTGCAATTCCTTCGCGTTGACAAGGTACTCGCTCGTCACGCCGAAGCGGCCGGAGGCCACCTGCTTGATGGCGGAGCTCTTCGAGTCCCCGTTCGGCAGCGGCACGTAGCGCTCGGGGTCCTCGCCACCCTCGCCGGTGTTGCTCTTGCCGCCGATGCGGTTCATGGCGATGGCGAGCGTCTCGTGAGCCTCCTTGCTGATCGAGCCGTAGGACATGGCGCCGGTCTTGAAGCGCCGCATGATGCTCTCGACCGGCTCGACCTCCTCGAGTGGGATCGCCTCGGAGGGCTTGAACTCGAGCAGGCCGCGCAGCGTGCACAGGTTCGTCGACTGGTCGTTGATGAGCTGCGCGTAGGACTTGAAGGTCTCGTAGCTGCCGGTGCGCACCGACTTCTGCAGGCGGTGAATGCTCTCGGGGTTGAAGAGGTGGTACTCGCCCTCGGCCCGCCACTGGTACTGGCCGCCCACCGGCAGCGTGTGCCGGGCGGGTCCGCGCTCGCCGAAGGCGGCCGAGTGGCGGATCAGCACTTCCTGCGCGATCACTTCCGTGCCGACGCCGCCGACACGCGACGCGGTCCAGCTGAAATACTCGTCGATGAGGTCCTGCCGCAGCCCGAGTGCCTCGAACACCTGCGCGCCGCGATAGCTCTGCAGCGAGGAGATGCCCATCTTGGAGGCTACCTTGATGACGCCCTTGGAAGTCGCCTTGACGTAGTTCTTGCAGGCCGTCTTGTAGTCGATGCCCGTGAGCAGGCCTTGGTGGATCATGTGGTCGATCGTCTCGAAGGCCAGGTACGGGTTGATCGCGCTCACGCCGTAGCCGATGAGCAGCGAGAAGTGATGCACCTCGCGCGCCTCGCCGGTCTCGAGCACGAGGCTCGCGCGCGTGCGCAGCCCTTCGCGGATCAGGAAATGGTGCAGGCCGGACACGGCCATCAGCGCCGGCACCGGTGCGAAATCCTTGTTGACGCCGCGGTCGCTCAGGAGAATGACGTTGACCTCTTCCTCCTCGATGAGGCGCCGCGCCATGAGCCGCAGTTCCTCCATCGACTTGACGAGGCCCTTCTCGCCGCGGCTCACACGGAAGAGGATCGGCAGGACGCCGACCCGCAGCCCGGGCAGGTCCATGCGACGGACGCGCGCGAACTCCTCGTTCGTGATGATCGGCCACTTCAGCTCGAGGCGGCGGCAATCGGCCGGCTGCGGGTTGAGCAGGTTGCCCTCCGAGCCGAGACGGGTCTCGACCGAGGTGACGATCTCCTCGCGGATGCAGTCGATCGGCGGGTTCGTGACCTGCGCGAAGAGCTGCTTGAAGTAGTCGTACAGCAGCCGTGGCTTGTTGGAGAGGACCGCGGGCGGCGTGTCGTTGCCCATCGAGCCCACCGCCTCGACGCCGTCGCGTGCCATCGGCGTCAGCACGATGCGCTCGTCCTCGAAGGTGTAGCCGAAGGCGACCTGGCGTTGCAGCAGCGAGTCCGGATCGGGCTGGGGCATTTCCGGCGGCTGCGGGAGGTCGTCGACGTGCAGCAGGTACTGATTGAGCCATTCGCGGTAGGGCCGCTGCGCGGCGATCGTCTGCTTGATCTCCTCATCCTCGATGATGCGCCCCTGCTCGGTGTCGACGAGGAACATCCGGCCCGGCTGCAGCCGTCCCTTGCGCAGAACGTGTTCCGGCGGCACGTCGAGCACGCCCGCCTCGGAGGCCATGATCACGAGGTCGTCCTTGGTCACGTAGTAGCGCCCCGGCCGCAGGCCGTTGCGGTCCAGCACCGCACCGATCTGCTTGCCGTCGGTGAAGGAGATCGAGGCGGGGCCGTCCCACGGCTCCATCAAGCTCGAGTGGTACTGGTAGAAGGCGCGCTTCTGGTCGTCCATGCTCTCGTGGTTCGACCACGGCTCGGGGATCATCATCATCATCGCGTGCGGCAGCGAGCGGCCCGAGAGGTAGAGCAGTTCCAGCGTGTTGTCGAACATGCCGGAATCGCTGCCGTTCGGGTTGATGATCGGACGGATCTTCTTGATGTCCTCGCCGAAGGCCTCTGCCTCGAAGCGCGCCTCGCGCGCGTGCATCCAGTTGGCGTTGCCGCGCACCGTGTTGATCTCGCCGTTGTGGGCGATGTAGCGGTAGGGGTGCGCACGGTCCCAGCTCGGAAAGGTGTTGGTGCTGAAGCGCGAGTGGACGAGCGCGAGGGCCGTCTCCATCAGCGGGTTGTGCAGGTCGGGGAAGTATTGGTCCAGCTGGGTCGTGAGCAGCATCCCCTTGAAGACAATGGTGCGGCACGACAGGCTGACGATGTACCAATACTCGGCGCCCGCCAGCGTCGAGGTGCGGATCTCGTTGTAGGCGCGCTTGCGGATCACGTACAGCTTGCGCTCGAAGGCGAGGTCGTCGGCCAGGTCCGGGGCGCGGCCGATGAACACCTGGCGCATGAACGGCTCGCACGAGCGGGCGGTCTCGCCGAGCATCCCGTTCTGCGTCGGCACCGTGCGCCAGCCGAGCACGTGCAGCCCCTCGGACTGCACCACCTGCTCGAACTTCTGCTCCACCTGGCGCCGCACGGTCGGATTGCGCGGCAGGAAGATGATGCCGCTACCGTACTGCCCCAGGCCGGGCAGCGGGATGCGGGCCTTGCGGCAGACCTCCTCGTTGAATGCGTGCGGCATCTGCATCAGGACGCCGGCGCCATCGCCCGTGTTCACCTCGCAGCCGCAGGCCCCGCGATGGTCCAGATTCTTCAGGACCTGGATCGCCTGCTCGAGGATCCGGTGCGACTTGTGGCCCTTGATGTTGACCACGAAGCCGACGCCGCAGGCATCGTGCTCGAAGCGGGGGTCGTAGAGACCCTGCTTGGCGGGCGGACCCAACTGCACGGGTCGGTCCTCAGACCCGCCCAAGCCGGCGGAAGCGGGGAAGGAGGAGTCTTGCTGTCGGCTCATGGTCGGCCCCGTCTGCACCGTATGTAGGAACGTCGCTCAGGCGCAGGCACCGGCCGCGGCTGACAGACAGCCGAACCCCCCTGACCCAGAGCGAGATCGTGGATACGACACCCATATGACATGGCCGGGGGCCGGGCGTCAATGCACTGCAACAAGCCCGCGCGGGGGGAGCCGAGCTCTGGAGTGGCCGCGGCGGCCCGGCGGGCGGGCGCGGGTCTGGGACTGCTGCTCGTGGGGCTGCCGCTGCTCGGCCTCCTCAGCAGACTGATCATCCGGGCGTTGGTGCGCCTGGCAACGGCAACTGTTTGATTAATATTTAGAATATCGCAATTACGGTACGCCACAGACGGCGCGGTGGTATCCTGCCGCGAAGTTTTCGACCAGCCCGGTAGTCTGGGCGGGTCGGGCGCCACCCGCCAGAACCGGCGAGGCGGCGCCGGGCGTGAGCGAGGTCACCGACCTGACGACTCGCGTTGACCGCGTCGGCCGACGGCCACCAACCTGATCCCTGCCCCCCGACCACGACTCGTCATGGAACCGAACGTCTTTGTCCCGAACACGCTTCCGTCGCTGCACCGCAGGTTGCCCGGCCTGCTGTTGGCCGCGGCCATGGCATTGATCGCGCCAGGTGGGCTGGTCCGGGCGCAGGCCGAGAGCGTCGTCGACGTAGCCAGCGCGGTGGGGTTCGGCCTCGCCACTATCGTTCAGGAGGGTTTCGCCTCCTGGTACGGAGCCGCCTTCCATGCCAAGCCGACCGCGAGCGGCGAGTTCTTCGATTCAGCGGCGCTGACGATGGCCCATCCGAGCCTGCCGTTCGGCACGCGGGTGAAGGTGACAAACCTGCGCAACGGTCGCAGTGTGGTCGTGCGGGTGAACGATCGCGGGCCGCACGTCGGTGAGCGCATCGCGGACCTCTCGCACGCGGCCGCCGAGCAGCTCGGCATGATTCGCAGGGGCGTTGCCCGCGTGCGCATCGAAGTCCTCGGCGAGTCCCTGTCGGACGCCGGCAGTTGATCCGCCCGCCCAGAGGGTGGCTCAACAGGCCGTGCTCTCGGCCCTGACGCCAGGCCTCCCGCGCATGGCGGACACTACCCATAGGCGTGAGCCTGCTCCGGAGCCGGTATTCGAGCGGCTGACGGCCGCGATCCTTCGCGCGGCGCTGCAGGCGACGCTGCTTCGAGCCTTTCGTGCGGGTCTGCCGGTCGAGCGACAGCGCCGCAGGCTGGCTCGGGTGACCCGGCTGACGCTCGCACCGCGGGCCGCAGAGTTTCGGCGCGCGGACTGCGGGGGCGTGCCGGGCGAGTTCGTGTGCCGGCGCGGAGCGGCGGCGGGCGACCGGGCGATTCTCTACCTGCACGGCGGGGGATACTGCGTCGGTTCGCCGGCCACGCATCGCGCGATCACCGGGCGGCTCGCGCTGCTGTCGGAGGCCACCGTCTTTGCCGCCGACTACCGGCTTGCACCGGAGCATCCGTTCCCCGCGGCCATTGAGGATGCGGTGGCGGCGTATCGCGGGCTGCTGGCCGAAGGCTGGCAGGCTGCCGCCATCACCGTTGCGGGGGACTCCGCCGGCGGAGGCCTGGCCGTTGCGACCTCGCTGCGGCTGCGCGAGCTCGGGTTGCCGCTGCCCGCGTCGCTGGTCCTGTTTTCGCCTTGGGCCGACCTCGAGCTTGGCCGACTGGGCACGCCGCCCCCCGGCGAGCCGATGATCACCGTGCCATGGATTCGCGAGTGCGCGGGCTTCTATCTCGCCCGCCGCGACGCTCGTGATCCGCTCGCCTCTCCGCTGTACGCCGAGCTGAGCGGCCTTCCGCCGACGCTCGTGCAGGTCGGTCAGGACGAGCTGCTGCTGAGCGACGCGCGCCGCCTCGCCCAGGCGTTGCGCGAGGCCGGCGTCGCGGTGACCTGCCAAGAGTTTCCACGACGCTGGCACGTCTTCCAGGCGAACGCCGGCTTGTTGGCCGATGCCGACCGCGCGCTCGCGCTGGTGCGGGACTTCGTCAGAGCGAACCGGCCGTGACGGCGGGGCTCGGCTCGGCGGTCATCGGTGGCGGCACGGGGGCGACGGTCGGCGCGGCGCGCGGCCTCGCGCAGTGACTGACGATGAAGTCCGCGACGGCGCGGGTGCCTTGCCGCGCCTCCGGCAGCCAGTGGAAGACGTGGAAGACGTGCGGTAGGCCGAGCCAGACCTCGATCTCGGCGCTGGTGCCCGCCTGTCGCGCCCGGTCGTGCGCACGCACGGAATCGTCGAGCAGTGCTTCGGTCGAGCCCGCATGGAACAGCAGGGGCGGCAGGGCGGCCCAGTTGCCGAAGAGCGGCGAGACGAGCGGGTTGGCCCGCAGCGCGGCCGTGCAATACAGGTCCGGCAGCACGTCGGCGGCCGCCAGGCTGAACATGGGATCGGCCTTGGCGTTGTAGCGCACGGACGGACCGGAGAGTGTCAGGTCCGTGGCCGGTGAGAGGACCGCAGCGCAGTCCGGCATGGGCAGTCTGCCGTCGCGAGCACGCATCAGCGTCACCAGCGTGAGATTGCCACCCGCCGAGTCGCCTGCCACAGCCAGCGGCCGCTGTGTGTAGCCGTTGTCTACGAGCCAGCGGTAGACCGCGAAACAGTCGTCAATCGCCGCGGGGAACGGATGTTCGGGCGCCAGGCGGTAGTCGACTAGCAGCGCGCGCAGGCCGGCCGCGGCCGCCAGCGAGGCGACGAACCGCTGAAAGGTGGCAGGCAGGTGCACGCTCCATCCGCCGCCATGCAGGTACAGCAGGGTTCCCTTGGCGGCGAGCGCCGGCTCGCCAATCCAGGTGGCGTGAACACCCGCGATCGTGGTGTCCTCGACCGGGAACGCGCGCGGCTTGCGGGCGATGCGCGCGTCCATCCTCGCCGCCATGGCGCGGATCCTCGGGACGTCCAAGCCCGGTTTCCACATCGGCTTGACCGTCCGCCGCAGGAAGGCGTTGGTAAGGCGCGCGCGGAGGCTGGGCATGGAGGGACACCTTGATTTGCTGCGATGCCACAATTCTCGCCCAAGCCCCGGTGACTGGCCACTGCGCGGGTTACCTACGAGCGGTCAGCGCCGCCGGCCCAGAAACCGCTGCAGCTGCCGGCGCTGCGCGGGCTTGAGCCGCGGGCTGAACAGCGCGACGAGGTGGCGGATGCCGTCGTTGATGTCCGAGGACTGTATCGTCCGGCGGCGGGCGGTGACCTGCCAGTGCATGAACCAATGGGACATCAGGATCCAGGCGTTGGTGGCCAGCACGTCGAGTTCCGCCGGCGTCGCCTCGAGCCAGCCGGCCTCGACCATGGAGGCGAAGATCCGCCGCGCGTTCGCCTGCGTGGCCTCGAATAGCTGCCGGTAACGGTCCTTCAATCCAGGCACTTCCTGCAGCAGCGTATTGAGGTCGCGATAGAAGAACCGGAACTCCCACAGGTGGCCAAAGATGCGGTCGAGGTAGGCGAGCACCTCGTCGAAGGAGCGCGCGGGCCCCGGCAGCGGGGCGATGGTCGCGAGCAACTGGGCCTCCAGCCGGTCATAGAGACCGAGGACGATCTCCTCCTTGTTACCGAAGTAGTAGTAGAGGTTGCCGGGGCTGATTCCAAGTTCCGCCGCGACGTGCCGCGTGGTCACTGCGTGCGCACCGGCCGCGTTGAAGAGCGCGAGGGCGGCGTCGAGGATACGTTCGCGGGTGTCGGGCGCGTTCGGGGACTTCAGGTTGGCCATGCGGTGAGTGAGCGCCGAGCCGTCGGCAGTTCTCTTGCCCCGCAAAGTATACCCTCAGGCAGCGTCCTCGTTGACAGGCCGCACCCCCTCAGGCATTCTGGTTTAGAACAAATGTTCTAAACGGTCGTGCGTGCCACGGCCGCACCGCGGAGGATCGGCATGCTCAAGTACCTGCGCTTCCTGGGCGTCTACCTGTTTGCGCTGGCGACCACGCTCGGCATCGTGCTGGGCGGCGGCTGGATGTGGCTCGGCTTCGGCGTCATCTACGGCGTGATGATCGTCGGCGACGAGCTGCTCGGTGACGACTATTCGGAGCCCGGCTATCGCCACCCCGCCGTGCTCAACTTCTGCCTGTACGCGGCGCTGCCGGTGCTCGGCTTCATGTGCCTCGTGATGGCGTGGATGGCGGGCAGTGGTGACTTCCTCGGCCTCGGCGCCTGGGCGCAGGCGCGCCTGGGCCTCGACATGTTCGCCGGCCGCGCAGCCACCGGGCCGCTGCACTGGCTCGGCGGCATCCTATCTGCGGCGCTGTCCTTCGCCGCGATCGGCACCAACGTCGGCCACGAGCTCACGCACCGCACGACCGACCGGGCCGCGCTCGTCGCCGGCCGCTGGTTGCTCGCGCTCACCTTCGACGCGGAGTTCTCCATCGAGCACGTCTACGGCCACCATCGCCGGCTCGCCACCGCGCAGGACCCGGCCTCGGCCCGCCGCGGCGAGCAATTTTACGGCTTCCTGCCGCGCTCGGTGCTCGGCCAGGCGCGCAGCGCCTGGGGGCTCGAGACGACGCGGCTGAGAAATCTCGGGCACGGCCCGCTCGGCTGGCGCAATCGGCTCATCCGCGGCTGGCTGATGTCGGCGATTCTCGTGGCGGCCTTCTTCGCGATCGCCGGAGCGAAGGGCGCGCTCGTTTTCGTCCTGACGGCGATCGCCGGTCGCTCGGTGCTGGAGGCGGTGAACTACTTCGAGCACTACGGGCTGGTCCGGGAGGAAGACGAGCCGATCGAGCCGCGTCACTCCTGGAACTCGAACAAGCGGCTCTCGAACATCGTGCTCTTCAACCTCGCGCGGCACTCGCACCACCATGCGGAGGGGGATGCACAGTTCTGGAAACTGCGCGCCTACCGCGAGGCCCCGACGCTGCCGTACGGCTACCTGACCTGCATGCTCCTTGTCTACATCGTGCCCGGCTGGTACCGCGACCGCATGACCCCGTTGGTGCTCGAGTGGGACCGCCGGTACGCGAGCGCCGCCGAGCGCCGGCTCGCGGCCGAAGCGAATCGCACGAGCGGCATCCCTGAGCTCGCACTCGCCACGGGCGCGCAGTAGCCGCTCGCCGTGTTCGGATTACTGAAGCGCAAGGAGCCCGAGCCGCTCACGGTGACCGTCGAGCCGTGGGGCTGGCAGATTGCGGCGGAGTCCGGCCAGACCATCCTGCAGGCGGCGACCGCGCAGGGTTTGCCCTGGCCGTTCCGCTGCCGCGTTGGCAGCTGCACGACCTGCCGCTGCCGTCTCCTCGCCGGCAAGGTGAGGCAGCTCACCGATGCGTCCTACGTGCTGTCTCCGCAGCAGCTGGCGGACGGCTACATCCTTGCCTGCCAGTCGCAGCCTCAGGGTGCCGTGCGTGTGCATCTCGACAAGGTGCGCGGTACGCTGCCCGCGCATGACAAAGGGAACGCTCCTCCCGCCGGGTGACGAAGTGGTCCGCCTGGCTGTGCCCGACGCGGACCTGCGACTGTGGCCGGCCGCGTTCGCGCCGGAGGAAGCCGACGACCTGTTCGCCCGTTTGTGTCGCGAGATTACCTGGGCCGAGGAGGAGGTTGTGATCTTCGGCGAGCGGCGGCGCGTGCCGCGCCTCGTCGCGTGGCACGGCGAGGCAGGGGCGTCCTATACGTACTCCGGCGCCCGTCACGAGCCGCGGCCCTGGACCGCAGCGCTCAGCGAGATCCGCAGCCGCGTTCAGGAACTGACGGGCCATTCATTCAACAGCGTCCTGCTCAACCGCTACCGCAATGGCCGCGACGGCATGGGCTGGCACGCGGACCAGGAACCGGAACTCGGCCGCGAGCCGGTGATTGCATCGGTGTCGCTCGGCGCGACGCGCCGCTTCCGGCTGCGCCACCGCCGCAACCGCGCGGACCCCGTGGCGCTGGCTCTCGCCCACGGCAGCCTGCTGCTGATGGCCGGAGCGACGCAGCATCACTGGCTGCACGCGGTGCCGAAGACCGCCACCCCGGTCGGCGAGCGCATCAACCTGACCTTTCGCCGGATCATCCGCCGATCAGCCTGAAGCGTCCGCTCGCCTTTACGCCGCACAGGGCCGGTGATACAAGCGTGCGCATCGATGCGAGGGCGCGGATCAACGGCGCCCGCGGGGGAACGTCTAATGCAGCTCGGCCCGGCGGCGCGCCTCGGCGTCGCCGCACTCATCTCGTGCGCCGCAGGGGCGGCCGGGCCCGCCGCCGCACCCCAGGCATTCGCCATCTGCGTTGCGTGTCACGGTGCTCACGGGGAGGGTAACGCCGCGGTCGGGGCGCCGGCGATCGCCGGCCAGCACGCCGCCTATCTCGAGCGGCAGCTGCGGAATTTCCGGTCCGGCCTGCGCGGGGCGAATCCTGCAGATTCCTATGGTGCGCAGATGCGCACCGTTGCCGCGTCGCTGCGCGACGATCGTGTCGTCGCCGAGCTTGCGTCCTACATCGGCGGCCTCCCGCCGACAGCCGCGAGGCCCCCGGCCGGCTTCGATCGCTTGAACGGCAACAACCTGTACCAGGGCAAGTGCGGCGCCTGTCACGGCAGCCGCGCGGAGGGCAACGACGCGCTCGCGGCGCCACGGCTCGTCGGTCTCGAGACGACGTACTTCAGGCGTCAGTTCGGCAACTTCCGCCAGGGGTTGCGGGGCGCGCACCCGCAGGACCGCTACGGCAAGCAGATGGGCCTGATGGCGGCGACGCTGCCGTCCGACAAGGACCTCGGCGACGTGATCGCCTACGTGCAGGTGATCGGTGGGGCCCGGTGAAGCAGTGAAACCGGCTGCCCGGGCTCGCGGCTTCGGAGCAGGTCTGCTGCTGGCTTCGGTGGCGGTCGTGGCTTTGCCTGCGCCTGCCTCGGCGGCGCCTGCGTTCGAGCTCAGCGCGCGCTGCCCGCCGAGCTTCGAGCTCACGGGCGCCGGCGCGTGCAAGCTGCGCGACCTGTACCAGTTCTACGGTTCGCTCGAGAACCGTGGCGTCGGCGGGACCCGCACGGCGCTGCCGCCGGCTCGCGATGGATTCACGCCGGCCCAGATCGACCTTGGCCGCTACCTGTTCTTCGACCCGATACTTTCGGGCGACGGCACCCTTTCGTGCGCGAGCTGCCATCGGCCGGACCGCGGCCTCGCCGACGGGCGGCCGCGCTCCATCGGCATCCGCGGCCAGGATGCCGGCCGCGCCGCACCCACCCTGTGGAACGTGGCGTTTCTCAACCGGTTCTTCTGGGATGCCCGTGCGGACTCACTGGAGGCGCAGGCCGCGGGCCCGCTCTATTCGCCGCGCGAGATGGGCAGCGACCCGGCGCACCTGCTCGCGAGCCTCAACGGCAACCCGACCTACCGCCGGCTCTTCGCACAGGCGTTTCCGGACTTGTCCGGCGGACCGATCAGCGCGCCGCAGCTCTACACGGCGCTTACCGCGTTCGAAACGACGCTCATCTCCCTAAACAGCCGCTACGACCGCTACGCCCATGGTTACGCGGCCGCGCTGAACGAGCGCGAGATCGAGGGCCTCAACGTGTTTCGCTCGTTCGTGGCCCGCTGTGCCGAATGCCACACGCTGCCGCTGCTCACCAACGGCCAGGTCGCGGTGATCGGAGCACCGGAGCCGCCGGGCCGGCCGTTCGACGTCGGCGCCGAGACGACCTTCCATGCCGAGAAGCTCCGCGGCGCGTTCAAGGTGCCGACGCTGCGCAACATTGCGAGGACGGCGCCGTACATGCACTCGGGCGCGTTCGCGACGCTGCGTGAGGCCGTCGAGTTCTACAACAAGGGCCGCGGCCACGCGGTGCCGAAGGGTATGACGCTTTACCTGCACTGGCACATCGGCGACCCGAAGCTGAGCGAGGCCGAGATCGACCGCCTCCTCGACTTCCTGCAAGCCCTCACCGACGAGAGCCTCATGCCGGAAATTCCGCGGCACGTGCCCTCCGGGCTGGCGCCGCTCGACAATCCACGACGCAGTGTCGCCGCCAGCGTCGACGCGCCCATCGTACGCGGCCGCTGAGCAAGGAGGAGTGACTCGATGAAGAAGGGTCTGGTACTGGCGGTGCTCGCCGCCTTGGTCGCATTCGCCGCGGGTACGTATCTTGGGCGCACGACGAAATCGGCACTCGTCGTTACGGCGACCGGGTCGGGCGCGGGCTACGGCGGGGGCTTCCGCGCCGGGGGCGACGCGACGGGCAAGGTCGCCGCCGCGGCGAGTGCCGGATCGATCAAGGCGGTCGCCGGCCCGGCGACCGACAAGGTCGTGGTAGTGAAGAGCAGCGAGTCGATCCAGCAGGCGGTGAAGCTCGCCGCCCCGGGCACGACCATCCGGGTGATGCCGGGCACGTATCACGAGACCGTCTACATCGACAAGGACGACATCCGGATCATCGGCGTGATCGAGGCCGGCCAGCGGGCCGTGCTCGACGGCCAGAAGAAGCTCAACGACGCGATCCTCTATTCCGGCAACAACTTCGTCGTCGAGAATCTGGACATCCGCGCCTACAAGGGCAATGGCGTGATGGGGCAGGCGGGCAACAACTTCGAGATCCGCAACAACATCGTGACCGACACCGGCGTCTACGGCATCTTTCCCCAGCTCGGCCAGAACGGCGTGGTGGAGCACAATGTGGTGTCCGGCATCGCCGACGCCGCCATCTACATCGGCATGAGCGACAACATCCACGTCGCGTACAACGACGTCTTCGACAGCGTAGCCGGCATCGAAATCGAAAACAGCCGCCATGCGATCGTCGAGTACAATTACGTGCACAACAACACCGGTGGCCTGCTGGCGTTCGTCACGCCGGGGCTGCCGATCAAGACGACGGACGACGTGATCTTTCGCCACAACTTCGTCGTCGGCAACAACCATGCGAACTTCGGCGCCCCGGGCTCGACCGTGTCGGGTATCCCCGCCGGCACCGGCATCCTGCTGATGGCCGCCGATGACGTCGTCATCGAGGGCAACCTCGTCGCCGACCACAAGACGGCGGGGCTCATCATCACGGACCACGCGCACGCGAAGAACATCACGGTCGATCCCGAGTCCGACCCCAACTCCGACCGGGTCAAGGTCCTCGACAACGTCATGCTCCGCAACGGCTACGACACCATCCCGGAGGTCAAGGCCGTGCTCCTCGCGGAAGGCAAGGGCGGCAGTGCGGCGGACATCGTGCGCGTCGGCCCGAGCCCCGGCAGCTGCATCATCAATCGCCATCAGTACGTGACGGCGGGTGTGGACGAGTTCGCGGAATGCAATTTCACGGACACGGCCAACATTGCGACGTACCTGCTGCCGCCGGTGCCCCCGCGCAAGATCAACCCGGAGGAGCGCGGCAAGGTCGCCTACCTCGGCATCTGCAGCGGCTGCCACCTCTACGGCGGCCGCCTGATCGGCCCGCCGGTCCAGGTCATCCAGGCGCTCTACCTGGACAACCCGCAGGGCATCGCGGACTACATGGCGAAGCCGGTCAGGAAGCGTCCCGACTTCCCCGAGATGCCGCCGCAGGACTACCTGGACCCGCAGACCCGGCTGGCCACGGCGAAGTACCTGTTGCAGCTGAAGAACTGACCATGAACAAGACACTCACACGGAGGGTTCCGATGTCCGACCGAAGACTGAGACTCGCGGAAGCGGTGGCCGCCGCGCTGGCCGGAACGGGTCTCGCGGCGCTTATGCCGCAGCCGGCGATCGCGCAGCAGGCTGAACACGGCTCGAGCATCCTCGAGGAGGTGGTCGTGACCGCGCAGCGCCGCGAACAGTCGCTGCAGGATGTGCCGATCACCCTGAACGTCGTCAACGCCGACCTGCTCACCGATCTGCAGGCCGAGAGCATGCGCGATCTCAATGGCTTCGTGCCCGGGCTCGTCGTCTACGGCGACAGCCCGACGCAGCCCAAGTACCAGATCCGCGGCATCGAGACGGGCGACTTCGGCGTCGGTACGGATCCCTCGGTCGGGGTGTACGTGGACGGCGTGTACGCAGCGCGGTCGGGTGCCTCGATGCTCGCCTTCAACGACATCGAGCGCATCGAGGTCCTGAAGGGCCCGCAGGGGACGCTCTTCGGCCGCAACAGCGCGGCCGGGGCCATCTCGATCGTCACGCGTAAGCCGACCGACGAGCTCGACGCGCGGCTCCTCCTGCGCGGGGCCGAGTACGGCAAGGAGTACGCCGAGGGCATGGTCAACGTGCCGCTTGCCGAGAACCTTGCGCTGCGAGTGAACGCGCTGTGGAACCACAGCGACGGCTGGGTGAAGGACGCGGCCACGGGAAAGAACCTCTGGCCGCAGGACAACTGGGCCACGCGCGCTGCACTGCGCTGGGACATCGCCGAGGGCACGCAGGCGCTGCTCACCTGGGACCACGACTCCATCGACCAGAAGGCGCGGCCCGCGTTCGGCCTGAATCCGCTCGGCCCGCAGGACCAGCGTGCGCCGTTCCCGCCCGACCCGAGCACGTTCCTCGACCCTCGCAAGGCACCGGTCTACAACGACGTCATCGGCAACAAGGAATCGCGAACCCTCGACGACGTGACGCTCTTCATCGACCACGCCTTCGGCTGGGCGGATTTCCGCTCGACGACCGCGTGGCGGCACTTCGATACCCTGAACCGCGAGGACGAGGACGGCACCAACAAGATCGCTCTGTACTTCGACACGGCCAACATCGAGCACAACCAGAGCTGGTACCAGGAGTTCAAGTTCTCCGGCAAGACCGCCGCGCTCGACTGGGTAGGCGGCTTGAGCTACTACTGGGAGGATGCGAAGCAGACGAGCGACACGCACGCCTTCACCGACAGCATCGATACTGTGCTGCTCAACCTCGGGATGGCACCGACCCCGGACGGCACGCTGTTTGGCTTCACGAGCAACGTGCTCGCAGCAAACAACATCCCCATCACGCTGCTGGGACTGCCCTGGCGCGAGACGATGTACAACGAAGGCAAGTTTGCCTCCACCGCGCTGTTCGGCGACGTGATCTGGCACGTGACCGATCGCACGAACCTGACGGCGGGCCTGCGTTACACGCACGACAACAAGGACTTCAGCTGGTTCAACGGGCCGCGGCAGGCCCCGGAGCTCGATGCGGCGATCGCGGCGCTGGAGGCCGGCGGCTTCTTCAACACCTTTCCGATCCCGCCGTCGGCCTACAACTTCGACGTCGTGTTTGCGTTCCCGCCCATCAACGGGCAGCAGATCGAGGGTGTCAAGGTGAGGAGCAGCAACGCCTGGAACGACCTCAGCCCGCGCTTCGTGATCGACTACAAGGTCGACCCCAACGTGATGGCGTTCGGCTCCGTTGCCAAGGGCTACAAGGCGGGCGGGTACAACAGCGTGCAGCCGCTCTCGCACTTCGACCCCGAGAACGTCTGGAACGTCGAGGGCGGCGTGAAGAGCCTGTTCGCCGACATCGGCGTAATCGTCAACGCCTCGGCCTTCTACTACGTCTACAGCAACAAGCAGGAGATCACGCTGGTGCAGGACGCCGGCAACGTCGGGCACTACGTCGTGGACTCGAGTGACCAGAAGGCCTATGGCGTCGACCTTGATTCGCGCTGGCAGCCGGTGAACGCGCTGACGTTGTCGTTAAGTGCCGAGTACATTGACTCGACCTTCAAGAAGTACACGGCACCAGATGGCACGAACCTGACGGGCCAGCCGACCGGCGAGCCATACCTGTCGGCGGCCTTGGGCGCGAGCTACGTCTGGACGCTGGCCTCCGACGGCAAGATCGACCTGTCAGGGCAGTTTGCCTACCGCGGTGAGACTCGCTGCAACAAGGACTCGCAGGTCCAGGGCAACTGCCTGGTCACGCCGCGCTTCACGCTGGGGGAGGCGACGGAGCGCGTGGACGTCCGTCTCGGGTGGTCGAGCCCGCGCGACCGCTGGGGCGTGGCCGCATTCGTGACTAACCTCTTCGACAAGCAGTACGTCACGGCCATCAACAACATCACGGCCGCCACATTCGGCACTCCGTACGCGTCGGTGTCCGCCCCGCGCATGTGGGGTCTCGAGGCGCGGGTGGGGCTCTAGGGCACGCGGACCCCACGCCGGCCGCCGCGCCGACCCCTTCGGCGACTGCGCGCTGGTCGGCCTGCGGGGCCGGTGAGGGTTCCTGCGCCGTCTTCAGTGGGCGCCGGCGGCGGCGCGATCCTGGTTTGCGCGCTGGATGATGTAGGCATGGATATCGTGGACGTCCTGCTCCGTGAGCAGGTCGCCCATCTGTGGCATGCCGGCGCTGTGGATCACGCCGTCGAAGACGATCTCCTTGAAGATGGAGTGCTTTTCCGCCGGCAGCATCCGCAGGTCGGGGATCACGCCGCCAGAGATCACCAGCGCGCCGTGGCACATCATGCAGGTCGACATGTACTTGTACTTGCCGTTCGTGAGCTGCACCTCGGTGGCCTCGAGCGGCGGCGGCTGCGGGATCGACGCGTTCTTCTCCGCGACGTGCGGCATCGCGGCCTTGCCGCCGAGCTTGAACGCGAGGACGTAGCCGTTGTTCACGTACCGGCCCGAGGCCATGGTGCGCGGGTCCCCTCCCGTCACTCCGCCCGCGCCGCCGTAGCCGGCCATCACCGCGACGTACTGTTCACCGTCCACCTCGTAGGTCATCGGTGGCGCGATGATGCCGATCATCGTCGGCAGCGCCCAGAGCACCTTGCCGGTGTCGGCCGCGTACGCGACGAAGCGGCCGTCGCCCGTGCCCTGGAACAGCAGGTTGCCGGCGGTCGTGAGCACGCCGCCGTTCCACCAGGCCGGTTGCTCGATTTCCCACCGCGTCTTCTTCTGCACCGGGTCCCAGGCCTTGAGGTAGCCGCGGTCCGGGGGCAGGGCGCCGCCGAACTTCTGCACGAGGTCACCGACGGTGTCGATGAACGTGTTCCAGTCGATGCCCGGGTTCCAGAACATGTCGCGCCGCGTGTAATGGCCGGTCTTGAGCCACTCCTGCGGCGGGGTATAGATGCCGAGCGGCTGAGCGGCCGGGATGTAGACGAGGCCGGTCTGCGGATTGAACGACATCGGCTGCCAGTTGTGCGCGCCGTAGGGTGCCGGGACGATGAAGCGGGTTTCCTTGGCGTAGCTCGCCTCCGGCGTCTCGACCGGGCGGCCCGTCTTCAGGTCGACGTGGGTCGCCCAAGTGACTGGCGCGTACTTGTCCGCCGAGATCAGCTGTCCCGTCTCGCGGTCGAGCACGTAGAAGAAGCCGTTCTTCGGCGCCTGCATCAGCACCTTGCGCGGCTTGCCGTCGATCGTCAGGTTTGCAAGGATGATGTGCTGGGTCGCGGTGTAGTCCCAGCTGTCCCCCGGCGTGACCTGGTAGTACCACTTCATCCGGCCGGTGTCTGGATTGAGCGCGAGGATCGAGGACAGGAAAAGGTTGTCGCCGCCACCCGGGGAGCGGATCTCGCGGTTCCAGGGTGAGCCGTTGCCCGTGCCGACATATAGGGTGTCGAGCTCGGGGTCATAGGCCATGGAGTCCCACACCGTGCCGCCGCCGCCGCCGGCCCACCATTCCCCGTGCCAGGTCTTGGCCGCCTCCGCAAGCTCAGGGTGCTCGAAGCCGTCCTTTGGGTTGCCGGGGACGGTGTAGAAGCGCCAGACGAGCTTGCCCGTCATCGCGTCGTACGCGGAGAGATAGCCGCGCACGCCATACTCTGCGCCGGCGTTGCCGATCAGCACCTTGCCCTTGACGATGCGGGGAGCGCCCGTGCTGGTGTAGGGCTTGGTGCGGTCGATCGTGTTGACCTCCCAGCGTTTCTTGCCGTTCCTGGCGTCCAACGCGATCAGTCGTCCGTCGAACGTGCCGACGTAAACGAGTCCCTTCCAGATCGCCACGCCGCGATTGACCGCGTCGCAGCACCCGTAGCGGCCCCATTCGCGCGGCACCTCGGGATCGAACTTCCACAGTTCCCTGCCGGTCCTGGCATCGAGGGCGTAGACCACGCTCCACGTGCCCGTGGTGTACATCCTGCCGTCGACGACGATCGGCGTGGCCTCCAGGCCGCGCAACGAACCGGTTGCATACGACCAGGCGAGCCCGATCTTCTCGATGTTCTCGGCATTGATCTGCCGGAGCGGGCTGAAGCGCTGCTCGCCGTAGGTGCGCCCGTGCGCAAGCCAGTTCTGCGGCTCCCGGTCGGCTGCGGCGATCCGTGCGCCGTCCACGGTGGTCGCGCCGCCACCGGCGAGGGCCGGAAGTGCCAGGGCTGCGGCCATCAACGTCAGCATCGTGCGGGTAACTCTAGTCATGGGATTCAAACAAATGTTCCAGGGAGGCTGGGAGTGTCATCTCGATGGCAGGCCTTGGCAAGAGCCTTCATTTCCCGGCGCGAACGGCCCATCATCGCAGCCTGTCCGTTGCCGGGGGAGAGGAAGGACCATGGCTTTTCATGAATACGGTCAATACGACGCGCTCGGACTGGCCGAGCTCGTCCGTGCGGGCCACGTGAGCGCCGCGGACCTGCTGGACGAGGCGCTGGCGCGCACAGCAGCGGTCAACCCGAAGATCAACGCGGTCATCCATCTGATGGAGGGCCGGGCGCGCGCGGCCCTCGCCTCCGGCCCGCCGCCGGGCCCCTTCAGCGGCGTGCCGTTCCTGATCAAGGACCTGATGACCGCCTATGCGGGCGAGCCGATGCGCTGGGGCTCGCGCCTTTTCAGGGACTTCGTGCCCGCCGAAGACGAGGAGCTGACGCGCCGCTACCGGGCGGCCGGCCTCGTGATCTTCGGCAAGACCAATACCCCGGAACTGGGTGTCACCAACGTCACCGAGCCCGAGCTGTTCGGCCCGACGCGCAATCCCTGGAACCTCGAACGGACCTCCAGCGGATCGAGCGGCGGGTCCGCTGCGGCCGTCGCGGCGCGCATCGTGCCGGCGGCCAACGCCAATGACGGCGGCGGCTCGATCCGTACCCCCGCGTCGAACTGCGGCCTGGTGGGCCTGAAGCCGAGCCGGGGCCGCAATCCGACCGGTCCTCAATTCCCGGACGTGTGGTGGGGCTTCATCGGCGAGCACGCCGTCGCTCGCACCGTGCGTGACAGCGCCGCGCTACTCGACGCAACTGCCGGCGACTATCCGCAGCAGCTGATGAAGCTCCCAGCACCGGAGCGACCGTTCCTTGAGGAAACCCGGCGCGAGCCAGGCCGCCTGCGCGTCGCCTTCAGCTTCGACCCGGGCCTTGGCAAATCGCTGCATCCCGAGAACCGCGCCGCTCTCGAGAAGACAACCGCCACGCTCGCGGCCCTCGGCCACGAGGTGACTGAGGTGAGACTGCCGCTGCCGCCCGAGTCATTCATAGAGAGCTACGCCGCGCTTGTCGCGGCCGACGTCGCCGCGACGCTGCGTCTGTCGCAGACCCTCGTCGGTCGCACGGCGACCAGCGACGATGTCGAACTCGCCACCTGGGTCCTCGCGAAGATGGGGGAGGCGCAGTCCGGGGCCGACGTGGCGCAGGCGCTGTGGACCATGCAGACGTTCTCGCGGCAATGGCTCAAGTGGCAGGCCGGGTTCGACGTGCTGCTGACGCCGACCGTCGGTGTTCCGCCAATGCCGATCGGCGCATACAAGCTGACGACGATGCAGCGGCAGGCGATGAAGCTCGTCACCTCGCTGCCGGCCGGAGCCCTTCTGAGTCAACGACCGAAGATCATCGAGGCGTTCGCGCCGGTGTTCGAGGCCGCTCCGTACACGATGATCGCCAACGTCACCGGCCAGCCGTCGATGTCGCTGCCGCTGCACTGGACGGCAGACGGGCTGCCGATGGGCATGCTGTTCACGGCGCAGACCGGCGATGAGGCCACGCTCTTCCGCCTGGCTGGACAGCTCGAGCAGGCGATGCCGTGGCGCGACCGTGTGGCGCCGCACGCCATCGCGTAGCGCGCAAGACAGCGACCCGAGGAAGGCAAAATGAGCGGCAAGGGATACCGTTCCGCGACCGTCACGCAGGGTCGCTTCGCGTCCGGGGCCCGCGCGCTGTGGCGCGCCACGGGGATGCAGGAGAGCGATTTCGGCAAGCCGATCATCGCCGTCGTCAACTCCTTCACGCAGTTTGTGCCCGGGCACGTCCACCTGCGCGAGCTCGGCAGGCTGGTGGCCGAGGAGATCGCGCGGGCCGGCGGCGTCGGCCGGGAATTCAACACCATCGCCGTGGACGACGGCATCGCGATGGGGCACGAGGGCATGCTCTACTCGCTGCCGTCCCGCGACCTGATCGCCGACTCCATCGAGTACATGGTCAACGCGCATTGCGTGGACGCCATGGTCTGCCTCTCGAACTGCGACAAGATCACGCCCGGGATGCTGCTCGCCGCTCTGCGGCTCAACATCCCGGCGGTGTTCGTCTCGGGCGGGGCGATGGAGGCGGGCCGGCTGCGATGGCAGGGCGGCGAGATGCGCATCGACGCCGTCCACACGCTGCTCACCATCACCAACCCGAACGCGAGCGAGGAGAACGTGCTCGCCATCGAGCGTGCGGCCTGCCCCACCTGCGGCTCGTGCTCGGGCATGTTCACCGCCAACTCGATGAACTGCCTCGCCGAGGCCATCGGCCTCGCGCTGCCTGGCAACGGCACCCTGGTGGCCACGCACGCTGACCGCCGGCAGCTGTTCCTGCAGGCGGGAAGGCTCGTCGTCGACCTGGCGTGCCGGCACTATGAGCAGGGCGACCACTCGGTGCTGCCGCGCTCGATCGCCACGTTCGAGGCCTTCGAGAACGCGATGCGTCTCGACATGGCGATGGGCGGCTCGACGAACACGGTGCTGCACCTGCTCGCCGCCGCGCACGAGGCCGGCGTCGACTTCACGATCGCCGACATTGACCGCCTCTCGCGATCCTCACCGTACCTTTGCAAGGTTTCACCCGCGGCGCTCGACGTGCACATCGAAGACGTGCACCGCGCCGGAGGCATCCTCGGCATCCTCGGCGAACTCGACCGGGCGGGTCTCATCCATCGCGCCGCCAGGACGGTGCACGCGCCGACGATTGGCGAGGCGATCGACCGCTGGGACGTGCGCCGTACTCAGGATGACGCGGTGCACGAGTTGTATCGGGCGGCGCCGGGCGGCGTGCGGTCCATCGAGGCCTTTTCGCAGTCGCAGCGCTATCCGTCGCTCGACCTTGACCGAGCGAAAGGCTGCATTCGTGACGTGGGGCACGCGCATGCGCCCGACGGCGGGCTCGCGGTCCTGAAGGGCAACCTCGCCGAGGACGGCTGCATCGTGAAGAGCGCCGCCGTCCCGCCGGGCATGGAACGCTTTCGCGGCACGGCCATCGTCCTCGACAGCGAGATCGATGCGGGCGAGGCGATCCTCGCGGGCCGGGTGCAGCCCGGGGATGTCGTCGTGATCCGTTTTGAAGGCCCGAAGGGCGGGCCCGGCATGCAGGAGATGCTCAAGGCGACCGGTGCGCTGATCGGGCGCGGCCTGTCGCTCAAGACGGCGCTCATCACCGACGGCCGCTTCTCCGGCGCGTCCGCCGGCCTTGCGGTCGGGCACATCTCGCCGGAGGCAGCCGAGGGTGGTCTGCTCGCATTGGTGCAAGACGGGGATCCGATCGAGATCGACATCCCGGCGCGACGCATCCACCTCGACCTGAGCGAGGAGGAGATCGCCCGGCGGCGAGCGGCGGAGTCCGCGCGCGGCGAGGCGGCGTACACTCCCGCGCGGCGCGAACGCACGGTGTCCACCGCACTGCGTGCATACGGGCTGCTGGCCACCTCGGCGTCGCGGGGCGGCGTCCGCGACCTGAGCCAGGTGCGGCCGGCGCGCTGAACCTCGGCGCGGGCCCGCCGGCGCGCGGGTTCAGGGCCGGTTGCGGCCCAGTTTTTCGTGGGCGGTGACCCACTCATCCGCGAGCACGGCGCTGCCGAGCGAGACGTCCCCCGCAAGCACGACGGCGGCAACGATCTCCGCCAGCTTGTCGACCTTGCCCTGGCCGTAGCAGCCCAGGAGTTCCAGGCACTCCCGCTGCGTAGGCAGCCCCGTTCCGCCACCGTAGCTCGCGACGATCAGCGAGGTGAGCGTGACCGACCAGTAGTAGTCGCCGTTGTCGAGCAGCTGGGCGTAGGTGATGCCGGCATGGGATTCCGCGACGTTCGCGACGTCCTGGCCGGTGGCAATGAACACGGCGGCTATCGCGTTGGCCGCGTGCGGACCGTTGTAGGCGCTCCCCGCCATGAGTGAGCCGGCATTGGAGACCTGCCGCGCCCGAAACAGCGTACGGGTCTCGACGCGCATCAGCCGCTCGAGGACCTCCGCACGTATGACCGCCTCGGCGACCACGCGGCGGCCGCGAGTGCGCAGCATGTTGACCGCCGAGTGCTTCTTGTCCGTGTCCATGCTGCCCGAGAGCATGTACTTCGGGTGCGCAGGATGCGTCTCGCGGATCCACTCGCAGGCGGCGCGCGTCGCCTTGCCGGTCATGTTCTGCCCGGCGGCGTCGCCCGTGGTGTAGTTGAAGCGCGTGTGGAGCATGTTGGCGAGCGGGTACTGCTCGATCTCGACCAGCCGCCCGATTCGGGTCGTGGACTCGGCCGCCGCGCGTACGCCGTCGAAATTGGCTACCAGCCACTCGCCGAAGTCGCGTGCCTCGCGCGCGGTGGCGAACATGAAGACCGGGGCGCGCTGCATCGAGCGCTTGACGACGGTGGCCGTGACACCGCCGCTCTCCGACAGCACCCGCATGCCGCGGTTGTAACTGGCGACCAGCGTGCCTTCGGTCGTCGCCAGCGGCACGAAGAACTCACCTTGGGCGTGCTCGCCGTTGACCCGCAGCGGACCCGCCACGCCGATCGGCACCTGCGCCACGCCCGTGAAGTTCTCGATGTTGCCCGGCAGCAGGCCAGGGTCGAACGAGTAGCGCTGCACGTGGTCGAGGCTCGCGCCCGTGTGCTCGCGCAGGAAATCCGCGCGCCGGTTTGCCATCTCGCGCGTGTGATCGTTGGCGGCATCCCGCGGCAGGCGTGGTCGTTCGGACATCGGGCGACTCCCAGTGGTGCGCGAATCATACGCAGCGGTGCCACCAATAGGCACGCGGCCCGCCGGCACCGGCTGGTGGTCATCCGCACTTGGCAGGCGCTTGCCTGCGTCTCATGATGCGCCGCATCAGAAGGGGAGGTCGCACGATGCTCTTCCAACTGCGGTTGCTCGCCTATCGGTTGATCAAGCCCTTCCAGTGGCCGGTCTCTCGCTTGGTCGCGATTCCGCGGCCGGTGGTCTTCGTAGGCCCCCAAGCCGCGCACAGGCTGTGCCAGGCCATCGGCCAGTTCGGCTTCAGGCGCGTCATGATCGTCACCGACGCGGTACTGGTAAAGCTCGGTCTGGTCGAGCCGCTGCGGCAGGTGTTGGCCGGGCAGGGGATCGACGTCGCCGTGCACGACGGCATCACGCCGGACCCGACGTATCCCGTGCTGGAGGCGGGCTGCGCGGCCGTGCGCGCGCACCGCAGCGAGGCGATCCTCGCCGTGGGCGGCGGCTCCTCGATCGATGCAGCGAAGGTGATCGGCGCGATGGCGGTGACCGGCAAGTCGCCCGCAAGGCTGGTCGGCATGCTCAAGGTCTCGAAACCGATGCTGCCCCTGTTCGCGATCCCGACCACCGCAGGCACCGGCTCCGAGGTGACCGTGGCCGCCGTTGTCACGGACCCGGTCAAGCACACCAAGGCGGTGGTGATCGACCCGAAGATCGTGCCGCTGGCGGCCGCCCTGGACCCGTCGCTGATGAAGGGTATGCCGAAGCCGATCACCGCGGCGACCGGCATGGATGCGCTCACGCACGCTGTCGAGGCCTACACGAATCGCTGGCCGCACGCGGAGACGCCGTTTCACTGCAGGGCCGCCGTGCGCATGGTGTTCTCGAACCTCGAGCGCGCCTGCGCGAACGGCGAGGACCTCGAGGCACGCGAGGCGATGGCGCTGGCCTCGTTCTACGCCGGCCTTGCCTTCACCAAGGCCTACGTCGGTTACGTGCACGCGTTCTCGCACAAGATCGGCGGCATCTACGGCGTGCCCCACGGGCTCGGCAATGCTGTGACGCTTCCCTACGTGCTCGATTTCCTCAAGGACGCGCCCTACGCGCGCGACCGCCTCGCCGAACTCGCGGTGGCCATCGGCGCGGGCGCGGAGTCGGAGTCAAAAGCCGACCTCGCGCAGCGCTTCGTCGATCGCGTCCGGGCGCTCAACCGGGCGATCGGCATTCCGGAGAAAATGCCCTCGCTCAAGGCTGCGGATCTGCCGGAGATTGCGCGCGCGGCGATGGTCGAGGCGTACCGCGACTACCCCCCGGTGCCGAAGGTGATGCGGCTCGAGGAGGCGCAGGCGCTGCTGCAGCGAATGCTCTAGCGGCCGGGCGAGCCGTGCGGCCTACGCCTTCTGCATCAGCACGTTGCCGAACTTGTCGCGCAGCTCTCGCTTGTTGAGCTTGCCCGTCGCCGTCATCGGCAGCGACTCCACCAGCACGATCTCGTCGGGCAGCTGCCACTTCGCGAAGTGCCGGCCGATGTGCTCGAGCACGGACTCGCGCTCGGGCTTGTGACCCGGCCGCGGCACGACGAGCAGGATCGGCCGTTCGTCCCACTTCGGGTGCTTGACCCCGATCGCCGCCGCCATCAACACGTCGGGATGGCCGCAGGCGCAGTTCTCCAGGTCCACCGAGCTGATCCACTCGCCCCCTGACTTGATCACGTCCTTGGCGCGGTCGGTGATCTGCAGGAAGCCATTGGGGTGAATCAACGCGACGTCGCCGGTCGCGAACCAGCCGTCCCGGTCGTGCGCGGCCGATTGCTCGAGCTTGAAATACGCGCCGCAGACCCACGGACCCCGCACCTTGAGTTCGCCGGACGACTTGCCGTCCCACGGCAGCTCACGGCCGTCGTCGTCGACAATCTTCATGTCGACACCAAATATTCCGCGACCCTGCCGCGACCGCCACACGTCCTGCTCCTCGGCCGGCATCGACTCCATCGCAGCCGGCAGGCTGCCGACGGTGCCGAGCGGGCTCATTTCCGTCATGCCCCAGCCCTGCAGGACCTCGACGCCATGCTGGATGCGGAAATCCCTGATCATCTGCAGCGGCACGGCCGAGCCGCCCACCAGCGTCTTGCGCAGCGTCGTGAGCTTCTGGCCGCTCTGGCGCAAGTGATTGAGCAGCAGCTGCCACACGGTGGGCACGCCCGCCGCGAGCGTCACGCCTTCCTCGTTCATGAGCTGGGTCAGCACGGCGGGATCGCCCATCTTCGGCCCGGGGAAGACGAGCTTCGCGCCGACCATCGGGGCGTTGTAGGGCAGGCCCCAGGCGTTGGCGTGGAACATCGGTACGACCGCGAGCGCCACGTCGCGGCCGGTCAGCCCGACCGCATCAGCCATGCTGCAGGCGTAGCCGTGCAGCACCGTGGAACGGTGGCTGTAGAGCACGCCCTTGGGGTTGCCCGTCGTGCCGGAGGTGTAACAGAGCGCGGAGGCGGTGTTCTCATCGAGCGCAGGCCACTGGAACTCCGCCGGGTGATTTGCGATGAACGACTCGTAGGAGGGGATTCGGCCGGAGACCGCGGCGGGGATGGCCGCGTCGCTGCACAGCGCGATCACCTGTTCGACGGTCGGGAGCTTGCCCTGCAGCGGCGCCAGTGCCGGAAGCAGGGTGGGGTCGACGAACAGCAGCCTGTCCTCGGCGTGGTTGATGATGAATTCGAGCTGTTCGGGGAACAGGCGCGGGTTCACCGTGTGCAGCACGGCCCCCATGCAGGAGACCGCGTAGTAGAGTTCCATGTGACGGTAGTCGTTCCAGGCGAGCGTGGCGACGCGGTCGCCCGGCTTCACGCCGGCCGCGGCAAGCGCGTTGGCGAGCTTGCGTGCCCGGTGGAACACGTCGCGGTAGGTGCAGCGATGCCGCGGGTTCTCGATCGTGAACGACACGATTTCCGCGTCGGGATGATTCTTCTCCCCAAACCGCATGATCTCCGTGATCGTGAGCGGCGTGTTCATCATCAATCCGCGCATTGCAGGCTCCCTCCTAGTCTCGGACGCGTCAGGCTAATGGTTTAGGGACGATCCGCCAAGCTTGCTGCAGAGCAAAACGCCCCGCGCTGCCTCACAGCACGCGGATCGACTCGCGCGGACCGAGGAGCTCGATACCGGAGTACTCGCAGCGGCCATGCCCGCGCTGGAACAGGCTGTTGGCAATCAGCCAGACGCGAACGACGCGGCGAGCCGGTCCGCCGATGATGCGCCGGTAGTCGACGAACAGGTCGCGCTCCTCATCGAGCCAACGTCCGAGTCCGTCCGACCCCGACCGGACGACGACGTGCGTTTCCTTGTCCGCCCACGTTGGCAGCGGGCAGCGATATACCTTGCCCACCGGCAGCGAGGAGCTCCAGTAGTAGGTGAGGTCCTGACCGTCGTCGAACTCGACGGCGATGCTCAGGTAGTCGTGTGAGGGCAGCGTGTCCTCCGGCAGGTCGACGGGGAGCTGGTCCACTCGCCAGGACCAGCGCAGGCGCGTGCCCGGCTCGAGCGCCAGCGGGGCGTCGTGGCGCAGGATCCCGACGTCCGCGTGCGTGCGGCAGCAGATCGTTGGCGCGCCGTCCTCCCGCGATGCGGACCGGTAGATCTCCCCGCCGCCGAGATACCAGAGATAGTCCCATCGCGGCGGCGCCGCGGAGTCGGCGTCGAGCCGCTGCGCTTCTGCGCGCATGAGGGCCGGCGCCGAGGGGGCCATTGCCAGATTACGCAGCCGCTGCCCCGCAGGGCCGCCGCCCGACCATTTCAAGAGCAGCACCGACATGCCGCCCGACACCCGGGCGTAGTCCGCGACCGGCGTACCGAGGCGCCCGCTCTCATCCGCCCATTCGCCCGGGAAGTAACTCGCGAGCCACAGGCGGCCGTCCCGGATCGCGGTGAAGGTGTGGGTGTCGCGCGTGCCGCGGAATACCGGGCCCGTGTCGCCCACGCGCGCCCAGAGCTGGAATGAAGGATCGACCCAGATGTCCAGGAGCCTTGAAAGATGCACCCGTCCCCCGGCGAACCAGGTCAGCGTATCGCCGGCGCGAAGGTCGACCCCCGTGTCGTACCAGGGCGGCTCCCTGGCCGGCAGGTCGACGAAGCGGTGCTCGGCGAGGATCTCAGGGCCGAGGCCGAGCACCCAGGGCTCGAGACTGGCGCGAAATCCGCGCGGGTCGAATCCGCCGGAGTCCCCGCTCTGCCCCCGCCGGCGCACGCGGCGCATCGCCAGGCGAGCGGCGATGCCGAGCTGGTGGCCAATGTCCCGTATGCCGGCCAAGTCGCTGCCTTCCTCTTCGAGGCCGGAGCGTCCGCGGCGCCTCAAGCCATCGACTTGAGTGCCTTGAACTCTTCCTCGAGCTTGTTCTTGATCTCCTCGCCCGCAAACGCGGCGAGGATCCCGCCAATCAATGGAATGCCGCTGGTCACGTCCATGTTCCACTCGATGCTGCAGCCGCCCTTCTCGGGCTGCAGGGACTTGGTGCCGGTGATCTTGACGGGAACCCCCTTGATCTCGACCACGAGCTTGTTCGAATAACCGTCGCCGTCCGCCCCCCAGTCCTCGGTGTGCGAAACGTCGTTCGTCGCGGGCACGATCTTGCGCAGCACCGCCGGCGGGTTCGAGGGCATCTTGCGCGTGATCTTCAGCTTGACGTTGGGCGCGCGCCCCTCGCGCTTGATCTTGTGGTCGCTGCCGCCGAGTTTCGGGTAGAGCGCTTCCTGGCTCTTCTGCTCGGTGCAGAGCTTGAACGCGGACTCGACGTCCGTCTTGAGACTGTGCTTGACGTGAATCTTCATGGTCGTGGACTCCCCTTGCGCCTCAGAGCCCCAGCAAGTGGCGCAGGAACAAGGATACCGCTTTCACGATTCCGAGGAGCACCCCCCAGGCGATGAACAAGGCGACCGCGGCGACCGCCAGGCCCAGCAGCGTCGCGAGGCCGTCCTTTTCGAGCAGTGCCAGCGCAAGCACGCAGATCGCCAAGGCTGGAGGCATGTTGCCGAACGGGATCGGCAGGGCCAGGACCGTTGCAAGTACCAGGCAGACGAGTCCGATCAGCCTCTCGACCGGACCGCTGGCGAGCCAGCACAGCCGGGGCTTCAGGAGACGCTCGGCGCGCTGCAGCCACGGCAGGACGACGTCGATCGCGTGCGCGAAAGCCGCCCGCGGCATCGCGCGTCGTGACAGGAACGCCGGCAGCCACGGCGCGTTGCGCCCGAGCATGAGCTGCAGGGCCAGGAATACGATGGGTGTGCCGAGCACCGTGGAGACGCCCGGCAGGCTGACCGGGATCGCATTGGGGGCAGCGAACAAGAGCAGCAGCGCACCGAAGGCCCGGTCGCCTATGGCCCCGAGGAGGTCAGCGATCGTGATGACCGTGCGCTCGGGATCGCGTGCAAAGTCGGCTACCACCTGCGACAGGCGATGCCCGGGAGCACGATGCCGATCACCGGCGTCGGCGCCAGTCATCGACCCGGCAGCAGCACGGCCGCGCCCGAGAGCCGGCCGCTGCGCAGCCGCTCGAGCGCTTCGTTGGCCGCCTCGAGCGGAAAGGTGGTCACGTGAGTGCGCACCGGCACGCGTGGCGCCAGCGCCAGGAACTCCTCGCCGTCGCGGCGCGTGAGGTTCGCCACCGAGCGCAGCACGCGCTCCCCCCAGAGCAGCGAGTATGGGAACGACGGGATGTCGCTCATGTGGATACCGCCGCAGACCACCGTCCCGCCCTTGCGGACCGCCGCCAGGGCGCGCGGCACCAGCGCGCCGACCGGCGCGAAGAGGATGGCGGCATCGAGCGGTACGGGCGGGCGTTCCTCGCTTGATCCGGTCCAGGTGCAGCCCAGTTTACGCGCGAACGCCGCCGCCGCGTCGTCGCCCTCCCGGACGAAGGCGTAGCACACGCGGCCCTCGAACCGTGCGACCTGGGCCACGATGTGGGCCGCGGCGCCGAAGCCGTACAGACCGATGCGCCGGGCGTCGCCGGCCATCCTGAGCGAGCGGTAGCCGATCAGCCCGGCGCACAGCAGCGGTGCGGCATGCGCGTCGTCGAGCGCGTCCGGCAGGCGCAGGCAGAAGCGCGCGTCGGCTACCGCGTATTCGGCGTAGCCGCCATCGATCTGGCACCCCGTGAACCGAGCCTCGTCGCAGAGATTCTCCCGCCCCGACCGGCAGTAATCGCAGGCCCCGCAGGTCGCGCCGAGCCAGGGGACGCCGAGCCGCGCCCCCTGGCGGAGCGATACCCCGTCACCGCGGGCGACGACCTCGCCCACGATCTCGTGGCCGGGGACGATGGGATGGCGGATGCCCGGCAGCTCGTCGTCGACCACGTGCAGGTCGGTGCGGCACACCGCGCAGGCACGAACCTTGAGCAGGACCTGGCCAGGTCCGGGGCGGGGGATCTCGCGCTGCTCCGGTTCGAGCGGGCGGCGCGGTCCATTGAGCACCATTGCCAGCATGGGCCAACTATACCGTCAGCCCTGCTGCATTTCGCCGCGCAGCCGTCGCGCCATGAGGCGCGCGTAGAGCGACGGCGCGAGGCGGCTCAGCCACCAGGCCTGTCGGGCAGTGCGGCCGATGAGGAGCAGTCGCTTGCCGCGCGCGGCGCCGTCATGGATCCGATCGGCCACGGCCTGCGGTGTCAGGCGGCGGCCGACGATCAGCTGCGCGTGGCCGGCCGGGCCACCGTCTGCGCCGAGCGCGTGGACGTCGATGCCGGTCGCGACGAACGCTGGGCAGACCATCATCACGTCGATGCCATCGTCGGCGACCTCCGTGCGCAGGCTCTCGAAGAAGCCGTGCATGGCGTGCTTCGAGGCCGCATAGCCGGTGCGCGCGATGAGCGGCGAGAACCCGGCCACGCTCGAGATCGCGATGACGAGACCGCGGGACCGCTGCAAGTGGGGGAGGGCGGCACGCGTGGCGTGCACGGCGCCGAAGAAGTTCACCTCCATGACCCGGCGCAGCACGGCGGGGTCCGTTGCCGCGAAGGCGCTGCGATGGCTGATGCCGGCGTTGTTCACGAGGAGATCGAGCCGCCCGAACTCTCTCGCCACTGCCTCGACCGCCGACGCGCTGTCCTGCGCGCGGCTGACGTCGCCGGGCGCGGCCACGCAGTGGCGGCCCAGCGCCCTGACCTCCGCCTGAGTCGAGGCAAGGCCCGCCTCGTCGACGTCGAGCAGGCCAAGGTTTGCGCCGGCCGCGGCAAACCGCAGCGCAATGGCGCGACCCAGGCCGCCGCCGCCGCCGGTCACGACCACCGTCGCTCCCTGAAAGCCGCGCCGGCTCACGACTTCGGCCCGAGCCCGTGCGTGCGGCAGTAGAGGTCGAGGACCTTGGCCGAGGTGAGCTGCGGCCGGTAGCCGAACTCCTCCTTCAGCCTGCGGTTATCGAGTACCGGCCGGTACCTCAGGAAGTTCACCTGCTCCGGCCCGTACTGCACGAGCCGCAGCGGATGCAGCGCCCCGAGCACGCCGCGGAGCAGCCAGGCGGGCAGGGCCAGGCAGCGCTTGCCGAGCCGCACGGCAATCTCCTGGATGCTGAGCGCCCCGTCGCCGGCCACGTTGTAGATCCCGCTCTTGTCGGTCGAGAGCGCATGCTCGATGGCGCCCACCACGTCGCGGTCCCAGACGAATACGAACGGGCTCGGCGACCCGCGGATCGCGATGAGCCGCGGGCGATGGAACAGCGCCGTGATCTGATTCCGCGTGGTCTCGCCGAGAATCGTGCCAACGCGGAAGACCACCTGCCCGAGCTGCGGGTGCGTCCGGCGGAACTCCGCCAGCATTTCCTCGACGAGTCGCTTGTGGTGCGAATAGGCGAACTCCTCGTTGCCGCGGATGGGGTCATCCTCCGTGAGCCACGCCGGGTTGTCGGCGTGATAGCCGTAGGCCGCACCACTCGAGGTGACGATGAGCTTGCGCACGCCGGCAGCGACGCAGGCGTCGAGCACATTGCGGGTGCCGAGCACGTCCACCGCATACTCGAGCTCGCGATTTGAGGCGGGCCCGGGCGTCACGATCGCCGCCAGGTGCACCACGGTGTCGATCTGCTGGCGGCGGAGCGTCTCGGCGAGCGCAGTGTCCCGCACGTCGAGCGCGGCGTACTGGACCGCGGCGCGGCGCTGGTCGGGCGGTACGTCGCGGATGTCGGTGGCGACGATGCAGTCGAGGTTGGCGTGCCCGGCACGGCGTGCCGCCAGGGACTCGACCAGTTGCCGGCCGAGGTAGCCGGCCGCCCCCGTGACGAGTACGCGCCTCGAGCTCATGTCGGCACGGCCAGCGGCTCGGGTGGATGACGGCGCCACCACGTCGACAACGACAGCCCGACCAGGAGGTGCCAGATGCCCCACCAGGCCGCGACGATCGCCATGCCGCCCAGCCCGCCGAAGAAATTGAACACCAGGGCCAGGCCAAAGCCGGAGTTCTGGATTCCGACCTCGAGCGAGACGGCGCGGGCGTCGCGCTCCGGCAGCCTTGCCGCTTTGGCGGTCCAGTAGCCGGTCAGCAGCGCGAAGGCGTTCAGTAGGAAGACGAACAGCATCACCCGGCGCGTATACGCCAGGAAGAAGCTCCAGTTGGCGACCAGCGCACCCGCCACGAACAGCACGAAGAAGCCGAGCGACAGCACGCGGAACGCGTTGCGGGAGCGCGCCGCGAAAACCGGGTAGCGGTGCGCCACCGACATGCCGAGTGCCGTTGGCACGCCGAGCAGCAGCACGATCGTGCCGAACACCTGCCACGGGCTCAGGGCAACCGCCTGCAGGATCGGGCGCGTGTGGGGGTTCGCCGCGCCCCAGAACGCGAGGTTGAAGGGCGTGAAGAGGATCGAGCCCAGCATCGAGAACGCGGCGATGGTTACGGACAGCGCCGTGTTGCCGCGGCCGTAGCTCACCAGGAAGTTGGAGACGTTGCCGCTCGGGCAGGAGGCGACCAGGATCATGCCGAGCGCGATGCTCGGCGCCGGCCGCAGGATCATCGTCAGCGCGTAGGCGACGGCGGGCAGCAGCACCGAATGCGCGATCAGGCCGATGACCGTGCCGCGTGGGGCCGACGCGATGCCCTTGAAGTCCGCGACCCGCATGTCGAGCGCGACGCCGAACAGCACGAATGCCAGGATGACGTCGAGCGCGATCAGCGACTCCGGACTGAAGTGGAGCCGGACCGCGTCGAGCTCCGTCATTTGCCCTTCGGCTCCAGGTGCATGTCCTTGAAGTGCATCAGCCCGGGCGCCCACATGTGCTTCACCGGGTCCACGTCGACGTGGATCACGGCCGGGCCGCCGCTCGCGATCGCGCGTTCGATCGCCGGCCGCAGCTCGCGGGGATCCGCGACTCGCTCGCCGTGCGCGCCCATCGCCTCGGCCAGTTTGTCGAAGCGGATCTCGCCCAGGTCGGCCTTGATCGTCTCCTGCGGTCCGAGCGACTTCTTGATCAGCGTCTTGAGGGGCTTCAGCGCGAACTGCTGGTTCATCTTCACCATGCCCCACTGCCTGTCGCAGAGGACCAGGTAGATGGCCCGCAGGCCGTTGCGCACCGCGGTCTCGACTTCCTGCGGGTGGAAGCCCATCGCGCCGTCGCCGATGATGCAGCAGACGGGGTGATCGGGCCGGGCGACTGCGGCGCCGAGCGCCTGGGCCACGCCTGCACCGAGCATGCCGAACTTGAACGTGGAGAGCAGGGTGTTCGGCACCCGCATCTCGTGGAACATCATGGCCCAGACCGCGGTGTTGCCGCCGTCGGCCACCAGCACCGAGCCCTCGGGGAACACCTGCTGGCAGACGTGGGCGACGTGCGCGGAGTTCATCGGCACCGCCATGTCGGTGAGCTTCTCGTCGAGTTTGGCGCGCTCGGCGCGGATCGTCTCGCGGTATTTCGCCAGGCGGCGGCGGCGGGCGTCGAGGTTGGTTGCGGCGGGCCGGCGAGTCAGCTGCTCGGCGAGCGCGGCGAGGAACAGCTTCGCATCGGCGAGCACGGCGAGCTCGGCCGGCTTGTTCGCGCCGAGGGCGAGGCCGTCGATGTCGACCTGGATCATCTGCTGCTCGGACGGGCGTCGCCAGTACGGCGCCTTGCCCCACCAGTCGGTTTCACCGAGCCGGGAGCCCACCACCAGCACGAGGTCCGCGTCGTTGCGCACCTCGTTGTTGAGCTTGATGAGCGGCATCGGGATCGCGAGATCCACAGTCTCCGGCAGCACGCCGCGGGCCGCCCAGCTCGTGGTCACCGGCGCCTGCAGCAGTTCCGCGACGCGACGCAGCTCCTCGTAGGCGCCGGCGTGGATGACGCCGCTGCCCGCGTGGATGATCGGTAGCTCGGCGGCCGCCAGCATGTCGGCGGCCTGCGCCACCAGTTCGGGCGGCGGGGCGACGGGCGCGGTGCGGCGGTACTGGTGCGGCCGCCACGTCGCCACCTCCATCTTGACCTTGCCGTTCATGATCGTCTCGGGCACGTCCAGGTGGACGACGCCGGGCCGGCCGTCAAAGCAGTGGCGCAGCGCCGTGCGGCCGAGTTCGGCGACCCGTTCGAACGCCACCACGGAGTGGCTCCACTTCGCGAAGTGGGAAATGGCTCCGACCTGATCGAAGGACTGGTAGGCGCCGCCGCGATCCGGGTAGACGATCTGTGGTCGGCGACAGCTCGTGATGGCCAGCACCCGGTTGCCTTCTGCATTCTCCACGACGAGGCCGGGCAGCAGGTTCGCGACCCCGGGGCCGTTGCTCGCCATGCACACGCCGAGCCGCCCGGTCAGCCGGGCGTAGGCGCCCGCCATATGCGCGGCGCAGGTCTCGTGGCGCGGGGTCACGATCTCGATGCCGAGCCGGTGCAGGCTCGCATAGAAGCCGAAGTACGTGCCGTCGATGATGCCGAAGACCTTCTCGACGCCCTCCGCCTGGAGCATGCGTGCAAGAACTTCTCCACCACAGGTCTCTGCCATGGTGCCCCCAAGCGCTCCGCCCATCCGCCCGTGTCGTGCGTGGCGAAACTATACGCCGCCGCCCAAGTGATGAAGCGCCCGGCAGTCAATGCCCGTAGAATCTCGCGGCTTACCACGATGGACGCGCCGTGCTGGGATTCGTTGCTCAATGGCTGCCGATGGTGGCCGCGCTGGCCGCCGCCGGCGTCGGCGGCGGCCTGCTCGCCGGCCTGCTCGGTGTGGGCGGCGGCATCATCGTCGTGCCGGCCCTCGATTCCGCCTTGAGCCTGGCCGGGGTCAGCCCCGAGGTGGCCATGCACATCGCCGTCGCCACCTCGATGGCGACGATCGTGCCGACCTCGATTTCCTCCGCACGCTCCCACGCCAGGCGCGGTTCCGTCGACTTCGCGGTCGTGAAGCGCTGGAGCGTGCCGATCGTCGCCGGTGCACTGGGCGGCGCCCTCGCGGCCTCCTATCTCAACGGCAGGGTGCTCGCCGGAATCTTCGGCACAGTCGCGCTGCTGTCGGCCCTCAAGATGCTGCTGCCACTCGACCGCGTGGTGCTGCATCCCTCGTTGCCGACCGGACTGGCCGGTGCGCTGCTGCCGGCGTCGATCGGCGCCATCTCCGCCATGATGGGCATCGGCGGCGGCACGATGAGCGTGCCGGCGATGACGCTGTGCGGCGAGCCGGTGCACAAGGCGGTAGGCACGGCGGCACTGCTCGGCCTGTGGATCGCGACCCCGGCCACGGTCGGCTACCTCCTGGCGCAGGTACCGGTGCCGCAGGCGCTGCCGCCGCTCACGATCGGCTACGTGAGCCTGCTCGGATTTGCGCTTATCGCGCCCCTGTCCTGGGGCGTGGCTCCGCTCGGCGCGCGGCTGGCGCACGCGCTCGACCGTCGCAAGCTGTCGGCCGCCTTCGGCATCTTCCTGCTCGCCGTGGCGGCCCGCATGCTCCACCGCGCCCTGTCGTGACGCGCGGATGGCGGTCGGCGACGGCCATGACACCGGGTCGACCAGGCGCTAGCATCCGGTGGCAGAGGCCGCGAGGGGAGGACTCCGCATGACATCGCACCGCCGCATCGCTGCCTTCGCGCTCTCGGTCCTGACGGCCCTGCCGGCGCTCGCGGCCGCGCCGCTGCCGGCGGACAACTCGGCCGCGGTCCAGGCCGCGATCGACAGCCCGGACCGACCCAAGGCGGACCTCGAGCAGGACGCCCGCCGTAAGCCGAAGGAAGTCCTCGGCTTCTTCGGCGTGCGGCCCGGCATGCGCGTCATCGACGTGTTTTCGGCCGGCGGTTATTACAGCGAGCTGCTGGCCCGCGTGGTCGGGGTGAAGGGCCAGGTCATCGCATACAACAATCCCCCCTATGCCGCGTTCGCCGAGAAGGCGATTGCCGAGCGCTATGCCGGCGAGCGTCTCGGTAACGTCCGTCAGGTGACGGTAGAGATCGAGCAGCTCGAGCTGGCACCAGCCAGCCTCGACGCCGCCATGTTCGTCATGTCGTACCACGATCTGTACTGGCGGCCCGACGACGGCTCCTGGCCACCGACGGACCCGGCGGCGCTGCTCGCGAAGCTCTTCGCGGCGCTGAAACCGGGGGGCGTGATGCTGGTCGAGGACCACGTCGCGAACCCGGGCGGCGACACCTCCGTAACGGTCGGCAAGCTGCATCGCATCGACCCCGCGGTCGTCCGGCGCGACTTCGAGAAGGCCGGGTTCGTGTTCGACGCGCAGAGCGTGGTGCTCGCGCACCCCGCAGACGACCACACCAAGCCGGTGTTCGACCCATCCGTCCGCGGCCAGACCGACCAGTTCGTCTTCCGCTTCCGCAAGCCGGCGACTTGAACACCTTGCGGCTCGCCATGTGGTCGGGGCCGCGCAACGTCTCGACCGCCTTCATGCGCTCCTGGGGCAACCGGGAGGACACGCTCGTCGTGGACGAGCCGTTCTACGCGTACTACTTGAAGGCTACCGGTCGCGATCATCCGGGCCGCGACGAAGTCATCGCTCATCACGAGAGCGACTGGCGGCGCGTCGTGGATTCGCTGCTGGCGCCGGTCCCCACCGGCATCGCGATCCTGTACCAGAAGCAGATGTCGCACCACCTGCTTCCCGGAATCAGCCGCTGGTGGCTCGACTCGATGACTCACGCGTTCCTGATCCGGGATCCGAGGCCGATGCTCGCCTCCCTCGGCGAGAAGCTCGGCGACTTCGACCTGCTCGCGACGGGCCTGCCGCAGCAGGTCGAGATCTTCGAGCACGTGCTCGCGCGCACGGGTCGCGTGCCGCCGGTGGTGGATTCCGCCGACCTGCTCGCGCGGCCCGAACCGATGCTGCGCGCGCTGTGTGACGCCCTCGGCGTGCCGTTCAACAGCCGCATGCTGTGGTGGCCCGAGGGCCGTCGCTCGACCGACGGCATTTGGGCGGAGCACTGGTACGGCCGCGTGGAGCAGTCCACCGGGTTCGAGGCGCCGGCGGCCGAGGGCCCGCCCGCCGTGCTGTCCGCGGCCGCCGAGGCGATCGAGGCGGAATGCCGGCCCATGTACGAACGTCTGCGCGCACACCGCCTGCGCGCCTGAGGGGATTTCGCCGTGCTGCAGACTTACGATGAACGCAACCGGGACCTGATCGTCAACGTGAGCGGGGAGCTGCTGCATCGCGACCGCGCGGGGGTGAGCCCGTTCGATTCGGCGGTGCAGGGCGGGGACGCCGTCTGGGAGGGGCTGCGCCTGTACCGCGGCCGGATCTTCCGGCTGGAGCAGCACCTCGACCGTCTGGTCGGCTCGGCCAAGGCGCTCGCCTTCGCCGAGATCCCGGCGCGCGACGTGATCACGGAGGAGATCCGCCGCACGCTCGAGGCGAACCGCATGTTCGACTCGGTCCACATCCGCCTGATGCTCACCCGCGGTGTGAAGTACACGTCCGGCATGGACCCGCGGCTCAACACCCGCGGACCGACGCTGATCGTGCTGGCCGAGCACAAGGCGCCGGTCTACGCGCAGGCCGGGCTCAGCCTCGTCACCAGCAGCGTGCGTCGGTTCCCACCCGACTGCCTGGATCCGAAGATCCACCACAGCAACCTCATCCAGTCGATCCTGGCCAAGATCGAGGCGAACGTCGCCGGCGCCGACGACGCCCTGATGCTCGACCTGCGCGGGTTCGTCGCCGAGACCAACGCCACCCACGTCTTCCTCGTCGAGCGCGGCCGCTTGCGCACCCCGCGTCTCGTGGCCTGCCCGGAGGGCATCACCCGCGGGGCAGTGCTCGAGCTCTGTGCCGATCACGCCGTGCCGGCGGAGGAGGCCGACCTGACGCTGACGGAGGTCTATCGAGCCGAGGAGATGTTCTGCACCGGCACGATGGGTGAGCTCGCGCCGGTCACCCGGGTTGACGGCCGCACGATCGGCAATGGCGTGCCGGGACCCCTTACCCAGCGCCTGACGGCGCTCTACCGCGAACTGACCGCGCGCGAGGGAACCGTCGTCATCAAGGAGTAGGGGCTGCCTTGCAACCTTTCCCGGGGCTGTGGCATCGAACGGATATCGGCCCATAACCAGTCGGGCCCGGGAGACGAGCGATGTGGCGGTACCTGGCGACACTGGCTTATGCGTTCTCCGCGGTCGCCCTCGGTGCCGCCGCCGACATCAGCAAGGTCAATGGCAGCGTCACCGTCGCCGAGGGCCAGCAGGCGGGCGACGTCTCGACCGTCAACGGGTCGATCTCGATCGGGCGCGGCTCGAGCGCCGGCAAGGTGGAAACGGTCAACGGCTCGGTGCGCATCGACGGCCAGGTGAGCGTGGCCTCGGCGGAGACCGTCAACGGCGGGATCGTCGTGGGCGAGCAGGCGCACGTGCTCAAGGGCGTCCAAACCGTCAACGGCGATATCTACCTGGCGTCGGGCACGCGGGTCGCGGGCGGGATCCACGTTGAGAAGCCGCACGGCTCGTCTTGGGGCGGGCAGCCGCGGAACCCGCGCATCACCGTCGAGTCGGGCGCGACCGTGACCGGGCCACTCCGCTACGAGCGCGAGGTGGACCTGTACGTCGGCAGCGGCGTGGCGCCGCGGCGCTACGCGCTGCCGTGAGCCACACCGCCCGCGGCACCGACCGTCAGTCGTAGCGACGGGCCGCCGCCCGCAGTTGCGCAGCCACCGCGCCGCGCAGGGACGGCGGCGCGAGCACCTCGACGTCCGCCCCGTAGCGCAGGATGTCCATCACGAGCTCCGTCTCCTGTGAATACGGGAATTTGAGCACGTACGTGCCATCGAGCTGCAGCTTGCCGTCCTGCTCCGGGTGCCAGATCTCGCTCGCCACCCAGCGCGCGCGGGCGGCGCTGAAGAGCAGTGCCGCTTCTTGCGTCTCGGCCCCGGCGAAGATGCCGTAGCCGCTCGCGAAGTGACGGTCGAGCGTCTCCTCCGGCACCTCGCGGGCTAGCTTCTCCGAGACGATCGCGCTCTCGATGGCGTCCACGCCGAACGTGCGCAGCGCCTGGCGCTTGTGGCACCACGCGTCGAGATACCAGTTGTCGCGGTAGTGCACGAGGCGCTGCGGCGAGACCTCGCGCTCGAGGACGTCGCCGTCCTGGCGGCGCAAGTGCCGGATGCGCAGCCGGCGCCGCGACAGCAGGGCCGTGCTGAGCGCGCGGAAATGCGCCGGCTCGACCTTGCGCGACCCAATCGCCAGAATGCGGATGCGTCGTGCGACGTTCTCCGCGGAATGCTCCCCCGATTCGAGCAGCTGCTTCAGGCGTCGGCGGATCGGGCCGGTGAGCTCGGAGAGGATGCCGGGCTGCAGCTCGCCGAGCAACTGGTCCATCGTCAGCAGCGCGCGCAGTTCCTCGGCGTTGAACCACAGTCCCGGCAGCTGCCACAGCTCCCGATCCGCGACCGCTTCGTCATACCGGTAGGCTTCGTGGTGCCGGTCGTAAAGGATGGGCGCGTGCAGTCGGTCCTTCATGTAATCGAGGTCGCGCTTGAAGGTCGCCCGCGAGACCTCCAGCTCGCCCAGGAATTCCTGGGTGCGGACCAAGCGGCGGTTCTTCAGCATGGCGTGCATGCGGTAGAAGCGTTCCAATCGATCCATGCGGCCCTCGGCAGCGGTGTTTCGTGCGTGGTCTGGATTATCCTTGAGACCGCGCCCGGCGCGCAGGGTCCCGCCGCATGACAACCCCCGACAAGCCATCCAGTTCGCGCACGCCGCTGCCGCCGGCTCCGGCGCCGACGGCGCGCGATGCCAATCCCTGGCCGTTGAGCGGCGAACGGCGCCCGGCGGTCAGCCGCTGGCCGGTTCGGCCGCCGAGCCCGCCTGTCGCCGGCGCCAGGCCGGAGGCTCCAGCGCCAGTGCCGGAGCCCGCCTCGAATCTGCCGTCACCGCTGCGGATCGTGCCGGTCATAGTCGTCGTCGGCATACTCGCGATCTTGCTTGTCACGGCCTCCGAGGCGGCCCGGGCGGGCGATCTGGCCGGTCTCGTCATGCCCCTGGCCATCTCGGCAATCGTCCTGTTCGGTTTCGCGCGCGGGTGGCGTCGGCGGCCTCGCTGAACTGGCGCCCCTGCGGCGGCGTCGATCAATTCCGCCGCAGCCCGGCACCGGTGGTCAGGTAGACCGCGAACGTCCCGAGCCAGTGGCCGCCCTCGTAATGCTCGCCCGTGACGGCGGGCAGCGCCGCATCGGCGTGCGCGCGGGCGGCGGCGAGCAACGCGGCAAGGCGCTGGTCGCCAGCCGGCAGGCCGCTCGCGATCCCCTGCAGCATCCACGCGCGGCTCAGGTTCAGGCCATCGATGTGCGCGAGCTTTGGGTCGCTGCGGTCGGTCACAATGCCGGGCGCGAGCCACGCGGAGCTGCCGTTGCGCGGAATTGACGGCAGGAAGGCCGCGAGCCACCGGGCGAACTCCGCGGGCGGGAGCATGCGGCGCATGAAGTCGGCCTCCGCGAGGCAGGGCGACAGGAAGTCCTCGCCCGACGGCTCGTAGTCGATCGGGCAGTTGTGGTCGTGCAGGTAGAACTGGCGCGACTTGGCATCCAGGAGCTTGGTCATGCCGGAATCGCCGGATACGGCGGCCCAGTCGCTGATCAGGCCGAACGCGAAGGCGGTCTGGTTGTGCTCGCCGATGCGGATCGGATACTGCAACTTCGGCAGCCAGGTCGAGAGATGCTGTACCGCCTCGGACTCGAGGGGCTGGAGGCGGCGTGACCACTCCCGGGCCTCAGGGTCGTCCCAGGTCCTGAGTTCTGCCGCCAGGGCGAGCAGCCAGGCGAGCCCATAAGGGCGCTCGAACGATGCGCGGCCCGGCGCACGGAAGTAGGCGAGCTCCCCGGCGATGTGTTCCGCCGTCAGGCTCCGCGCCAGCGCGGCGCGCGCCTCGCTCGCGATCGCCGTGCCGGGGAAGGTCTTGGCAAGCCGGGCGAGCAGCCAGTGTCCGTGCACCGAGGAGTGCCAGTCGTAGCAGCCGTAGAAGGCCGGCGTCAGCTCGCGTGGCGGCCGCGCGTCGGCGTCGCTCTGCAGCGTGTGGGCGAGCTTGTTCGGGTATTCCGCATGAACGCAGGTCAGCGCGAGGCCGGCAAAGCGCTGCGCGGCGGTGGCATCGAGCGCCGGGGCGGCCTGGACGCCGGGCAGCACGGCGAGCAGCAGGGCGCCCCCGAGTGCCGCCGCCCGATGACCGCAGCCTGATCGTCCGAACATGAACATGTGTCCCATTCCTCGTGGCCGGTATGGGGGATCATAGCGATTCCCGCGCCCGGGCCAGACAGTCGGTTGCATGAGTCGGGATACGCTGAAGCTCGTTGTCGCGCTGCTTGCGATGTTCGTCGCGGTTGGGTCCTGGCTGCAGGACCGGCCCGTGCCGCATCTGGATGGGGTTCTCGTGCCCGAGGAGCCCGAGCAGGGCCCTCCCGATATCGAACAGGCCTGGCCCTATGAGGGATACCAGTTGCATGCGCTGGCGTCATTTCGGTTGCGCGCCCGGGTGCTGTCGGCCGAGCGCTACCGCTTCGACCGCGGTGCGCGCCTCGCGCCGGTCGATCTCGCGCTCGGTTGGGGCGACATGTCCGACTCCCGCATGCTCGCGCACTTCAAGGTCCGCCAGGCCGGCCGCTTCTACGCCCTCTATCCCCGGGACGCCGCCGCGGATCTTGACGACGCGCTGCTCCACAGCGCCAACATGCACTTGATCCCGGCCAGCGAGGCCGTGCGGCGGACACTGCTCGCGGCCAGGGAGGGCAGCGTCGTGGCGCTGCGCGGTGAGTTGGTGGAGGTCACGGGGGCCGACGGGTTTCGCTGGCGGTCGTCCCTGACCCGCACCGACCGGGGCGATGGCGCCTGCGAGCTCGTCTGGGTGGAGGACGCCTCGTTGCGGTGAGCTACCGCAGCACGGCGCCGTCCCGGTCGAGCACCTTGACCTCGCCGAGCTTGAGCTCGCGGATCGGCTGCTCGATCTTCTTCAGATCGCCGACGAGGACCCACGTCATCGCGGCCGGTCGCAGCGAGGCCCGGGCGGCCGCGCGCACCGCGTCGTCCGTCTGCGCTTCGATGCGCGACTTGAGCGTGCGCACGTAGTCGTCAGGCCAGCGGTAGGTGACGATTTCCGAAATGGCACGGCCGACCGCCGCGTTCGTCTCGTAGCGACCCGGCAGTTCACGAACGTCACCGTTGCGAATCTTGGCGATCTCCTCGGCGGTCGCGGGCCGCGACCCCACCAACTCCTCGAGCTCGCGGCGGATCTCGCGCATGGCCTCGACCGTCTTGTCGGTCTGCACGGGTGCGAAGAGTATCCAGGGTCGCTGGCCGATCGCTGCAGGTAGCACCGAGCCCGCGCCGTAGGTCCAGTGCTTGTCCTCGCGCAGGTTCATGTTGATGCGCGAGGTGAACGTTCCACCCAGCACCTTGTTCATCGTCTCGGTCTCGAGCCGCTCGGGTGCGAGGCTCGAGTTCATGAGCTGGCCGACCAGGATGTTGGTCTGGATCGCATCCGGCCGGTCGAGGAGAAACACCCGCGGTGCCGCTGGTGGCGGGGCATCCGCGATCTTGGTTGCGGGCCGTGGCGACGAGGGAGGCGCCCAGTCGCCGAAGTACTTTTCGAGGAGGGGCAGGATCTCGCCCGGCGTCGTGTCCCCGGTGACGATCAGCGTCGCGTTGTCCGGACGCACACAGTCGCGCTGGAAGGCGACGAGATCGTCACGGGTCAGCGCGGCGATTGATGACTCGGTACCCGTGCCGGTGAACGGGATTGCGTACGGGTGCCCAGGCCCGTAGAGCAGCGGCGGCAGTACCCGCAGCGCCAGGCTGTTCGGCCGCGTCTTCTCCTGGGCAATCCCCGCGAGCCACTGGCCGCGGACCCGGTCGATTTCCCGCTGCGGGAACGACGGGTTGCGCACGATGTCCGCGAAGAGTGTCAGCGATTCATCGAGCCGCTCGTGAAGAGCCGACAGGCTGGCCACGGCCGTGTCGAGTCCGGCCCCCGAGCTGATTTCCGCGCCGAGCCGCTTGGCGCGGTCGGCGATCTCGAGTGAGCCGCGCCGCGCGGTGCCTTCCCCCAGCACGGTCATCGCGAAACTCGAGGTGCCGGGCCGGCGCCCCTGGTCGGCGGCGAACCCGGCGTCGAACAGCAGCGACACGCGAACCACCGGCACGCCGGGCCGCGTGGCAATCACCACCGGGAGGCCGTTGTGAAGCTTCGCGCGCTTAAGGTCCGGGAACACGAGGTCCGGAAAACTCGTCGTGGCCGGCGGGCCCTTGGCGCGGTCCACGGCTGCCGATGTCGCGGGCCGAAACGCCGGCTGCGGGCGGACTTCGAGCGTGTAGTCGCCCTGGGTGAGCCAGCGCCGCGCGACGTCGCGAAGTTGCTGCGAGGTCGCATTGGCAACGACGTCCAGGGAGCGTGCATAGCAGCCGGGGTCGCCCTCGTAGACCTCGCAGCTCGCCAGCACGTCGGCCTTGCCGCCGAAACCGCCGATGCGCTCGAGGCCGCGGATGAAGTCCGCTCGTACGGTCATCTGCGCCCGCTCGAGCTCCGCCGGTGTCGGCCCCTTGTCGAGGAAGCGCTGCATTTCCTCTGCGATCGCGCGCTCAACGCGCTCGGAGGGTATGTCCTTCTTCACTTCGGCCGACACTGAGAACAGGCCGGCGATCTCGAGCGCACCCGCCGCCGCGCTGACGCTGTCGGCAATCTGGTCCCGGTAGACGAGGCGATCGTAGAGCCGAGAGTTCTTGCCCGAGCCGAGGATGTTCGCGACCAGCTCGAGGAGGTCCGCCTCCGCGGTGTCCTGCGGCGGCGTGTTCCAGTTCTTCTGCAGGCGCACCTGGGCGACCTGGTCGTAGATCACGTCACGCCGGCTCTCGGTGCGGGCAGCAATCCAGACCCCGGGCCGGGTGATGGCCGGGCCGGGCGGAATGTCGCCGAAGTACTGCTGCACCTTCTGGCGTGCGGTCGCGACATCGATGTCGCCGGCGAGCACCAGGACGGCGTTCGCCGCGCCGTAGTACGAACGGAACCAGTCCTTCACGTCTTCGAGCGAGGCGGCATTGAGGTCTTCCATCGAGCCGATCGGCAGCCAGTGGTAGGGATGCCCGACCGGGAAGCTCGCTTGGAAGATCGTCTCCATCACCCGGCCGTAGGGTCGGTTCTCGCCCTGCCGCTTCTCGTTCTGGACGACTCCGCGCTGCAGGTCGAGCCGCGCCTGGTCGATGGCGCCCAGCAGGTGGCCCATGCGGTCGGATTCCATCCACAGGGCGAGGTCGAGCGCGGTGGTCGGCACGGTCTCGAAGTAGTTAGTGCGGTCGAAGTAGGTCGTTCCGTTCTGCTCGGTGACGCCCACCTGCTCGAAAGGCCGGTGGTAGTCCTCCCTGTAGTGCTCGGTGCCCTGGAACATCAGGTGCTCGAACAGGTGCGCAAACCCGGTCTTGCCGGGTTTCTCGTTCTTGGAACCCACGTGGTACCAGACGTCGACCGCCACGATCGGCGCCTTGCGGTCGGTGTGCACGATGACCGTCAGCCCGTTGTCGAGCCGGAACTTCTCGTAGGGAATGAACTCGGCGGTGGCAGCGGGGCTGGCCGGGGCGCCCTGGGCGGGGCCGGGGCCAGACAGAAGCGCCAGCGCGCCTGCAATGAGGCAATAGAGGCGGTGGCGATGCATGATGGAGTCCGTGGTCGGATGGGCGGCTCGGCCGGTTGGCGGGAGCAATTGTTGCATTTTCGCTGCAATAAGGATGCCTTGGGGGCCCTCCGGGTGGGCCACGGGGCCAGAAGGCGGCCTCACTGCGGCAATACCTGATGAATCGCGCTACACTTGGCCCGATCATAGGCGAGCCAAGACAGCCTATGGAGGCCACTGGATCCGCCGCGGGGGGCTTGCGGCGGGCCGGGCGGCGTTCCGACGCTGCTGCGTATATAATCTATGGCATAAAAGCCACAAGGAGAATCCCGCAATGACATCCCGATTCCTGATTCCACTGGCAGTTGCTGCGGCTCTCGCGGCGCCGGTCGCCGCAAACGCAGACGCGTATCCAGGTCAACCGAAAGGTGACTGGCTGTTCCGGCTTGGCTTTTCGAATGTCAATCCGAAGCATGACAATGCCGTGGTCAGCGGCGTAGGCGTAATCGCCGTCGACGACGACGTGTCGCCAACGTTCAACGTCACCTACATGCTGACGGATCACATCGGCACCGAGTTGTTGCTCGCCTATCCGTTCACGCACGGCGTTGACCTGAGGCCATACCCGGGATCCCCGCTCACCGGCACGTCCGGGCAGGTGTATTCGGGCAAGACCCGCCTTGGCAACGTCGATGTGCTGCCGCCGACCCTGAGCCTGCAGTGGCACTTCAATCCGACCGGTAAGATCAACCCGTACCTCGGCGTTGGCGTGAACTACACGCTCTTCAGCAACGAGAAAGGGCGCTACGCGCTGACCGACCTCACCGGTGCGACGAACCTCCATCTCGACGACACCTGGGGCGCTGCGGGCGACTTCGGCATCGACTGGTACATTTCCAAGAACTGGTTCTTCAATACCGACATCCGCTACATCCAGATCGAGCCGAAAGCTAAAGTCAGCAATTCTGCGGGTACCGTTGATCTAGGGACGGTCAAGATCGACCCGACGGTGTACGGCCTGCACATCGGTTATCGCCTGGCGTCCCCGGCGCCGCTGCCGCCGCCGAAGGCTGCCCCGCCGCCGCCGCCGCCTCCTCCTCCTCCTCCTCCTCCTCCCGCCAAGTGCGTGGACTCGGACAACGATGGCGTGTGTGACTCCGTCGACAAGTGCCCGAACACACCTCCGGGCGTAAAGGTGGACTCGCTCGGCTGTCCGCTGGAGCAGACGCTCAAGCTGCTCTTCGACTTCGACAAGGCGGAGCTGCGCCCCGAGTCGATCACGGAACTCGAGCGGATCGTGAAGTTCATGGGCGACGTGCCGTTCGCGAAGGCCCTGATCGAGGGCCACACGGACAGCGTCGGCACGCCCGCCTACAACCTGAAGCTGTCGGATCGCCGCGCCAAGGCGGT
>Ga0209048_10000041_pt1 | contig 116327 bp, 101 predicted proteins | sample FrelakmetCRP12CR_FD_187146 | JGI IMG/M metagenome (GOLD analysis project Ga0209048, IMG submission 187146) | Freshwater lake sediment microbial communities from the University of Notre Dame, USA, for methane emissions studies - CRP12 CR (SPAdes)... | ecosystem: Environmental > Aquatic >...
CGCCCCCAGGCGCCAGTCTCATCTCCTCACCCCTTCACGTTGTTTCTTACGTGAGGCAACGACCCCCTCTCCAGTCGATTCTTGATGAGGCAACGCGCGACGTTGACCCGGAGTGCCGGGCACTGTAAACTGAAAGTTCCCGACAACCTGGTCGGGCTTGCTGGGGAGCGAACAATGAAACGGACTTTTCAGCCGAACAACCGGCGGCGCAAGAAGACGCACGGCTTTCGCAAACGAATGAGCACGCCTACAGGGCGCCGCGTCCTGGCCTCGAGGCGGCGCAAAGGGCGCAAGCGACTCACCCCGTAACCGTGGCGGAGGCGCTCTGCCAACGCCGCTGCGTCGTGCGGACTTCCAACGTGTCTACGGACACGGCGGCAAGGTCGTCGGTCGTTACGTCGTGGTCTTTGCTCTCGCCCGCGCGGGTGGCGAGAAGCGGCTCGGGGTCACGGCGACGCGCCGGGTCGGCGGTGCCGTGGTGCGAAACCGAGCGCGCCGCCGGGTGCGAGAGCTTTTCCGCCTGCACCTGGCTGTGCTCGGCGAGTGGCGCGGAGACCTGGTGGTCAACGTCCGGCAAGGGTGTGCCAATGGGGTATGGGGCGAGCTTGAGAAGGACTACCTACGATGCCTGGGCAGACTGAATCTCCGTCCAATATCGCTAGAATCCTGATGGGTGCGCTCCACGCCTACAAGAGGTGGATGTCCCCGCTCCTCCCGCCGGCGTGCAGGTTCTCACCGTCATGCTCGGAGTACATGGGCGAAGCGGTTCGCGTTCACGGTGTGACGCGGGGCGTTTGGCTCGGCCTGCGCCGGCTGACACGCTGCCATCCGTGGCATGCTGGTGGCTACGACCCCGTGCCAGGATCGCAAGGGAGCACGTAGATGGAAAAACGCGTCTTGCTGGCTGCACTGATATCAGGCGCAATCGTGATCGTTTGGTTCCTGCTCTTTCCCGCGCCACGGACGGCGCCGCGGCCCGCCACCACGGCGGCGCCGACCGTGACGGCAGCGATCCCAGTAACTGGAGCTGGCAGCACTCCTGCGGTAGCTGCGACGGGCCCGGCGCCAGCCGCAGCACGGGGCGCGGCGGCCATGGAGTTGAAGCTCGAGGGAGCAGGTTGGCGGGTGGTCGTAGACACGCGCGGTGGTGTCTTGCGTTCGGTGGTCTTGCTCGCCTACACGGATGCGGCAGGAAAGCCGCTCGAGCTTGTGCGCGAGGGCGGCGTGCCGCCGCTGCAGATGGCAGCGGTTGGCCCGTGGAATGAGGAGCCCTACGCAATCACGCAGCGTGCGGACGACGTCTGGCTGCGCTGGAGCGATGGCCGGGGCAACTGGGTCGAGAAACGCCTCGGAGTTGGAAAGGGGAAGTACGCCCTTGCGGTGGACGTGCGGGCAGGCGGCGCGGCCGCCGTGGACGGTGTTGTGGTGGCCTCAGGCTTGGCCTCGACGGCGAAGCAGGATACGCGGACGCAAATTGCGGGGTCCGAAGCCGTGGTGCGGGTCAACGGCAAGCTGACGCGCGTGAGTCCGGCCAAGCTGCCGTCGCCGCAGCGGGTTTCTGGTGCGATCGAGTTTGCCGGCGTCCAGGACCAGTATTTCCTCCTCGCCCTACTGCCCGAGGGCTCGCTCGAAGCGGTGAGCGCCTCGGCGGCGGCAGGCGCGCAAGGGCCCGTGGCGCAGGTGGCGGCACTTGGGAGCGAAGGCATCGTGCGCGGGACGCTCTACCTGGGCGCCAAGGAGCACGCAACCCTGGCCGCGTACGGCCGCGGGATGGAGGAGACGATCTCATTTGGCATCTTCAGCTTCCTTTCTGTGGGCTTCCTTGTGGCGCTGCGTTGGATCTACGGCTGGGCGCAGAACTGGGGGCTTGCCATTGTCGTGCTGACGGCGGCGATTCGGGTTCTGCTCTTCCCACTCAACCACAAGAGCGCGGTGGCGATGAAGCGGATGCAGACGCTGCAGCCCAAGATCAAGGCGATCCAGGGACGTTACCAGGAGCGCGCCAAGAAAGACCCCAAGGCGCGCGAGCGCATGAACCAGGAGACGATGGAGCTCTACCGCAAGGAAGGCGTCAACCCGATGGGCGGCTGCCTGCCAATGCTGATCCAATTGCCGATCCTGTGGGCGCTCTACTCTCTATTCTCGGTTGCGATCGAGTTGCGGCACGCTCCGTTCATGCTGTGGATCAAGGACCTCTCGCTCAAGGATCCGACCTACATCACGCCCATCCTCATGACGGCGACGATGGTGGCGCAGCAATTGCTGGCACCGCAAGTGGGTGACCCGGCACAACGCCGGATGTTCATGCTGATGCCGTTCATCTTCGGCTTCATGTTCATCAACTTCCCGGCCGGCCTCGTGCTCTACTGGCTCGTAAACAACGTGCTGACGATCGCGCAGCAGATGCTCACGCAACGCATGATGGATGGCACCAAGCCAGCGCAGTGAGGCACGCGCCGCACGCTCCGGAGTCCCTTTCGGCGTCGCTTACGGTCGCAGGGGTCGACGCGAAGCTGGTGCCGCCCCTCGCTGTATTCGTCGCGTTGCTTGAGCGTTTTGACGGCGCTGTTGATCTGGTCGGTGCCGGGCACAGGGGTGCGCGGCTGCTGGAGCACGTGCTCGCCGCTCTCGCCGGGGCGGCGTTCCTGCCTTCGCACGGGCGTCTGCTCGATGTCGGCAGCGGGAACGGGCTGCCAGCGGTGCCATTGCTGCTCGCGTGCCCCGGTCTGACCGGCGTGCTGCTTGAGCCGCGCGAGCGGCGCTGGGCGTTCCTCAAGGAGGTCGTGCGAGAGCTCGGGTTGGCGGCAGAAGTGCGGCGGGACCGGCTCGGCAGTTACCCTGGCCACGACTACGATGCGGTGACGGTCCAGGGATTGGCACTCCGTCTGTGGCGACGCGAAAGCCTCGAGCGGCTCAGAGAAGGCGGTGTCGCGCTCTGGTGGACGAGCGCGGCGAACGCGGCAACTGCGCGGCCCGGGGCGGGTTTCATGCCTGTGCTACGCTTGCCGCAGCCGATGCCGGCGGGCGGCTGTCTTCTGGTCTGGCGACGGTGTTCCACGTGAAACACGAGAGGGGAGAGCGTGGGCGCACAGCGTGTGGTGGCCGTTGCAAACCAGAAAGGCGGGGTTGGCAAGACCACCACGGTGATGAACCTCGGGGCGGCGCTGGCGGCGTACGAGCACTCCGTGCTGGCGCTTGACCTCGACCCTCAGTCGAACTGCAGCTCTGGTCTTGGCTGGCAGGGCGAAGGTGTCACCTCGTACCAGGTCCTTGAGGGACAAGTCCCTCTGAGTGAGGCCGTGGTGGCGACGAGATTCCCCGGCCTCGACCTCGTACCTGCGGGCCGCGACCTGGTCGGCGCCGAAGTGGAGCTGCTCGAGCTGGAGGAGCCCGCGTTGTGCCTCCGCCGGGCGATCGCGCATGCGCCCACGCCGCATGAGTGGGTCTTCATCGACTGTCCGCCGTCGCTCGGCATCTTGACGGTCAACGCCCTTGCGGCAGCCGACGCCGTGCTCGTTCCGATCCAGTGTGAGTACTTCGCGCTCGAGGGCGTCGGTGAGTTCATGCGCACGCTCGAGCGCGTGCGTGCCGCCTGGAACCCCGAGCTTGACCTCGAGGGGGCCGTGCTAACGCTGTTCGACGAGCGCCTCACGCTCGGCAACCAGGTGGTGGAGGATGTGCGCAGGTTTTTCGGCGACGCCGTCTTCGCCACTGTGATCCCCCGCAACGTGCGTTTGGCGGAGGCGCCCTCGTTCGGGCGCACGATCCTCGAGTACGACATTCGCAGCCGCGGCGCCCAGGCGTACCTGAGTTTGGCGGAGGAAGTGCTGCGCCGGCGGAGGGGGTCATGAAACGGTCAGCACTGGGTAAGGGAATCTCGGCTCTCATTCCGGAAGGGCCGACCCTCAAGCGGGGTGGAGGGGCCGAGTTGCCGGTGAAGGAGATCCGCCCCAACCCGCTGCAGCCCCGGCGGCATTTCACTCCTGCCGGGCTCGAAGGCCTGGCAGCCTCGATCAAGCGGCACGGTGTGCTTCAGCCGGTGGTGGTGACGCGGGCGCCAGAGGGCGGGTACTACCTGATCGCAGGGGAGCGACGCTGGCGCGCGGCGAAGCTCGCCGGCCTCGACCGCATCCCAGCGGTGGTGCGCGAAGGCGCCGGCGACAGCGACCGGCTCGCACTTGCGCTGATCGAGAACCTGCAGCGCGAGGATTTGACGCCGATTGAGGAGGCGCGCGCCTACCACCATCTGCGCAGCGAGCTCGGTTTGAGCCAGGAGGAGATCGCGGGCCGGGTCGGGAAGCAGCGCTCAACGGTGGCAAACGCGCTCCGCTTGCTCAACTTGCCCCTCGAAGTCCAGACGCAAGTGGACGGTGGCGAGTTGAGTGCGGGGCATGCGCGCGCGTTGGCGGGGCTCAACGACGCACAGCGGGAGATCATGCTGGCCCAGCGGTGCGTCAAGGCGGGGTGGAGCGTCAGGGAGCTTGAGCGAAAGCTGCAGCCCACGCGCCGCCGAGCGCGACCAACGCCGGATCCGGAGACCAGGGACGCCGCCGACCGGCTGGCACTTGCCCTCGGCACCACGGTCGAGATTGTGCGCCGCCGGCGCGGTGGTCAGATCCGGCTGCGGTTCGCCAACGAGCAGGAGTTGATCCGGTTGTTCCGACTCCTCGCCCAGGAGAGACGATGAAGAAAAGCCACGGCACGCTAGACGGCTTTCTCGACCAGGGCTGCACAATCAAAGGCGATGTGGTCTTCGCCGAGCTCCTGCGTGTCCACGGGCACGTGTTTGGCACCATGGGGAGCGAAGGCGAGTTGCTGGTGGGAGAAGGCGGGGTGGTTGAGGGCGAGGTGGTGGTAGGTCGGCTCGTGGTCGCGGGCACGGTCCGCGGCACGGTGCGCGCGCGAGAGAGCATGGTCGTGCATGAGACCGGCAAGGTCTACGCCGAAGTTTTTGCCTCCACCCTCGTGGTGGCCAGAGGCGGCGTGCTCGAAGGGCTCGTGCACATGGCCCAGCCCGACACCACGGGTGAGCCCCGCTCTTGACAGCTCGAGGTGGAAGCGGCTAGCGTGCTTTGTGAAATTGAGACGCGCGAACGGAGGAAATGATGAAGCGGGCGGAGAAGTTCTTCATCCAATACCTGCGTGACAACAACCTGAAAGTCACCAAGGAACGCCTGATGCTGCTCGAGGAACTCTTCAACTCAGCAGGCCACCTGGATGCGGACAGCCTCCTCTTTCAGCTTCGCAATGAGAGCAAGCGCGTCTCTCGTGCGACGATCTACCGCACCCTCGATCTGCTTGTGCAGTGTGGCCTGGCGCGCAAGTCACGGCTCGGGCGCGAGCACTACGTCTATGAGAAGGTGACCCCCGGAAAACGGCACGACCATATGGTCTGCACCGGGTGCGGCCGCATCATCGAGTTCTACGACAGCGAGCTCGACGAGCGCCAACGGCAGGTGTGCCTCGAGCACCACTTCCGCCCCAGCTTCTACAGCCTGCAGATTCAGGGGCTGTGCGCGGAGTGCCAGCGCAGCGAGTAGCGATCTGGGTGCGACGCTGTTCCCGTCGGCGTTGTAAGGCATACCTGCCACATCGGCGGTGCTCTCTTACTTCCTCGGCCACGCGCCGGTGTGTGCGCACGGGCGGAGGAGGACGCGGGGCCAGTGTCTGAAATGGGGTCGCGCCGCGGCGACTTCTGACGCCAGCCTTGTCTCGCAGGGCTAGCCGAAGCGGACGCGGGCGAAGCGGCGCTTGCCGGCCTGCAAAAGGAACCCGTGCGAGAGCGTGGTCGCCACGGTCGTGTTCACGTCGCGCACGACCTTGCCATCCACCCTCACACCTCCCTGCTGCAACAAGCGCCGCGCCTCCGAGTTGCTGGGCGCCAGACCTGTGGCCACGAGCACCTTGACGAGGAGGAGCGCCTCACTGCCCGCCGGGAGCACAACCTCTGCGACCTCGTCGGGAACCTCGCGGCGTTGGTGCACGGTGCGGAAACGTGCTTCCGCCGCCGCTGCCTGCTCCGCGCCATGAAAATCCGAGGTGACGGAGCGGGCGAGCTCGAACTTGAGTTCCATGGGATGCCGCTCGCCCGCTGACGCCGCCTTTTGCAGCGCGGTCACCTCTGCCGGCGTGCGGTCGGTCAGCAACAGCCAATAGCGCCACATGAGCGCGTCCGAGATCGACATCAGCTTGCCGAACATTTCCTCGGCCGGTTCCTCGACGGCGACAAAGTTGCCGAGTGACTTCGACATCTTCTCGACGCCGTCGATACCTTCGAGTAGCGGCAGCGTCATGACGATCTGTGGTGGCAGGCCGAGCTTGCCCATGAGGTCACGCCCGACGAGCAGGTTGAAAAGTTGGTCGGTGCCGCCCAGCTCGACGTCAGCCTTGAGCGCAACCGAGTCGTATGCCTGTGCGACCGGGTAGAGGAGCTCGTGCAGCGCGATCGGCTCGCCCGCAGCGAGGCGCCTGGAAAAGTCGTCGCGTTCCAGCATCTGCGCGAGCGTGACCTTGGCGGTGAGGCGGATCCAGTCCTCGCTCGAGAGGGCGCCGAGCCAGCGCGCGTTGAAGTCAATTACGGTGTTGTGGGGGTCGAGGAGCTTGAAGATCTGGCGCTTGTAGGTCTCCGCGTTGGCGGCTACCTGCTCGCGGGTTAGCTGCGGACGGGTGGACTTCTTGCCGGTGGGGTCGCCGATCAGCCCAGTGAAATCGCCAATCAGGAAGATCACGCGATGGCCGAGCTGTTGAAAGTGACGCATCTTCCGGATCACGACCGTGTGGCCGAGATGGAGGTCCGGCGCCGAGGGATCGAACCCCACCTTGACGACGAGCGGACGATGCTCCCGTGCGGCTGAGGTGAGGCGGCCTTCGAGATCCTCGGGCCGCACCACATCCACACACCCTTTGAGCAAGAGCTCCATCTGCTTCTGGACTGGATGCATCTTCACGCTCTCTCCGCCTCCCATCGCGGCATCTCAGCGCGCGGGAGGGGTGGATTTTCGCACACCACCCTTCTTCAGTGGCGGTGCCGGCGGCGGCGGCGCTGCGCCACGCGCGAAGCGGGGCAGCGTCTCCCATGCCGGCAGCGCAGCGAGGGCTGCGTTGAGCTCCTCGAGGGGAAGGGCGACGAGGACCGCGTCGGAGGGTAGCGCAGGGACGAACGGCGCCGCCGCGATGCGGGCCGTGGTGCGCGCCAAATCGCCGTAGCACTGCGCTAGCCGGCGCTGGATGGCCAGCGTGCGCTCGGCTGCGGTGGCCGGCCGGCGCGCGTTCTGCCACAGGCTGGCGAGACGGGCGTCGAGAGCGGGGACGTCCGCGTCACCCTCCCCGTGTACCTCGAGGTACAGGCGCCCGGGCGCGGCGACCTCGCGGATCGAAATACCCGGCGCGCTGCCAATGCGGTCGCTGACAAGCTGGCCGACGAGGAACCCGCCCGACGTTGCCGGAAGCTCGGCCGCAGTCTCGAGCGTGGACGCGTCCGGGGTCACAGTCCAGGTGCGGCCGGGGTTCGCGAGGGTGGTCGTCGCGTGTACTCCGCCGCTGCGGAGATCGGCGAAGAACTTGCGCGCCGCCTCGACGCCTTCATCCGCTTCGGCCGGGAGCGCGAGGGCAACCGAGACGGTCTCCGCCGTGACCCTGTCACGCAGGCCAATGGCGCTGGCCAGCTGTGCAGCCGGGCCGCCCATGTCCGGCACGGTCGCGCTGGCCAGCGCGCTGCTCACCTTTTCGAGCGCCTCAGGCAGGCTGTCAGGAGGCACCACGACGGCCAACACCGGCACGCCTGCCAGCGTCACCCGCTCGAACGGCCACCCGCGGCTCGTCATGACCGAGCCAAGAGCCTGGAGCGCAGCCTCGCCGATCTCGGGCACCATGCCTCCGAGCGCGACGGCGACGAGCGCCATCTCGCCGGGGATCCAGCGCGTCGTCAGCACGACACCGTTCTCAAGCGTCGCAGGCGCATCGAGCATCGGCCTGCGCTCCTTTTCGACGACGGTTGCGGCCCCGGTGTGTCCTGTAAGTACTTGCCCTGCAATAGCTTGGAGACTTGCAGCATCGACCGCAGGCACGACGAGCGCAGCCACCACGGTGCCACCGAAAGCAAGTCTCAACGCGAGAGCGCGCGCGGCGTCATTCCCAATCAGGAGCGCACGCGCCAACTCAACCCGGCATGAAGAGAGCGCGCGCTCGACCTCCTCGGCGCTGGCGCTCGTAAGCGCGACCTCGGCGAGGCGCTGACGCAGGCGGCGGAGCAACGCGCGCGGAGGCTCGCCCTGGGCTGGCGCAGCGACTAAAAGGTGTATGCAGTCGCCGTCAGTTGTGGTCGCGACCGTCGTGCCGGCGAATGACTGTGTCAGGCGGGCCTGAAGCCATGTCGTCAGCGCGGGCAGGAGCGAAAAGCGCTCATCCGCGGGGCCTGGTAGCCCAAGCACCAACTCGACGCGCTCCGGTGTGCCTCGCCGCACCTCGATAGCTCCCTCCGTCAACACACAGCGCGTGCGTGCCGGCGCCCGCAGTGGTGTATCGGCCAGCGCGGCGAGAGGCTCCTCGAGTTCGCCCACGCTGGCGGGACCGAGCACCAGCACAGACCCCGCGCCGGTTGCCGCGAGCGTGCGTGCGAGCTCTGCCGCGGCCTGACGCGCCAGCAGGCTGGGCACCGTGACCGACCACAGCAGCCCCTCCGGTAGCCGGGCACTTGCCGCCGGGAAGTCGGCGAGCTTCGCCGGCACTGCGGAATCGGGCGGCAACAACGCCGCAAAGTGCTCAACGTCGCCGCCGGTCAACTCGACCACCGCCACTGGGAGACCGCGGCCGGTGTGCCACTCGGTGAGCGCCTGGCCGAACGCTGCGGCGGCACCGGCAACGAGCATGAGCGCGGCGACGGTTGCTCTGAACATGTGGCCATGATAGCCCCGGGGAGACGCGGCGGCCGGAACACCACCGCTCGCTGCGCAGGAGCGCATCGCGCCGGTTGCTACGCGGCGCCGCGCGCCAACAGCACGGCAGGAATCGTCTGCAGCAGGATCTTAAGGTCGAGCCAGAGCGACCAGTTGTCGATGTAGGCGAGGTCGAGCTCCATCCAGGTCGTGAAGTCGAGCTCGGAGCGGCCCGAGACCTGCCACAGGCACGTCATGCCAGGCTTCATGGCCAGGCGGCGGCGCTGCCACGGCGCGTAACGCTCGACCTCCGCCGGGATCGGCGGGCGCGGACCGACGAGCGCCATCTCGCCGCTGAGGACGTGCAGGAGCTGCGGCAGCTCGTCGAGAGAGGACCGCCGCAGGAAACGGCCGACCGCAGTGACCCGCGGGTCCTTGGTTACCTTGAAGACCGGCCCGTCCATGACATTGAGGTGCTCGATCCCGGGCTTGAGCTGCTCGGCATCGGCTACCATGGTGCGGAACTTCAGCAGCGTGAAACGCCGCCCGCGCAGGCCGCACCGAATCTGGCGATGGAAAACCGGGCCACGCGAGGTGAGTCGGATCGCGAGCGCGATGACGAGCCAGAGCGGCGCCGTGACGATGAGCGCGACGGCGGCGATGACGACGTCGAGGAGTCGCTTGAGGAAAAGCGCGAGCGGCCCGGTTGGCATGGTGGAGAAAGTCAGCAGCGGCGTACCGTCGAGCGCCTCCACCTCGACCCGCGGCTGGAGATGGGGGAACGGCCGCAGCGCCACGCGCACGCGCACACCCAGCTCCTGGCACTGGAGCAGCACCTGCTCGAGTTCGCCGAGCTGCCGTGTCGGCACGGCCAGCACGACCTCGTCGATGACCTCGCCCGTGAGCACGCGCGCCAGTTCCGTGACGGTCGCGACCACCGGCACGCCGGCCACCTCCGCTCGGCCGCAGCCGTCGGCGTCGATTAGGCCTCGCAGTCTCAGACCCCATGCCCGGCGCGCCATGATGTCGCGCGCGATGTGCGTGGCCTCCTCGCCGCAGCCCACCACCAGCACGATCCGCTCCGGCGCCTCGGCAAGCCTGCGGCCCCAGGGCGTACGGCGCTCAAGCACGCGCACTGAGGCCAGCGCCAGGCCGCTGGTGACGCCAAACAGAACCAGGAACGGGCGCGAGACGAAGGCGAGGCGGAGCAGGTAGCCGGTCGCGGCCACGAGCACGGTACCGAGCGCTGCCACCTGCAGCTCCTTGGCCACCTCGCGGCGCAACGAGAGCACTTCGCCGGGTGCGGCAAGGCGGTGCGCCGCGAGCAACAGCAGCCATAGCGGCAGCACCAGCGCGAGCAGGGGAAGGTAGTCACTCACAGGGTAGAGGCCGCCCGGGAAGACACCGGGCAGCAACACCCGGAAGACGTGCGCGCGCAGCGCGTAGGCGAAGAGGAAGCTGGCCGCTGTGACCACGGCATCGAGCAGCAGCCGGCGGTATGCGATCAGGCGCGAGGGTTCGCGCAGCACAGCCCCTCCAGCAGAGCCTCGTAGGCGGTGGCGACATCGTCCCAGCGGTAGCGCGCGTGCACGCGCGCCTTTGCCGCCTCGCCCATAGGGGCGAAACGCGCCTCGTCGGCAAGGTAGGCGCGCAACGCCGCAGTCAAAGTCTGATCCTGGCCAAGCCGGAACGGCACCCCAACCCCTCCTGCCACCTCGCGATTCTCCAGGTTGTCGAGGAAAAAGACCACCCGGCCGGCTCCCATCGCTTCTACGAGCGCGGGGTGAGTTCCACCTACCTCGGTGGCGTGGATGTAGCCGCGTGCATGGAAGAGCAGCTCGCGATAGCCGGCTCCGTACATGGCGCCGGGCAGAAGCACGCGCCCATCAGCGCGCGCGAGCGATCGCACTGCGCGGATGAGGTCGTCAGCGTAGGGGGCGCCGCCGACCATGACAAGGGGCGTGTCGCCGGGGACCTCGCGGTACGCCGCGATGACACGGTCGGGGTTGTTCTCGGGCTCGAAGCGTGAGACGTAAAGGAAGTACCCGCCCGGCTTCAGGCCGAGCCGCCTGAGGGCCTCGTCGCTTTCCGGGGCAGGCAGGTCGCCGCCGTAGGGGATCATGGTGGAAACGCGGTGGTGGGCGCGGCGGTAGTAGCGCTCGATGGTGCGCGCGTCCGTCACAAGTGCGTCGGCCCAACGCACCGCGAGCCGCTCGCAGACGCGGTAGTACGCGCGGCCAAATGTGCCCCACTTGCGGCGCTTACGCTCGATACCGTCCACGTTGAGCGCGACCGCGAGGCGACGCGCGCGGAGGAGCGGCAGCAGCGGCGCATTGGCCGCATTGCAGAGCAGGGCGACGTCGAAGCGCGCCCGGCTCACGTCGAGGCAGGAGAGCGCGGTGTGTGAGATCGTCTCCAGTGCCTTCAAGCGCAGCGCCGGCAGCACTCTCACCTGAGCGCCGCGATGGCTGCTGACGCCGGGAGCAGCGCAGTGCGCCCGGGTGTAGACGGTGACACTGTGGCCGCGCGCGACGAGGCGCGCCGACAACTCCTCGGCGAGGGTCTCAAAGCCGCCGTAACGGGCGGGCACGCCGCGTGTGCCAAGAAGGGCGATGCGCATCACTGGCTGACCTTGCGGGTCCGCCCACCGGGGTAGAACCAGAGCGCAAGGCGCCATGACGACGCCAGTGCCCGCGCAGCGTTGGCCCTGCCACGCGCCCGCTGCTGGCGCCGCAGCGCCCAAGCTTCGGCAAGGCCGGGCCACGACGCGCGCTCGATCGTCATGCAGGCGACGAACACTGTGACGTCGCGGAGCAGCCACCACGGGAAACACGCCAGGTGCCAGCGCCAGTCCGCGTTCGACCAGCGCAGCAAGAAGCGGTTGCGCACAGAGTGGCGGTTGATCTCGGGCGTGCCTCGCCGCGCCGTCTCCGGGCGCAGCCCGCGGCGGTGCCACGCGCGTGCCGCGGGCCAATACAGACAGCACCAACCCCGACGCTGCAGCCGCCATGCGAGGTCGGCATCCTCGCGATAGGAGAAGAACCCCTCGTCGAAGACCTCGCCGCCGGGGTAGGCCACGTCGTCCAGCGCCGCGCGCCGGTAAAGCGCCGCCGCGCCACACGCCCCGAACATCCATGCTGGCTCTGACCACGCCGGCCGCGGGCGGCGCCCGGCGCCGCGGTCGAGGTGGCGCCCGGTGGATGTGAACACCATGCCGGCCGAGTCGACTTCGTCGCGCGGCGCAAGCGTGTCGCCCTGGGCACGTAGCAGCAAGCCGGTGGCTGCGCCGGTGCGCTCAAAGCGCTCGGCCGCGAGCATCAGCGTGCCAAGGTAGTCAGGATCGAGACGACAGTCGGGATTGAGCGCAAGCACCCATGGCGCGTTGGTGTGCCGAAGCGCCAGGTTGGCTGCCGCCGCGAAACCGCAGTTGTCTGGCCGGGTGATAACCTCGAGCGGCAGCGTGGGCGAGAACCCCCTGGCAATGGCGACGCAAGGATCGCGGGACCCGCTGTCCACGAGCACAACCCGCTCTGGTGTGCGCGACTGAGCGGCGAGAGCGGCGAGCGTGGCAGCAATCGTCGCGCCGTGGTTGTGGGTGACAACGAAAACGTCGACGGCGCTCATCGTTGCACCACGAGGCGGTCGAGCACGGCCTCGCCTCCATGCGGTGTATGCAGCAGCAAACGAAGGCGGTGGCGGCCGGCTCCGGGCGCCTCAGGCAACGCCACATCGCCACGTCCTGAGGCGGCGACGAGGATCGCGCGCGGCGCTCCAGCATCCCACTGTGCTGCGATCGTAGCTCCGCTGCGGGCGGCGCCCTCAAGCCAGCCCTCGAGATGCAGCCTGTCGCCGGCAGCAAGGTTGAGTGGCACCTCGACGCCCTCTCCATCGCCAATGCGCCAACCGTTCGGCAGCGAATAGCGCGCGAACGTGCCAGGCGGTGGCTCAAGTGCGCCACCGATGTGAACGACCTGCGGGTCCTCGATCTCTATGATCCGGTCAAGCCGCAGGTGGAGGACGGCGAGCGCCACACACGCAAGCACAAGCCAGAGCGGCGTCGTGGCTTGCACGAGGCCGCGGCCCAGAGCGGGCCACTGGTGGGCGCAGGCGAACAGAAGCAGCGCACCCAGACACAGGAGCATCGGCATCACGATCGTCGCGGTGTTGAAGCGCAGGAACGAAGGTACGAGGTGGCGCGCGTCGGCGGCGAAGCGGCGCGCCGCAGCGTCTGCCAGCCAGTAACCTCCGTCGCCGGGGTTCACGGTGAAGTGCGGTCTGGTCACGAAAACCCACCAGACGAGGACGCTTGGCGGCAGCAGCAACCACGCCAGCCTGCGGCCGCGTGCCGGCGCCGTGAGCGCGAGCGCCCCGGCGAGCGCGAAAACAGGGAGAGCCGGCACGAGGTAGCGGGCCGGTGGGGCGCCTCCTCCGTACCACTCGCGCGAGTGGAGGAGCGCCAACACGGTCAATCCGGCGCCGATCACGAGCGCGCGCTCGCCATCGCCCCCGCGGCGCCACAGGCGTGTCAGCCCGGCAAGCGACAGCAGCGCCAAGGGCGCCGCAAAGGCGAGCCCGCTAGCGGGGTCGAAAACCAATCCGCCGAGGACCGTAATTGGCTGGACCAGGTCGTGCGGCACAAGGTCGGGCAAACGGCGCTGGCCAAGGGGATGGCCGAGGAAGAGCCAGCTCACAGCCAGGCCCGCGGCGACCACCGCGGAGAGGGCGAGCGCCGTGATGCCAAGTTCGCGCGGTCGCAGGCGCCGCGGCCGCCACGCCGCCAAGGCGAGTGGGACGAACAACAGGCCGAGGCGCGTCTTGGCGGCGGTGGCAAGCGCCGCGAGCGCGGCAACTCCCAGGCGCGTCGAGGGTCTTGGCCGGGCGAGGAGGACGAGACAGGCCGCCACGAACGCGGCGGCGACGACCTCGACCCAGATCTGGGTGGCGAAGGTTGCGAGCGGGTAGCTGAGCAGCAGCGTCATCGCCACGGGCACGGTGCTGCGTTGCTGAGCCCCGAGCTGCTCCAAGCGGCGGGTGACGAGGGCGACGAGCGCAGCACCCGCGAGCGCCAGCAGCACCAGAGCGCCTGCACGTCCGCCCACGAGATAGCCCGGCAGCAGCAGGAAGGCGAGCACAGGCGAATGAAGGAAGATCGTGCCAGTGACGTAGATCCCGTTGTAGGGGTGGTGTTCGAGGTCGTAGTTGTTGGCGAGGTCAAGGTCGTGGTCGCGCGCAAGCGAGTCGAGCACGATGAGGTGGAAGGGCTCGTCGCCGTAGAGCGGCGGCGTCAGGTGCGGAGTAGCCAGGGCGAGTGGGATGAGCAGCGCGGCCGCAGCGAGGAAGACGTGCCGCTGCCGCAACCAACGCCACGCTGCGGGCAACCAGGCGCTCAGCACCGCGGCCGTGGCGAGGTCCACGCCGTGGCGCTCGACGAGTAGGCGCAATGGCTCGACCGGAATGCGGGCGGCGAGCGCTCCGGCAGTCAGCAGCGCCCACGGCAACGCCGCGTACGGCGCACGCCAAAGCCCGGCCGCGAGCTGAAGCACAGCGACGGCAGCGGTCGCGGCGAGAAGCCAGGCTGGCAGCGGCCAATCTCGCGGCGGCGTCGGGCGCACACTGCCGGCAGCGGCGACGCTGACGACGACTGCAGGCGGCAGTGCAGCAGCGCGCTCGATCTCTGGCCGAACGCCAACAGGAAGCTCTCCGCTCACGACGCCTGCTACGCCCCACGTCGCCGTGCGGCCGCAACCGACAGGCCGCCACACCGGGGTTGCGGGCAGGGCGTGTGGCCCGCGATCACGCACATCGGATCGCTCGTGCGCCCACTCCGCGGTCTCGATGCCGGCGCGAATCGGCAGCTCGCGGCCGACGTTGCGGACGGTCGCCACGAGCGTGCCCTGCGGCAGCGCGGCCGCGTTGGCGAGCGCGATCTCGGCGCGGTAGCGACCGCCCTCTGAGGCGGGCAGCAACGCCCGCGGCGCCGCCGCCGTAAGGTCCAACCCCGGGTGATCCGGTGGCGGCGGCTGCGCTGGACCGAGCGCGAACGCGAGCCCAAGCCACGCGGCCCCCGCCAAGGCCGCCGGCAGCCACGGCGTGGCGAGCGCCACCACGAGCAGGAGCGCAGCTGAAACCCACCCGGCGGCTGGGAACGCCCGCACGGGGGAAATGCCGCCCCACGGCGCGAGGGGCACGAGGATGAGAGCGACAGCCAGGGCGCCTGCGTACCAGCCTCGCTCAGCCCAAACTCCGAACGCACGCGCGCGGCCCCAGCGCGCCAGCACCAATGCAAGCACCGGCAGCGCAAGCAGCGCGACCAGGGGGGCGCGCTCAAGCGGCGCCGCGCCGGCGAGCAGCGCCAGCAACTGGCCGGCTTTCGCGCCAAGAACCCGTGCACCCGCCGCCGCCACTGCCGCCACTGCGAGCACGACGATGGCCACGCGCCAGAAGGGGAAGCCGACGAGGCCGAGACCCGCCGCCGCGCGCACCGCGAGCGCGAGACAGACCGCAACCGCCGTGCCCGCACCGGTGCCCAGGCCTTGCGCCGCGGCTGCGGCGGCGAAGGCTGCCAGCAGGAGAAGCGGCGGCAGTGCCATGCCGCGGAGGGTGGCGTCACCGATCATGGCAAGCGCCCAGGCAACGGGCAGGAGCATCGCCTCGGCGGCGCGTCGGCGCCACCCGCACGGCGCGCACACCCCCGACGGGACAAACGCGAGTGCGATGCTGGCGGAGGCCCAGGCAGCTTCATTGCCGGGCAGCGCTCCGATGCAGACGAGGACGAGCGTGAGCAGCGCGAACGCCGCGGCAGGCAATACCGCCACCAACCTCACGCCGGTCATGGCTGGAAGTATACGTGCCGGATGCGGTTCGCTGTTGACTCGCGGGGCGCGAGGACCAACAATCCACTCATGTTAGCGAGAGAGCTTTTCCGCAACGCTCCCGAGCGTGTGCGCGCGGCATTGGCGGCGCGCGGGAGCGATGCGCCGTTTGAGGTGCTGCTTGAAGCTGACGCGCGCTGGCGCGCGGCGCAGGCTGATCTCGAGGTGCTCAAGGCCGAGCGCAACCGGGGGTCCAAAGAAGTCGGTCGACTCTTCGCCGCTGGCGGCAAGGCCGACGGTGAGGCGCTGCGTGCCCGCATGGGCGAGCTCGGCGCCCGTATCGCCGCGGCCGAGCAAGCCTCGGCACAGATCGCTCAGGAGGTTGGCGAGCTTGAGCTCGTCATCCCGAACCTGCCGCATGTGAGCGTGCCCGTCGGAGCCGACGAGAGCGCCAACCGGGTCGAGCGGACTTGGGGAGAGCCGCGCACCTTCGACTTCGAGCCGCGGGCACACTGGGACATCGGCACGGCCCTTGGAATGCTCGACTTTGAGCGGGCGGCGACGATCGCGGGGGCGCGCTTCGCGGTGCTGTGGGGTACGGGTGCGCTGCTCGAGCGGGCGCTCGTCACCTTCATGCTCGACCTGCACCGCGGCAACGGCTACCGCGAGGTCTACGTCCCGTTCCTCGTCAACCGAGAAGCTCTGGTCGGCACCGGGCAGCTGCCCAAGTTCGCGGCTGACCTCTTCCACGTCGAGGGGACGGAGTACTTCCTCGTGCCCACCGCCGAGGTGCCGGTTACAAACTTGCACCGGGGCGAGGTCCTGCCCGAGAGCTCCCTGCCGCGGCGCTACTGCGCATACACGGCGTGCTTCCGCGCCGAGGCCGGCTCGTACGGGCGCGATGTGCGCGGGCTGATCCGGCAGCACCAGTTCGACAAGGTTGAGCTCGTCCACCTGGCTACGCCCGAAACCAGCTACGAGGAGCTCGAGGCGCTCACTCAAGCCGCCGAGCGTGTGTTGCAACGCCTTGGCCTGCCCTACCGAGTCGTGACGCTCTCGACCGGCGACATCGGCTTCGCGGCTGCAAAGACCTACGACCTTGAGGTGTGGTTGCCTGGTCAGGGCTGTTACCGGGAGATCTCTTCGTGCTCCAACTGCGAGGAGTTCCAGGCGCGACGAGCCGAGCTCAAGTACCGCCCCGGTGATGGCGGCAAGGCACGCCTGCTGCACACGCTCAACGGTTCCGGCCTCGCGGTCGGGCGGACGCTCATCGCGATCCTCGAGAACTACCAGAACGCCGATGGCACGGTGACCGTGCCCGGGGTCTTGCAGCCGTATCTCGGCGGTCGTGAGCGCCTGACTCCGGAAGGCTGAGGAGGAACAATGCTGGCAGCCATGCTTGCGGCGGCGGCTGCGACGCTGCCGGTTGGCGTCTGGCCCGCCGCGACAGGGGCGGCAGCGACGACGGTTGAGGACGTTGACTTCTACCTCGTTGAGCCGACGGAGGACTACAACATTCTCGCCGTGCAGACGCTCGCGTCGCCGCTACCGAGGTTCGAGGCGGGCGAGGCGGCACGCCTTGCGGCACTCGCCATACGTCTGGGCGCGGACGCCGTCGTGCTGCTCGGGGAGATGGCGGAGCCGACGACGCCACGCGATGCGCAGGATCCGTTGCCGACCACCGGGCGCTACGTGACGGCGGTGTTCATCGTGTTCGAGGATTCCGGCGCCGGCGAGGGAGGCAAGAACATCGTCACCAGCCGGCATTTGTGAACGCGGCTTCGAGCGCTCACACCGCCGCGCGGCCGCGGAAGAACGCTGGAGGACGGCACGACAGGGGTGCGCGGCGGAGCTCTAGTCCTGGCTCACTGGCTCGTCGGCGACATCCTCGCGATGGGCATCGCCAGCGGGTGGTAGCTTTGCCATCATGTCCGCGATCAGCCGCTGGTGCTCGACCTCCTGCGCTGCCAACTCGGCGGAGAGGTCACGCAGTTCACCCTTCGGCATCCCCGGAAGGGTGTCATTGTAGAACTTCTCCGCCTTGATCTCGGCTGCCATGGCGGTTTCCATGCAGCCGTGCAAGCTCATGAAGGCGGCGGTGGCGCTGTACTCGGGCGCTTCGCCTTCAAGGACGATGCTGGAGTCGATGCGGTGCGGGGCGTCGGCGTAGCGTGCCTGGCGGGCCTGGCGTAGCTGGTGGCCGTGGCGTTCCTCGTTCGTGGCCATGAAACGGAAGAACTCTCCTGCCTCGCGGTTGTGGTGCACGTCCCGCATCATGACGGCGAATTCGTCGTAGCGCTCACGCGCCTCGTCCTCGATCAGCACGCCGAGATCCAACGCATCCGGAGGCGCGAGCTTCGCTAGGTCGATCTTCTCCGGCATCAGGGTCTCCGGCGGGGTCCCCCGCCCGGGCGTGATCACAGCGCCGAGAAGGCTGCGGGCCACTCGGCCTGCGCTTTCAATCGTGGTGGCGAGCGGTAATCAGCTCTCGTGTTCCTCGTCGGCTGCGAGCGCGAGCCGTTCGCGCGCCTGGCCGAGGTGCTCGGTGTCGTGGGCGAGCATGATGGCGACGAGATCGGCCACCGTGATCAGGCCGCGCCGGGGATGCTCGCCCGTGCGGGCGAGATCGTCGGCGCTGCACATCTCGAGCAGCTCAAGTGTCTCCTCGCGGCGCGTGCGGAAGCGGGCAGGCGCCAGCAGCGGCGGCCACTCGGAGTAGCGTGCCCGTGCCGCAAGACGCCCCTGCTCGAACGCCGGCAGGAAGGCGTGCTCGCCTGTGAGCATGAGCCGCACGCACACGCCGAAGAAGAGCTCGGCGTCGGCCATGTGCGCGACGATCTCTGCCGGCGTCCACTTCTGCACGCGCGGCCGCTGCAGCCAGAGCCGCATGGGGTGGCGCTGCAGCATCTCCTCCAGACGCGTGCAGGTGTCTCGGAGCCCCTTGATCTGAATCAGGCACTCGAGCAGGTCGGCCATGGCCGCGCGCATTGTACCGGTGGCGCGTGGATGGCGACGCTACAATGCGCGCGCTGCTGTTCATGATGAACGCGGCGGAGTATGGGTTCGCGGCCTCGCAACCGATCGAGCGCACGCGTCTCGTCACGAGCCAGGCTAAGAACAGGAGTGGAAGCGGCACGATAGGGTGGCGCGGCGCATGCGCTCAGAGTGACGCGCCGGCAAGGGTTACAATCCCCGCCCATGGACGCCCCCGAGACACCAGCGAGCATTCCCGGACTGCCCAGCAATGCGTACCGGCCGCTGCAGCCAGGTGAGAGCTACGAGCCGCTGATTCCGGCGGCGGCAAACGTGCCGGAGGTCACGCCGCGGGCGCTCGCGCTTGGCCTGCTCATGACGGTGGTGTTCTCCGCCGCTGCTGGGTTCATTGCGCTCAAGCTCGGCCAGGGGATCGAGACCGCGATCCCGATCGCGATCTTGGCGGTAGGGGCTTCAGCGCTGCTGGCGGTCATGGGCAGGCGGCCATCGTCGTTGCTGGAGAACCTGCAGATTGCGACGCTCGGCGCCACGGCTGGCATCGTGGTGGGCGGCTCCGTGTTCGTGATGCCGGCGATCTTCGTCCTCGGCCTGGATAAGCGCTCTGGTTTCGGGCAGATCTTCCTGGTGCCGTTCTTGGGCGCGGTGCTCGGGGTGCTGTTTCTCATCCCGTTCCGGCGCTACTTCGTTGCCGAGATGCACGGCAAGCTGCCGTTTCCGGAGGCGACCGCCACCACCGAGATCCTGGTCACGGGTGAGAAGGGTGGGAGCGCGGCCGCCGTGCTGCTCGGCTCGATGGGTCTCGCGCTCGTGCTCGACTACGCCGCGCTCGCGCTCGAGTCGTGGCGCGATGTTTTCACCACCACCTTGGTGCCGGCGTGCGACCGCATCACGACGAAGTTGAAGGCGATCTTCACCCTCAACACTTCGGCGGCGGTGATGGGCCTTGGCTACATCATCGGGGTGCGCTACGCCGCCATCATCTGTGCGGGCTCGTTCCTCTCCTACTTCGTCCTCGTCCCGCTCGTGGCACGCCTGGGCGCGCAGGTGGCGGGAGGACTGCTCCCCGGCCTGCCCCCGGTGAGCGGCCTCGACGCCGAGGGGATCTTCACCAACTACGTCCGCATCATCGGCATTGGCGGCATTTTCGCCGCCGGCCTGATCTCGATCGCGAAGATGAGCCCGGTGATCGTACAGGCGTTGCGCACGGTGCTGAAGGAGCTCACCCGGCTGAAGAGCGGTTTGGTGGAGGCGGCGCGGCGGACTGAGCGCGACGTGCCGATGGCGACCGTTGCCGTCCTCACGGTTATCACGGCCGCCGCGATTGCGATCTACTTCCGCCTCGTGGTTCTGGCCGGGGTGCCGGGCGCTACCGGCAAGGCGGTCACGGCCCTTGTGCTCACGCTGCTGATCGCGTTCCTGTTCGCGGCGGTGTCGGCGTGGGCGGTGGCGATGATCTCAATCACGCCGGTGTCGGGCATGACGCTCACGACCCTGATCATCTCGGCTGTCGTGCTCGCGCGGCTGGGGCTCTCGGGCGAGCGGGGCATGTTGGCGACGCTGCTCATCGGCGGAGTCGTGTGTACCGCGTTGTCGATGACGGGCTCGATGGTGACGCTGCTGAAGATCGGGTACTGGGTTGGTGGCACGCCGCGCCGCATCGAGTGGGCGCTCGTCGGCGGGGCCGCGCTCGCCTCGCTCACCGTCACTGCGGTCATGCTGTTGTTTGCACAGACGCAGGGCTACGTCGTGTCGCCCGCGCACCCCAACCCGATGCCGGCGCCACAGGCGAACGCGATGGCGGCGGTGGCACGCTCGATGATGGCTGCGGGCGAGGCGCCGTGGTTTCTCTACGGGCTGGGGGCCGTGATCGCGTTGATCGTAGAGATGACGGGCGTCTCCGGCCTCGCGTTCGCCCTCGGCATGTACCTGCCGCTCGAGCTCAACACGCCGATCCTGGCCGGGGCCATCGTCGCCCATTTGGTGCGGCGCTCCGCCAGAGGCGACGCGGCGCTAGAAAAGGCGCGCAACGACCGCGGCACGCTCGTGGCATCCGGCCTGATCGCGGGCGGCGCTCTGGCGGGCGTGCTCAAGGGTGTCACGGACGCTATCGCGCAGGCGCGCGGCCATGATGTGGTGCCGCGCCTTGGCAACACCGGGTGGGGTGGTAACTGGCTCGGCCTGGCCGTGTTTGTCCTGCTCGGCGTCGGCATCGTCCTTGATGCCCGGCGCGCGCGGCCGCCGCGCGCCGCGTAGACCCGGGCCGGCTCAGCGTCTGGCGGCAGGCGGCGTCGGGATGCGGTAACAGGTGAGCGTGCTGGCGAGATAGCGCAGGTCGGTTACTGCGGCTGGCGTGAACGCCGCCTCGAAGGCTCCTGTGAGCGCGACTCCGGCAGCGTCCCGCTGGTGCAGGACCCACACGCGTGCGGCGCCACGCGCAGCCGAGGCGGCGCGCACCCGCTCGGCCAGCACGGTCGCCTCACCGGCGAGACGCTCGCGAGGGTGGGCTCGCCAGTCGATCCATGGAGCGGTAAGGGTGGGACGCTGGGGGAAGGCGAGCAAGTCCTGCCCCGGGCGCAGGCTGCCGTAGAGCTGCAGGCAGGGCAGGAAAGCCGTACTGACGACAACCTCGCCTGGAGATCGCTGCTCAGCCAAGAGACGGGAGATGAGCTTTTCCTGCGAGCGCACGTCGAGCCGCAGCACGGCCTGGAGTGGGAGCAGCGCGAGCCCGGCGAAGGCCACCGGCACGAGAAATCGCCAGCGCGCCGGAAACGCTGCCGCCGCCTGCGCGACCAGCATAATAAAGAGTGGCAGCAAGGGAGCGTCGGTGCGCCCCACAACGTAGATCGGGGGTCCGATGCAGGACACCGCGAACACGGCGACGAGAGGGACGACACACGCCACCAGCAGACGCAGCACGAGGAGACGTGTCATCCCGTCTGGATGGCGGGCGCGCAGCGCCCCGGCCACGAGCAGAACGACTAAGACAAGCCCAGCCCATGCCGATGGCAGTATGTCCGGCACAGTGTTGCGCACGGGCGCCAACGAGCCGTGCGTGAGCGCGGCAAGCGAGCGCGGCACCTGCCATGGGAAGCACCGCTGCCACTCCTGTTGGTTCCACGCGAACTGGGTGTCCTGCCGACCGCCTTGAGCGGCCAGGACCGGCAGCCAGGGCAGCCACGCGGCGAAGGCGAGCGCACAGGCAAGCGCAAACCTTCGGATGGTGCGGCGATCGGGCATGGGGAGCACGCAGGCGGCAATAATTCCGCAGAGGTAGAACAGTGCCGTCGCGTGCGTGTAAAGGGCGAGGGCGAGTACAACCGTGAGCGCAGCGACGTCCTGCCTCGTGCCACGGCGGCGCACACCTTCGGCGGCAGCAAACGCGAGCACGACGAGAACCATGAGCAGGGCGTAGCCGCGCCCCTCGCGGGAGTAGTGGACATGCATCGGGCTGATGGCGAGCAGGAACGCTGCGAGCAACCCCGTGCCAGGCGCGTACCGCCGGCCGCCAAGCAGGAAGACGGCGACCACCGCGGCTAGGCCGAGCAGCGCCGGCAGCAGCCGAACTGCGAACTCGGTCTGGCCGAGGGCAAAGATCGGCAACTTCTCGAGCAGAAAGAAGAGCGGCGCCTGGTTGTCGGCGCCGGCGGCAGCCACGACTTCGCGGCATGGCAGCGCGGCCCAGGTCGCCGTGGCACACTCATCCGACCACAGTCCATCGCGCCCGATACCGGGCAGGCGCAACGCGCCCGCCAGCACGACGAGGCCGAGCAACACCAACCAGTGCTGACGGCTCCTCCAAGTCGCGGCCGGGCGTGCTTCCTTAACTGCCATTCCCAGCATCGTACACGCGGCGGCGCGCGCGGACTCGTGTCACATGGTGGGAGAGCCGACGAGCGCGTGCGGTGTGGCGGCGAGGCTTCCGCACCGGCACGCAGCGGATCCTAGAAGCGATAACCGATCCAGAAGCTGGATGTAAAGCCACCAAACGTGGTCTTGAAGTCCCATTGCTTCGCCCAGTCGAAGTGGAGCGGGATGCCGAAGAGGTCTATAGAGAGACCGAAACCGTAGCTCGAGACACCGTCCTGCAGATGGCCGTCCTTCCAGAACGTGAACCCCTGCTTGTAATCGTAAGGGGGGTAGGGGTTGGGCGTGAACTTGCTGCCTTGAAAGTCGATGTAGGCGGCGCCGACGTCGAGGAAGAAGCGCCCGCGCAGGTTGCCGAGCCGCAGCCAAGGGAAGATCAAGTAGTCAATCAGCGGGAAGCGCCATTCGGCGTTGAGATAGGCGGCGCGATTGCCCCAGAGCGAGTCGTAGTCAAAGCCGCGCATGGTGTCAACGCCACCGAAGTAGAAGAGGTCCGGCTGTTGCCCGGTGGAGGTGCCTACGAAAAGACGGAACGCGAGCTCGTTGCGGCGTGAGAGCGGCACGTACTGGCGCACATCAAGCGAGAGATCGCGCGAGAGCGTGCCGCCGCCACCGCTATTGAAGTAGTTGCCGACCGAGAACGCCCAGCGCCGTCCAGCGTGCGGCCAGCCGTAGTCACGCCAGCTTGTGGTGTCGCCGACAAAGCGCCCTTCGACGAACGGCACATTGTTGGTGAACGTGGTGAAGCCATCAAGTGTCGGATAGCTGCGGCTGGTTCTGAAAAACCCTACCGCGCCCTCGGTACGGTGGTAAAGCGAGAGCGGATAGGACATAAAGCCATACCCGCCGGTCTCGCCGTAGGCTTGCTGCACACGCTGCGCGCGCCCGTTGGAGGTGTCATATGCCAGGTAGTAGGAGCGGTTGTCCAGCAACATCACCCCCCACTGCAGCCGTTTGGCGAGGCTGACGTACGCGAGCTGGATGTTCTGATAGTCCTCGACACCCTGGATGAAGAGGATGAAACGGCGGTCGCCGTACTGGTCCGTGAACGACACGTAGGTGTTGGCGAGGAGAACGTTGTCGGTGTTGAAGCCGATGTTGACGCCGACGTCCTCAACGAAGAGCTTGTGGCTCTTGACGGCCTCGATCTTGTCCTTGCTGACGGGGACGGTGACTGCGGGCACGTACGGCTCGCTCTTGGCGACCACCTTCGGCGGTTCCTCTTTTCCGACGGGTTTGCCCTGCGCCGGGTCGGTGATGTAGAGCCAGTATCGGCCCTTGGCGAACGCCTGGTAGACCACACGCTCGCCGTCACGGGTCGGCACCGCGACCGGATTGAGCGCGCTGCCATACACCTTTGTGAGGCGCGCGAGTTCGTGCGTGGCGAGGTCGAGGGCATAGATGTCGAAGACCCTCTGGTCGCGGTCGGAGGCGAAATAGAGTCGCTTGCCGTCGCATGAGAAGGCGGCCGCTTCGTCGTTTCCAGGTCCGAACGTAAGTTGCCGGCGCTCGTGAGGGTTGTCGAGGGAGACCTCGAAGAGCTTGGCGTACTCGGCGCTCTGCGAGGAAAAGATGATGTGCTTTCCGTCCGCGGCAAACACCGGTGCCGAGTGGTATGCCGGATCGTCAGTGAGGTTGCGGAGTTTTCCGCTGGCGAGATCGAGCAGGTAGATGTCGGCCTTGCCGCCGGAAAAGGCGTGGAAGGCGATCGTTTTTCCGTCGGGTGAAAACGCCGGCTCCATCGCCTGGTCGACCGGGATCGGGATCATGCGGGCGATGCCGCCGTGGATGGCGTCGACCAACACGAGCGCGCGCCCGCGCTCGTGGCGCGCGAACACGGCGATGAGATTGCCGTCGGGTGAAAAGGCGAGATCGCGCCCGCGGTCCGGACCGACCGTGAGCATCTGCGCCACGAGGTACTCGTAACGGGTCGTGAAGCCGCTCGTTAGGTTGCGGAATAGCGAGCGGTTGGGCACCCCGAAGACGGAGATGTCCACGCTGTCCTTGTGGGTCGAGAACGCGGCGATGAGGTCTCCGGAGGGGGACGCGACCGGCGACACCTGGTAGGAGTGCAGTTCAGCTTGGGGTTCACGAAAAGCGGGACCGAAGTCGCGCGCGTCGCCACGGTCCTGGATGATCGGCTGGTAGTAGTGCCGTAGCCAGGCGCGGAAGCGCCCATCGAACTCCTCAACGTCAAGATCGAACGCGCGCTTAAGGGGTTTTTCGATGTTGCCGGCGAGGGAGGTGCGGAACTCGTAGATGAAATCACGCAGCCCCTCGACACCCCACTCCGACTCGACGAACTGGAACACCATGTGACCAAAGCGGTAGGCGAAATAGCCTGCGACCTGGCCCCCCACCGAGGGCACGCGATCCGACACCACCGCGTCGCGCATGAACGCCTCGGCGCGGGAGTCTTCATCCTGCGCCATGTACGAGGCCATGCCCTCCATGAACCACTGCGGCGCGCCGCTCGTGAGTGCTTTGCCGAGGCTGCCCTGGAACAGGATCTCGTACTGGAAGATGTGAGTCAGCTCGTGCTGGATCAGCCTCTGCAGCTGATCGTCGGGCAGGTCTACAGGCAGCACCATGCGGTTACGCGCCGGCACCGCGAACGCCCCCACCCCCTCGGGGATGAAGTCGGCAATCACGTTGGTCTGCTCAAACTCCGCGTGGTTGGCGTACGCGATGATCGGGATCGGCTGTGCGATCTGGAAGTTAAGCCGGCGTGCGAGTTCGTCGTAGGCGCTCTCGGCGAAGGACGCCAGCTTGCCGAGCGAGACCGCCTCGCGGTCGTAGAACGAGATGCGGAAGTGCGGCGTGGGGTAGACCTCCCAGTTGAAACTGTCGTAGCGGACCTTGTTCTGGCCGAACGAGGTCTCCTGTGCGGGGGCCGACTGGACGAACAGCAGCGCGAGGACGGCAACCAGAAATCTGGCCCTCATGCGGTCCTCCTCTATGGCACGATCAGTACGCGCTTGGTCTTGATGGTGCGAGGGGCAAACACGCCTATGATCTGGTTCTCGAGCGCGTATAGGTTGGCGAACATGCCGGTGAACTCGTCAGCCCTGCGCTCCTGCTTCTCCTGAAAGTCCTTGAGCGGTTCCTCAAGCACGTGCGCGCCCGTGCGGGCGTCGTAGACGGTGAGCAGGATGTCATAGCCGAAGCCCGTTTTCTCGACCAGGACCTGGCGGTAGTAGATCCGGCCATCGATCGGGGAAGTGTACTGCTGCGCCTGATAGCCGCTGCGGTCCTGGACCTCGAAGTCGATCGACCCGGCGACGATGTAGTCGGCCCCAGTACGGGTGCCCAGGTCGCGCCAAAAATCGGCCGCGGCAGCAAGCTGGAGCGGATCGTGTGTCGGCGGCCGCAGGCCTTCGACTGTGGGCAGCAGGACGAACTTCGTCTCCTTGCGCAGGAGGTGGCGCAAGTAGCGCTCGAACTCGGCGGCCACGTCGAAGCCTATCTCGGGGAGCTTCTCATCACCCTTGCGCTCACGCACGAACGGGCCAACGTAGAACCTCTCGTGGCCGGTAAACGCGACCTTCGCTCGCAGCGGCAATGAGAGGTTGACCTCGCGCACACCCGCCCCACAAACACCGGCCACCAGGATGAGCGCCAGCGCGGCGCTACGGGCCCGCATCCTTCTTCTCCTTTGCCTTCACGCCCTTGGCGTAGCTGGTGTAGAACTCGGCAAAGCGCGAGTAGTTGCGCTTTACAATCGTGTCCTTCGGGTTGAGCGAGACCGCTTTCTTGTAGGCTGCGAGTGCGTCGTCGTAGCGTCCGAGCGCCTCCAGCGCCACGGCCAAGTTGTTGAGCATACGGGCATCGTCGGGAGCGATGGCGCGGGCGCGCTCGAAACGGAAGAGCGCTTCCTGCCAGTAACCCCGGGTCGCGGCCGTCACACCTTCCCTCATCTCCTCCTTGAAGGAGAGCCCAGAGCTTGTCGAGCTTGCGCAAGCGCCAAGCGCGAGCACCGCCAGTAGGATCGCTAGACGTCGCATCGAAACTCGTGAATCCCCGCGTATTATAGGTCTAGTTGGAGGACAAAATTCCTTCACCGCAACTGGCTTTGGCATGCCTGCTGGCGCGCCCGGAGGGCGGGCGGGCCGCGCGCGAATGGTCAAGGAACTTTCTTGCCGAGCCCGATCAACCGGGAGAGAAGGCGGAGGAGGTGCGCGCGCTCCTGGCGCACGAGCTGCCCGCCATCGAGGAGAGCCTCAAAACACTCGGCTGGCACTTTCTCGCGGCCGGCGATGCATCCTTTCCCGCCGCGCTGCTGGCGCTCTCGGATCCGCCGCTCGGGCTGTTCATGCGCGGGGCGCTACCGGCCGGACCGGCGGTCGCGCTTGTCGGGGCGCGCCACGCGAGCGCCTACGGTCGCGAGGTCGCGGAGCACTTCGGCCGCGAGCTGGCGGCGGCGGGCGTGGTGGTGGTCTCCGGTATGGCGCGGGGGGTGGACGCCGCTGCGCACCGGGGCGCGCTTGCTGCAGGCGGGCCGACCGTTGCCTTTTGGGGCGCGGGCCCCGATCAGGTCTATCCGCGCGAGCACGACCGGCTTGCTGAGGAGATCGCTGCGCATGGTTGCCTGCTCACCGAGTACCCGCCCGGCGCTCCCCCTCGAGCGCAGCACTTTCCCGAGCGCAACCGCTTGCTCGCCGGCATGTGCCAGGTCGTGGTCGTGGTGGAGGCGGACGAGCGCTCGGGCGCCCTGATCACCGCGCGCCTCGCTCTGGAGGAGGGACGCGACGTAATGGCGGTTCCAGGTTCGGTGTTCTCCCGTCTTTCGGTCGGGCCGAACGGCCTGCTGCGGGCCGGCGCCGCGCCCGCGCTCGCTGCCGATGACATCCTCGCAGTCCTCGGCCTGCCGCCAACTCGGGTCGCGGCGAACAATGATGGGGAGGAACCGGTAGTGCTCGCGGCGCTGCCGCACGGCGAGGCGGTCACGGTTGACCATGTCGCCGCTCAAGCCGGCAAGACAATCGCCGAGGTGCTGCAGGCGCTGCTGGAGCTCGAGCTTGCCGGGCGTGTCGTGCGTGAGCCCGACGGGCGCTACCGCCGCTCACTGGTCGGGCGCTGATCCTGGCCGAGGCGGAACGGGATCCGCACCTTGGTCTCTGGCAGATCAATGCGCAGCTCATAGGGGCCGGGCTGCATGTCGGCTGGCAGCTCGAAGTAGAGACGGCCGGTCGCCACATCCAGGTCATTGACCCACACGGACTGATACGCGATGCCCGACCCTGGCGGCACGAGGAAGTCGAGCGCTTTAGGCAAGCGATTGGGGTAGTAGTCGAGGGGCTCGGCTGCGACGTCGGCACGCGCAATCATGGCCGCGAGCTTCGCGTAGGCGGCGCCGAACTCCTGCTGGAGCGGAAGCGGAACAATCTCGCCCGACGGGATGCGGAGCGCAATCTTCTCGCGCTTGATCTCGACGGAAGCCCTTGTGCTTCCGGTCATCGCGACATCCAGGAAGAGCCACTCACCGCCCTCCTGGGAGTTGGCGAAGCGGTAGCTGAGCATGACCTCAATCTCGGGTCCCTGGTAGCGCAGCACCGCGGCCCCGATCCGGTCCACGCCGGGAGTGCCGGTCGGGACAGCGGTGGAGCACCCGACGGCGGCCAGAACCGATGCCAACGCAAACGCGAGCGCGATGCGGTGAAGGGTGCTTTGAGCCACGGCGCCTCCCCGGTCGCGACCGGCGACCTGTGCCCCCTATCTTCTCCGAACAGCGGTCATCGTGCCAGCCCCTTGGCCGTCGGCCGCTGCGACGCCGAGCTTGGCGCCACCGCCCCTCCTGCACGGTCCCGATCGGACGACGGCTTGACAGCGCTGCTAAAGTGCACCCCCGGAGGAAGCTTGGAATCACTTGTGATCGTTGAGTCGCCGGCCAAGGCGCGCACCCTCGGCCGCTATCTCGGCAAGGGGTTTGCTGTCGTCGCGTCGGTCGGTCACGTGCGCGACCTGCCCAAGAGCGACCTCGGCATTGATGTCGAGCACGGTTTTGAGCCGATCTACGAGGAACTCCCGGCCAAGCGCAAGGCTGTCGCCGACATCTGGGCGGCGGCGAAGCGCGCGACACACATTCTCATCGCCACCGACCCGGATCGCGAGGGCGAGGCGATCGGGTGGCACATCGCGGAGCTCCTGAGCGGGATCGGGAAGCCGGTCGAACGCGTGCTCTTCCACGAGATCACCAAGAAGGCAGTGCAGGAGGCGCTCGCACACCCGCGCCAGCTCGACATGAACCTGGTGGACTCGCAGCAGGCGCGCCGCGTGCTCGACCGTCTGATGGGGTACAAGCTCTCGCCGCTGCTCTGGGACAAGGTCAAACGCGGGCTCTCGGCCGGCCGCGTGCAGTCGGTCGCGCTCAAGATGATCTGCGACCGCGAGGCCGAGATCGCGGCGTTCGTGGCCGAGGAGTACTGGCACCTCGACGCTGTCCTCGCCGCTGGCGCACCACCGGTGTTTGTCGCCCGCCTGGCGCTGCGGGACGGCAAGAAGTTCATCGTCCACGACGGCGACGCCGCTGCCGAGATCAAGACGGAGCTCACCGCTGGGCGCCAGGCGCCCGCCTTCGTCGTCTCCAAGCTGGCAAAGCGCCGGCGCCAGCAGAAGGCTGCGCCACCGTTCGTCACGGCCAAGCTGCAGCAGGCTGCATATCAGCGCTTCCGCTTTCCGGTGCGCAAGACGATGCAGCTTGCGCAAAAACTCTACGAGGGCATCGAACTCGGCCACGGCGAGCGCGTTGGCCTGATCACCTACATGCGCACCGACTCGATGCGCGTGGCGGCCGAGGCGCTGGGCGCGGTACGTGAGCTGATCGCCGCGCAGTACGGGGACGCGTTCCTGCCGGCGAAGCCAAACTTCTTCAAGAACCGCTCCGAGGCGCAGGACGCGCACGAAGCGATTCGGCCGACGGAGGTGGCCCGCACGCCGGACGCGCTGGCGAAGCTCCTCTCCGCCGACGAACTCAAGCTCTACACCCTGATCTGGCAGCGCTTCGTTGCGTCGCAGATGACGCCGGCCCAGTTCGACGTCACCGACGTGGTCGTTGAGGCCGGTCGCTACGGCTTCAAGGCTCGCGGCGAAGTCGAGGTCGAGGCTGGTTTTCTGCGCGTCTACCGCGAGGAGGAGCCAGCCACGCCCAAGGACGCAAAGGAACAGGAGGAGGAAGAACCCACGACGCGGCGTCTGCCGCCACTTGCCGAGGGGGAGGTGCTCAAGCTCGAGGAGTTCACCACGACGCAGAAGTTCACCCAGCCAGCAGCGCGCTATAGCGAATCCACGCTCGTCAAGGCGCTCGAGGAGAACGGCATCGGGCGCCCTTCGACGTATGCTCAGATCCTCGCCACGCTCTCCGACCGCGCCTATGTCGAGCGCCAGCGCGGCCTTTTCGCGCCAACCGCGCTCGGCACGCACGTGAACGAGTTGCTCGTGACGTCGTTCGGGGACCTCATCAACGAGAGATACACGGCCAGTATGGAGGCGCAGCTCGACATCGTCGCCGAAGGGAAGCTCGACTGGCGCAAAGCGGTGGGCCGGTTCTGGAAATCGTTCACGGTCGACCTCAAGCGCGCCGCGAAGGAAATGGCATCGAGCAAGGGCACCGGCCTCGCCACCGAGGAGATCTGCCCCACCTGCGGTGCGCCCATGGTGCTGCGCTTTGGGCGCTACGGCGGCTACCTTGCCTGCTCGCGCTACCCTGAGTGCAAGACGACGCGCGAGCCAGGGCTGCCGGCGACCGATGAGCCGACGCCACTGTGCCCGGAGTGCAACGCAACCATGGTGCTCAAGCGCTCACGCTTTGGCCCGTTTTGGGCGTGCTCGCGCTACCCCGAGTGCCGGGGAACGCGGCGACTCGCGAGCGACAAGGGTAGCCCGAACACGCCCTCCGGCGTGCGCTGCCCCGAGTGCGGCGACGGCGAGCTGGTCGAGAAGCGCTCTCGGCGGGGGCGCTCGTTCTGGGGCTGCAACCGCTACCCCGCGTGTCGGTTTACCGTGTCCGCGAAGCCGGTGCCGCAGCCGTGCCCACACTGCGCGGTGCCGTTTGTGCTGGAGAAGAAGTCGGTCCGGCGCGGCCGCGAGTGGATGTGCGCACGCCAGGAGTGCGATTACCGCGCCCCCGCTGGAGACGTGGGTCCGGAGTCTGCGGCCAAGGTCAGGGAAGCAGCGGGGAAGCCGGGGCGAAAGAAGTAGGCCGCGACGACGGGTGGTCGGGGCGCAGCGTCCAGTTCCCTGCTTCTTCCGCAACGCGGTGCCACGACAGCGGCGCACAGGGAACGAGCGACGGCGGATGGAGCCGCTCCAGAGCTGGAATCAAATGAGGGCCCAGGAAGTCACTGTTGTAGGCGGAGGCCTTGCCGGCTGCGAGGCCGCGTGGCAACTCGCCTGCGCTGGGGTGCCGGTGCACCTGCTTGAGATGCGCCCGGGCACGACCACGCCTGCCCACCGCACCGGCGATCTCGCCGAGTTGGTGTGCTCGAACTCGCTGCGCTCGGACAACCCCGAGAATGCGGTCGGCCTGTTGAAGCGCGAGATGGAGACGATGGGCTCACTCGTCGTTGCCGCTGCGCGCGCCACGCGCCTCCCCGCCGGTGACGCGCTCGCGGTGGACCGAGCGGCGTTCGCCGCCGCAGTCACGCGGGCGATCGTGTCGCATCCCGGCATTGCGCTTGAGCGTGCCGAGGCGCGTGCGCTGCCCGACAGCCCCGCGATCATTGCCACCGGGCCGCTTACCGCGCCCGCTCTGCACGCCGCACTCGTCGCCGCCCTGGGCGAGACGTCGCTGTCGTTCTTCGACGCGCTCGCTCCGGTCGTAGCTGCCGACTCGCTTGACCTGGGCGCGTTCTTCCGTGCCTCGCGTTACGGCAAAGGTGGCGGCGACGACTACCTGAACGCCCCAATGGACCGGGAACAGTACGAGGTCTTTGTGGCCGCTCTGCGGGCGACCGAGAAGGTGCCGCTGAGGGATTTCGAGCGCGACATCCCGTATTTCGAGGGCTGTCTGCCGATCGAGGTCATGGCCGAGCGCGGCCTCGACACGCTGCGCTTCGGCCCGATGAAGCCGGTCGGCCTCGCCGACCCCCGCACCGGGCGTACACCGCACGCAGTCGTGCAGCTCCGCCGCGACGACCTTGCCGGCGAACACTGGAACCTCGTCGGCTTTCAGACCCGCATGACGGTGGGCGCGCAACGCGAGCTGTTGCGCCTGATCCCGGGGTTGGCGAACGCCCGTTTCGTCCGCTTCGGCATGATCCACCGCAACACCTTCATCTGTGCCCCCCGGCACCTTGACGTGCGCCTGCGCTTGAAAGCGCGGCCCACGCTCCTGATCGCCGGCCAACTGGCGGGTGTCGAGGGTTATGTAGAGTCGGCGGCAACCGGGCTGCTGGCTGGCATCATGCTGGCCGCGGAGTTGCGCAGTGTCGAGGTGCCACCTGTCCCCGCGTGGACGGCGCACGGCGGCTTGATCCGCCACCTCACCGAGCGACCACCGCACCGCTTTCAGCCTGCGAACGCGTCGTGGGGGCTGATGGCGGACGCTCCGGTCGAGTTGCCGCGGGGCAGGGGCGCGCGACGGAACGCGGCCGCGGCGGCGGCACTGGGCGCAATCCGAAGCTGGCGTTCGACCCTGCCGTGGCCGGTCCTCGACCCGGCACGGCCGCTCACCACCTAGCGCACTGGCGGTGCGGCGACCGCGGCCGTGCGCTCACAACCTGGAGTCACAGCCGAGCTCTGCACACGCCTCGCGGGCGAGCCGGACGAGCTCCCAGTACGGCGGCCGATAGCGACGCCGAGCCCGAAACTCGCCGGCCAGCACGGTGACGCGCTCGGCCACCGCTTTGTGCACGGCGGCGAGACGTTCGGCGCGCAGCGCCGTCGCCGCGCTCATGCCTTCGGGGATAAGCCCGACCCCGCCGACTGAGTTCACGATGGCACTGTAGAGCTTGGCGGCGCGTGCAAGCGGCAGCCTGGTGAGGGCATAGCTGGGTCGCCTGCCGCGCTCCGCCGCCTCGAGCAGGACATCGATCACAGCGTTGTCAACGTGGTCCTTGAACAGGACCTCAAGGTCGCGCCACTCCGCGACCACGCGGAGCTGAGGGTCGTACTCGAGATCCGAAGGCTCGTGCGTGATGAGATGGCGCACACCGAAAGCGGCCAGCCACGCCGCAAGGCCGGGTGAGAAAATCGTCGAGAGTCCCATCCAGAGTGCGATCCCCTGCTCGCCGTAGAACGCGGACGCGACCTCGGAGCAGAACAGTCGGCTGTGGTCCGAAACGTCCATCGCAAAGTCATAGGGGATGTGGCGCTCGCGCGCGCGGGCGAGCGCACAGCTCGCGGCGCGGTGAGGCAACAGGGGGTCCGCGCGCATAGCGGGCAGATCGGCGCGCGGGCGCAGCGCCATGATGCGGAGCTTGGTGTCGCTCATGTACGCGGTTGCGGTTGCCACGGCCACTCCGCGGTCGATGTGAGCCTCGATGAACGACATCAGTCCGCTCTCATCCACGTGCAACACGGCGACATGGGAGAAGTTGCCCGGGTAGTCGTTGCCGCGTGCGATGAGCGCAGAGACGGCGGCATTGCGGCGCGAGAGCAGCAAATCGCCCGAGTGGAGGGTGATGCCGAGCATGCGCGCGGATGGGGTCTGCGAGGGTTCGTCATCACCGGCGAGGAGAGTCGCCGCCGCGCCGCTCGGCGCCTGCAAGATGGCTTCCTCAAGCGCGGCGCGGCCGCCGTAGAGGAGGCGGTAGATGCGATCGCGCACCGCCGGGTTGGCGAGGTCCCACGACTGCGAGCGACGCTTGACCACCGAGCGCATCGTGGCCACGAGCCGCGCGTACTCGGGCAGCCGGCCGGGACACGCCGCGATCGTCGGGCCGAGTTCGAAGATCGTCCTTTCGATGGTGGAAAAGAGCGAGGCGTCCGCCGGCAGTTCCGTTGCGGCTGCGTTTTCGATCAGCTCCCGGCCGTGCGCGAGAGCGCGCGTGATCTCGCCGTCGAGCTCGGCACAACCGCGCACGCGCGCCATTTCGAAGCGGAGTTGGAGGTCGTGCCAGAACGCATCCTGACGCCAGGCGAACGGCTGCCTTCCGGGTGTGGCCAGCCCGGGAGGCTCGCGCTCCGGGATGAAGAGCGCGGCGAGCAGTATCAAGGCGACTGCGCTCAGGAGGGTACGTTGCGCTCTCTGTGCCGGCCTGCGGTCGTGTGTGGCTCGGCCGGGGCTCGGCTGCGTGTCCATCCTCGCCTCCTCGTGCAGCGCTCGGGAAAAGGTAGCACGGGCGCCGCGAAGCCGCTCCAGACCACTACAATCGTGCCATGCCCTGGCGCCTGCAGGAGTTCACCGCCTACCTGCGTGATGAGCGCAACCTCTCACCCCATACGCTGCGCGCGTACGAACGCGAGGTCGAGCGGTTCGTCGTGTTCGCGGGCCCGGAGATGGGGTGCCAGGAGCCGCGCGCCGTGAGCGCCAACGTGGTGCGCGCCTACCTCGCGCACCTGCACGAAGAGAAACTCGCCAAGATCTCGGCTCAGCGCGCCCTCGCCGCCTTGCGCACCTACTTCCGCTTTCTCGCCCGCGAGCGCGCGGTGGACGCCAACCCGGCCAAGGCCGTGCCGACGCCGCGCGCCCCGAAGAAGCTGCCGGACGTGGCCACGGCACCGGAACTGGCCGAGTTGCTCGATGCCTTGCCGCAAACTTCCGTGGGGCGCCGCGATCGTGCCGCGCTCGAGCTCCTCTACGGCGCCGGATTGCGCGCCGCCGAGCTGGTCGCGCTCGATCTCGACGATGTGGACCGGGCGCGCCGGCTCGTGCGCGTGCTGGGCAAAGGGGGCAAGGAGCGCGTCGTGCCATTCGGACGGCAGGCTGAGGCCGCGCTCGCGCGCTACCTGCCGGACCGCGCCGGCTGGCGCGCGGCCGCGGCGCCGGAGAGCAACGACGAGCCGCTCTTCGTCAACCAGCGCGGCAGTCGCCTTTCCGACCGTTCGCTGCGGCGCATTCTCAACGCCGCCGTGCTGCATGTGGCGATGGTGCGCCGCCTACATCCGCATGCGCTCCGTCACGCCTTCGCGACCCACCTGCTCGAGGCGGGCATGGACCTGCGCGCGATCCAGGAGCTGCTTGGCCACGCCTCGCTCTCGACGACGCAACGCTACACGCACGTTGACCTGGCCCATTTGATGGAGACGTACAGCAAGGCACATCCAAAGGCCTGAACCGGCGGCGTGTGACCCGGCGACGGGGCTCTAGCGCGCGAAGAGGAGAGCGACGCCGGCAACGGCGATGAGGGTGCCGATTATGGCGCGCCACGTCGGCCGATAGCGATCGGTGACAGCGACCATCGGGATCACGAGCACGGGCGCGGTGGCCATCAGGGTGGCGGCAACGCCGACATCGGTGAGGCGAGCGGCGACAAGCGAGAGCCAGACTCCGACGAACGGGCCGAAGAAAGCACCCCCGATCACCGGCCCGGTTGCCCGCCGCGCCGCGCTGAGGATGGCGATGCCCCGCAGCCGCCGCGTCGCGGCGGCGAGAGCCCAGATCGTCGCCGTCGCCACCATCATTCGCACCCATGTGGCGGTAAGCGGCGGCACTTCACCCGCCATTCCGAGCTTGGCGAGCACGAGGCCGATCCCCTGACATGCGGCCGCCAGCACCGCAAGCGCAAGCGAGCGGCCGTGATCTCGGGGCGCTGGCCCGGTCTCGGGCCGCTCCGCCACCACCCACGCCACGCCGGCGAGCGTGACCGCCATGCCGAGAGCGGCGCGCGGCCCCGGCCGCTCGTGCAGAATGAGGAAGCCCGCCCATGCCGCGAACAGTGGCGCAAGCGACATCAGCAGCGAAGCGAGACGCGGCCCAATGCGGGTCATGGCGGTGAAAAGAGCGAGGTCGCCGACGACGAGCCCGACCACCGCGCTGGCGGCAAGGTAGGCCGCGCGGCGCCCATCGAGGGCCGAGAACGACGCCTGCGTGACGATGAGCGCCGCCGATAGAAACACGAGCGCCGTCGGCAAGCGCAGCAGGTTGACGCGCAGCGCGCCGATGCGGCGCGCCGCTTCGGCGAAGTAGAGGCCGGTGACGGCCCAGCAAAGGGCGGTCCCGAGAGCGGCGAGTTCCCCGGTTGGCATAGAGGCCGACGGCGACCCCGGAAGCATACGGCATCACGCCATTCGTGGGCGTTTTTGCTAGGCTCGGCCTGGAGGTGGACGATGGCAGCACAGTGGCGGCACACGACGATCTGCGCGGTCCACCGCGACGGCGTGACGGCAATGGCGTGCGACGGCCAAATCACGCTCGGCAACGCGATCCTGAAGCACGGCGCGAGCAAGTTGCGCCCCCTGAAGGGTGGCGAGGTGCTGGCAGGATTCGCGGGCTCGGTGGCCGACGCGCTCGCTCTCTTCACCCGCTTCGAAAGCAAACTCGAGGAGTTCGCGGGCAACCTCGAGCGCGCTGCCGTCGAACTCGCGCGTGAGTGGCGCACCGACAAGGTGCTGCGCCAGCTCGAAGCAATGATGATCGTGGCCGACCGCACCAAACTCTTGCTCCTCTCCGGCTCGGGCGAGGTGGTCGCGCCCGACGACGGCGTGGTCGCGATCGGATCGGGTGGATCGATTGCGCTTGCGGCGGCGCGCGCACTCCTGGCTCACACCCAGCTTCCGGCGGCGGAGGTGGTGCGCGAGGCGCTGCACATCGCCGCGGCAATCGATATCTACACCAACGATCACATCACGGTGGAGGTGCTGCCGTGAGCACAACCGTCTACACGCCGCGCGAGACCGTGGCCGAGCTTGACCGCTATATCGTAGGCCAGGCCGCCGCAAAGCGTGCGGTTGCGATCGCGTTGCGCAACCGCTGGCGGCGCCGGCAGCTCCCGGAGGCGATGCGGCGCGAGGTTTCGCCTGCCAACATCATCCTCATCGGGCCCACCGGGGTGGGTAAGACGGAGATCGCGCGCCGGCTCGCGCGCCTCGCGCACGCGCCGTTCGTCAAGGTCGAGGCCTCCAAGTTCACCGAGGTCGGCTACGTTGGCCGCGACGTGGACTCGATAGTGCGCGACCTCATCGAGGTGGCGGTGGCGATGGTGCGCGCCGAGCGCGCCGTCGCCGTGCATGTGGCAGCGGAGCGAGCGGCCGAGGACCGGCTCGTGGATCTGCTGCTGCCGAGCGCCGCGCCGGAAACGCGCGAAGAGTCGCGGCGCTCGCTGCGGCGGCTGCTGCGCGAGGGGACGCTCGAGGAGCGCGAGGTCGAGGTCGAGGTGGCGCAATCAAGGATGCCGGTGCTGAACCTGCTCGGCGGGCAGGGCATGGAGAGCGTGGAGATGAATCTGCGCGACGCGCTCGGCGGCATGTTCAGCCGGCGCGAACGCCGCCGCATGACCGTCGCTGAGGCGCGCAAGGTGCTCGAGGCCGAGGAGGTGGAACGGCTTGTAGACCGGGAGGCGGTGGAGCGCGAGGCGGTCGAGCGCGCGCAGGAGAGCGGCATTGTCTTTCTCGACGAGATCGACAAGGTCGCTTCGCGCGGAACGCTCGCGAGTGGGCCGGACGTGTCGCGCGAGGGTGTCCAGCGTGACCTGCTGCCGCTGGTCGAAGGGACGACGGTCACAACCCGCTACGGTCCGGTCTCGACCGACCATGTGCTCTTCATCGCCGCGGGCGCCTTCCACGTTGCCAAGCCCTCGGATCTCATCCCTGAGCTGCAGGGCCGCCTGCCGGTGCGGGTGCAACTTGACCCGCTCGCGGAAGCCGATCTGGTCCGCATCCTCACCGAGCCAGAGCACTCGCTCGTCAAGCAACATCAGGCGCTGCTCGCCACTGAGGGGGTCGAGCTCGAGGTCACGGCGGACGGCATAAGCGAGCTCGCACGCATCGCCGCTGAGCTGAACCGTGCCGGCGAGAACATCGGCGCCCGGCGGCTTATTACCGTGGTCGAGCGCGTGCTCGAGGACATCGCATTCGCCGCCTCCGAGCGCAGCGGCGCCCACGTGGTCGTAGACGGGGCTGCGGTGCGGCAGGCGCTCGCACCGCTGCTCGGGCGCGAGGACCTCGCGCGCTACATCCTGTAGCGTCGCGCGTCCGTTTGCTAGAGTGCGCGTGTGAGGCGCCGGCTGCTTGGACTGCTCGCGCTCGCCGCGCTCTTCGCCTGCGGTCGCAAGGGCGATCCCCTGCCGCCAATCATCGAGGTGCCTGAGACGACCACGGATCTGAGCGCCTACCAGGACGTGATGGAGGTCGTGCTCAACTGGTCGTACCCGCAACTGACGCGGGCGGGGCGTCAGCTCACTGACCTCGTGCGGGTCGAGGTGTGGCGCATGGTGGTGCCGCCAGGCCAGGATGAGAGCGCCGCCGGGCCGCAAGCACAGGACCTGCGTCGCCGACTCATGCTTGGCCGCGGAACGCTCGTCGTGCGCCTCGAGGGTGAAGCGCTCGTGGGGGCCACGCGCGGCGGCAAGCTCGAGTACCGAGATCCGCTCCCCGCGTTGCCGGTTGGTGGCAGACCGTTGCCGCTCTGGTACGCCGTGCGCTCCCGCCGGCGCGACGGGACGGTCTCGGCGTTGTCTAACGTCGTGAGCTGGCAGCCTCGTGCCGTGCCGGCGGCGGTGACAGGTCTGCAGGCCGAGGCAAGGGAGGACGGCATCACCTTGCGCTGGGCCGAGGCCCCGGGCGCCGCGTATGTCGTGCAGCGGCAACGCGAAGGTGAGGGCGCCTGGGAGATCGCGTCGCCGATCGGTATCACGACGACGCAGTTTCTCGACGCCGGTGCGCGCCAAGGGCAGGTCTGGCGCTACCGGGTGCGTGTGATCGTGAACGCTGCCGTCGGGCCAACCGGCGCGGAGGTGGTCGTGCCCTATCCGGACATTTACCCCCCGGCCGCGGTCACGGGGCTGGTCTGTCTGCCGGAACCGGAGAGCGTGCGCCTGCGCTGGGACAGTGCCACGGAAGCGCGGGTAACGTACCTCGTGCTGCGCCGCCTGGGCAGCGGCGACTGGGTGCGTTTGGCGGGAGCGCTTCCGGCGGTGGAGTACGTGGATGCGGCCCCACCCGGCGGCGAGGTCGCGTACGCGGTGAAAGCTGTGGATGAAGCCGGAAACCAGTCGCCGCCCACCATGTGCAGCGTGCGGGCGGGGTCGTGAACTTCGCCAAGCTGCACGGGGCCGGCAACGACTTTCTCCTCTTTGACGGTGGCGAGGATCCGTCGCTTGTGGACGCACTTCCTGCGCTTGTGCCGCGGCTGTGCGATCGGCGTCTCGGCATCGGCGCTGACGGCGTGCTCCTGCTCGTCCCGGCGGGGACGCGCGCTGCACGCCTCGAGTACTGGAACGCCGATGGTACGCGGGCCTCGTTCTGCGCCAACGGCACACGCTGTGCGGCCCGCTTCGCCGCGCTGCGCTGGCACTGGCACGAGCTCGTGCTCCTCACCGGCTTCGCGCCCGTGCGGGCTCGGGTACACGGCGCGGAGGTGGCGCTCGATCTCCCTGCGCCCACCGAAGTGCAGCCATGGCAGGAGTTCACCGCGCCAGCAGGGAGCGTGCGCGGCCGCTACCTTGTCCTGGGTGTGCCTCACCTCGTCGTGCCGGTCAAGTGGCCTGACTTCTGGCGGTGCCCGCTTGCACCGCTGGCGCCGGCGCTGCGGGCGCACGCCGAGCTGCCGGCGGGCGGCGCCAACGTGAACTTTGTCCGGCACGCAGGCGGAGGCCCGCTCGCCGTGCGTTCGTGGGAGCGCGGCATCGAGGCGGAGACGCTGTCGTGCGGTTCGGGTGATGTGGCGGCCGCACTCGTCGCGCTCGCGGAGGGCTGGACGGCAGCGCCGGTGCGGGTCGAGACCGCATCCGGCCGGACCCTGGTGGTGGCGGCTCAGGGCATGGCGCCCCGGTGCGCGAGCACGCTCACGGGGTCGGCCGAGTGGATCGCCGATGGCACCGTGGCGCCAGAGCTGCTCGGCGCGCTCTGAGCCGCGGCAGGTCAGGCAAGAGACATTTCCTCACGGCGTCGGGCGCGCTGCCTGTCGCGGCGCCGCGCTGCGGAGATGCGGTCAACCCCGGGCAAGCCGCTGGCGCACCAGGTTCTCGATGCCACCCGCGATCACGAGGGTTTGCGGCACCGAGCCGAGTGCTGGGAACGCGAAGCGCTCGCCCCGGTACGTCAGCATCGACCTCGCAAAGTCGATCGTCACCTCGTCGCCGGGGATAATCGTCCTCTGCTTGGCGGCGACGGCGTCGGCGAGCAAGGCCTTGAGACGCTGCACGAACTCGGGCACCTCGACGCATGGGAAGCCGTTGTTGAACGCGTTGCGCAGGTAGGTCTGGGAGAACGAACCCGCAATGACGAGGGCGAGCCCCTTCGCCTGGAGCGCGGTGACGGCCTGCTCGCGCGAGGAGCCGGTTCCGAAGTTGAAACCTCCGGCGAGCACATCGCCGGGACGGGCACGCCCGGCAAACTCCGGATCGTAGTTTTCCATCACAACCTTGGCCATCATCTCCCGCGTCATGTCTTCGCGGTAGGTGTAGTCCTTGCCGTAGATGCCGTCGGTGTTGAGGTTGTTGTGGGGCAGGAAGATCAGGCGCCCGGCGAGCTTGGCCGGGAAGCCGGGCAAGATCTCGACCCGCTCCGCCTGCGCGGCAGGAGTGGCGAGGGCGGTCCAGTGTTTTGACGGAAGCTCGAGCGGCCACGACTGCGGCGCGCTGATCTGCCCTGCCAGCGCCGAGGCGGCCACCACTGCCGGGCTGGCGAGGTAGCAGACGGCGTCGCGCGATCCCATGCGGCCCTTGAAGTTGCGGTTGGTGGCGGAGATGCCGACCTCGCCCGCCTTGAGCAGGCCTTGGCCAAGGCCGATGCAGGCGCCGCAGCCGGGCGGCAGGGCGACAGCACCGCAGTCAATCAGCGTCTGCCATACGCCGCTGCGCTCGGCCTCCTCCTCGACCTCGCGACTGGCGGCGGCGAGGTAGAGCGTCACTGTAGGCGCGACCTTCTTGCCTTTGAGCACGGCAGCCGCCTCGGCGAGATCCGCGCCGCGCGAGTTCACGCACGAAAGCAGATACGCCTTCTGCACAGAGATTTTCTTTGGGGCGATCTCGGCGAGCGACTGCATGACGAAGACGGTGTCGGGACCGGAAACACAGGGCGTGACCTCACCGAGATCGAGCTCGATCCGGGCGGCGTAGGCAGCGTCGATGTCGGGCTGCGGCGGCGAGCTGGCCCAGCGCGCGAGATCGTCTGCGGTGAAACGCTCGATGCCCCGCGAAAGCAAGAGTCCGCGGCGGATGTTGAGGAAGGCAAGTGTCACCGCATCGACCGGGAACCAGCCCACGAGCGCGCCCCACTCGGTCGACATGTTGGCGATCGCCATGCGCGCGTCGAGCGAGAGCGAAGCGACCCCAGAGCCCGTGAACTCGAGCGCGGCGTTGAGCACCTCCTCCTGCGTGTAGAGGCCGCACAGGGTGATGATCACGTCCTTGCCGCTCACGCCAGGGCGGAGTGCGCCCTTGAGCAGGACCTGGACGGTGCGCGGGATCTGCCACCAGAACGTCCCTGTCGCCCAAATCGCGGCGGCGTCGGTGCGCACCACGGGGGTGCCCACCGCGCCGAGGGCGCCGTACATGTTGGCATGCGAGTCCGACGCGACGACGAACGCTCCCGGCACGACGTAGCCGTGCTCACACATGAGCTGGTGGCCGATGCCAGCGCCGGCGGGGTAGAAGTCGATCTCATGTTCGCGGGCGAACGCCTCGATCCTGCGGTACTTCGCGAGGTTCTCCGCGGAGGTGTTCTGGATGTCATGGTCGAGGGCGAAGACGGGCTGGCGAGGGTCATGGATCGTGGTAGCGCCGATGCCCTTGAACTTGCCCATGACGGCCGAGGAGTTGTCGTGCGTCAGAATGTGGCGCGGCCTGATCGAGAGGAAATCCCCGGCCCGCAGCGGCCGGCTTGGCCCCTCGCTCATGTGTGCCTGTGCAATCTTCTCTACAACGGTCTGTCCCATTGCATCCCCCGCCCGTCGAACGCAGCCAAAGGTTGCTCCGTTGACGGTTGCGATGCTCAACCATCGGCGTGCTCGCCGACGACCGTCAACTCACCTTCAACATCGCCATCAGATCGCTCACCGATGCGAGCGTGTCGAGCGTCCACACCGCCTCCTTGATGCGCTGCCGCGCCCGGGCACCGAGCGCCGCCGCAAGGGCGTCAAACTTGTCCTCGATCTCGCGGTCGGAAAGAGGGTTCCTCGGGTCGCCCTTGGGGTAGTCGAGCTGTTTCTCGAAGCGGCGTCCGTCGTTGGTCGTGATCGTGACGACGACGCGCTGCAGCGCGGGGAAGAGCTTTTCGATCTCCGGGTCGGCCGCCACCTCGATCTTGCGGAGTTGCGCGCGGATCGCGGGCTCCTTGATCTTGGCGTCCGTGAACTGCAGCGGCGTCACCTGGCGGTCCACAATTGCCGCCGCGATGACGTACGGCAGCGAGTGGTCCGCCGTTTCCTTGCTGTGCGGGTCGTACTTCGACGGATCTGCGAGGATGTCCGCGGCGCGCGCGAGCGAGCGGACGCGGACGCTCGCGATCGCCTGGGGTGAGAGGTCGTGCGTGGTGACGAGGTCGAGCACGGCGGAGATCGGCGCGTGGGTGAGCGCCTCGGTCGGGAACGCCTTCATGCCGCACTGCGTGATCCGCCACGACGCCCCGAGCCCGTCGGTGAGGACGCCGAGCTTCCACGCGGGGCCGAAACAGTGCACGAGCCCCTCCTTGCCGTCGATGACGTGCTCGGGACCGGTATAGCCCTTTTCGGCGAGCAGGGCGGCGAGCACGCCTGACTGGACGGCGAGCGGGTCAACTGTGTTCTTCATCATGGTGAGCTGGCCGGCGGTGACCGCGCCCATGGTGGCGTGGCGGCTCGCCGAGATCCCGATGGCGTGCTGAATCTGCGCCCACGGCAAGCCGAGCATGCGCCCGGCAACGATGGGCGAGGCAAAGGCGGTGAGGGTGGCATGGTGCCAGCCGCGCTCGCGGATGCCCGGGAACGCCGCCTCACACAGGCGCTGCTCGAACTCGTGCCCGAGCACGATGCCGACGATGAGCTCGCGGCCGCCACTGCCGCGCCGCTCGCAGGCGGCGAGCGCCGCCGGGATGAGGTCGGACGGGTGGGAAGGGTCCTGCTTCCAGTAGATGTCGTTATAGTCCATCACGCGCACCATGAGCGCGTTGGCGAACGCGGCGGAGAGGAGATCGAGCTTGGCGCCGGTGCCGATCACCGTCGCGGGGCCCCGGCCGGCGACCTCGTCGAGCACGGCGAGCGCAATGCTGACGTCGGGCTGAGCAAAGCCGCCGAGAGCACACCCGAGCGAGTCAAGCAGGAAGCGCTTGGCCTGGTGCGCGGCCTCGGGCGGCAAGTCATCATGCCGCAGGTCGGCGGCCCAACGCGCCATGGTGGCGGTGATCGCCTCGTTCGTTGTCGTCGTGGTCATCGATCTCACCCCTTGGCTCGTGAGGAAGGTGCGAATGGGCGGGTAGGACGGAGCGGTGCCAGGCGGCCGCTCACCGTTGCGCCATCGCCTTGAACGGCAGGAAGCTCATGAAGTCCGCATGGTGCACGATGTACGCCTCGGTCGAGCGTTTGACCAGGTCGCCCTCGCTGGCATGCGCGGCGATGATGTGGCAGACACGGTCGGGCACGCCGCACGCCGTTGCGAGCGCGACGCCCGTGAACGGGTGGCGCAGATAGGCGCCGCGCTGGCTCTGCCTGGTGGCGCCGTCGACTTTCTCGTACTCGAGCAGCTTGCCGACATCGGCAAGGATCGCGCCCGCGATCACGGTGTCCAGGTCGAGCGGCAGCGCCTTGCCCATGAATGCCTGCATCGCCTCGGCAGCCTGCCGGGCGATGTGCACGACGCAGCGCTTGTGCGCCATGAAGCTGACCGGGCAGTTGGGGACGAGCAAGGTGAAGGGGATCTGGCGCAGGTCATCCGGGGTCAGCGGCGAGAGCTCAAGCGCCTTGACCCAGGTGGTGGTCACCTTGTCGCGCAGGTCATCGTCCCTGATCCACGCCAGCTCGGGCCAGAGTTGCTCAATCGCCTGCCGCATCGGTGCCCCTCCAGAAGGTGAAAAGTAGCACAGGGGAAGGTGAGAGATGGCGTCGTACGCGAGCGAAACAGGCGCTGCTACCGCGACATTGCGGCGGTCTCCTCCCGGTTGGGGCCGTAGATGCTTGGCACGGCGAGGCCGGCTTGGCGCATCAAGACCGTGGCCTGACCGCGGTGGTGGATCTCGTGCACGATGAGTGCGGTGAGGGTTGCGGCGCGCGTCCAGCGTTCGCCATACATGTCGTCTTCAACTTTGAGCGTGGCATCGGTCCAATTCGTGCCGACGGCGGCAAGGAGCGAGCGCGCGGCCTCATTGTAGGTTGCGGCGATCGCCCTGGCCGAGGTCGGGCACGGAGCGGTGTGCTCGGGACCCGCGAGGTCCAAGCCGGTCCGGCGCGGCATCTCGAGCACGTTGGTGGTGATGTGCCAGGCCAACTCCCCGAGCGTGCGATCCTGTGGGCTGATGCGCCGTGCCAGCGAGGCATCGGTGAGTGCGGCGAGCACGCGAGCGGTGGTCACGCTCTCCCGCCGCCAGGTTGCGATGAACTCGGCAATTGTGCAGATCATGGCTGCCTCCTCATAGCTTCACTCTAGCGCCGTCAAGGGCGAGTGTGATAGCTGCAGAGGCGGCCGTCGCATACCCATCGCGGCGAACCGGGGCTGCGTGATAGCTTCAATCTTTTCAAGCGGTTGGCTTGTGCAACCATCTCCTGCGTGGTGCGTATCATGAGGCGAAAGGGTGCCCGCTTGAGTCTGCGTGTCTCAATCTGCTGGACGCCAGTGAGAGACGACGACGGGTGCCGCGGAGGCACTGTGCGAGGTCGGGTCACGGTCGTAGGGACCGCCGTGCTGGCAACGGCGCTGGCGGCGATGTGCGCATGTTCGCGGCGCTCGGAGTGGACGAGCGCTTCGCCCGAGGCGCGCGAGGAATTCGTCCAGGGCCTGCAGGCGAGGGACAAGCTGTACGAGAACGAAGCACGTTCGCACTTCGCGCGCGCCATCGAGCTCGACAAGGACTTCGTTGTCGCCAAGCTTCTCTCTCTCTCCTACCTGGACAAGGACCAGGACAGCGTGCGCAAGGCCATTCTCGTTGATCTGAGAGCGGCCGATCTCACCAAGCTGTCGCCGCGGGAGCAGTTTCTGGTTCGCTACGGGCTTGCGCTCACCGACCACGACCATCCCGGTTCGAAGAGGATCCTCGACGAGTTTGCGAGCAAGAACCCGGATGACTCGTTCGTCCTCGCCGCCGAGGCTGATGCGGCGGTTAGGCAAGCGGACTGGGAGCGGGCGGCGCAGCTCTTCACGCGCCTGATCGAGGTCGCCCCCAACCAGGTCAACTCATACAACCAGCTTGGCTACCTGGCGATGGCGCAAGGGCGATTCGCGGAGTCGGAGAAGATGTTCCAGACCTACAAGTACATTGCCCCGGAGCAAGCCAATCCGCACGACTCGCTGGGCGAGCTGCTTGTGGTCGTCGGCCGCTACAGTGAGGCGGAGCGCGAGTTCGAGCAGGCGCTGGCAATCAAGCCGGACTTCTGCGCTTCCTATCAACACCTATGTAACGTGGCTTTCCTCGGGAACCGTACCGAACTCACCGACGCCACGATCGCGCGCGCCCAGAAAGCGAAGGCGTGCTCGGAGGACGCCATCAGAGATTTGCGGTGCTCTGCCGCCCAGTGGCCGGGTTTCGAGGCGCTTGATTGGGAAAAGGTCTGGCAGGCGGGCACGGGGATGTGCGACAAGTCGCCTGTTTCGCACAGCTGGGTGCGCTACCACGCCGCACTCTACACCGGCCGCAAGGCCGAGGCGGCATCGTTCGCCAAGGTGATGCAGGATGCGGTCGAGAAGAACAATCTCACGGGCCCGCTGCGACGCCTTCCGGAGGCCGTGTTCCTGCACATGGAAGGCGGTCGCCTGCTCGCCGAGGGGCAGGCCCGCGAAGCGGCCGAGAAGTTCCAACTTGCCGACGCGAAGCTCTCTTACCGCTCACTCGAGGAGGCGCTGCCCAAGCTCTTCAATCGCCTGCTCCAAGCGCGTGCCCTGCAGCTCTCCGGGCAGGAGGCGGCGGCGAAGCAGGTGCTTGACCAGGTGCGCAGCGTCAATCCGAATTTCGTCGCCCGCTTCGGCCCGCTGTTCGCCCTCACATCCTAGCGGGCTGACTCCTCACTGCGGGATCTGGGCTGGCACGTAGTTTGGGTCGCCGGTGATGTTGTCCACCACCGAGGCGTAGGCGAAGAACTTTCCGCCCGCCGTGATGGTCGAGACGATCACCGACCCATTCGCGACCGCGCCCGGCGTGACCTGCTCGAACGCGCGGTCGAGCTGGACGAACTCAAACGGCTGCAGGGTGGCCTGGATTGTTCCGAGCGGGGAGCCGTCTGCAGTGAAGAAGCTGACCGCGAGGGTAATCGGCGCCGGGCTCGCGCTCACAAGGCCGACGTTGGTGCGGAAGCCCTGCAGCAACGAGGGATCATGTGAGAGCCCAATCAAGTGGGCGTCGTAGCCATAGCCGATTGCCTGCAGCCGTGACACGGCCGGCACAAACTGTGAGTAGGTGCCTGCATCGAGCTGGTTGTAGGTCCGGCTGGTGACCAGGATCTTGCCGTCGACGGGTGTGACCCGCAATGCCGCTGCGCCCGAGAAGGCGAAGACGCTGTCGAGAATATCGACGTACGTCGCGGTTCGACCCGGGTCAAGCGAGAACGTGCGCGTGTCCGGCGCGCTGTTGTCCTGGTCGCGGGCGAGCACCCCGATGCTATAGCGCGCCGTGTCGCTGCCGGTATTTTGGACCCAAACATCGGTACGCCAGGTGGTGTTGTTGAAGCCTGTCCGGTGCGCGCCGGTCGCGATGTAGAGTTCGGCGTCGTTGCCGTTCGCAATGACGGTGAGCTGGACGCTGCCACTCACGGAGTGGCTGGCGATTGTGCCGGTGGCGGTGACCGTGAATGTGCCCGGGCCGGCGTAAGAGTGGTTTATGGTCGCACAGCCACCAAAGAGCTGACACGCGGTCGAGTACTCGATCTTGCCGCTGCCGCCGTCGCCAAAGGTGAAGGTTACCGTATCGCCGAGGTTCATCACCCGCGGGCTGATCGTGAAGGTAACCGCGATGCCGGCCGGCACGGGGCTTGGGTTGGCGCTGATAGAGAGAACGTCGGCCGCAGCGCCCCTGCTGCTCAGGACAATCGCCAGGACTGCGGCCAGCGTCACGGTGCGCAGAGAGGATCGCATCGGTGCCTCCCGGTAGGGGCAAGGCTGCTCCCGGAAGCCGTTTCTCTCGTCTCGTGAGCGCTTGCGCTCGGCAGCAGCTCGCCGCCCGCCTGCCTTGGAGTATACGGCGCAGCGCAAGGGCGCGCGCGCTCAGTTGTGGTGCAGATCACATCAAGCCGTGGCAGAGTCCACGCCGGAAAACACAGCAGGCCGTCGCCGAGGCGCACGGGGGGCGCGCGAAGCGATGAACTTATTGGGTATGCTGCGCAGGCATGAGCCTCACCTTGTACCCGTTGGCCGCGCCGGGGCCAACCCAGGCGGTGCAGGCCGCGTCACCGGCAGTACGCTGCCGCGCGCTGGTGAAGCGCTACCAGGACGTGACCGCGCTCGCCGGGGTCGACCTTGAGGTTCGCCGCGGTGAATGCTTCGGCTTGCTCGGGCCCAACGGCGCCGGCAAGACCACGGCTGTCGAGATCATTGATGGCCTGACCGAGGCCGACAGCGGCGAGGTCGAGGTCCTGGGCTGTCGTTGGGGCGTCGGCAACGATCACGCCCTGCGCGAGCGGCTGGGCGTCCAACTGCAGGACACCCAACTGGCGGAGAAGCTCACGGTTGCTGAGACGCTGCGCCTGTTCGCCAGCTTCTTTGCTCGTGCCCGCCAGGTGGAGGAGGTCATCGCGCTCGTGGGCTTGGGCGAGAAACGCGACGCCCGCGTCGGCAAGCTCTCCGGTGGCCAGCGCCAGCGTCTCGCACTCGCATGTGCCCTCGTGAGCGACCCAGAGGTCCTCTTTCTCGACGAGCCCACGACTGGCCTCGATCCGCAGGCGCGGCTCAACGTCTGGGAAGTCGTGAGCGCGTTCCGCGCCCGTGGCGGCACAGTCCTGCTCACCACGCACTACATGGACGAGGCAGCGCGCTTGTGCGACCGCGTTGCAGTCATGGACCGCGGTCATGTCATCGCTCTCGGCGCGCCGGAGGAGCTCGTCGCCCAACTCGACGCGGAGCAGATCCTCGAGGTACGACTGGGCGGTGCACTCGCCGCCGACGAGCTTGCGCTTTTGCCGGGGACCGGCAGTGTCGCGTGCAAGGAAAACGTGTTCCGGCTGAGCGTATCCGACGTCGCTGCGGCGTTGCCTGCCCTGCTCGCACTCTGCGCGCGGCGCGGCCTTGTGCTCCAGAGCCTCACCACCCACCAGCCGACTCTCGAGGACGTGTTCGTGGCGCTGACCGGGAGGGCGCTGCGCGATGAGTGACGCTGCGCGCGGGCGCCGGTTACGACCGCTCGTCGAGCTGACCAGGGCGCGCCTGCTCGAGTTCGTGCGCGAACCCGAGGCGGTGTTCTGGGTGTTTGTGTTCCCTGTCCTGCTTGCCGTCGCGCTCGGCATCGCGTTCCGCGCCAAGCCCGGCGACAGCGTGCGCATTGCCGTGATTGCAGATGCGCCGGGCCAGGAGAGGGTTGCCGGTCTGCTTACCCACGCACCGCGCGTGAGCGTCACGACGCTCAACGCGCACGCGGCGGCCGCGGCTCTCCATGCGGGCAACGTCGACCTCGTGCTTGAGGTCGCGGCGGCAACGCCGCCGCGCGTGATTTACCGGTTCGACCCGACGCGGTCGGAAGCACGGGCGGCGCGCCTCGCGGTGGACGATGCGCTTCAGCGTGCGCTCGGCCGCAGCGATCCGGTTGCTGTGCGTGACGAGTACGTGAGCGAACCGGGCGGGCGCTACATCGATTTTCTGATTCCGGGCCTGGTCGGCCTGAACCTCATGGGCAGCGGCATGTGGGGGCTCGGCTTTGCCGTGGTGCAGGCGCGCACGCGCAAGTTGCTCAAGCGTTTTGCCGCAACGCCAATGCGGCGCTCGCACTACCTGCTCTCGTTCTTCCTCTCGCGCCTCGCGTGGCTCGTGCTGGAGGTGGCGGCGGTTGTTGGTGCGGGGTGGGTGCTCTTCGGAGTGGCCGTGCGAGGCTCGCTGGGGGCGCTGGCGGTGGTTGCCCTGCTTGGCGCGATGGCGTTTGCGGGCCTTGGTCTGCTGGTCGCGGCGCGGCCCCGCACGATCGAGGGCGTGTCCGGCTGGATGAACTTCGTCCAGCTTCCGATGTGGCTGCTGTCGGGAACGTTCTTCTCCTATGCTCGCTTTCCGGCGGCGGTGCAGCCGTTCATTCGCGCGCTGCCGCTGACCGCGCTCAACGACAGCCTGCGCGCGGTGATCAATCGGGGCGTGCCGCTGCACGCGTGCGGCGTCGAGATCGCCGTGATGGTGGCGTGGGGCGGAGCCAGTTTCGCGCTCGCGCTGCGCCTGTTCCGCTGGCAGTGAGCAGGCTTGAGGTCGTGCCTTCAGCGCGCGCCGAGCCCGCGGTCGGTGACGAGGTAAACCGCGAAGCTGCCGAGCCAGTGGCCACCCTCGTAGTGTGCGCCGGTGACGGCGCGCAGGCCGGCCGCGCGGTGACTCGCGGCGGCGGCGCGCAGCGCCGCAATGCGTGCGTCGTCGGTGGGGAGCCCCGCCGCGATCCCAGCCAGCATCCAGGCGCGCGACAGGTTGAGGCCGTCAAGGTGGGCGAGCTTGCCGTCGGTAGGATCGGTGACCACGACCGGCTGCAGCCATGCGGCAGATCCATCGCGGGGGATGCGCGGGAAGAAGCCCGAGAGCCAGGTGGCGAATGCCGGCGGTGCGAGCACGCGGCGCATGAGATCGGCCTCGGCCAGACACGGCGAGAGGAAGTCCTGGCCCGAGGGCTCGTACGCGAGCGAGCAATCGCGGTCGGCAAGGTAGTAATCCCGGCTACGGGCGGCCACGAGCGCGACCATGTCTTTGTCGCCAGCGCTCCGCGCCCAATCCAGGGTTAGGCCGAAGGCAAATGCAGTCTGGCTGTGCTCGCCGATGCGAATGGGGTAGGAGAGCTTGGGCAGCCAGGCCTTGATGCGCTCCGCGGCGGCGCGCTCGAGCGGCGCCAGCGTGGCGGCCCAGCGCTGCGCCTGCGGATCGCGCCACTCGCGCAACTCGGCAACGAGTTGGAGTAGCCACGCCAGGCCGTACGGGCGCTCGAAGTCGGAGCGGCCCGGGCCGTTGAGATAGGCAGTCTCGGCGGCAATGTTGGCGTCCGTGAGGCTGGCCGCGAGCGCCTGCCTCGCCGCCGGGATAAACCCGGCATTGGGGAAGGTGCGCATGAGGCGGACGAGCAGCCAGTGGCCGTGGACAGCCGAGTGCCAATCGAAGCAGCCGCAGAACGCTGGCGTCAGCGTGCACGGCGTCTTCGCGTCGGCGTCGCTCTGAAGCACGTGCGAGATCTTGTTCGGGTACGGCCGGTGCACGCACGCGAGCGCGAGATCGGCGAAGCGCTGTGCGGTCGTCGCATCAAAGGAGTGCGCGCTGTCGGCGGCAACAGCCGACGCCGACGCGAGCAGAAGGCCGAGCGCAACCCTGAGTGTCGCCATGTCTGGATGCTAGCACTGGCCAAGGCGCTGGGCGCCGGCTGCAGCAGCCGGGCGTAGGCGAGTTTGACGAAGTAGGTGCGGTCTTTGCGGGCCATCTCCATGCTCACGGTGTCGGCGCAGACCATGGAAGAGAGGACGGTGCGCTGTAGTGACCATAACGCCACGATGCCACTTCTCCGTGCGAACAGTTTTCCGCCGCCGCGCCGGTCACGCTCGGCGGCGACGAGGTGCGCTCGCGCCGCCTGACCGTGAGGCTGCTGTTTTCGCTCTGGCAGCAGAGCGAGGACGACGCTTCGTCATCCTGATACGCGTGGAGGTCGGGGCCTGTGCGGCGGCACGTCACGGCGCGCGCTGCTTCGACTTGATCGAGCGCTGTGACCCGGCCACGGGCACGAACTTGGTGGGACGCACCATCGGCTCCACCAGCGCAGCGAGCCTCCAGGTGATGGCGCGCAACGTGTGCGCACGTCCCGGCGTTGTTGCGCGGGCAATGCGTGGGCGTGACGAGCGCTGCTGCGACATTGTTTCTCGCGCGCCGGCGGTGTAGGCGGGGTGGAATTGCGCGAAGAGCCAGACACGGTGGAAGCGGGGCCGCCTCACGTCCGCAACCAACAGCGGTTTTGGGCGTAGGATAAGGCACGCGCGGGCGTCGCCCGCGGAGGACATTGATGAATTGCCCCGTATGTCGCGAACCGCTGCTGGTGGCCGAGCGCCAGGGGATCGAGCTCGACTGTTGCCCTTGGTGCCGGGGGCTTTGGTTCGATGCCGGGGAGTTGGCGCTCTTGGCGGAAGCGACGGGGAAAACGCTCACGCTGTCGGAGGCAGCCGGTACTGCGGCAGCCACGAGCGAGAAGCCGCGCCCGTGCCCGCGCTGCGACCGGCCGATGGAGAAAATCCTGCTCGGGCGCACGCCGGAGGTGCTGCTCGACCGCTGTTCGGGTGGACACGGGCTCTGGTTCGATCACGGCGAACTGGGCGCCCTGGTGAGGCAGTTTGCGCCCGCGCCGAGCTCACACCCGGCCGCCGTGCTGTCGTTCATGGGTGAGACCTTGGACGCTGCGACCCCGGGTTCTGCCGCCGGTGAAAACGAGATCCACTAGGAGGTGTTGACATGTTCGCTCTGCCTTTCCTCTTTTTTGTCGTCGTCATCGTGGTGGCCGTGGCGTGGCTGGTCGGCATCTACAACGGCCTCGTCGGCGCGCGCAACGTGGTCAAGAACGCGTGGAGTCAGATTGATGTGCAGCTCAAGCGCCGGCACGACCTCATCCCCAACCTGATGGAGACCGTGAAGGGCTACATGGCGCACGAGCGGGGCACGCTCGAGGCGGTCACCAAAGCACGCCAGCAGGCGATCGACATCGCGGGCAGCACGGAAGACCGCATCAAGGCGGAGAACGCGCTCTCGCAGACGCTGCGCTCTTTGTTCGCGGTGGCCGAGTCGTACCCTGACCTCAAGGCCAACCAGAACTTCATGGCGTTGCAGGAAGAGCTCGCTTCGACGGAAAACAAGATCGGCTTCGCGCGCCAGGCCTACAACGACGCCGTCCTGCGCCTGAACAACCGCATCCAGATGTTCCCGTCGAACATCATCGCCGGCATGTTCAACTTCCAGATGGAGACGTTCTTCCAGGTGGAGACGCCCGAGGACCGCCAGGTGCCGCAGGTTAAGTTCTAGGCCGAGGTCGCGTCCGATGTGGGAGCTGGTTCAGGCCAACCGCAGGCGCGCGGCCACGCTCGTCGTGGTGATGGCGGCGCTGCTCTTCTTCGTCGGCTATGCCGGCGGCGAAGCGCTGGCGCCGGGCGGCGGCATGGCCGGCCTCTTCATCGCGTTCGTGATCTGGGTCGCGCTGACGCTCGTGAGCTACTACCAGGGGGACACGATCTTCCTCACGCTTTCGGGCGCGCGCAAGATCGAGAAGAGCGACAACCCGGTTCTGTTCAACGTGGTCGAGGAAATGAGCATCGCCGCCGGATTGCCGAAGGTGCCCGACATCTACATCATGGACGAGGCCGCCCCGAACGCGTTCGCCACCGGCCGTGATCCCCAGCATGCGGTGGTGGCGGTGACGGCGGGTCTGCTCGAGACGCTTAACCGCGAGGAGCTCCAGGGCGTCATCGCGCACGAACTCGGCCATGTCAACAACCGCGACGTGCTCTACATGATGATGGTTGGCGTCATGATGGGCGCCATTGTGATGCTGGCTGATGTCGGCGCGCGGGTGCTCTACTTCGGTGGTGGGCGGCGGCGCACCTCGTCCTCGAGCGGCGGTCAGGGCCAGGCGATCATCGCGCTCGTCGCGATTGTGCTCATGATCCTGGCGCCGATTCTCGCCCAGCTCATCTACCTTGCGCTCTCGCGACGGCGCGAGTACCTGGCGGACGCGTGCTCGGCGCTGTACACGCGCTACCCCGAGGGACTCGCGAGCGCGCTCGAGAAGATCTCGCGCGCCACGGTGCCACTGGCGTCGGCATCGCGGGCGACCGCGCCGATGTACATCGTCAACCCGCTCGGCGTCACGGCGCGGGGGCTGGCCGACCTGACGAGCACGCACCCGCCGACGTCGGAGCGAATCCGCATCCTGCGCGCGATGGCGGGCGGCGCCGGGCTGCCGCGCTACAACGATGCGTTCCGCACGGTGACGGGGCGGCCCGTGGGTGTGGTGCCGTTCTCAGCGCTCCAGGACGCGCCCCATGTGGGCGCCGCGGCGCCTACGGCCCCGGACGCCTCCAGCCGGCTCAAGCGCGTGCGGCAGACCACCGACATGCTGTGGCGCCTCAACCAGTACGTGACGATCGCGTGCTCGTGCGGCACCACGCTCAAGGTGCCGCCCGCCTACCTGGGCCGCGACATCTCCTGCCCGCACTGCGCCGCGGTGCACCGGGTGCAGGCGCCGGCAGCGTAGACGGCAGACGCGAAGCTGGCAGCCGCGTTGCCAGGCAGAAAACCGGCGCCAGTCCAGAGGAGTGGCGCCGGTGCTGGTTGGCGCTGGCGGTGCGCAGCGTTTACTGACGTTTGCCGAGCTGGTGATCGAGGTGGTAGAACGCTCCGAGATGGTCGCCGATCGCCTCGAGCTGCTTCACGATCGGCTCGACGCTCGCCTCCTCCTCGACTTGCTCCTTCACGTACCACTGCAGGAAGTTGGCCGTGCCATGGTCCTTTTCCCCGGCAGCTTTGTCCACGAGCGCGTAGATCTTCTTGGTGATTGAGCGCTCGTGCGTCAAGGCAGCGTCGAACGCCGCCAGCGGCGACGTCCAGGTAACCTTGGGCTGCTCGATGGCGAGGAGCTTGGCCGCCCCGCCGCGCTCGTGCACGTAGTCGAACATCTTGAGCGCGTGGCTCATCTCCTCTTTGAACTGGACTTTCATCCACGACGCCATACCGCGGTAGTTCGCCTGCTCGAAGTACGCGGCCATGGCGAGGTAGAGGTAGGCTGAGAACAGCTCCTCGTTGATCTGTTTGTTGAGCGCCTGCTCCATCGGTTTGCTGAGCATCTAAGTCTCCCTTCGTCCGAGGCTGTAACCGCCGGAACACCGGAAAAACTCCACTCGGCTGGCGGCGAGCAAGTGGAGTGGGACCACGAACCGCCGTGCAGCAGGCTAGCACTGGCCTACGAGAGTGTCCATCGGCTGTCGTCAGTTGAGCGGAGGTCAGCGCAGGAGTGCGACCGCAGCAGCTTCGATCACGCCGGCGACCAGGCCGGCGGCGAGATCGTCAGCGACGATTCCCCATCCCCCGGGCAAACGCTCAAGGGTTCGGATCGGCCAGGGCTTGAGGACGTCGAAGGCGCGAAAGAGCAGGAACGCCGCCAGCACTTGTGCGAGGGTAGGGGTATGACCCGCGGCCACAAGCACGAGCAGCGCGAGCCACTGGCCGGCGACCTCGTCGAGCACGACCGGGCCGGGGTCGGGCACGCCGCGGCGCGCGGCCTCAGCGCCGCATGCCCAGACTGCGACGGCGCTCAGCACGGCGAAGCTTACGGCAGCGACCGGCAGCAGTTGCGAGGGCGCAACGCGCAGCGCAACGAGGAAGAGCAGCACGCCGAGCAGCGATCCGACCGTGGTGCCGGGGGCGGGCAAGACGTCGCCGAGCCCGCCGACGGTCGCGAGGAAACGGGCAAGGCGTGCAGTCACGCTGACCTCCGGAGCAAGTCGAGAAGCTGCCGGGGCAGGCCGCCGAAGTCTCCGGACGACATGCACACCACGACATCGCCCGCGCGCAGGTGAGGCATGACAGCGTGCGCCAGGTCGCTGTCGTCGGGCAGGGCAGCGGCGCTGACGCCGCGCGCCTGCACCGCCACCACCACGGCCTCGCGGTCGAGGGTGTCGTCGGCGCCGAGCCGTTTGCGGTGAAACACGGGCGCGAGCAGGGCCACGTCGGCGGCCGCAAGCGCCTGCTCGTAGGCGCGCGCGAAGAGTTTGCGTCCCGCTGTGAGCGAGCGGGGCTCAAATGCGGCGACGAGCCGCCGGCCTGGGAAGCGATGACGCGCGCCGGCAAGCGTGAGTGCGACCGCGGTGGGATGGTGGGCGAAGTCGTCGACCACGGTGATGCCCCGTGCTTCGCCTACTACCTCGAGGCGGCGGCGCACGCCCGGAAACGTCGCTACCGCGCTCGCGATCGCCGCTGGAGCGATGTCGGCCAGTAGTGCGCACGCTGTCGCCGCGAGCAGGTTGTCGAGGTTGTGCCTGCCAACCAGGGGCACGCGCACCTCAAAGCGCTCGTCGTGCCAGCGCAGCGCCGCATGAAGCTGTCCGTCCACGTGGCGCCAACCGGTGCAGGCCAGGTCGCATGCCGGGTCGAGGCCGTACCAGACGACACGCGGGTGTGCATTCACCGCGGCACGGGCGCCGTCGTCGGCGGCGTTGGCGACGACGTGGCCGTCGCCGCCAACCTGTGCCGTTCCGGCGCGAAACGCGGCCAGGATGGCAGCGAGATCGGGGTAGATGTCGCCGTGATCAAACTCGACGTTGCCCACCACGAAGAGATGCGGCCGGTAATGGAGGAACTTGGGCCCGCGGTCGAAGAAAGCGGTGTTGTACTCGTCTCCTTCCACCACTGTCCAGGCACCGGCGCCGAGCCGCCACGGGCGGCCACCACGGGGCACGCCGCCGATCAGCGTCGTGGGGTCGAGGCCGGCGACGGTGAAGATGTGCGCGGCGAGGGCGGTGGTGGTGGTCTTGCCGTGCGTGCCGGCGACCACGACGGTGCGGGCGCCGGCACAAAAGCGCGCGCCAAATGCTTCCGCCTGCGAGGTATACGGCAGGCCGCGCGCGAGCACGGCGGCGACTTCGACGTTGCTGCGGGGGACGGCGTTGCCGATGATGACCTGGTCCACGTCGCCGGGGATCGCCGCCCCATCGAAGCCGATTCTGACGGGAACGCCCAGCTCGGCGAGCAGCTCCGAGGTCGGCGGGTAGAGCGCCGCATCCACTCCCGAGACGCGCTCGCCAGCGTCGTGGAGCAGCCCCGCGAGCGCTGCCGTCGCAGTTCCGCCGATGGGGAGCAGGTAGTAATGGCAGGGTTTGTGCATGATCCTTTGCGCGCCCCGGCGCGGCGGTGTACTCTAACACCTCCGGCACAGCCGGCAACGCACGATCGTGAGAGGAGGCTTCGCGATGAAACAAGGTTTTGTTGGCACTCTAATGGCGGCCCTGCTGCCGGTACTGGCGTTGGCTCAGCAGCCCGCATCGCCGCCAGCCGCACAGCCCACGGCCACGGCCGGGCCCGTCATCGAGATCGTCGAGAAGATCAAGGATTTCGGCACCGTCCCCAAGGGCGAGAAGATCAAGGCCGTCTTCCAGGTTCGCAACACGGGCAAGGCGCCGCTCGAGATCAGCCAGGTGCGGCCGACCTGCGGTTGCACGGTGGCGAACTTCGACCGCACGATTGCGGCGGGCGGCACCGGCAAGGTTGAGGCCGAGGTCGACACGACCGGCTTCGCGGGGCCGATCTCCAAGGCGGTGCTCGTGTTCTCGAATGACCCGGCGGCGCCACAGGTGAACCTGGTGATCAAGGCGGACGTGCGTTCGTTCATCGACGTGGTACCGCGCCCTTTGATCTCGTTCGTCAACGTGCTTCAGGGTGAAGCCGCGACCGAGAAGCTCAAGCTCGTGGCTACCGACGACGCGGAGTGGAAGATCGAAACTGTCGACGCTGGCGGCGGTCCGTACAAGGTTACGTTTCGACCGCTGGCCGAGAACGAGCGCGTGCCCGACCGCAAGGGCTCGCAGTGGGAGCTCGTCGTGACGGTGCCGGCCGATGCGAAGGAAGGCATCCTCAACCAGTCTCTCAAGGTGAAGACAACCTCGCCCAAGGCGACCGAAGTCACGATCCGGATCGCGGGCAACGTGCGCGCGCCGGTGCAGGTGGTGCCCAACGAGGTCAATTTCGGTACCGTGACCTCGGATGCGCTCATCGGCCAGAACGTGCTCGTGATCAACAACCGGCGCGGCACGGAAATGCAGATCAGCGAGGCCAAGCTCGACAACCCGAGCTTCAGCGCCGAGGTGATCCCGCTCCAGGCCGGCCAGCGCTATCAGGTGGCGGTCACGATGAAGGCGGGCGCGCCAAAGGGCGCCCAGAAGGCCACGCTCAAGATCGCGACCAGCGACCCGACGCGCAAGGTCATCACGGTGCCGGTCCAGGCGCTCGTGCAGTAGTCTGGCGTGTCTTACCGCGAAACCCACACGGCGCACCCTGCAACGGGTGCGCCGTTTCTTTTATGCGTCGCACCACCACGGCCGCGGCGCTACGACCATAGGTAGCGCCGCAGGATCGCGAAGGCGCGCTCGATGTCGCTCGTGTCCACCACCACGGTGAACTCGGTCCGGGTGGAGACCACATCCACCACGTTGAGGTTGCTCCACGCCAGGCGCTTGAGGATGGTGTAGTAGACACCTGGCGTGTCGACCGTGGTCGGCGACAGGCGGATGACGATCGCGGAGAGCCGGCTCAGGCGCGAGAGCAGCTTCTCGCTCCGGAACGCGGCGAGGGCGCGCTCTTCCAGGACCGCGCTCACGATCAACATGACCTCGAAGGCGCCCTGGGTGTAGGTGAGGAATGAGCCGCTGGCGCGTTCCAGGCGGTGCAGCAGCCGTTTCTGGCGTTCCCAGACCGTGTCCGAGTTCTGGAAGGTGAGCGCGACCAGGTCCGAGCGCACGGTGAGTTCCCCGATGCGCTTCAGGTGCGTGCGCTCTGCACGCCTGCGACGCGCGAGCGCGGGTGAGAGGCGCCGTAACGCCATCATGACGGAAGCCTCGCTCACATCCTTCATGAGCGCACTCTCGATCGCGGGCTTCAGACGTCGCGCCAGCGCCGACAGGTTGATGATGCCCGCGCCCAGGCCGTCTTCAAGCAGGGGGGCCGCGAGGACAAGCTCCTCGACCGCCTCGGCAATCCGTTTCATTATAGAAATTTAACACGCTTTCCATAAAAAGTGATTTCCTGCAAGAAATTTTGTCAACGATGTCGGACCTGGCAGGCTGCAGGCGCCGAACTGGCGTAAGGAGGTCGTGCCATGGAAACCGGTACCAGCGGGATCGGGGCGAACTGCCCGGTATGCGACGCCGAGATCAGCGCGCCCGCAGGCGTGGTCGTGAGTGAGATCGTGCGCTGCCGCGAGTGCGGCAGCGATCTCGAGGTCAAGAACCTCGCTCCCCTGACCCTCGCCGAGGCGCCTGCGGAGGAAGAGGACTGGGGCGAGTGATGGTGAAGATCCTGGATTCGACGCTGCGCGAAGGCGAGCAAACACCGGGTGTCTGCTTCGACGTTCACGTCAAGGTGGCGATCGCCGACCTACTCGATGAGGTAGGGGTCGACATCATCGAGGCCGGGCATCCGGTGGTCACGGAGGAGATCAGCGAAGGCGTGCGCCAGCTCGCCGCGCGCGGCCTGCGCGCCGTCGTCGGCGCCCATGCCCGCTCGCTCGCCCAGGACGTCGACCTGGCGGTGTCATGCGGCGCCGGGTTTGTCGGCATCTTCTACTGTGTCTCCGACGAGCGGCTTGCGGATCGCGGCACGCCGCTCGCGCGGGTGGTCAACGACGTCACCAGGGTGATTCGGCGGGCAAAGGAGCGCAGGCCCGATCTGCTCGTGCGCTACACGCCCGAGGACACCGTGCGTTCGCCGTTCGCGAACGTGCTGACCGTGGCCACGGAAGCCGTCGCTGCGGGCGCCGACATCATCAGCGTTGCCGACACAACCGGCTGCATGATCCCGGGTACCGCGAACAACATGTACGACTATGTGCGTCGCCTGCGCGACGAGCTCGCGCGCCGGGAGCTCTTCCCCGCGATTGCGGTGCACTGCCACAACGACCGCGGCCTGGCGCTCGCCAACGCGCTCGACGGCTACCGCGGCGGCGCGGACATCATCGACGCCTCGGTGCTCGGTCTTGGGGAGCGTGCGGGGATTGTCGACCTCGCCACGCTCATGGCCGTGCTTGCCCATGACTTCGGCGAAGGGGAACGCTGGAACCTCGCCAGGTTGCCCGAGCTCTATCGCCTCGTGAGCCGCTTCTCCGGCGTTGCCATCTCGCCCACCTTTCCCGTCACGGGCGCCAACGCGTTCACGCACTGCGCCGGCGTGCACACGCAGGCGGCGCTGCGAAACCCACGCCACTACCAAAGCCTTTCGCCCGCAGTGGTGGGGCGCACGTCGGAGATCGCCCTCGATCACATGTCGGGCATGGCCGCGCTTCGGCACGCGCTCACGGCGCTCGGCGAGGACGTGACGGACACGCTCGCGCGCGCCGTTCTGGCGAAGGTGAAGAGGGTGGGCCAGAGCGGTCGCACGGTGGACAACGAGGAACTCGCGTTCATCGTGCGCTCCTTGCGCGAGACGGACAGCGACGTCCGTGCCGCGGCTGGAGGCGAACAATGAGGGTCGGCTTCCTGCACTCGCTCATACGTCCGGAGGAGAAGATGTTGCTTGTGCAGTTCGCTGGCCGGGGCGTGAAGCCAGTCATGCTCGACGACCGCGAGCTCTCGTTCTGCCTCGGTCGCCGACCTGCCGAGGTTGATATCGTGATTGAGCGCTGCCTCAACCACGCGCGTGCCCTGCACGCGCTGCGCTTGTTCGAGGCGCACGGTGTCACATGCGTGAACTCATCGGCCGTCGCGGCGACGTGCGGCGACAAGCTGCTCACCTCGATAGCACTCCAGGAGCACGGCGTGCCGCAGCCGGAGGTGCGGGTTGCGTTCACGCCGGAGTCCGCGCTCGCCGCCATCGAGGCGATGGGGTACCCGGTCGTGCTCAAGCCGGCGGTCGGGTCCTGGGGCCGCCTGCTCGCCAAGGTGAACGACCGCGATGCGGCCGAGGCGCTGCTTGAGCACAAGACGGTGCTCGGCAGCTACCACCACTCGATCTTCTACATCCAGAAGTACGTCGAGAAGAAAGGGCGCGACATCCGCAGCTTCGTCGTCGGCGACCAATGCATCGCGGCGATCTACCGCACATCCGAGCACTGGATAACCAACACCGCGCGTGGCGGTGTGGCGACCAACTGCCCGGTCACGGCCGCGCTCGCCGAGATCTCGCTCGCCGGCGCCCGGGCGGTCGGTGGCGGGATCGTGGCACTCGACCTTTTCGAGACCGACGATGGCCTGCTCGTCAACGAGGTCAACTACACGATGGAGTTCAAGAACAGCGTCGCCCCGACGGGAGTGGACATCCCAGCGAAGATCGTCGACTACGTGCTGCAGCGGGGAGCAGGCGCGCGATGAGCCGGATCCGAGTTGCTATCGTCGGTGGCTCCGGCTACGTCGGCGGCGAGCTCGTGCGGCTGCTCGGCCAGCACGCCCATGCTGGGATCACGCAGGTGAGCTCGGAACGCTTTGCGGGCCACCCCGTAGCGCAGCTTCACCCCAACCTGCGCCGGGTGTGCGCACTCGACTTCTGCGCTCCGCGCGAGCTGCAGCCGTGTGACGTGCTCTTTCTCTGCCTCCCTCACGGTCGGGCGATGCTCGAGATCGACCGCTACCAGGCGCTCGCGCCACGTTTGGTTGACTTGAGCGCGGACTTCCGTCTCAAGCGGCCGGAGGATTACGCGCTGTGGTACGGGGTGCAGCATCCCCGCCCCGAGTTGCTCGCGCGTTTCGTCTACGGCATCCCCGAGTTGCACCGGGAAGAGCTCAGGGACGCGTGCCTGGTCTCGAGTGCCGGCTGCAATGCCACCGCGGCCATCCTCGCCCTGCACCCGCTCTTCAAGCACAGGCTCGTGCAGCCGGCCGCGACCGTGGTGGAGGCAAAGGTAGGCTCGAGCGAGGGCGGCAACACGGTGAGCGACGCTTCGCACCACCCGGAGCGCAGCGGCTGCGTCCGCTCGTACAAACCCACCGGCCACCGCCACGCGGCAGAGATGATCCAGGAGCTTGGCGGCGACGAGGTGCACATCCACTTCTCGGCCACCGCGGTGGAGATGGTCCGCGGCGTGCTCGCCACCTGTCACGTCTTTCTGGAGCGTGGGCTGGAGAACAAAGACGTGTGGCAGCTCTACCGGCGCGAGTATGGGGCCGAACCGTTCATCCGCATCGTCAAGGAGCGCAACGGCTCGCACCGCTACCCGGAACCCAAGCTGCTCGCCGGCTCGAACTACTGCGATATCGGCTTCGAGCTCGATCCGCACAGCCGCCGCCTCGTCGTCATAAGCGCGCTCGACAACCTAATGAAAGGGGCGGCCGGCCAGGCCGTGCAGGCGTTCAACATCACGCACGGGTTTCCTGAAACGACTGGCCTCGAGTTCCCCGGCCTGCATCCGGTTTGACCATGTGCCGCCTGCTCGCCGTCAAGGACGTGGCGCCGCTTGCCATCGCCGATGTGTTGCGGCCATTTGCGGAAGTTGCGAGGCGCAGCAGCGAGTTCCAGGGCGACGGCTGGGGCTGCGCGTGGTGGCAGGGTGGAGCCTGGGCGCTGCACCGGAGCAGCCGTGCGATCTGGGACGACGATTTCACCGACCTGGGCGCGGCGCGTGTGCTGATCGCGCACGCGAGGAGCGCGTTCAGGAACGAGGACATCGCGGTCGAGAACAACATGCCGTTCCTGTCCGACGGGCACGGCTTCGTCTTCAACGGTGAGCTACACGGGGTGCGGCTCAAGGAGCAGGGGCGCATCGGGGCGGAGAAGCTGTTCAAGTTCCTGCTCCGTTTCAGCCGTGGTGAGGCTTCAGGACTGACACGGGGAATCGCCGCCGTGACGCGCATGACCCGCTCCATCCGGGCGATGAACTTCGTCCTCGCCGATGGTGAACGGTTCTTCGCCTACTCGCAGTTCAGCGAGAACCCCGACTACTTCACGGTCCACACGTTGCGGGCGGGCCGGCGCGTCGTGATCTGCTCACAGCCGCTGTCCGATGAGGCGGGCTGGCTTCCGCTGGAGCGCGGCGTGCTCGAGGTGCTGTGATGCTGCTGCTGAAAGTGGGCGGCGGCCGCGACATCAACCTGCCGGGTGTGGCGGAGGATCTTGCCGCGCAGGCCGAACGCGCGATCGTGGTGCACGGCGCAAACGCGGCTCGCGACGAGCTCGCGCGCGCCCTTGGCAGAGAGAAGCGCACCATCACCTCGGTCTCAGGCTACGCGAGCGTGTACTCGGACGAGTCCGCGATCGACCTGCTCATGATGGCGTACGCGGGCACGCACAACAAGCGCCTGGTCGAGCTGCTGCAGCGGCGGGGCGTGAACGCGCTCGGGCTGTGCGGGCTTGATGGCCGGGTTATCGTCGGCACCCGCAACCGCGGCATCCGTGTCCAGGAAGGGGCCCGGGTCACGGTCGTGCGCGACTTCTCGGGGAAGCCGTCGGCCGTCAACAGGGAGCTACTCGACGCGCTGCTGGAACAGGGCTATACGCCGGTCCTCACGGTGCCGATTTGCGACGAGGACGGTTTCGCGATCAACGCCGAGAACGACGATGTCGTTGCGGTGCTGCACCATGCATTCCACGCGCGTGTCGTGGTGGAGCTCATCGAGGCGCCAGGGCTGCTGCGGGATCCCGGCGATCCCGCCTCCGTAGTGGCGCAGCTCGCAGCGGAGGAGCTTCCGGCGTGGGAGGAGCGGGCGACCGGGCGCATGAAGCGGAAGCTGCACTCGCTGGGGAAGTTGTTCCGGGTCTCGCCTCCGACCGTGATTCTGGCCGACGGTCGCCGCGAGCATCCCCTGCGCGATGCTCTCACCGGGCACGGGACCGTGATCGCTACGGGGCACACAAGAGCCCCGGCGTGAGGATGGGTGCAGAGATGCAAGACCGCTACCTGCTCGACCTCTACCCGAACCGCGGCCTGACGTTCGTGCGCGGGGAGGGAGTCTACCTTGAGACCGCTGATGGCCACCGCTACCTCGACATGATGACGAACTATGGTGTGAACATCCTTGGGTATGGACACCCGGCCGTCACCACCGCGCTCAGCGCGCAGGCGCAGCAACTGCCGACGTTGCACGGCAGCTTCGGCAACAACCGGCGCGCGCTCGCGTCGCGCGCGCTCGTGGAGCGCTTGCCGATCGCGCCGGGCTACCTGTACTGGGCCAACTCGGGCGCAGAGGCGGTTGAGGCGGCGCTCAAGTTCGCCGTGATGGCGACGGGCAAACGGCACTTCATCGCCTGTGCCGGCAGCTATCACGGCAAGACCCTGGGCGCGCTCTCCGCCACGCACGCGCCCAAGTACCGCGCGCCGTTCGAGCCGCTGCTGTGGCGCTTCACACACGTCAAGTACGGCGACATCGAGGCGCTGCGCGCGGCGATCAACGAGGACACCGCTGCATTCATCGTCGAACCGGTGCAGGGCGAAAGCGGCGTGGTGGCGCCGCCCGCGGGCTACCTGCGCCAGGTGAGCGATGCCTGTACTGGCCACGGCGTGCTGCTGATCTTGGATGAGATCCAGACCGGCTGCGGCCGCACCGGTGCCTTCACCGTGGCCGAGCACGAGGACGTCCGCCCGGAGATCATGTGCTTGGGGAAGGGCCTGGCGGGCGGCGTACCGATCGGCGTGACAGCGGTGTGCGAGCGGGTTGCGGAAAAGGTGACGCGGGGCTCGCACACCTCGACCTTCGGCGGCAATCCACTCGCAGCGGCGGGGGTTAGCGCCGTGCTGGCAAGCCTGGACGATGCCATGCTGGGCCGGATCACGGACCTGGGGGAGTTCTTCCGCGCTCAGTTGCGGGAGATCAGCCACGAGCTCATCGCCGACGTGCGCGGCCGCGGCCTCATGGTCGGTCTGGCGCTCAAGGGAAGGCGCGACGACGTGCTCAAGCGTCTCCAACGCGAGCGCATCCTGGCGATCCCGGCGGGCGCGGACGTGGTGCGCTTTCTGCCCGCCTACGTGATCGAGCGCGACGAGCTTGCTCGCGTCGCCGAAGCGTGCGGGCGCGCGCTGGCGACACTGGACGTCTGAGTGGCACCGCGACCAGGCGGTCGCAATTGTCTTTCTTGCGTCGTTGAGCTAGCGTGCCTGTGACAAGAAATCGGGGTGGTGTCGAGGGAAGCCGGTACAAAGCCGGCGCGGCCCCCGCCACTGTAACCGGGGACGGCCCGCTCACTTGAGCCACTGAGCGCAATTGGTCGCACGAGGGCCAGACGCTTGGGAAGGCGAGCGCAGCCGGACGATCCGGGAGCCAGGAGACCTGCCACCCCAGGGGGAACGGGAGGTTCCAATGCTGCGCCGCGCTTTTTCTCTCGCCTGCCTGGCGGGCATCTGTGCGCCCGTGTGGGCGCAGCAGGCGCCGTCGTGGCAGGAAACCGTGGTCGTGACAGCAACCGGCGACGAGACCAGGGCTAACGCCATCCCCGCCGCTACGTCGGTCATCACCGCTGCCGACCTGCGTGCCGCGGGCGCACCGCAGATAGCCGAGTCGTTGAGAGGCGTTCCCGGCTGTGTCCTGCTGCGCTCCGGCCTCGACAACGGCGTCACCTCGCTGTTCGTGCGCGGCGTCAGCTCGAGTCAGACCCTGGTCCTGTTCGACGGCGTGCGCCTGAACTCACCGTTCTTCGGCGGCTACGACTTCAGCCTGCCGCTCACGCTCGGCCTCGATCGCATCGAGGTTGTGCGCGGCCCGTACTCGGCGCTCTACGGGGCCGACGCGGTCGGCGGCGTGGTCCAGCTCATCCCTGCGCGCGCCGCCTCCAGCCGCGTGCAGGCTTTTGTTGAGGGCGGCGACGGCTGGCGACGTGGGGAGCTTGAGGCGGCGTTCCGCGGCGACGGCTACGCTGTGAGCGCAAGCGCCGGCACGCGCGCGGGCGACGGGCCACTGCCCAACGACGGCTTTTCCAGCAGCGCCGCGCTGCTGTCCGTTGGTGCCACGCTCAGCGACGAGGCCAGGCTCGGCGTCGTGCTTGACCACTCCACGAGCTTGAGCGAGATACCGTTCTCGGGCGGGCAGGTGACGCCACACCGCTCGACTGAGGCGAGTCAGACCGTGTTGGCGGCGCCGCTGCACCTCCGCTTGGACGGGCAGGGAGACCTCGAGGCGACGGCGTCGTACGTCACGAGCGCGCTCGTTTACCGCGACCCTGACGACGCGTTCGGCTTTGTACGCGGCGACACGACGGTGGAATCCCGCGGCGTGCGGGTCGCGTACCACACCGCTCGCGGGGAGCATCGGCTGATTGTTGGCGGGGAGTGGCGGCAGGACACGGTCAGCGACAGCTCTAACTTCGGCGTCAATCTGGACAACAACAACATCGTCACGCGCGCCCTCTTCATCCAGGACACATGGACACTCGCGAAGCGCTGGTCGCTGCTGGCGGGTGCGCGCTGGGATGATGTGCAGCCGTGGGGCGCAGTCGTGTCGCCGCGCGCCACGCTCGCCTGGAGTGGACAAGGCGCGCGCCTGTGGGCGGCCTATGGGCAGGCCTTCCGCGCCCCGGGCCTGGGAGAGCTCTACTACCCGTTCTCAGGCAACCCGTCGCTGCGGCCGGAGCGCTCCCGCTCCAGCGAGGTGGGCGCGGCGCTGCCATTGCCCGGCGGCCGCAGCGTGCTCCAGATCGCCGCCTTCGCCAACCAGGAGCGCGAGCTCATTGACTTCGACCTCGCCTCCTATCGCTTCGAGAACATTGCCCGCGCCCGCCAGCGCGGCGTCGAGCTCTCGTGGCTCGCCGCAGCCGCGGGCGGTGGTGAGATCGCAGCGAGCGTGAACCATTGGCAGACAAGCGATGATGCGGGCCAGGCGCTGTTGCGGCGGCCGACGTGGTCGGGGGCGCTGTCGTGGCGTGGCCGCCTGGTTGGGCGGCTCGAAGGGTACGCGGCGGTGGTCTACGTCGGTGCTCGCGCCGACGCAGACCCGGTGAGCTTGCAGCGCGTTGAGGAGGGCGGCTTCGTTACCGCCTCGCTGAGTGCCTCGTTGGGGCTGACGTCGTTCCTCGCCGCCCGTTTTCGCGTGGAGAACGTCGCTAACCGCGCCTACGAGGAGGTGCGTGGCTACCCGGCGCCGGGCCGCCGCGTGCTGCTCGGTCTTGAGACGCTCCTTCAATAGCCAGACGGCTTCAGATCCCTGCACCGCGCCCGGGCGAGTGCCGGTCAAGGCCCGGGTGCCGGGAGGTCAAGCTCTGAGGCGCCGGACGTTTGCGGCCGTTTCGCGGCATCGGAGTTGTTGACGCCTCGCACTCGCTTTGCTAGTCTCACCGGCTGTCATCAGAGCTGTGCGCGCTCTCCATCCGGCCTCAGGGGGAACAAGGTGCTGGGCACGCCTAACCTGTCACTGCTGCTGATCATGGCCTGCTTCTGGGCGGTGTTTCTGCTCGTCGCCACCCAGCTTGTGCGGCCGCTCGGCGCGCTCCTCGACGAGCGCGAGCGACGGGTGCGTGAAGCGCGCGAGCAGCATGAGACGGCGAAGCAAGCGGTCGCCGATGCGATCGCGCGCTGTGAGCGTGAGCTTGCCGCGGGCAGCGCCGAGGCGGGTAAGCAGCGCGCGGCGCTACGCGCTCAGGGCGAGACCGCGCGGCGGGCGGCGCTCGAAGCGGCGCGCGCCCAGGCGCAGGAACGCCTCGCGCTCTTCGGCAGCGAGCTCGAACAGGCCGCGCGTGACGCGCGGGCGAGTCTGCGGGAGCGCAGCGCCGAGCTCGCCCGCGCGCTTGCGAGCCGTCTGCTTGGCCGGAAGGTGGCGTGATGGTCGACGTCCCTCGGGGAGCGGTGCTGTCGCGCGTGCCGTGGCTGTTGGCGTCGGTGCTGTTTTCGGTCCCCGCATCTGCCGCCGAGGGCGCGACCGAGACGTTCCTTGGGCTGCCGACCGCCCTATGGAAGACGGCGAACCTGCTCGCTTTCGTCGGCGTGCTCATCTATCTGCTCGCCAAGCCGATGCGGGCCTTCTTTCGCACTCGACAGGATGCAATTGCCCGTCAGCTTGAGGACGCCGCACGCGAGCGCGACGAGACCGCGGCGATGCGCGCAGAGGTGGAGCGCCGCATCGCCTCGCTAAGCGCCGAGATCCAGGCACTGCAGGAGCGCATGCGGCGCGAGGGCGAGCGCGAGCGTGACACGCTCGCGCAGCAGGGCAAGGCCGAGGCCGCGCGCCTGATCGCGCAGGTTGAGCAGGAGGCTGCCCGCCGCGGCGAGGAGGCGCGTGTCGCCCTTGCGAGCGAGGCGGCGAGCATCGCAGCCGAGCTGGCGTGGGAGTTGCTGCAGAAGGAAATGACGCCAGCCGACCGCGAACGCATCTTTCGCGAGACACTGGCGCGCCTACAGCTGACCGGTGACCGAGGCGCCGCATGAGCCGGCGCATTGCGCGCCCGTACGCCGCGGCGCTCTTCGAGGTGGTGGTCAAGAAACAGCCAGAGAAGCTGCTCTCGACTCAGCGGGAGCTCGAGACGGTTGCTGAGATCTTTGAGCGCGAGCCCCGCCTCGTACGCGTCTTCGAGGTGCCCTCCGTGACGCCGGCGCAGAGACGAGGCGTGCTGGAGGCGATCTCGTCGGCGGCAAAACTCACGCCCGTGACCAAGCGCGTCCTCGAGCTGCTGGCTGGGCATGCGCGACTGCGATTCCTGCCTGAGGTGGCGGCGACGTTTCGCGAGCTTGTAGACCGGCGCGAAGGCGTGGTGCGCGGGTCGGTGGCGACGCCGATGAGCCTGCGCGCCGAGCAACTCGCGGCGCTCACCCAAACCCTGCAGGCGCGGCTCGGTGCTCGGGTCGAGCTTGAAAGCGAGCTCAGGCCGGAGCTGCTGGCCGGTTTCGTGGCGCGCCTGGGCAGCCGCGTGTTCGACGGTTCATTGAAGACGCAGCTTGCGCGTTTTGCGGCCGCCGCCGGGCGGTCATAGGAGCACGGCATGCAGATCAAAGTTGACGAGATCACCGACATCCTGAGACGGCAGATTGAAGGGCTTGACACCTCGGTGGAGCTGGCCGAGGTGGGAACGGTCGTGTCCGTAGGCGACGGCATTGCTCGTGTTTTCGGTCTCGACCGTGCCATGGCCGGTGAATTGGTCGCGTTCCCGCACGATGTCTTCGGCCTTGCCCTCAACCTCGAGGAGGATTGCGTCGGCTGCGTGCTCATGGGTGAGAGTCAGGCGATCAAGGAGGGGAACGAGGTCCGCCGTACTGGCAAGATCCTCTCGGTTCCGGTCGGGCCAGCTTTGGTAGGCCGGGTCGTGAACCCGCTCGGCGAGCCGATCGACGGCAAGGGACCAATTGCCGCTGCCGACCGCTATCCGATCGAGCGCACGGCCCCCGGGGTGGTGCGTCGCCAGAAGGTACGCGAGCCGGTGCAGACCGGCATCAAGGCGATCGACGGCATGATCCCAATCGGACGCGGGCAGCGTGAGCTGCTCATCGGCGACCGGCAGACCGGCAAGACCTCGATCGCGATCGACACGATCATCAACCAGAAGGGCAAGAACCTGATCTGCATCTATGTCGCCATCGGGCAAAAGCGCTCGACTGTTGCTCAGGTGGTCAAGACGCTCGAGGACCACGACGCGCTGAATCACACGATCGTAGTCGTGGCAAGCGCCTCCGAGCCCGCGCCGCTGCTGTACCTGGCTCCGTACGCCGGCTGCGCCATGGGCGAGTACTTCCTCTACAACGGCCAGCATGCGCTTTGCATCTACGACGACCTCTCCAAGCATGCCGCCGCTTACCGCGAGATCTCCCTGCTGCTGCGCCGGCCGCCGGGCCGCGAGGCCTACCCCGGGGACGTTTTCTACCTGCACTCGCGCCTGCTCGAGCGCGCCGCCAAGCTGCGCGACGACCTTGGCGGCGGCTCGCTCACCGCAATCCCCGTGATTGAAACCCAGGCGGGGGATGTGTCGGCGTACATCCCGACCAACGTAATCTCGATCACGGACGGGCAAATCTTCCTCGAGACCGACCTCTTCTTCGCCGGCGTGAGGCCGGCGGTCAACGTCGGTATCTCCGTTTCACGCGTCGGCGGCAACGCCCAGATCAAGGCGATGAAGAAAGTCGCCGGCACGCTGCGGCTCGACCTCGCTCAGTACCGCGAGCTCGCGGCGTTTGCGCAGTTCGGCTCCGACCTCGACAAGGCGACGCAGCGACAGCTTGCGCGCGGCGAGCGTCTGGTGGAGTTGTTGAAACAGGGGCTGCACGAGACGATGGAGGTCGAGGCGCAGGTTGCGTCGATCTTCGCCGGCACGCGCGGGATCCTCGACCGGCTCAAGGTGGCGGCGGTGTTACGGTTCGAGAAGTACCTCCACGAGTACCTGCACACGCATCACGCAGGCGTGCTCGCGGATGTGCTCGCGACCGGCAAGCTCGAAGGTGCGAACGAGAGCGAGCTCGAGAGCGGCTGTCGCGCCGCGCTCGATGCCTTCATCAGAGAAAACCCGGAGGCTGCGGTTGGCTAACACGCAGGCACTGCGCCGGCGCATCCGTTCCGTCCGGTCGACGCAGCAGATCACGCGGGCGATGAAGATGGTCGCTGCGGCCCGCTTTCGGCGCGCGCACGAGCGCGTGCTCGAGACGCGGCCGTACGGCAACGCGCTCGAGGCCGTGCTGCGCTCGGTGGCGTCGCGTGTGAGCCCGGAGCGGCACCCGCTGCTCGAGGAGCGCGAGGAGCACCACGTCACGCTGGTGGTGGTGACGAGCGACAAGGGGCTGTGCGGTGCGTTCAACGCCAACGTGCTGCGCGAGGCGGCGAATCTGCTTGGTGGCGGCCGCTGGGAGCACGTCGACTTGGTTCTGATCGGGCGCAAGGCAATCGAGTTCTTCCGCCACCGCGGCATCGCCGCGCTCGCGGTCTACCCCGACCTGATGAGTCGAGTGACGCCTGAGACCGCGGCGGGGCTTGCGCACACGCTCGCTGAGCGCTTCGCGACGCACGAGGTGGACGCCATCTACGGGCTCGCCAACCGTTTTCGCTCGATCATCCAGCAGAAGGCCGTGCTTACCCGACTTTTCCCACTTGAGCGAAGCGCCCTTGCCGGCGGTGCAACGGCGATGGACTACCTGTACGAACCCTCGCCATGGGTACTGCTTGATCACCTGCTGCCGCGCTTTGCCGAGTTCCAAGTGCTGCGTGCGCTGCTGTCCTCGCTCGCCGCCGAGCACGCCGCGCGCATGACCGCGATGGAGGCGGCGACCAAGAACGCGGGCGAGCTCATTGACACTCTCAACCTTACCTACAACCGAGTGCGGCAAGCGTCGATCACCAAGGAGCTGATTGAAATCGTCTCCGGCGCCCAGGCGCTGGGCGGGAGCTAGGAGTCCGGCATGGCGGCAAAGGCAGTTTTGGACGGGCGCGTGGTGCAGGTCATCGGACCGGTGGTGGACGTCGAGTTTGCCGAGGGGCACCTGCCCGCGATCTACAACGCGGTCGCGATCCGCGACACCTCGGAAGCGGGCGAACTCGACGTCGTCACCGAGGTGGCGCAGCACCTGGGTGAGAACCGCGTGCGCTGCATTTCGATGTTGCCCACGGACGGGTTGGTGCGCGGCATGAGGGCCGTTGACACCGGCGGGCCGATCACGATGCCGGTCGGCCCGGAAACGCTGGGACGAGTGATTAGCGTGGTCGGACAGCCGGTGGACGAGCGCGGTCCCGTGACTACCAAAGAGCGCTGGCCGATTCACCGCGAGGCGCCCTCATTCGAGGACCAGTCCACCGCGGTGGAGATGTTTGAGACCGGGATCAAGGTCGTTGACCTCCTGGAGCCCTACACCAAGGGCGGCAAGACCGGCCTGTTCGGCGGCGCGGGCGTCGGCAAGACCGTGATCATCATGGAGCTGATCAACAACGTGGCTCTCCAGCACGGCGGCTACTCGGTTTTCTCCGGCGTCGGCGAGCGCACGCGCGAGGGCAACGACCTCTGGCTGGAGATGCAGGAGTCAGGCGTCATCGACCCCGACGACTGGCAGAAGTCAAAAGCCGCCCTGATCTACGGCCAGATGACCGAGCCGCCCGGCGCGCGCCTGCGCGTGGCGCTGTCCGGGCTTACCGTCGCCGAGTACTTCCGCGACGTCGAAGAGCAGGACGTGCTCCTGTTCATCGACAACATCTTCCGCTTCACGCAGGCGGGATCCGAGGTGTCGGCGCTGCTCGGGCGCATGCCCTCCGCGGTCGGCTACCAGCCCAACCTGGCCACCGAGATGGGCGAGTTGCAGGAGCGCATCACCTCTACCAAGCGCGGCTCTATCACCTCGGTGCAGGCGATCTACGTTCCCGCCGACGACCTCACCGACCCGGCGCCGGCAGCGGCTTTCGCGCACCTCGACGCCACCACGGTGCTGTCGCGCCAGATCGTGGACATGGGCATCTATCCGGCCGTCGATCCGCTCGCGTCAACCTCTCGCATCCTCGACCCCCACATCCTCGGCGGGGAGCACTACGCGTGCGCGCGCGAAGTCCAGCGCGTGCTGCAGAAGTACAAGGACCTGCAGGACATCATTGCGATCCTTGGCATCGACGAGCTGTCCGAAGATGACAAGCTCACGGTCGCGCGAGCGCGCAAGATCCAGAAATTCCTCTCGCAGCCGTTTCACGTCGCCGAGCAGTTCACCGGCTTGAAGGGCAGGTATGTGAAGATCGCCGACACGATCCGTGGCTTCAACATGATCGTGAACGGCGAAATGGACCACCTTCCGGAGCAGGCGTTCTACATGGTGGGCACGATTGACGAGGCGATCGAGAAGAGCGAGAAGCTCAAGGGCGAGGGTGGCGCGTGAGCCCAGGAAAGCTGCATCTCAAGGTGGTGACGCCGACGCGAGTGGCGGCGGAGACAGACGCGGACGAGGTGTGGCTCCCGGGTGCGTTGGGAGAGCTCGGCATCCTGCCTGGGCATGCACCGCTGCTGGCGGCGTTGCGGATCGGTGAGCTCGGCTACCGCACCGGCACACGCGAGCACCACCTCGCCATTCAGTGGGGCTTCGTCGAGGTCGCGGGCGATGCCGTCACCGTGCTTGCGGACGTGGCCGAACTGCCGGCCGAGATCGACGTCGAGCGTGCGCGCGCAGAGAAGCGCTTGGCGGAGGAAGCGCTCAAGACCGCTGCCGGCGGTGAGTTCGACCACCAGCGCGCCCACCTTGAGGCGGCGGTCACCAGGATCACGGTCGCCGGCAAGCGCTAGTATTGGCCGCGTGAGCAGCGCATTGCTGTTGCTTCGAGTGGCAGCCGTAGCGGGTTTCTCGCTCGCGCTCGGTGCCGCGAACGCAGCGGCGGCGAGCGTGGAACAGCCGGTGTCGTTCGCCGCGGGCGGAGCCGTCAGCGTGACTCTCGAAGGCATGCTCCAGCCCGGCGCGGCCGGATCGGCGCGCGCGGCAGTCGTGATCTGCCACCCCAATCCGCGCGCGGGCGGCAGCATGGACAACGAGCTGGTCAGGGACCTGCAGCGCGCGCTCGCGCACGCCGGCCTGGTCACGCTGCGCTTCAACTTTCGCGGGGTTGGGAGATCGGCCGGAACGTTTGCTGGCGGTACCGGCGAGGTCGACGATTGCCGCGGCGCTATCGACTTCCTCCGTCAGCAGGCGGGTGTCGCGCCGGCGCGCGTGGTGGTGGTGGGGTACTCCTTCGGGGCCGTGGTCGGGCTGCACGCGTGCGTGCGCGACGGCAATGTCCCGCTGTGCGTCTGCATCGGCTTTCCGGCTCGCTCGCAGGCCGATCTCGCGCTCACGGCCGTCCTCGGTCAGATCACCTTCCCGACTCTGTTTGTGGCCGGCACCGAGGACAACATCTGCCGGCTGGGCGTGCTCGAGGACGCCATCCGCGCCGCTGGCGTCGAGAAGGTGTGCCGACTCGAGCCGATTGAGGGCGGCGACCACCTCTTCTCCGGCCTCACGCAGCGCAGCATCGCGGTGAAGCGCATCGTCAAGTTTGTGAGCGCTGCCCTGGCGCGCTAGCGGGCCGGCTTGCGCAGCGCGTTCCTCGCGCGAACAGCTCCCATCCGGTGGCGCGTGCCGTCATGGCTGGCCTTCGGACGCCGCGTACAATCATGCGCTGTGCCGGCGTCTGCGGGCGTGCGTCGGCGGATTGGGGTTTCCATGAACGAGCGGCGGGTTGTCCTGTGCGCGGTGGCTCTTGTTGTGGCCGCGGCAATTTCCAACGCTACGGCTGCGGCCCGGCCCGAGCGTCTTCTGCGGATCGCCAACGGCTCCTTCGAAGCCGGCGGCGCCAACGGCATGCCGGCGGGCTGGCGGCTGATGGCGCCGTTGCCCGCGGGCGGCAGCGCGCGCCAGGACGCGAGCGTGGCTCATGCCGGCACGAAAAGCGTTGTCTTGGCGAGCACAGCGCCCGCCTCGATCGCGCTCGTCTCCGAGCCGATCACGCTCGAGGTCGGCCACCTCTACCGCCTCTCCGCCTGGATCAAGAGCAAGGGCGCGCTTTCGGACGCGACCGCTCGCTACCCGACCGCCGTGCCGGCGTGCCTCACGATGCTCTCGTTCCCGTTCACGAACCACTCGCCGGCCGTCGGCGCCGACAACGACTGGACCAAGGTCGAGACGCTCTTCGTCGCGACCAAGGCGCGCGACGCGGTGCGGCTACACCTCGGTTACAACGGCACCGCTGTCGGTGCCGCCTGGTTCGATGACGTGAGGCTCGAGGAGCTCGACGACGTGAGGGCGTACATCCCGATGGAAACGGTGCGCTGGGCCGGCGACGCCTACCGCTATGACGACCGCGGCTGGATCTTCGTTCACATCGAGGGCAAGCCGTACGAGCGCGGCTACGCGTTCGGCACGCTCGTCGCGGACGAGATCGGCGAGTACATCAAGAAGCTTTCGCTGGCAGAGTCGGTCAAGGACCCCGCGTACGGCTGGGCCAATTTGCGTGAGCTCGCGGACGCGACCATGCTGCGCGGCTTCGACGAGGAGTTTCTGACTGAGATGAAGGGCACCGCGGACGGCGCCGCCAAGGCTGGCGCCAAGGTGGACGGCCGGCCGGTGGACCTGCTTGATGTCGTAACCGTGAACTGCGTGATCGACCTCGGCCAGCTCAAGGGCGGTCTGCGTGTGGCGAGGAATGCGCTCTCGGGCCGCTCTTTCCTGTCGCCGGAGGAGGAAGCCACGATCCCAGATCAGCTGCACAAGTGCTCCTCGTTCGTCGCCACGACTCCAGCTACCGCGGACGGACGCATCGTCTTCGGCCAGATCTTCATGTGGAGCGGCTACACTGGCACGCACTTCAACATCCTGCTCGACGTGCAACCGAGCGAGGGCCACCGCTTCATCTACCAGACCTTTCCGGGTGGCATTCATTCCGGCACCGACTTCTACATCAACTCGAGCGGCATTGTGATCGGCGAGACGACGGTGGCGCAGACGCCGTTCAACGCGGCCGGCACGCCGCAGTCGAACCGGATCCGCCGAGCGGCGCAGTACGCTTCGTCGATTGACGACGTCGTCCGCATTCTGCGTGAGAGGAGCAACGGCCTCTACACCAACGATTGGCCGATCGCCGACGTCAAGAACGATGAGGCGGCGATCCTGCTGCTCGGCACGGCGGCGGCCAGACTCTGGCGCTCGGGCGATGTGCCTGCGCCGTTCGGGACGCCGGGCTTCCTGTGGTCGAACAACAACCCGCGCGACCTCGAGGTGCGCAAGGAGTACGTCGCCAACGCCGACAACGCACCCTACGATCTCGTCTTCTCGCCCTGGAATCGCGACCTCGCCTTCAACGAGTTCTACCGTGCCAAGAAGGGCGCCATCGACTCGATTGCGGCAGTCAACCTATGGGCGTCCTCGCCGACCAACCGGGCCCACGCCTGTGACGGCAAGATCACCACCTCTGAGATGGCCGAGAAGCTCGTCTTCCTCGCCCACTACGGGAAGGTGACGCTGCGCGAGAAGTTCCCCCAGGCGGGCAGCCGTCGCATGCCGGACCTGCCGGGCGCGCTTCCACACCTGACGCTCGGCTATTCGACGGCAAGCCCGATCGTGATCGGGGAGCAGCTTAAGGCGGCGCGCCGCCGCGCCGCGGCGGTTGCCAAGGACGTCAAAGAGCCGGCGCTCGATCTCGCCGCGCTCAAGGAACGCTACGCGGTTGACAAGAGGCGTTTGTGGCGCAACACGATCATCCCCGCCTCGGATGCCGAGGGCTGGCTCGCGAGCGGCTCCGCCGCCTGTTGGACGATGCTCAACAACCTGCCAGATGATCAGGAAAAGGCGGCGCGCACGCTACGCGATCAACTCGCAGAGCTTGACAACCGCCTGCTCTATCTGCTTGCCCATGAGGACGACGTCGTCCCGGTCAAGGCGAGGATGGTCTACGACCGCTACGGGAACTACCAGATCCCGCGCATCAAGGGCACGTTTGCCCTGCACCAACTCCGTCTCCTGCTCGGCAATGAAAGTTTCCTGAAGGTGATGAACGCGGTGCACGACCGCTATGCGGGCAAGCAACTCGACAACGCCACCTTCATCCGCGTCGCAAGCGGCATCGCAGGCCGCGACCTGGGCGACTTTATCGGTCAGTGGATCGAGCGCACAGGGTTGCCGGATCCGCGGCCGTCGGTGCGCCTCGAGAAGAGCGGTGTGGGCTGGACGCTGCGTGTCGAGGTGACGCAGCCGGCGCCCGCGTATCACGTGCTCGGCAGCATCGCAGTCGATGTCGGCGCTACGCGCGTGCTGCGGCCGATCGAGATCGCGGGTGAGAGGACATCGTTGGAGCTCGCATTCGCCGACAAGCCGACGCGGGTTGCCTTCAACCCTGGCAACGACATCCCGGTGCGGCATGAGCGCTTCTACACCTGGGCCAACTACAGCGACGATTTTGGCCACGCTCTCATCATCCACGGCACGGCGCGCGAGGACGAGGCCAACCGCACGCTCGCCCTGCGTTGGCAAACGACCCTGGCGGACGCGTTCGCCGAGACCCTCTCACCGGTCGTAAAGGACTGCGAGGTGAGCGCCGTTGATCTCGCGAGCCACGACCTCATCGTACTCGGGCAGGCGGAGGACAACACGGTGCTGGCACACATGGCCGCCTCGCTGCCCGTGATGTTGGGCAAGAACTGGTTCCGCTGGCAGGGCAAGAGCTACACCAGGAGCGACGACGGTCTGTTCCTCGTGCTGCCAAACCCCTACAACCGCGAGCGCGTGCTCTACCTAATCCTCGCCAACTCGGCGCTCGAGCTGCACGAGATGACCAGGACGCACAGCGCGGCCATCCCGTCGTGGGCGCTCTTCAAGGGTAGCGAGGTCAAGGAGCAGGGCTACCATCCGGTGGAACGCTTTGTCTTTGAGTCTCTCCCCGAGTGAACCAGTGAAAGGCGGCCAGCGCGGTGCTGATACGATCCGGTGAGATCTGTGCGCTTCCGTTGCTAGTAGCGGTGGCCGCATGAACGACGTCTACGAGCGCCTCGCCGCCAGGCTCGATGCCCTGCCGCACGGCTACCCGGCGAGCTCGACGGGTGTCGAGCTGCGCATCCTGCGCAAGATCTTCTCGCCGGAAGACGCCGAGCTGGCGCTCGCATTGTCGCTCCTCCCTGACACGGCGGAAACGGTGGCGCGGCGGGTGGCCAGGCCCGCGGAAGCGGTGCGCAACACCCTCGAGCGCATGCGTAACCGCGGCCAGATCGCGGCGGTCGCGAACCACGGCCGCACCATGTACAGCCTGGTGCCGTTCGTGATTGGCATCTACGAATTCCAGCTCCACCACCTTGACCGCGAGTTCGCCGAGCTATTCGAGGAGTACGCCCCCACCTTGCTGCAGACCCTCGGCGGGGTCAAGCCGGCGCTCGCCCGTGTCGTGCCCGTCAACGCGCGAATCGCCGCGCGCGCAACCGTGCTGCGCTACGAGGACATTGAGGCACTCGTGGAGGACGCGCGCTCGTTCCGCGTCGCGGAGTGCCTCTGCCGCAAGGAGCAGGACCTCCTCGGCCATTCCTGCACGCACATGCGTGAGACGTGCCTTGCATTCTCGAGCTCCGACGACGTGCTCGCCGGGCTGTCGAGCTGGGGACGGACGATTTCCCGCGCCGAGGCGCTCGGGGTGCTTGCGCGCGCCGAGGCCGACGGCCTCGTCCACTGCACGTACAACGTGCAGCGCGAGCCGCTGTTCCTCTGCAACTGTTGCTCGTGCTGCTGTGGCTTTCTGCGTGGCGTGAAAGAGTTCGAGGCCCCATTCGTGCTGGCGCCGAGTAGCCTCGTGGCCGCCATTGATGGTGAACGTTGCACGGCGTGCGCCGTGTGCGTCGAGCGCTGTCCCATGACTGCAATCGTGGCGCGCGACCTGGTCTTCGAAGTGACGAGCGAGCGCTGCATTGGCTGCGGGCTATGCGCCGCCGGGTGCTCGGAATCGGCGGTCGAGCTCGGGGCCCGTGCCGGCGCGCACCCGACTCCACCACCGAGAACGCTGGCACACTGGGGGCTGGAGCGCATCGAGGAGCGGTTTGGCTGGTGGCAGAAGCTGGCGTTTGCCGGCCGCCTCGTGCTGCGCTACATGGCGACGCCGGGCGGCGCGCGCTGGCGAGCGCCGTGACGGTGGCTTGTCGGGTATTCGCACGCAGCGGCGGGCGCGAAATGGTAGAGTCGTGTGCATGAAGCGCAGCACCTTGGCACGGGCGTTGCGCCTGGGCGCGGGCGCGCTGCTGGGGCTGGCAGCACTGGCGTGCGGAAAGCCCGCGACCTGGGATCGGGTCGCAATCGGGGCTTCTATCGACGACTGCAAGTACGTCCTGCCGAACTTCCAGCTCAAGGAGCGGCCAGGGATTACGGCCGGCGCGCTGCTGAGCTACGAGCGCGGTGAGACCGGTCTGGGAGAGCAGGAGAGGTACTACTTTCTCGACAACCGGCTGGTGGCCATCGTGGTGACGTTCGATTCCCCGAAGAGCTTTGAGGACGCCACGGCACGCGTGGCGGAGCGCAATGGCCCTCCGGATGCGGTCGTGGGAGCGTCGGGAAGCCGGTCAGCTCTCTGGCGCCTGCACAAGTCGCAGATTCAGATCCTGCAGTCGAGTGAAGTGCCGACGCAGATCCAGATCGATGGCAGCACGACGGTCGCAATTCCCCCGAGTACGGTCGTCGCATTTTTCACCGCCAGACGGTGACCCCAGAACACAAGGGCACGGGTAGGGCGGCGCGCGCTTGAGCGTCGAGGTTGACGGTGTCTCATCCGCGCCCTAATCTGACCGTCTGGGGAGGTGGGAGATGAGAGCGAATCCAGTATCCCGTGCGCTCGCCGTAGCGCTCATCGTCGGCGCCGTGAGCGTTGGGCCCGCTGCGGCGCAGTTCGACGTGCCGCGGCCGAGCCCGAAAGCGACCGTGTCGCAGGTTGTTGGGCTGACTGAGGTCAGCATCACGTACTGCCGGCCTGGGGTGAAGGGCCGCACGATCTGGGGCGGCCTGGTGCCCTATGACCAGGTGTGGCGGACCGGCGCCAACGAGGCGACGACAATCACGTTCTCTACTGACGTGACCATTGACAGCAAGCCGCTTGTGGCCGGCACGTATGGCCTGTTCACGATTCCGGGCAAGGATGAATGGACGGTCATCTTCAACAAGGGCGCCAAACAGTGGGGCGCCTACGAGTACAAGCAGGCCGACGATGTCCTGCGCATCAAGGTCAAGCCGCAGGCCGCGCCCTTCACCGAGCGCCTGACGTTCTCTTTCCCGAACACGGCTACGGACATGACCGACGTGGCGATGAACTGGGAGAAGGTGCAGATCGCTTTTGCCATCAAGGTCGATGTTGTGGCCAAGGTTCTCGCAGACGCGCGCAAGGAGCTCAGCGACTGGCGCACACCCCTGCGCGCAGCCGCATTCTGCGCCGACAGCAACGTCAACCTCGAGGAGGCGCTGACGTGGGCGGACAAATCGATCGCGATCATGCCCGGCTACTACAACACGTTCACGAAGGCACGACTGCTGGCGGCGACGGGAAAGAAGGCCGAAGCGATTGCGCTTGCCAGAAAGGCGATTGAGCTCGGGCAGAAAGCACAGCCCAAGGCCGATACGACGCTGGCCGAGCGCGCTCTCGTCGAGTGGTCCGGCGGCAAGTAGCGAAGCGCCGATGGATGGTTCGGGACGGCCCGCCTGAGCGGGCCGTTCTCATCTGCGCCACAGCGCACGCGGGTTTGTGTCGGGTCAAGACCAGCGCTCGAGAAGGCGTTTCGTGTCGTCCGCATCCGCCGGCTCGGCAACGAGCCAGAGGCGCTCGAGGTGGTGAGTCTGGGCGTCAGCCAGTGCCTCGTGCAGCAAGGTGAGGAAGCGCTCGACTTCGAGCTGGCCGTGTACGCGGCCGAGCAGTGGCAGGGAGAGGGAGCGCAACCGCCGCGCCTCACTCTCGCGCAACGCCGCGCCCAAGGCGGCCGTGACCCACTCCTCGCGCCAGCTCGGACTCCGGCCGAGGTCGTGCACGACCGCAAGCAGGCGCAACGGCTCGCCAGCCCGCACCACCACGCTGCCGGGAACGACCGCTTCGGCGCCGTAGGCTTCGGCAAGCACGCGCTCACGTGCCGCCTCGGGCTCACACACCTCGGCTGCGGCGGAGAGCACGAGGAAGGTGTCCTCCTCGCAGACGACCGCTTCGACCTGAAACGGGGGCGCGTACGTGGGCGCTACGACGATCACAACGGCCCCATTCCGCTCACCCATGTCGGCAGTATCGGCACGCCGCCCCGTTGCGGCAAGGGCGTGCGCGTGCTCAACCGTTGCGTGGCTGTGGCGCAAGGCGCCGCGGCAGGAGCGGGTTGAGGGCGAGGGCGAGAGCAACGACGGCGAGACAGCCCAGCACGTTGTACCAGAGGAATGAGACCGGGGTGAAGGCGAAGCACGCGAGCACGGTTACCTCGGCGACGACGGCGGCGAGGAAAACGGCCGTGCCCGACACGCTGCGGCCGTAGAAAGCGACCAGGAAGATACCGAGGATGGTGCCGTAGAAGAGCGAGCCGAGCACGTTCACGGCCTCGATGAGCGAGCCCATGCGATTGATCACCTCGGCAAAGAAGACGGCGACTCCACCCCAGAGCACGGTTGCCGCGCGCGAGACGAGCACGCTCCGGCGTTCCGAGGCGTGCGGCGCGAGGAAGCGGCGGTAAACGTCAATGGTTGTTGTGGCCGCCAGCGCGTTCAGTTCCGCGGAGCTGGAATTCATGGCGGCGGCGAACACCGCGGCCAACATCAGGCCGAGCAATCCGGCCGGCAGATGCCGGACAACGAAGGTCAAAAAGACGTAGTTGGTGTCGTTTGGGTTGCTCCTGGGATCGGCGGTTGTGATCAGCGCGACGGCTTGCTGCCGCACAGCAGCCGCGTCCGCGCTCGCTGCCCGCAAGCGTTCACCCGCCTGGGCACGTAGGATGTGGTCGCTGCCGCGCGCCGCGCGGGCGAATTCGCGCGCCCTCTCCTCGCGCAGGATAAGCACCTCGGTCCAGCGCTGCTCGAGCGCGCTAAGCTGCCCACCCTGCGCCGACGCCCGCGCCTTCTGCAGCGCGACGGGATCGAAGAAAATTGGGGGCCGCGAGAAGTGGTCAAAGGCGAACACGGCGACGCCCAGGAGCAAAATCGCAAACTGGAGCGGGACTTTGAAGAGGCCGTTGAACAGCAGCGCGGTTCTGCTCTCGGCGACGGAGCGCCCGCTCAAGTAGCGCTGCACCTGCGACTGGTCGGTACCGAAATAGGAGAGTGCGAGGAAGAAACCGCCGAGTAGCCCAGACCAAAGCGTGTAACGATTTGAGAGGCTGAAGGAGGCGTCGATCGCCTTGAGCCTGCCGGCGGCGCCGCCGACACGAGCAGCGTCGAGAAGGGAGATATCGCGCGGCAGCGAGGCGAAGAGCACGGCGAAGGTTGCAGCCAGGCCAAGCAGGATGATGGCGGTCTGCAGCACGTGCGTGCGGCTGACAGCACGGGTGCCTCCGGAGGTGGTGTAGATCACCACGAGGACGCCGATGAGCGCGACCGTGATGTGGACGTCCCAGCCTAAGATCACCGACAGGATGAGCGCGGGCGCGTAGATCGTGAGGCCGGCCGCAAGGCCGCGTTGGATGAGGAACAGCGAAGCGGCCAACGTGCGGGTCTTGAGATCGCAGCGTTTCTCGAGGAACTCGTACGCGGTGTAGACCTTGAGTCGGTGGTAGAGAGGTACTGCCGTAATCGCGAGCACAATCATGGCGAGCGGCAGGCCGAGGTAGAATTGCACGAAGCGGACGCCGTCCACGTAGGCCTGGCCCGGGGTCGACAGGAACGTGATCGCCGATGCCTGCGTCGCCATGATCGAGAGGGCTACGGTGGGCCAACGCATGTCCTTGCCCGCGAGCAGGAAGCCGTTGATATCCCGGCTGCGCCCGCCGCGCCAGACGCCATAGGCGACGATGAATGCGAGCCAGGCGGTGAGCACAACCCAGTCGGGGGTGGTCACGAAAACGCCCTCGTCACGGCAACAAAGAGCGCGATCCAAAACAGCAGGTTGGCGACCACCAGGGTGTAGAGGAGAAACCACGTGCCGCCACAGGGTGGCGGCTCCTCCGCTGGCGGAGGATGTATCACGTCAGTCACGAGGTTCACTCCGCGCGAGCAGGTTCGCGAACAGGCGAATGGCGCCCGGCACGCCGGCGGGCACCTGGCGGAAGAACGCGAGGCCCGTGTAGACGTAGCTGCCCCGGCCGAAACGCGCGTACAGCAGAGCGCCCTGCACGGGCTTCTCGCCCGGGTCGGCGAGAGAGAGCAGGGCCTGGTAGCGCGGATCCCAGCGTGACGGATAGTTGAGCCCGCGCTCCTGCACCCAGTTGGCGAAGTCGGCTGCCGTGATCTTGTTCGGTGTGGTGAGCAGTGGGTGACTGGGAAGGAGCAACTCGACCGGCACGGTCTCGTCGGTGGTGCGGTCGCGGCCGACGGTGAGCGGAAAGGGGCCGAGACGATCGCAGACGAGACCGCGATCAGTGTTGTACTGCACGACGAGTGTTCCGCCGCGCTCGACATACGCGAGCAGGCGTTCCTGCGCCTGCGCCAGGACCGCTCGCGTGTTGTAGGCGCGCACGCCGGTGACGATGGCGTCAAAGCGCGTGAGGTCGGCGTCGGTGAGGTCCTCGTCGGAGAGCAGCGTGACCTCGCACCCAAGTTGGCGCAGGATGGCGGGAATCTCGTCGCCGGAACCCATCATGTAGGCGATGGTGCGCGCCGGGATCTTGACGTCCGCGCGCACGAGCCGCATCGCGCTGGGCGGCAGCAGCGTCTGAGGCGGGATGTGGGGGTGATCGATGGTCACGAGGCTGCGCGCGGGCTCCTCCCGGTCGGTCTGGACCGCCACGCTGAGCTCGCCGCTGCTTGCCTCTGCCGGGGGTGTGAGGGTAAAGGTCACCACCTTCGTGTCTCCACTTTTCGCCAGCACGACCGCAAACCGCTCCGGCTCGGTCCGCCAGCCGGGCGGCGGCTGCAGGCGAACCGAGGCCTGGGTCTGCGCGGCATGGGCTAGGACGCTGGCGTGCACGAGCTTGGCGCTGCGGTCGGGAAAGAGCAAGACCGGTGCATCCAGGTTGACCGTCACGCGCGGGACAATAGCGAGCTCACGGGTGCGTTCGCCCTCGACCGGATCAATCCAGCGCTGGACAACTGGGACGCGGTACTCGAGCTGCTGGTCACGGACGCGAATCACGAAGGTCGCGGCGATGGAGACCGGGCTGTGGGGCGCGCCCGTTAGTTCTGGCTTGGGGATGGCGTACGCGCCGTTGCCATGGCTGCCTTCGAGCCAGTACGGCTGGCTCACCGGGAGCTCGCGGGGCAGGGATAGGGTCACAACGCGCGTTTGCGCGATGTTTTCTGCGAGCAGGGTGACAGCTTCCGATCCGGCGCCGGCCGCCGGCGCTGGGCTCGGCTGGTCGCTGCGCGGGGCGGCGGCGAAAGGCAGTTCGACGCGAGTCAAGCGCAACGGCATGTTGGAGCGGTTGATCGCCACGGTGGTGATTTCGACAGTCTCTCCGGGTACGGCGGTCGGAGTGCTGGCCACGGCTTCCAACCATAAGCCGCAGCAGGGCCGAATCACGTCGAGCAGCTCCGCTCTCTTCACCATAACCCACGGGTCGTGTGCGAGCCGATCCATTTCGGCGAGGGTATCGAGGAGTGCCGGCACGGCCGATGCCGGGGCTTCGTCGCTGTACGCGGACAGTGCCCGCTTGAGCGCCGCCGCAACCCGGGCGCCGTCCGGCAGCCGGTTCCACGTCACATCCACGCCGTCGAGGAGGTCGGCGACGAACGGCTCGCCGGCCACCAGCTCGAAGTAGTTGGGTGCGCTGCCACGCCGCGGCGGGATGGCTGCCCCCTGGCTCTTGTGCATGGTCCGGGATGTCGCGGCGATCTCGGTGAACGCCTCGCCGAGAAGGGCATCGTAGGCGCCGAGATCCACGAGGAGTTGCGGCTTGCCGCCCTGCGGCCGTTCCTCGCCGGGCCGCCGCCACGCGTTCCAGAGCAGGCGCCTGGCTTGCCATGTTTTCACCAGCCTGAGCTGCTCCGGAAAGCGCTGCGAGTCGGCGGCGGCGGTGAACGCCTCGGCTGCGAGAATCGCCGATGCGGTGTGGTGGCCGTGGCCGCCGTCGCCGTTCGCGGGGAAGCGCGTGATGATCACGTCAGGGCGGAAGCTGCGGATCACCCAGACGATGTCGGAGAGCACGGCATCACAACCCCAAATGCGAAGCGTTTCCTCAGGCGTTTTGGAGAAGCCGAAGTCTACGGCGCGCGTGAAATACTGCTCGGCCCCATCGAGGCGGCGCGCCTGAAGCATCTCCTCGGTGCGCAAGACGCCGAGCAGTTCGCCCTGCTCGGTGCCGATCAGGTTTTGTCCGCCGTCACCGCGGGTCAGGGAGAGGTAGGCGGCGCGGAGCTTGCGCCCCTTCGCGAGGTACGCGAGCAAGGCGCTGTTTTCGTCGTCGGGATGGGCGCCGATATAGAGCACGCTGCCAACGACCGCAAGCTTCTCAAGTGCGACGCGCCGCTCGGCGGCGTCGCAGCGCGGACACTGTTGGCCCAGTGCGGCGACCGCCGCGAGCATGCTGAGCGAAGCGAGGGTTGCGGCTGTTCTGTGGAGGTTTGCTCTCATGTGGGCGATCCTTGTCGTCGGTCGAGCGTGCACCGGCTTGCAACCACGGACACTCGCGCTAGAAGTTGATCCTCACCCCGGCATTGACGAGGTCCACATTGCTCGTGCCGACCTTGTAGCGTTCCCATTCGGCAAGCAGTGCAAGCGAAGGCACCAGGTTGATGCGGATGCCGAAGCCATAGAAGAGGTTCCGGCCCGAGTTGTTGCCGCCTGTGATCGCGGCAATGGTTGAGCTCAGGTCGGTCTTCCAAAACAGGTAGCCGATCCTGGCGGTGAGAGCCAACATCGTGCCGATTGGTACGCGGCCGGTCAGCGCCACATCCCAGCCGTTTCCAGTGAGGTTGACGTCGCCGTTGCCGCCCTTGTCGCCTTTGAACTTGCCAAAGTTCACATAACCCGCTTCGAGACCGAAGAAACGGGGGTAGTCGTAGCCGATGAAGAGCTTGTAGCCTTTGGCGTTGTTGGTGGAGAACGAACTGTCGAGCGCCGACCAACTATAGCTGCCGCCGATGTACGAGGTTTGGGCTGCTGCAGGCAGCGCAGCAAGCGCCATCGCCACGATCACAAACAGTGTTGCTGCGAGAGGCCGCGTCCGCCCGGTCATCATCGGCACCCCCTTCCGGAGTCCCACTTCTCTGGCGGGCGGAGTATAGCAACGGCCTTGCGATCGGGTCTCGCTTTGACCGCGCGCTCGCGCTACCCTCGCGCCGTGCACGCGCCTGCGCGCCCGACCGTCACGACTGTGCCGCTTGCACTCTGGGAGCCGATCCATCCGCTCGCGGCCGCCATGACCGAAGGAACCTTCACCTTGCCGCCCGCGCAGGGAGGAGAGCCGGCCCGGTCAGCCGCGCTCGCAGGCGCGCTCGCACTCAGCAACGCAGCCCTGGGTAACCCGGTGGACGAGCCCCTCAGCCGCTGGCAGAGCGGCGCCGACGTGGTCGTCACCGGTCAGCAGCCCGGCCTGCTCGGCGGGCCTGTGCTGACGCTCGTCAAGGCATGCGCGGTGGCGGCGCACGTCCGCCGCCTGCGCGCCGCAGGTCGTGACGCCGTCGGTTTTGTCTGGCTGGCGACCGCGGACGACGATCTTCCCGAGATGGGCTGGGGACGGCTGGCGGTGGGCGAGGATGTGGTCGAGGTGCGGGAGACGTCGTGGCGGCGCGGCGACTGCGTTGGGGGTGTGGCGCAGCTCGGCACCGCGTGCAGCGAGGCGCTCGCAAACGTAGCGGGGCGTCTGACGACGCCGCTCGCCCGCGAGGCGCTCGCTCTCGCCGGCTCGTGCTACGCCCCCGGTACGCCGCTCGGGCTGGCGAGCGCGCGCTTTCTCGCGCGCTTTCTGCGCGGCCTCGATCTCGTGCTTGTGGACGCGCTCGAGCCCGAGCTGGCGCGTGCGTCGGCGCCGTTAGTCGAGCGAGTTCTTACGCAGCTCCCGGCGGTGTGGGAGATGTTCGCCGGGGCCGTGCACGAGATCGAGGCGCACGCTTGGCGCGCGCCGCTGCGCATCGCGCCGCATCAGATGCCGCTCTTCCGCCTCTCGGATGGCCGTCGTCACCGCGTCGCGACTGCCGGCGGCGCGTGTCCACCCGAGCTGCTGTCGGAGTTCAGAGCCGCGCCTGAGCGCTTCGTCCCCAACGCCTGGCTGCGGCCACTCGTGCAGGACGCCGCGCTCGGCACGACGATAGCCGTGCTCGGCGGTGCCGAGCTTGCGTATCACGTCCAGGCGGCCGGTGTTTGGCCGCGCGCAGGGATGCGCCGGCCGGCGTGGCGGCTACGCCCGCACGTGACGGTCATGACGGGCGCCGAGCGCCGGCTTGGAACTCAGCTCAAGGTCGGTCCCGAGCGCCTGCTACGCGCCCAGCCGCCCGTGCACGCACTGCCCGGCGCGCGCACGCGCCGGCGCCTGGCGCGCCTGCGGGCGGTGATCGAGGCACGAGTCGCGGCGCTGGCGGAGACCGCGCGCGTCGAGTTGCCGGCGCTCGGTGGCGACGTGGATGCCACCGCCAACAAGCTCGGCGGTGGGCTGGCGTGGCTCGAAGGCCGCATGGGCGCGGTCGCGACGCGCAGCGCCGAGATGGAGATCAGCCGCTGGCAGCGCCTGCGTGCGTTCGTGCGGCCGGGCGGACAACCGCAGGAGCGCGCTCTCTCCGCGCTCGCGCCGCTGCTCCGGCTCGGCCTCGACTGGCCGCTCCTCCTGACTGAGGCCCTCAGACTGGACGAGAACGGCATGCAGCTTCTGTTCTGGGAGGGGGATGGACCATGGTAGCGCGCTGCGACGTGATCGCTGTCGGGGCTCACCCGGACGACGTCGAGCTCGGCTGCGGCGGCACCGTGGCACGGCTCACGGCGAGCGGTCTGAGCGTCGGAGTCGTTGACCTCTCGGCGGGGGAGCTCGGCACCCGCGGCGATGCCGCGATGCGGAGGCGGGAAGCCGACGAGGCGGCGCGGCAGCTCGGCGTCGCGTGGCGGGTCTGCACCGAGCTGCCCGACGGCGGCCTAGATCCGAGCGATGAGCGACAGGTGTCAACGCTCGTGGCCGTGCTGCGGCAGGGAGCGCCGCGCGCGCTCCTCGCCCCTGACACAGGCGATTCCCATCCCGACCATGGCGCGGCGGCGGCGCTTGTCCAGCGGGCAGCGTTCATGGCGGGCGTGGTGCGCTATCGGCCCGAGCTCGGGGCGCCGTGCCGGCCGCGGCTGCTCCTCAACTATGCTGGGCCGCGCCAGCTCCTCACTCCAACTCTGGTGGTGGACGTGTCGCGTGCCTACGCCGCCAAGAGCGCCGCGCTCGCGTCGCACGCCTCGCAGTTCGACCCGACTGGCGGCGCGCCCACGCACCTGGCAAGCGGGTTTTTCCTCGCGGCCATCGAGGGCCGCGACCGCGCCTGTGGCAACGTCATCGGCAGCGAGTTCGGCGAGGGGTTCACCGCGTGCGGAGCGCTCGTTGCGGACGAGATCGCGTGGCTTTTCGGAGAGCGACGATGAAGATCGGCATCACCTGCTATCCGACCGTCGGCGGCTCCGGCACGGTCGCGACCGAGCTTGGCCTCGCGATCGCTCGCCGCGGGCACGAGGTGCACTTCATCTGCTACGCCCTGCCGTACCGGCTCGGTCGCGTGCCTCCCGGGGTGACGTTCCACGAAGTCACCGTGCCCGCCTACCCGCTCTTCCAGTACCCACCGTACTCCCTGGCGCTCGCCTCACAGATGGCAGACGCCGTGCGCGCGCACGAGATCGAGCTCCTCCACGTGCACTACGCCATCCCGCACGCGATCTCGGCGCACCTCGCGCGCGAGATCCTCGGCGGCGGTCCGAAACTCATCGTCACGCTGCACGGCACCGACATCACCGTGGTCGGTGCGGATCCGTCGTTTCTCCCGATTGTTAGGTTCGGCATCGAACGTGCCGACGCCGTCACCGCGGTGTCGCAATCGCTTGCGGACGAGACGCGCGAGCGTCTTGGCGTGACGCGTCCGATCGAAGTCATCCCAAACTTCGTCGACGCCAGCCGCTGCGACCCAGACTTCGCCGGCGCGCACCGGCGCCGCCTCTCACCCGATGGCGCTCCACTACTGGTGCACGCGTCCAACTTTCGCCCCGTCAAACGTGTCAGCGACGTGATCGAGGTGTTCCGCCGGGTGCACGCCGAGATCCCGTCCCATCTGGCGATGGTCGGCGACGGACCCGAGCGCTCGGCCGCGGAGCGGCTGACGCGTGAGTACGGGCTTGCCCATCGCGTTGAGTTCGTCGGAAACGTGAGCCCAGTCGAGGGTGTCCTTGGCGCGGGCGACCTCTTCCTGCTGCCGTCGAGCGAGGAGTCGTTCGGTCTCGCTGCGCTCGAGGCGATGGCGTGCGGCGTGCCCGTGATTGCGTCGAACGCCGGCGGTCTGCCGGAGCTCATCGCGCATGGCGAGGGGGGATTCACGCTCCCGGTCGGCGATATCGAGGGCATGGCTCGCCAGGCTGCGGCGCTGCTCTCCGACCGCAGCGAGCTCGCGCGCCAGAAGCTGCTCGCCCGGAAGCGCGCGGTCGAGCATTTTGGTACCGAAAGTGTCGTGGACCGCTACGAAAAGCTCTACCGCCGCCTGCTCGACTCCTGAGCGTTACTCAAAGGCGGAGGGTCGAACGTGTTGGCGGGGGTCCACGGACCGCAACGGAGCAAGCGGCGTGCCGCCAACCAGCCCCCACGCAACACGCCAAAGCGGGCGATCACCGTCGCGGCGTACTCGCTGCAGCTTGGCTCGAAGCGACAGCGCACGCCAAAGCGTTCCGCGGCCGAGGCGAGTTGGGCCTGATAGAAGCGGATGGCGGCGAGCGCCCCTTTCGCGGTGAGCTGACTTGTGGGTGGACGGGCCAGATCGATCGCAAGCGCCGCGAGCACGAGCGAGGCGACGATGGCAAACCCAGCCCATCGCCGCCTCGCGCGATGGCGGACGGCGGCGACCGGAACAACCGTTCGCAGCAGAAACCTCCGGAAAAGGCCGAGCTAGAACTTGTCCGCGAGCCCGCTCAGTCCTGGGATGATCAGCCGCTGTCCGTTAACCGCCTTGACGATGCAGAAGACGTGAAGCACCAGGAAGGCGAGCGAGAGCAGCGGGAAGATGGCCGCGAGCAGGCATCCGAAACCGAGCGTCGCGTACAGCACGACGCGGAAGATGATGTGCAGCACGAGCCAGACGACGATCTCGGCGCCGAACAACACGAGCCCGTGCTTAGCGTGCCACTGCACCTCCCTGTCTTCCTTCTCGGAGAGTAGCGGCACGAGTGCGAGCAGCCACAAGTACGACAGCACGAGCATCACCTGGCGGTTGCTGGAAACGGCGCCGCCCCCGGTGGGCGGCGCGGCGGGTGGATTCGGTGGTGCGCTCGACTGACCAGCAGGACCTTGGTAACTCATCCCAATCCTCCTTCTTCATCCTAGTTGCCGTTGATTCTAGGCGATGGTATGGGAAAAAGAAAGCTCGCCACCGCACACTGAGGTCACGACTCGGTTCGGAGCGTACTCGTTGCGGCGCCGATACCTGATGTCGTGCCGCTGTGCCGTGCGGCCCAGCATATCGTCCCGACCCTGAACGCCGGTGCGCCCGGCGGGACGCGCCCGAATCTCGGCGCGCTAGAACCAGGCTTTCTTCTCGACCTGGTAGGTCTGATAGAACTCCTGGTCGCTCTTGGTCAGATAGATGATTCCCTCGATGAGGCCGAGGATGGAGCCAAACCCGCATGTGACCAGGGTGATCACGATGCGGATGATCCCTCCCTTGGCGTCACCGAGCAGGAAACGATGGATCCCAAGACCACCGAGCAGGATTCCGAGCACGCCGCAGAGGACCCTCTTGTTCTCCGCTGGGGGCTGCGGAGGTGCCGCTAGCACAGGCGGGACAGTCGACATTTCATGTCTCCTTCCTCAAGATCAAACCCGCTCCATTTGCTGCCAAAAAAACGGGGCAGGCTCAGATCGCACCGCAGAAGCAGGCTTCGGTTCACACGTCTTTGGGACGAACTGACGCGCCCGAACAATATCTTGGTGACGTACGCGAATCAAGGCTTGCCGTCGTCCTCCGGCAGCTCCTTCTCCTGCGCGAAGAAGCGGTCGCCGCCGCTCCTGTGCCGGCAGCCGATGGCGGCCGTTCGAAGGCAGTTTCGCTCCGGTGGCTCCGCCGATCGGCTGGAACCGACACCCATGCAGCCCAGGATGACCTCAGCCCCGCTTCCACACCTGACGCCACACACGTCTCTCTCGGGGCCGATCGGGCAACGCTATTGGGGTTGCGCCCGGGCGACAAAGATGCGCTAGGCTTGGTGCAGTTCAGTTCCCTCGCAGTACGCACCAGGAAAGGAGAGCGAGGATGGCTGTTCCCGCACGTGCGGCGCCCAGCGCAACCATCAAGGCCGATCTGGGCAAACGCTTCATCGCGGCACTGATCGACGGTCTACTTGCGGGTGTGGTCAGCGTCGTGCCGTTTGTCGGCCCCATCTTCGGCGGGGCGTATATGCTCGTGCGCGACGGTCTCGACCTCGATGTTGCCAAGCGGCGCTCAATCGGCAAGCAGCTCACGAAATTGCGCCCGGTGCGGCTCGACGGCCAGCCGATGAACCTGGAGACGTCACTGAAGCGCAATCTCCCCCTGTGCATCGGTTACGTTGGCTTGAGCTTCATGAGTATCTGGCTGGAGATCAAGAACCCCCCAGTGCTGAGTGGGGCGATTGCGATCATCCTTGGGCTTGTTGTCGGTCTTGTCGGTGTTGTTGTCGCCGTAATCGAGGTGATCAAGGTGCTTACCGACCCGCAGGGGCGCCGGTTCGGGGATGTGCTTGGCGGCACCAAGGTCATCGAGGTCTCGGATTAAGCCCGCGTGCGAAGACTCAAGGAGCACGGCGCACGCCGTGCCTCTTTCTTCGTGCCACCGAGGCGCTACGGCAGGCGGGCACCAACGAGCGGCCACGCCTTGCTGCCGTTGCACGCTCCGGCGCCGGCCAGCGTCGTTGTCGCGGTGCCGGTGAGGGTACCGTAGCCGCTGATGATGCCGTTCAATTGCATGGTTGCGGTGACGCTGGTCGCCGTACCGCTCACGACGAAGGAAAAGGCGCCGTCGGAGAGGACGGCCGGCGGCGACAGGCTCTGAGCGAGACGGAGCAGCTCGCCCCCGGTGCAGCCGGCGCCGGCATCTTCGCTGGTGAAGAGCACAGTGGCGTCGATCTGGATGATTGCGCCCCCGGAGACCGTCAGCGTCACCGGGGTGTCGTAGGTGGTCTTGTCGAGCTTGGCGAGGTACACGCCGTCGCGTCCACCGCCCAGCATCTCGACCGTGGACGGGTCGCCCGTGCGGTTGTCAATGCGCGACACGCTCGCGATCACGGCGCCGGTTCCGTCAGTGACGACAACGCGCACGCGCTGGTCGGTACCGAAAGCGGGTGCGATGCTGGTGAGCACGTAGTTGATTTGGTACACCTCCCGGCCACTCAAGGAGAGGGGGATGTCGCCGACAAAGGTCCCGCTCCCGTCGTAGCGTTGGATGTCGAGCACCACGCTGTTGCCGGTGGTCTCGACTAGTGCGAGGTTGGAGCGCCACGTGCCGTTGGTGCCGGCGTCGTCCTGATCGACGCCGATCAGGTCGGTGGCGTCTCCGATGACGATCGCACTCTGTGCCGGAGCGGCGGAGAAGAACTGCCCGGCGGTGCCGGTGCCGCGCTGCTTGCTCTCGACCGTGACGTTGGCGTCATACGATTGGCCAGTCACGGCGACCGGGATCGGAGAGGTGATGCGCAAGCCACCGTAGGTGTTGTCCAGGCCAAAGGTGTTGAACACGATGTCGGGAAGGTAGAGCGTCGCACCCGGATTGACGGCGAACGCACGTGCGGCGGGCGCAGGGTTTACCTGGTTGCGCAGCAACAGGTAGACGGTGACAGTGGCGATCTGGGTTCGCGACGGGTTGAAGATCCAGATGTCGGCGCGCCAGTTGGCGCTCACGCCGTTGACCGACTGCCCGAGCCCGTGACCGACCGCGGGCACGTAGAGGTCCACGCCTGGCGTGAGGCCGGATGCCGCCGCAGCGGCCGTCAGCGTCGCAAGCATCAGCAGTGCTCTTCGCATGGCAGGAAACCTCCGCCCTAGCTGCTTGAGAAACAGCCGCGCCCACGCGGCACTCGAACCACGTGGGCGCAGACTACAGGCAATGTGCTCACGCCGGGGTTAGGGTGTGCCCGTCCAGCCGGCGCGGTAGTTACGCGTGATGCCAGCCTGGTTACACGAGGCCCAGGAGCCGGTGCCGCCGCTGGTGTCGCTCCTGATCGAGCCGGTAAGGGTGCCGTCGCTGTTGCGCGTGCCGGTGACCGTCCAGGCGGTGGTGAAGATGGTGTTGGTGCCGTCCGAGTACTGAATGCTGAACTGGGGGACACTGAACGTGCCGTCGGCGTTGATGGTCACGTTCACGGTTTGGCTGGGTGAGAAGTCCAACGTATAGCTGTCGGTGCCGCACGGGAGGCCGGCCAGGCCTATGAGACCGGTGAGCGCAGCCTGTCCGAGGACAAGCTGCAGGCCACCGTCCACCCTCGTCCCAGTGGTATCGAGGACAATACCCTCGAAGCGCCCGGTCGAGTGCGCCGCGGCCGAGGGCGTGGTCATGTCCACGGTGGAGGGGTCGCCGGTCTTGTTGTCGAGGCGCGACGCCACCGCGATGACCTTGCCGCTCCCGCCGGTGACGACGACGCGCACGCGCTGGTTTGTCCCGGGCGTGGACACGATGGCGGTCACGACGTAGTTCACTTGCGTCACCGAGCGCCCGGCGATCGCATTGGCGCTTAGGGTGCCGAGGAGCGTGCCGTTGCTGTCGAGGCGCTGCAGGTCGAAGGTGGCGTTGTTGCCGGTGGTCTCGACAATCGCCAGGTTGGAGCGAAAGTTCCCGCTTGTGCCGGTCTGATCCTGGTCGAGTCCGATCACGTCACTGCTCTGGCCGTTGCCGATGGCGATATCAGCGGAAAGACCGGCGAAGAACTGACCCGCCGTGCCCTGGCCCTTCAGAACGATGTTGACGTTGGCATCGTAGGAGCGCCCGGTGGCGACGACCGGAATGCTGGAGACGATCCGAATCCCGGCGAAAAGGTTATCGTAGCCGAACGTGTTGTAGATGATGTCGGGTAGGTAGCGGGTCTCGCCCGTGCTCACCGTGATACGCCGCGACTCCGGGCTTGGGTTCGCCTGGTTGCGCAACAGCAGGTAGATATCCACCGTTGCCGGTGTCGTCGTGGACGGGTTGAAGATCCACACGTCGCCGCGCCACCATGGCCGTGTTCCGGTGCTGGCGTCGGCCGCGCCCAAGGCGTGGCCAAACGCGGGAAAGTAGCAGTCGGTCGTCGGCGAAACGGCAAGCACAGGCGCCGCCAGGACAACGCTCAGGACAAAAAAGGTTATTCGTCGCATGGCATTCTCCTCGTAACGCGTAGTCTAGCAGACACGCCGCTGCAACCCAGTTGGGTCCGAGTCATGAGTGTAGAGACCTCTCGGGCGGTGAAAAGTTGACCCAACTCACACGTGGCGGGATCTGGCGAGACGGCGCCGCAGCGACAAGAGCGCCTGGGATGGGCGTGCAGCGGAGGTCGCTTCCCGGGAGCGGCTCGGCGCGTGGGTGCTCATCTGAGGCGCGAGGAGAGGTTTGGGGGTCACAGGGACCCCCCGCAAGAAATGGTGCCGAAGGCCGGACTCGAACCGGCATGGCTTGCGCCACACGCCCCTCAAACGTGCGCGTCTACCAGTTCCGCCACTTCGGCGCCCGTCATGCTCTTCGACCTGGCCCTATTTCTGCGTCGGCGCGGCCGGAGCCGGAGTTGCCGGCTTGGCCGGCGCCGGCTGGCTTACGGGCGGCTTGGACTTGACACCGGCCGTGACCGAGCGGCCCCGGCGCGCCGTCAAAACCGAGAGGCCGATAGCCAGCGCCACAAACAGGACGAACGAGACCGTCGTGAGCCGATGCATGAGCGTCGTCGTACCGCGCGGGCCGAACGACGCCTGGGAGCTTCCCCCGCCGAACGCGGCCGCCACGTCCGCTCCCTTGCCCTGCTGCAACAGGACCACGAGGATCAGAAAGATGCAGACAACGATGAACACGATGATGAGAAGGCTGTACACGGGGTGACTACTCCTTCGCTTTGCGCCGCTCGCGCAGAGCAGCGTGGATGATAGCGGAAAATCCTCCTACGTCAAGACTTGCGCCGCCGACGAGGGCGCCATCAACATCCTCCTGTGCGAGCAGGGGGGCGGCGTTGTCGGGCTTCACGCTACCACCGTAGAGGATGCGCAGGCGGTCGGCGCCTCCGCCAAAGAGGCCGGCCACCTGTCCGCGCAGGTAGGCATGGACCTCCTGCGCCTGTGTGGGGGTTGCGTTCCTCCCGGTGCCGATCGCCCAGACCGGCTCGTACGCCACCGCCAGGCGCTCGGGATCGAGGCCGGCGAGTGCTCTGGCCTGCGCCTCGATCACCGACAGCGTGGCGCCGCTGTCGCGCTGGGCGAGCGTCTCACCCAGGCAGAAGATCACCGACAAGCCGGCGCGTTGCGCCGCAGTCGCACGCGCAGCGGCGGTAGCGTCCGTGTCGCCGAAGAGCTGACGCCGCTCGGAGTGCCCGACGATCACCCAGCGCACGCCGAGCTCGGCGAGCATCCAGGCCGAGACCTCTCCGGTGAAGGCGCCGTTCTCCTGCCAGTGGCAGTTCTGGGCGCCGATCGCCACCTCGGAGCCGGACGCGATCAGCAGCGCAGCCGGTAGCAGGGTGAACGGAGGGCAGACAACCACTTCGGGGGGGGCAGCAGGTTTTTCCGTCCCGGCATCAGTGTCGGCGACGCCCCGGCGCCGCCCGCGCTCGCCCAGAGCGAATCCCGCCGCGCGTTTACCGGAGGTAGGAGCGTCAAGATCGTCAACGCGAACGACCAGGGTCTCGAGAAAGCTCTGTACGGTGGCAACGCTGCCGTGCATCTTCCAGTTGGCGCACAGGAGGGGGCGGCGCGTCACGCGTTCTCCTCGAGCACGGCAATGCCGGGAAGCGTGTCGCCAGCGAGAAACTCGAGCGCGGCGCCGCCGCCGGTGGAGACGTGCGAGAGCCTGCCGGCGACGCCGGCCTGCTGGACAGCGGCGACGCTCTCGCCACCGCCGACGACGGTGAAGGCCGTGCTCGCTGCCATCGCCTCCGCAATCGCCAGTGTACCGGCGGCAAACGCCGGCTTCTCAAACACACCGGCCGGACCGTTCCAGAACGCGGTGCGCGCCGTGGCGAGCTCGCCTGCGATTTGCGCGCGCGTGCGCGGGCCGATGTCGAGGATCATCTCGCCGGGGCCAACACCGTTGCTATCGCAGCTCCGAGCCTCCGGCGAGTCCACACCTGTAGCGACGACAACGTCCACGGGGAGCAACACTCGGACTCCCCTGTCACTGGCTGAACCCAGGATTTCGCGCGCGGTCGCGACCAGGTCCGCCTCCACGAGCGACGAGCCGACCTCAACGCCCTGCGCGAGCATGAAGGTGTTGGCCATGCCGCCAACGAGGACAAGCGTGTCGGCGTGCCGCGCGAGCGCCTGCAACGTCTCGAGCTTGCCGGAGATCTTGGCGCCGCCGACGACGGCAACGAAAGGATGCTCTGGGTTATCGCGCAGCTTCGAGAGGGCGGCGATCTCCCGCGCCATGAGCGGGCCCGCAGCGCGCTCGGAAAAGAGTGCCGCCACGCCGGCGGTCGAGGCATGAGCGCGGTGGGCGGTGCCGAAGGCATCGTTGACGTACGCATCGGCGAGGGCACGCAGTTGGGCGCAAAAGGCGGGGTCATTTTTCTCCTCGCCCGCGTCAAAACGAAGGTTCTCGAGCAGCAGCACGTCGCCCGGCGCCGCGGCGGCTACGGCTGCGCTGACCAGGTCGCCGGCGATGTCCGGCACGAAGCGGACGGGCCGGCCAGCGTACTGCGCGAGCACGGGCGCCACCGGGGCAAGCGAGAGTGCCGGGTCGACCTTGCCCTTGGCGCGCCCAAGATGGGAGCAGGCGATCACGATCGCGCCGCGTTCGGCGAGCGCGCGCACGGTCGGTGCGGCCTCGCGCACGCGCGTATCGTCGAGGATGCAGCCGTTCTTGATCGGCACGTTGAGGTCGAGGCGGAGGAGCACGCGCCGCCCCTGCACCGCAAGGGTGTCCATCGCACGCAGCGCCATGGTGACCTCCTTACCTGGCGAAGAGCTTCGCGACGTCCACGCAGCGCGCCGCGTAGGCGTACTCGTTGTCATACCAGGAGAACACCTTGCCGGTGCTGTCGCCGATCACCATCGTGAGGGCGGCATCCACGATCGAGGAGGCGGTGGTGCCGCGGAAGTCGATCGACACGAGCGGCTCGTCGCACACCTCGAGCACGCCCGCGAGCGGTCCGCGCGCCGCCGCACGGAACGCGTCGTTCATGGCCTGCACCGAGAGCGGCTTCTCGGCGGTGAAGGTGAAGTCCACCAAGGAGACGTCACTCGTCGGCACGCGCACGGCGACGCCATCGAGTTTGCCCTTCAACTGCGGATACACCTCCGCCATTGCCTTGGCCGCGCCGGTCGAGGTCGGGATCATCGAGATCGCGGCCGCGCGCGCCCGGCGCAGATCCTTGTGTGGTAGGTCGAGGATCTTCTGGTCGTTGGTGTAGGCGTGAATGGTGGTGAGCAGGCCATGTCGGATGCCGAAGCTCTCGAGCAGCACCTTGACCACGGGCGCCAGGCAGTTGGTCGTGCACGAGCCGTTGGACACGATCCGGTGCTTGGCGGGATCCAGGATGTTGTGGTTCACGCCGTAGACGATGGTGGCGTCTACGCCCTTGGCGGGTGCGGTGATCAGCACCCAGCGCGCGCCGGCATCGAGGTGCGCCTTGGCCTGCTCGCCCTTGGTGAACTTGCCGGTGCCCTCGAAGACGAGGTCGATACCGAGCGCCTTCCACGGCAACTTGGCGGGTTCCTTCTCGGCTATGACCTTGACCTGCTTGCCATTGACCGAGAAGCCGTCGGCGGCGGCCTCGACCTTGGCGTTGAAACGGCCGTGCACCGAGTCGTACTTGAGCAGATGCGCGAGGGTGGGCGCATCCGTGATGTCGTTGACCGCGACGAACTCGAACGCGGGGTTGTCGAACGCTTGCCGGCAAACCAACCGGCCGATCCTGCCGAAGCCGTTGATTGCGACACGCAGTGCCATCAGTGGTCCCCTTTCCGAACGCGAAAGTATAGCAAATGCCGACCTTTCGTCCGTGCCGAAGGTGGGCAGATTGTGGCGCTGCGGGCGCGCTTTTTCGCCTCCTTGAGCTACCATGCGCCGCGATGACGAGAGTATCTACGTGCGTCACGCCGCTGCGCTGGCGCAACGGTCTCGAGCTGCTCGATCAGCGCCTGCTGCCGTGGCGTGTGCATTGGCTCGCCGTGCCCGGCGCCAGCGCGGCAAGTCGGCTGATTAGGAGCCTGGCTGTGCGCGGCGCCCCCGCCATTGGGCTGACGGCCGCCTACGCGCTCGCAGCGGAGGCGCGCCGCAACCCCGAGCTCGCGCATCTGCGCCGCGCCGGAAGGTTGCTCGCGAGCGCACGCCCGACCGCCGCCAACCTCGCGCGGGCAGTGACGGATGTCATGGCGGCGATCACAGTGGCGCCGCGCGGGCAGCGGTTCGAGGCTGCGCTGGCCACGGCGCGGGCGTTGCATGAGGCTGACGCGGCTGCGTGTCGGGCGATTGCCGAGCACGGCGCCGCGCGGCTGCCCGGACAGGCGCGGCGCATCCTCACCCATTGCAACACCGGCGCGCTCGCCACCGGCGGCATCGGTACCGCGCTCGGCATCGTGCGCGCGCTCCACGCCCAGGGACGGCTCGAGCGCATGTTCGCGTGCGAGGCGCGGCCGGTGCTCCAGGGTGCTCGGCTCACAGTCTGGGAGGCGACGCGTGACCGGTTGCCGGTGACCCTGCTGGCGGATGCCGCTGCGGCTGCGCTGCTCGCGAGCGGCGCCGTCGATGCGGTGCTCGTCGGTGCGGACCGCATCGCGGCAGAGGGTTCGGTCGCCAACAAGATCGGCACGTATGCGCTTGCACTCGCGGCGGCAAAGCATGGCGTGCCCTTCCTGGTCGCTGCGCCGACACCGACGTTCGACCTTGCCACTGCGGATGGGTATGCGATCGCGATCGAGCTGCGCGCCGGCGACGAGGTGCGCACCTGCGCCGGGCGCAGGATCGTCCGACACGGCGTCGCGGTTTTCAACCCCGCCTTCGACGTCACGCCTCCGCGTCTTTTGACCGCCATCGTGAGCGAGCGCGGCGTAGCACAGCCGGTGAACCGAAGCACGGTGCGCAGGATCGGATCGTGAAGACGCTGGGCATCGAGACGTCGTGCGACGAGACCGCCGTCGCGGTCATGGCCGGCGACGGCAGCGTGCGCTGCAACCTGGTCTCGTCGCAGGTGGCGGCTCACGCTCCCTACCTCGGCGTGGTACCCGAGCTGGCGGCGCGCCATCACCTGGAGGCGCTGCCGGTGTTGCTGGCGCAAGCCGACCGCAGCGCCGGCCTCGGTGACATTGAGCTGGTCGCAGTGACCAGCGGGCCGGGCCTGATCGGGTCGCTGCTGGTGGGGACGAGCTTCGCCTCCTCGTACGCGTGGGCGCGGTGCCTGCCGCTGGTCGGGGTGGATCATCTCGAGGGCCACCTGGTGTCGCCATTCCTAAGCCTCGACGGCGCGCCCGCCCGCCCGACGCCGGAAACGGTGCTGACACTCGTGGCCTCGGGCGGGCACTCGTCGTACTTCCTGCTTGCCGGTGGCCGGGCGCGTGCCCTCAACCGCACGCGTGACGACGCCGCCGGGGAGGTCTTCGACAAAATCGCGGCCGCGTTTGGGCTCGGCTACCCCGGCGGTCCACGCGTGGACGAGCTTGCCGACGCGGGCAATCCCAGGGCGTTCAGCTTCAAGGCGCCACGCATCAAGGATGCGACGGGCGCGCTCGACTTTTCTTTCTCTGGCCTCAAGACGATGGTGATCCGCACCGCCGACGCCATCGTCGGGTTGCCGCTGCCGGACCCGTCCGCGCCGCCGCAGCCGGCGCTCGATCTGCTCGCGTCCTTCCGACGCACGGTGGTGGACTGGCTGCTCGCGCCGCTCGAGGAGCTGGTGGCGCGCTACACCCCGGACGTTGTGGGCGTCTCTGGGGGCGTGGCGGGGAACCGTGAGCTGCGTGCGCGCCTCGCCGCGTGGGGCAGGCAGAACGGCGTCGAGGTGTTGCTGCCGCCGCTTGCCCTGACCACCGATAACGCGGCCATGATTGCGCGCGCTGGCCAGCTCCGCGCCGAGCACGGCGAGCGTGAGGATCCGCGCCGACTGCGTGCCTACGCCCGCGCTGCCTGGAAGGCGGCCGCCGACGCCAAGGGCCGACCGGTCTTTCCCCGGCTCTAGCCGCTGCTTCCCCGTCCCCTACTCGGCGTTTGGCCTGGAGCCGCATCCTCGTGTATAATCAATACTTCGCGCCCGCGGCGCACCCCGGAGACAGCGTGGACCCGCAGCACATACGCAACTTCTGCATCATCGCTCACATCGACCACGGCAAGTCGACGCTCGCCGACCGCTTGCTCGAGCTCACGGGTGCGCTCTCCGCGCGCGAGATGATGGCGCAAGTGCTCGACACCATGGACCTGGAGCGCGAGCGCGGCATCACGATCAAGGCACACACCGTTACGCTGAACTATCGCGCCCGCAACGGGCATGCTTTCGTCCTCAACCTGATCGACACTCCCGGGCACGTGGATTTTTCGTACGAGGTTTCTCGCTCGCTCGCCGCCTGCGAGGGCGCCCTGCTCGTGGTGGATGCATCGCAGGGCGTCGAAGCGCAGACGCTGGCGAATGCCTACCTCGCCGCGGACCAGGGCCTCGAGCTCATCCCGGTGCTCAACAAGGTGGATCTGCCCGCCGCCCAGCCGGAGCGCGTGCGCGAGCAGATCGAGCACATTGTCGGGCTTGACGCGCTGGATTGCCTCGCGATCTCGGCCAAGACCGGAGCCGGGGTGCCCGACGTGCTTGAAGCGCTCGTCGAGCGCGTGCCGGCGCCGCGCGGCGACGCGGCCGCACCGCTGCGTGGCCTCGTGTTCGACGCCGCCTACGACCCCTACCGCGGTGTGCGCTGCCTCGTCCGCGTGGCTGACGGCTGCCTTCGCCGCGGCCAAGGGATCCGCTTTATGGGAGTGGGGCGGGAGGCTCAGGTCGAGGAGCTCGGCATCTTCACGCCGCGCGCGCAGGTCAAGGACGAGCTCGGCGCGGGTGAGGTCGGGTACATGTTTGCCGGGCTCAAGGACCTCCGTCTTGTTCGCGTCGGCGACACCATCACCGAGAGTACGCGGCCCGCTGAGAAACCGCTTCCGGGTTTCGTGGAGGCAAAACCGATGGTGTTCGCCGGGCTCTATCCGGTGGACTCGTCGCTCTTCGGCGAGCTGCGCGAGGCGCTCGAGAGACTCTCGCTCAACGACTCGGCGTTCACGTTCACCCCCGACAGCTCGCAGGCGCTCGGCTTCGGTTTTCGCTGCGGCTTTCTCGGCCTGCTGCACATGGAGATCGTGCAGGAACGTCTCGAGCGCGAGTTCGGCCTCGAGCTCATCACCACCGCGCCGGGTGTCGCGTACCGCGTCCTCACTTCGGCTGCAAAGGTGCTCGATGTGGAGAACCCGGCGCAACTGCCGGACCCGGGCCAGATCGCCGCCATCGAGGAGCCGTACATCCTCGCAACCGTGCTCACGCCCGATGTCTACCTTGGCGGTCTGCTCAAACTGCTGCAGGAGCGCCGAGGCGAGCAGGTCAAGCTCGAGTATCTGGGCGGGTCGCGGGTGCTGCTGGAGTACCGCCTTCCGTTTGCGGAGGTTGTGCTCGACTTCTATGATAAGTTGAAGTCAGTGTCGCGCGGCTACGCGTCGCTCGACTACCACTTCATGGGCTACCGGGAAGGCGATCTCGTCAAGCTCGACATGCTCGTCAACGGCGAACCGGTGGACGCGCTCGCGCGTATCGTGCACCAGTCCGTCGCATACGCAACGGCGCGCGCTGCCGTGACCAAGCTCAGGGAATTAGTCCCGCGCCAGCTCTTCGAGGTCGCGATCCAGGCGGCGGTCAACAACCGCGTGATTGCGCGCGAGACGGTCAAGGCGCTGCGCAAGAATGTGCTCGCGAAGTGCTACGGCGGCGACGTCACGCGAAAGCGCAAACTGCTCGAACGGCAGAAGGAAGGAAAGCGACGGCTGAAGCGCGTCGGGCGGGTGGAGATCCCGCAGGAGGCGTTCCTGGCCGTGCTCAAGGTGGGATCCGAGTCATGAGCCAAAGACACGTCGTGCGGGAGTACTACGAGGCGATCCTGGTGGCGGTGATCTTCACGTTGTTTGCGCGCACGTTCGTCGCACAGGCGTTCAAGATCCCGACTGGCTCGATGGAAGACAACCTGCTCATCGGGGATCACCTGTTCGTGAACAAGTTCATCTATGCGCCACACTGGGACACGCCGCTGCACCGGCTGCTGCCGTACCGAGACATCCGCCGCGGCGACGTGGTCGTGTTCAAATACCCGCAGGATCCCGAGCGCGACTTCATCAAGCGTGCAGTCGCGCTGCCCGGCGACGTGGTGGAAGTGCGCGCCAAACAGCTCAGTGTCAACGGACGGGCCGAGGTCAACGCGATGCTCGTGCACAAGGATCCGCAGGTCTTCCCGGACTCAGCCTTCCTGCCTGCCGCAATCCGCAACCGCGACAACTTCGGACCCTTCCGCGTGCCTGAGGACGCCATCTTCTGCATGGGCGACAATCGGGACAACTCCTACGACTCGCGCTTTTGGGGCCCGGTGCCGCGCTCGTACTTCAGGGGCCGCGCTCTCGTGATCTACTGGTCGTACGAGGCCAGGCCGAACGCGCACGAATGGCGGGGTTGGTGGGACCGCATTCAGGAGCTGGCTTCGGTCGGGGCGCACTTCTTTACCCGGAGCCGGTGGGAACGCACCTTCCGCCTCGTGCGCTAGTGTTCTGAGAGGGAGCCATCGCCTCGGTTCGTGCTAGCGTTGCGCTAGCATGGTCGCGGAGGCTGTCATGGAGGTTCGTCGCGGGCGGGGCGCCACTCAGATCGGCTGTCTGATCGGTTTTGCCATCCTCCTGTTTGTCATCTTGGTCGGAATCAAGATTCTGCCACTGCGACTTGCCGTCGCTGAGCTGCAGGACTACTGCGAGCGTCAGGCCGATCAGGCAACGTTGCCGGGCAGTACGGACGAGAAAATCGCCGCTCTCATCCTCAAACGCGCCGCGGAGAAGCGCCTCCCGGTGACGGAGGACGACATCCGGGTGTGGCGGGATACCAGCGAGATCCACATTCTGGTCAAGTACCGGGTCGTGCTGCCGCTGGTTCTGACCACGTACGACTGGGATGTCGAGCACAAGGTGGATCGTCCGTTGTTCCTGTCATGAGCTGGCAACGCCCGCGCTGTGCGTCCGCGGCCGGCCGCTCGCTCGCACAACTTTACGGCCGCGGCTACAATGCAGCGACCTCGAAGCACTTCGGCGCAGCACCGGCTCCGCGCCGGAGTTTTTGTTCAAGGGAAGGGGGATGGCCGGGATGAAGGGTCAACTGTGGGCGACGAAATCTCTCCAGACGCTGCTCGACGAGATGGGCGGCGAAAACCGCCTTCGCCGTATCCTGGGCCCGATCCAGCTCAGCAGCCTTGGGATTGGCGCCATCATCGGAACCGGCATCTTCGTCCTCACCGGCAAGGCAGCGCATGATAACGCGGGCCCGGCTCTCATCCTCTCGTTCGTGGTGTCGGGCATCGCGTGCGTGTTCGCCGCGCTCTGCTACGCCGAGTTCGCGTCGATGGTCCCGGTCGCAGGCTCGGCCTTCACGTACGCGTATGCGACCATGGGCGAGCTCTTCGCCTGGATCATCGGGTGGGACCTCGTGCTCGAGTACACGGTGGTGTCCGCCACCGTCGCCCACGGCTGGTCAGCGTACTTCCAGGACTTCATAGGTATATTCGGTTTCAAGATCCCCAGTAGCCTGCACACCGCGCCGTTCGACTACAACCCGGCACTCGGGAAGATCGTGGGCACGGGCACAATCCTCGATCTGCCGGCGATTGTCATCACGATCATCCTGACCTTCATCCTCGTCAAGGGGATCAGAGAGAGCGCGAGCTTCAACGCGACCATGGTCGGGATCAAGCTCGTCATCGTCTTCTTTGTCATCATCGTGGGCGCGTTCTACATCAACCCCGCCAACTGGCACCCGTTCGCGCCTTTCGGCTATTCGGGCATCAGCTTCTTCGGCAAGACGCTCCTCGGGCAGACAGACGCCGGCGGACAGCCACTCGGCATGCTCGCGGGCGCTGCCATCATCTTCTTCGCCTACATCGGCTTTGACTCGGTCTCGACGCACGCCGAGGAGGCCAAGCGCCCACACCGCGACGTGCCAATTGGCATTGTGGCCTCGCTGTTCGTGTGCACGATTCTGTACATCCTGGTGTCGGCCGTGCTGACTGGCATGGTGCCCTACGACAAGATCGACATCAACGCGCCCGTCTCTAACGCCTTCAAGCAGGTAGGGCTGCCGTGGGCGCAATTCCTGGTCTCGCTTGGGGCGCTCACAGGGATCACCTCGGTGTTGCTGGTGATGATGCTGTCCCAGCCGCGCGTCCTGCTCGCGATCGCACGCGACGGCTTGCTGCCGCCCAGTATCTTCGGCGCTGTCCACGAGAAATTCCGCACCCCGTGGAAGTCCACGATCCTGACGGGAATCGTCGTCGCGATCCTGGGCGCGTTCCTGCCGCTGCGCATCCTCGCGGAGTTGACCAACATCGGTACCCTGCTGGCGTTCGCCATGGTGTGCATCTCGGTGCTGATCATGCGCTCCACCAATCCAACCGCCCACCGCCCGTTCAAGGCGCCGTTTGGCAGGACGGTGCCGATCCTAGGGATTACGTTCTGCCTCCTGCTCATGTTCTCGCTCCCGGCGCAGAACTGGCTCCGTCTCTTCGTATGGCTCCTGATCGGCTTCGCGATCTACTTCGGCTACGGGCGGCACCACAGCGTGCTCGCGCTCACGCGCGAGCAGACAACCTCCGTCGCGTCGGCGCTGACGCCTCCTGCTGGTGAGTCGCGGGGGTGAGAGGTGGATTGCAACCAGGCTGGAACTGCGTCGCGTAGCCACGTCGAGGCACGAGAAGGATCGGCGGCTTGAGGGATTTTCTTCGCGGTCTAGGGCGGACCAAGTCACTCGCCGTGCTCCAGAAGGAGGGCGAGGCAAGCCGCCTCAAGCGAGCGCTCGGGCCGTGGGACCTCATCGGTCTTGGTATCGGCGCGATCATCGGCGCCGGCATCTTCGCCACGGTGGGGACGGCAGCCGCCGGTGACGCCGCGCGTCCCGGCGCTGGCCCCGGCATCATTTTGTCGTTCGTGCTCACGGCCGCGGTGTGCGGGCTGGCCGCGCTGTGTTACGCGGAGCTCGCAGCCCTCGTACCGATCTCTGGCTCCGCTTACACCTACGCCTATGCAACCTTGGGTGAGCTCCTGGCCTGGATCATTGGCTGGGATCTCATCATCGAGTACGCGGTCGGCAACGTCGCGGTGGCGATCTCCTGGTCGGGGTACTTCTGCGAGATGCTGCGTGGTGTCGGCATCACGGTCGCGCCCTGGCTTTCGACTGACATCCGCACCGCGCTGGCAACTCCCGCGATCGTTGCAAGTGCGCCACATGTTGCGGGGGTGCCGATCATCTTCAACCTGCCCGCGGCCGCCATCGTCCTGCTCATTACCTGGGTGCTGATCATCGGCGTCAAGGAGTCGTCGCGGCTGAACGCGGCAATGGTGATGATCAAGCTTGTTGTCCTCGCCTTCTTCGTCATCGTCGGCGTGCGCTACGTGCAGCCGGCGAACTGGAAACCCTTCTTGCCCAACGGCTGGCATGGCGTGTGGGCGGGCGCGGCGATCGTGTTCTTCGCCTACATCGGTTTCGACGCCGTCTCCACAGCGGCGGAGGAGACGCGCAACCCAGGCCGTGATCTGCCGGCTGGGATCTTGGGCTCGCTTGCCATATCCACGGTCGTGTACGTGGTGGTCGCCGCGGTCGTGACTGGGCTTGTACCTTGGGGAGAACTCCACACCGCCGAGCCGCTTACGGTCGCGATGAACCGCTACAACCTGGGCTGGGCCGCAGGCATTGTGGCGGTCGGCTCGGTGGCGGCGCACACGGCCGTGCTGCTGGTCTTCCAGCTCGGACAGCCGCGGATCTTCTACTCGATGGCGCGGGACGGCCTGCTGCCGGCCGCTTTCACGCGCGTGCACCGGAAGTACCGCACGCCTTATGTCACCACCATCCTTTCGGGCGTGCTGGTGGCAGGGTTTGCCGGTTTTGCAAACATCGAGGAAATGGTCGATCTGACCAACATCGGCACGCTGTTCGCGTTCGCGATCGTGTCGGCGGGCGTGATCGTGCTTCGCCGAACGCACCCGCATGAACGGCGGCCATTCCGCGTGCCCCTGGTGCCGTTTGTACCCGCCCTGTCTGTGGTTGCGTGCTTCTTCCTTGCCGCCGGCCTGCCGCTGGTGACGTGGGTACGTTTCGCCGTCTGGCTGGTGATCGGGCTCGCGATCTACTTCGGCTACGGCAGGACCCGGTCCGGCCTGGCACACTCGCAATAGGCGCTACCGCCGGCTCAGAAGACGACGTAGACGCCATTGCGGATCACTCGTACCGCGCCGCCAGGCTTGACGACACGAGCGTCCGCCACCTGAATTGGGTTCCCCTTCGCGTACACCACGTCCTGGTGCACGACCGTCTCGGGCGAGTGGAACTGCTTGACGCCGACCGTGCCGCCAAGGTGGTCGGAGCGGCCGTACGCCCAGTGGAAGCCCGCCTTCTCGTCCTCGAGAACGTTGCCCGTCACCTGTGCCTTGTCGTTGCACCCGAAGGCAACTTCAGCAATATTCGAGCGCACAGCGTCCACGTCGAACGCGGCGCGCAGTTCCTGCGCCACTGTCCCTTCCCCCTCGATCTCGACGACGCGGTTGATCTCGACCTTAAGGAGCGCTAGTCCCTTCCCGTCGCGGATGGGGAGCGTGCCCCGGGAGTGCGAGGAGACTCCCTCGCGCTCGCCTTCGTACGGCACGATGAAGGTCTCGCCCGACGGCAGGTTGATGACGCGGTCGCCTTTCTTGTGACGCGGCAGAAAGCCGTCGTCCACCATCGGGGTGCGGTAGCGCAGATCAAATGTGCAGTGGTGGCCGGTGGAGAACGTCACCTCGAGCGCATTTGCGCCCTTGAGGATTCGCTCGATCACCTGACACCGGCGCGCAACCTCCCGATAGTCGGCTGCGAGCCCGGTTTGCTCCATGCGTTTCTCGGCCCCGGGCATGGACGCCGCGCGAAAGTCCTCCTTCTCCTTGCACAGGGAATCGAGCGCAGCCGTGGCGGAGTATTCTGTGAGGAACACCGCGAGCGTGCTCTCGAGCAGCTTCTCGCGCAGCGGCACCCACGTTCCCTCGATGATGCCCTGAGCCGGAAGCTCGGCGCCGTTTGCGCCAGTGGCCGGATAGCCGAGCAGCGGCGTGGTAGAGAAACCGCGTCCGTGGCCGAGCGCAGCGAAGGCGCGGTGCCACTGGTGCGCCATCGCGCGCCGCTCACGCCAGGCGGCCGAGTCCTCCTCCGGATTGCGGGGCAGGTCGCACGCAACCGTTACGATCTCTCCCGGTTGCGGGTCGAAGACGTCCGTGATCAGCTTGATGAGGTCGAACGCCATTACTTCCGCCCCTTTTTGTAGCCTAGCATGTCCCGTGTCCCCTGTGCGAGGGCACGCCGCTGCCACGGCACGCCCACTGGGGTGAGTTCGGGCAGGTTCCAGATCTCTCCCGGATAACGCACGGCCTCGAGAAAAAGTCCCGCCGCGGGCGCCGATCCCGCTGGCGGCTGCATTGCTCCGGATAGCCACGCGCGGACCGCGTCAGGCGCCTCGGCTCCAAGCCCGATTGCGACGAGCGCCGCGACCATGCGACGCACCTGATTCCACAGGAAGTGGCTCGCGACCAGGCGCAGCAAAACCACTTCGCCGACCCGCCTCACGTCCATGCTCTCGACCTCGACGAGGGTAGCGTCTGCTTCGCCGGGCCGGCGCACGAAGGCACGGAAATCGTGGCGCCCGCAAAACGCCTGCGCCGCCTGCGCCATCGCCGCGACATCGAGCTCCTGTGCCACCCACCATGTCGTGCGCTTGCCGAACGCCGAGCGCCGCTGCGCGATCTGATAGCGGTAAGCGCGCGCAACCGCGTCGTGCCGGGCGTGAAAGCCACGCGCTGCGGGCTGTAGGTCGAGCACGACGACATCAGGCGGCAGTTCGCGCTCCAATTCGGCAAGCGCCGACTCGGGCGCAAACGCCGCGCGGCAACGCAGCGACGCGACCTGGCCCAGCGCGTGTACCCCGGCGTCGGTGCGGCCGGCGCCCTGCAGATCAATCTCGGCCTGGCCAGTGACCCGGCGGAGGCCGTCGAGCAGGACGCCTTGCACCGTGCGGCCGCTTGCTTGCACTTGCCAGCCGGCGAAGCGTGAACCGTCGTACTCGATGAGCAGGCGATAGCTGGGCATGGAGTCAGTGTACGGGAGCGGCCAAGGTAAACGATTGCGTCGAGGGCACCCACGCGACCGGCGAGAGATCCCGCAGCTACTCCCACCAACAAAACTGGCGTGACTCGCTGCCCCGTCTCGGCAGCGACTCGTCGGTCAGGGATTGTGGCCCGGCAGGCTGGGGGACGTGGCGGCCCGTAGGGGCATCGAACCCCTGCTTCCGGCGTGAGAGGGTGAAAGAGGGCATGGTGCGCCCCCGAGAGCCAGGAAGAGATGGCGGGAGACAGGTGGTGCCACGGCGGGACCAATACGCTTTTCCTCAGAGAAACAGCGTGAGAGATCCAGGGATTCCATGGGCTCCCCGAGGAGCCCGCGGTAGCCCAATGGGTACGACGAATGTGGATTGAGATGCGAATGGGCAACCGAGACAAAGTCGCATCGTGAGAACCTATCAAGACCACTCCGTTGCCTGCGCAGAACCTCCACCAGGCTGGTCGTCAAAGACATCCCCTGAGTGGCTACGCCGAAGCGCTAGCTGGAACGCACGGGCGAGCCGGTCCTCCTCAAGCTGGGTTGACGGCCGGTGGGCGTCATCGTCTCGCTCGGCGATTTCGGCACTCACTTCGCTCCCAAGGTCGCAGAGGACGAGCGCCAGCGGCTCGTCCAGGAGGTCCTTGCCGACCGGGTACCGCGCGCCTTCCACGTTGACCAGGCCATCGCCGGGTTGCACTCGGGCCCAGGAGTAGGGTGGATCGAGGCAAATCACTCGTAGCGAAGCGCCTCGACCGGATCGAGGCGCGAGGCCTTGACCGCCGGCCAGAGGCCGAAGAGGATTCCCACCCCCATCGACACCCCCAACCCGACCAGCGGCGACCACAGAGGCACATCGGTCGGCAGCGACGGCACCGTCGCTCGCACGGTGGCGGCGGTGGCGAGCCCGAGAGCGACGCCGATCACCCCGCCGATCGACGACAGCGTCACCGCTTCGGTCAGGAACTGGCCGACGATGTCGCGGCGCAACGCCCCCACCGCCCTCCTCACCCCGATCTCGCGGGTGCGCTCGGTGACTGAGGCGAGCATGATGTTCATCACTCCGACCCCACCGATGACCAGCGAGATGAGGGCAATGAACACCATCGCCCCGGTGACCCCGCCGGTGATCGCCTTGAACTGGGCGATGAGCTGGTCGGGGGTGTTGATGGCGAAGTCGTTGGGCTTGTTGAACGGCACCTTGCGCCGGTGGCGGAGCACCTCGGCGGCCTTGTCGATGACGAGCTGCAGGTCCTTAGGCGCCCGGGGCAGGACGCCGATGATAACGCCGTTGTCGCGGACGACGCTGGAGAACTGGCGCTCGAAGGTGCCGAAGGGCAGCAGCACCTTGTTGTCGGGCGAGTAGCCGAACTGCTCGCCCTTCTTGTAGAGGACGCCGACCACCCGGTAGCGGGCCCCGTTGACCGTGACGTCCTTGCCGATCGGGTCCTCATCGGGAAAGATGGCTTCCCTGACGTCGGCGCCGAGGACCACGACCGGGGCGCTGTGCTCAACCTCGGTGGCGGTGTAGAACCGGCCGCGCGTCACCGGGTACGCCATGGCGATCGGGTAGTTCTCGTCGGTCCCCAAAATGTAGGGCAGGTTGGCCTCGAGGTTGAGGTGCTTGACGTGGATCACGCCGCCGTCGTAGCTCACCCGGCTCGACACGGTCTTGACCTCGGGCACCAGCAGGCGAATCGCCTCGGCGTCGGCCACGGTCAGGTTGCGCCGGCGCTTCTCCTCGTCGAAGGCCGGCCCGCCCGGGCCGAAGCGGTCCTCGTACTTCTGGAACTCGATGCGGCTGGCGCCGAAGGCTTGGAGATTGCCGATGACGTTGTTGTTGAAACCCGAGATGATGGCCACCATGGCGATGACCGTGGTCACCCCGACGACGATGCCCAGGACGGTAAGGCCGGCCCGGAGCTTATGGTCGCGGATGGCGGCGAGGGCGAAGCGCGCATTCTCGCCGAAGCCGCGGCGGAGCATGGTGATCAACGGGTGCGTGGTCTCACCTCACTCGTAGCGCAGCGCCTCTATCGGCTGCTTCCTTGCCGCCGCCGCCGCCGGCGCCAGGCCGGCGATGACCCCGGTGACCGTGGCCACGACGAGCCCCAGGAGGACGAACTGGAGCTTGACCTCGGCGGGGAAGTAGACATTGACCGCAATCGCCACCAGCGCTCCAGCCAGCACCCCGACCAAGCCGCCGACCCCGGCCAGCATCGCCGACTCGAGCAGGAACTGGCGGCGGATGTCGCGCGAGCGGGCGCCAAGGGCCTTCCTCACGCCGATCTCCCTGGTGCGCTCGACCACCGACACGAACATGATGTTGGCGATGACGATGGCGCCGACCACCAGCGAGATGCCCGACACCAGGATCATCACGGCGAAGGCCCCCTGACTGATCGAATTCCACAGGCTCTTGATCGCCTCGGAGCCGACGATGCCGAACGGGTCGGAGTCCTTGAAGCCGGTCTTGCGCACCGAGCGCAGGATCGTGCGCACCTCGTCCTGGGTCGCGTCGACCGCGGCAATGCCACCGGCCGGGCGGACCATGATGGCAACGCCGTTGTCGCTCGTGAGCACCTTCTGGAGCAGGGTGATGGGCACGAAGACGACACTGTCACGCGCCTGGCCGAGGAACTGGCCGAGCCGGGTCTGCAGGCCAATGACCCGCAGCGGATAACCGCGCACCAGGATGGTCCGGCCAATGGGGTCAAGCGTGGGGAAGAGCTGGTCCTTGACGTCGGCGCCGATCACTGCCACCGACGCGGCGTGGAGCTCCTCGGTCGGATTGAAGAACCGCCCGGCGGCGATGTCCAGGTTGAGCATGGAGTCGACGTTGGCTGTATAACCGCTGACTTGGACGCCGGCCAGCTTTCGGTTGCCGGCGTGCACGGTGACGGCCTGCCCGGCCTGGGCCCCGACCGCGGCGCAGCTCCGACACTCCGCGGCCACTAGCCGGGCCTCGCGCATGGTCAGGGCCTTGCGGTGGTTGGCCAGGATGAACTCGGCGCGGCTGCGGATGATGCCGTACTTGGTGAAGACCAGGACATCGGGGTTGAGGTTGGTCAGCTTGGTGGCGACGAAGGTGTTGAGGCCGGCGATGATCGACACGACCGACACCACGGTCATCACGCCGATGATGACGCCGAGGAGCGTGAGGCCCGAGCGCAGCTTGTTGCGCCTCAAGGCGACCAGCGCGGTGCGGGCCAACTCGCCAAGACCCATGGCTTACGGGGAGGCCGCCGCCTCGCCCGCCTCCAGCGCCTTGCGCCGTTCCTCGCTCATCGGCTTGACCCGGTCGCCCTCCTTGATCGTCCTGAGCGTCTTGAACGGGCCGGTAACCACCTCGGCCCCGGGCTTGAGGCCGTCCGTGACCTCGATCTGGAGCTCGCCGGAAAGGCCGGTCTTGACCCGGACGAAGCCCGCCTTGCCGTCGACCACGGTGAAGACGCCCTGCTCAGTCTTGAGCCGGCCGGTGGCGTCCTTCTCACCCTTGGGCGAGTCGCGGATGACAACCGCAGCCAGGGGAATGGCCGGGACCTTCGACCGGGTCCCGGTGATGATGTCGGCGGTCACGGAGAAGCCCGGGCGGATACTCGGCGGCGGGTCGAGGAGCTTGACCCGGACCTTGAAGTTGATCGCGTCGGAGGTCGTTGTCAGGCCGGCGAGCTCGACGTCGTCCTTGGCGATTGGCGAGCTGCCGACCTCGGTCACTACCCCGTCGAAAGGGCGGCCGGGGTAAGAATCCAAGGTCAGGACGGCCTTCTGGCCGAGGGCGATGCTCGGGGTGTCGGTCTCGTCGACCATGAGTACCGCCTGCACGGTCGTCATGTCGGAGATGGTCATGAGCTGGGTGCCGGGGTTGTTCATCGTCCCGACCACAGTGACCTCGCCGGCCTTGATCCTGAGGGCGGTGATGGTGCCGTCGATCGGCGAGCGGACGGTGGTCTTGGACAGGTCGTCGCGGGAGGCGTTGAGCACGGCCCGGCTCTGCTCGATTTGGTGCACGGCGGTCTGGTAGGCCGCCCGCGCCGTGTCGAGGGCGGCCCGGGCGTGCTGGAAGTCGGCCACCGAGATGATGCCGGAGTGGTAGTTGTCGTCCGCCCGCTTGAAGTCGCCCTGGAGCTGCTCGAGGGTGGCCCGGGCCGAGTCCAACTGGCTCTGGCTGGCGGAGAGCGCCGCCGCCGAGCCGGCCTCCTCGGCCGTGGCGTGGGTCTTGTCGATCTGGAGGAGGAAGTCCCCGGCTTTGACCGGGTCGCCCTCGCGCACAGCCAGGTTGACGACCTGTCCCATAACCAGGGCGGCGAGGTCGACCTTTTTCTCCGCCTGGATCTTGCCGTTGGCCGTGACCTTGGCGACGACATCCTCGAGCGCGACCTTAGCCACCGACACTTCTGTGGGCGCGTGCTTCTTCTGGTAGCAGGAGTAGTAGCCGCCCCCGCCAAGGGCCAGGGCCAATCCGCCGAGAATCAGCCAGACTCGCCAACGTCGCATGGTCACTTTCCTCTTCTCGCTGCGGCCGCCCGCTGCGCCTTGCCCTTGATCCTTTGGACGCTGCCAGGGCCGCCAGACGTTTGCCCCCGGCGCCGCGCCACCCGGCGCGGACGCCAACCGCCCGGACACACGCCCGGATCGTCACAGAAGAATACGTCGAAGCCGGCGATTTGTTCCCGGCGGGCAGATCGACTGGGACGCGGTGCCGGACCAGGGAGGACCGCCCCCCTTGGCAGCGGCCCAGCCGGCCGGGCTCGGTCAGCGCCGCGGCGGCAGCTCCGCGGCGGAGCGGTGCAGCGCGAGGCTCTGGATGACGCCGCAGTCGAAGTTGCAACGCCGGTCGCGGATGTGCTCTCGCCCGACTTTCTACCTTCCCGTGGTCCAGTTTTCCGGGGCCGGTCAAAGCTCTGACCCACGAAAATCCACAGCGGCCTGAACTGAGGGGAGCACTACCCGACCGCCTTCGCTGGTTCAACCCACGTGCTGTCAGACACGACAGGGACAACCCTTAAGGGGTGGGTCGGATCGGGCTCATTGCCGCCGATGGAATGTGCAGATGTGGATGGAAATGTGGATGGGCAAGGCCCGAGCTACCCGAGGGTGACCCGTAAGTTGTTGTCTGGATTGGCGGCCCGTAGGGGAATCGAACCCCTGTTTCCGGCGTGAGAGGCCAGCGTCCTAACCTCTAGACTAACGGGCCGACCGCGGGGGGTGAGGCTAGCATGGCGTCGGACAGCGCGCAATTCCCTTATGAACTCCGCGCCCACTGGACGATCTCGCGCAGCGTCGGCTTCTTGCCGTACATCAGGATGCCGACTCGGTAGACGGCGGCGGCGACGCGCGCGACGAGAAAGATAGTGGCGATGAGCAAGACGAGGCAGAGCACGATCTGCCACACCGGCGGCATCTGGATCGTCATGCGCAGGAAGAACAACACCGGCGCGAACGGTGGAATCAGGGAGAGCACCACGGAGAGCGTGGAGTCGGGGTTGTTCATCACCGGCATCATGAGCACGAACGGGACCGCCATGAACATGCTGAGGATGCCCTGCATCTGTTGGGCTTCCTCCTCGCTGTTGAAGGCGGCGCCCATCGCGGCATAAAAGGTGGAGTAGAGGATGTAGCCGAGCACGAAGAAGAGCAGGAAGAATGCCAGCACGACCGGGGACAACACGGGGGCATTCCCCATGCCGAGGCTTAGCCCGATCAGCCCAGGGATAGCGAAGTTCATCGCAACGAGGACCCAAATCGCGTACTGCGTAAGCCCGACAGCCCCGATGCCGAAGATCTTGCCGACCATGAGCTCGTACGGACGCAGGTTCGCGACGATGACCTCCACGATCCGGGAGGACTTCTCCTCGATCACGCCGCGCATCACGTACATGCCGTAGATCATCATCGTGAACCAGATGATGAACATGAAGATGTAGCTCAAGAAGAAGCTCTGTATGAATGAGCCAGCGCCCTCCTCACCGTTCTTGCCGAGCTGGATGGTCTGCAGGTCGACGCCGCGCGTCAGCTCGGCGGTGCGCTCGCCGGCGATGCCGGCCCCGATCAAGCGCTCGCGCACGACCACTTTCTGCACCGCGCTTTCCAGGCGGCTGATCAGGCGGATCGCGGTCAGGTTGTTCGACAGGTACTCTGCCTTGCTACTTGCGAGTACGTCGTCGTGGATGATCAGCACGGCGTTGAGCCGCTTGTCGAGCACCTCACGCTTGAGCTTGGAGCGCTGCGCGGCCGCGTCGGCCGCGAGCGGCTCAATGCGCAGCGTGATCGCAAGGTCGGATACCTTCTCCTTGGCTTTTTCCTGGCGCTCAAGCTCGCTCGCCACGCCCCGGCTGATCTTGTCGTTCCCCGACACGAGCGCCACCGTGAAGCGGCCGCCCGCGCGCGCCATCAGGAGCGTCGGTCCAACCATCATGGCGACCATGAAGAGCGGCACCAGGGCGGTCGAGATCCAAAACGCCTTGGTCTTGACGCGCGCGAGGTACTCGCGCCGGATTACGGTCGCGACCTTATTCCAGCGCAACATGGTCTGCCTCCACGGCCTTCAGGAAGATGTCCTCGAGCGAGTCCACGAACGGTTCGATGGCTTCAAGTGGCACGCGCGCGGCGAGCTCGCGGATGACGCTGGACGCTACGGCGTCCGGCGCGAGCTCCGCGATGCGGGTGCCATTCTTTGTTCGCACCGCCGCTACGCCGGGCGCGGCGGAGATCTCCGCATCGCTGGCGGGACTGGTGAGCTTAAGTGCGCGCGTGGCGTAGCGCGCGCGCACATCGGCAAGCAAGCCCTGCAGGATCGGCCGCCCGCGATTGATCAGGCAGAGGTGGTCGCACAGTTCCTCGGCCTGTGGCAGCACGTGCGTCGAGAAGACAACCGTGGTGCCGCGTGCGCTCATCGCCACAATCTCGTCCTTGAACTGGCGCGTAGCGATCGGATCGAGCCCGGTAAACGGCTCGTCGAAGATGACCATCTCGGGATCGTGAATCACGGCGCCCGCGAACTGCAGCTTCTGCTGCATCCCCTTGGAAAGCTCCTCGACCTTCGCGTTGGCCTTCTCGGCAAGGCCGAGGCGCTCCAGCCACGCCTTGCTGCGGCTGCGCGCCTCCGGGCGTGCGAGACCACGCACCTCCGCGAGGAACGCGAGGTGCTCGGCGACCTTCATCTTGCGGTAGAGCCCGCGTTCCTCGGGCAGGTAGCCGATACGTTCGCGCGCGTCGTCGTCCATCGGCACGCCGTTCAACAGGATGGTGCCGGCATCGGGCAGCGCAATGCGCATGATCATCCTGATGGTGGTTGTTTTGCCGGCGCCGTTGGGCCCAAGCAGCCCGTAGATTGCGCCGCGGGGCACGGCGAACGAAAGCATGTCCACCGCCACCACACGCTCGAAGCGCTTGCACACCTCTTTCAGGTCGAGATGCGGCTCCATGAGCACTCCCTTCGGCGGCCATTCTACGGGCGCACGGGCAACAAGGTTGCGCGCTCCGGCCGGCGCGCTATACTTTTGTGCGCTCGGCGCGCGCCGATAGCTCAATTGGATAGAGCATTTGACTACGGATCAAAAGGTTGGGGGTTCGAGTCCCTCTCGGCGCGCCAGTCCCATTATCTCCAAGACAACGACTTCTGTGTCGGCAACACCAGACTTATTTCTTCCTGGCTGACGTCGGGTACCCACCGGGTACCCGCCAGGCACCAACTCAGAGTCTTTTGAGCCCCTTTTCCTGCCTGCTCGCAGGCTCGGGAGCGAACAAACTTGGGCGCTACCTTCACCGCGCGGAATGGTGGGAAGAGACAGTTCACACGCTTGTGGTGATGCATGACTGGAAGCAACAGAAGAAGGTCGAGGACGCGATCCGCGACCTCGTGCGGCGGGCCGCGCTGTTTTTCAGCGCCGCGGCGTCAGCACATCGAGCTCATGGATGGAAAAGAAGTAGAAGGCATCCTGCCCGGTCTGGACGATGCGGAGGGCGCGCGCCGGCATGGGAGCGAAGCGCAGCGTGAGCGGCAGGTCGGCGGGACGCAGGAACGCCGCGAGCGGGAGCTTGCGCAGCGTCCCTTCCGTCACGGTGTGAAAATGCTTCCCGTCGCGCGCGAGCTCGACTCGGTAGCCGCGCGGGAAGTTGAGCGGGAAGCCGAGCGTCACGCTGACGCCGGCGACGACCTCATCCCGGCCAAGATCCACGGTGAAGGCTGCGCCGGGCCGCTGCGGGCCGGTGTGCCAGCGCGTAGCCGGGTCGCCGTCTATGGCGAGCCGCGCCAGCGTCGGGTTGACGTTGGCGGTGACCGACCAGCCGCGTTGCGGCAGCGTCGTCACGGACGGCTCCTCGGCGAGCGGGGCGGGCCGCGGTCCCGGGTGGAGCACCTCGAACACCTCGGTGTCGGGGAAGTGACGCACGAGGCGGAAGCGCTCCGGCGCCGCATGCAGCGCCGCGAGCAGTTCGGCGGACCTCGGTGCGCCGTCCTCGTCAGTGTGGACGACGACGGCGCGCAGCCCGAGCTCCTCGATGTCGTCGAGGCACTCCGCTGCCGGCGCCGCACTCCAGCGCTGCCGCAGCTCGTCGTAGAGGGGAGTCGAGAAGCCGCTGAAGCCGTTGACGATCGGCTTCCAGTGGAAGGCGGAGAAGTAGACGCGGGGGCATTCCACCCCACACCAGCTCTGCTCGGGGGCGGGCAGCGGCAGCTCGACGAGGGCGTCGCGCGCGTCCCCCGCCTGGGCAAGCCAGCGGTAGACCTCCGGCACCTCGCGCCCGGTGCGGGCGCGCTCCAGCGGCAGCGGGAACGAGGCGTACTCAGCGAGCATGAGCAGCGGCAGCGCTGCCATCGCCACGGGGCGCACGCGCGGCTTGAGGCGCGCCGCGACGGCAGCGGCGCCGAACGCGGCGAAGAGCGCGAGCGCGAACATGGTGAAGATGTGAAATCGCACGACCGCGCGGATGCTCGCGAACCCCGGCACCCAGTCGCGCAGGAGCGGGAACGGGCCCTGTTCGCCGAAGGAGAACAGGAGCGCCAGCACGCCGATCACGAGGTAGACGCCGAGAGGCTCACCACGCTGCCCGACCATCACCGGCCCTGCCCGCCCCTCGCGGCGGCGCAGCCACGAGCGCGCCACGAGCAGCACGGCGAGCACGAACAGCGGCCGCGCCAGGCTGTCGGTGGCGAGGCGCATGCTGACGTTGACGTGGCCAAAGGCGAGCACGGCGGCGACGACGACGAGGGCGAGGACGATGGCTCCGCCGAGCACGCCGCCAAGGGAGAGGCGCCAGACGAGCGGCGGTTTCTTCTCGTTTGCCGAGCGCATGGCGCGGGGCGCGAGCCAGATGCCGAGAGCCGCGAGGACGACGGCGAGGATGCCGGGGTTGAGCTGCAGCTCGCCGAGGCTCCAGCGCTGCGTGAGGCTGCCGTACAGGCGGTTGATGTCGGGCGTGACGAGGAACGCCAACAGCCGTGCCTGCGAGCCGATGCCGTACGCGAAGCCCATCTCCTTGCTCACCCTGAGGTAGTTGAGGAAGAAGGGTCCCGCCAGGAGCGCTGTGAGCGCGCCGGCCGCCGCGAGCTGCAGCCAAAGCCGCACGGTGCGCGCAAACGGGCGCAGAAGAGCGTTG
>Ga0209048_10000042_pt1 | contig 116083 bp, 117 predicted proteins | sample FrelakmetCRP12CR_FD_187146 | JGI IMG/M metagenome (GOLD analysis project Ga0209048, IMG submission 187146) | Freshwater lake sediment microbial communities from the University of Notre Dame, USA, for methane emissions studies - CRP12 CR (SPAdes)... | ecosystem: Environmental > Aquatic >...
TCGCATGAGTGTTGAAAGGGCCTTTGTTCTGCCAGCAAGGGCTTCGAGTTTTCGAATTTCGTCGCTCCGATAGCTGGGCTTTGTACTAGCTTCTCTCACGGCGTTTTTTGAACTTAAGAAGCTGACAGTAAGAATTATTTCTTTGAAAAATCGCTGAAAATCATCAATGATCTTGTCAATGGGGATATTTTGCTTCTCCCTTGATTGTCCTGTGCGATCAATGCTTCCGGCTACTCCATAGTCTGTCAGTATTGAACGTAGCAGGGGTGTCTTTTGCTTCAAACAAATCATTTCAAGATCGTGCATTGAAATGCCATGCTCTTCATCTGGGGGGGCGTATGCCTCTAGCGTATCTACCCACGCGAGCAATCTTGAACAATAGGAAGTCATGTTGAAGCAGTCTTTTCGGAGCGCGTGGTTAGCTCGGTAAGTTTCTGGCCCCAACGTTCATAGGCGGCTTTCCGCTCTGGCAAATATTCCTGCCGTTGGTAGACACCAACAATTCCTTGTTGGATGTGGTTCAAGCATCGCTCAATAACGTGGGGTTCAATTTGTAAGTCACCCATGCGGGAAGCCATGGTTCGTCGCAGGTCATGGGGACTCCATTCGCCGCCCGGAAGCAAGAGGGTTGCTGTTTTTGGTGTCCGCCGCTTTAATGGGGTAGGTCGTATTCGATCGCGAATCGCTTTCGATACCGTTTTGTCGGACATTGCGGTGTTCTCACTTCGGCCCGCAAGCAGGTATGGACCCGTTTTGATTTCATTCAGTATGGCTAACTGCTTTTCTGAAAAGTCTGAGAGATGAATCAGGTGTTCGCGGCCATTCTTGGCATTTGCAGCAGGGACCGTCCATGTTCGCGCATCGCCATCCACATCGCTCCACTTGGCCTTAATTAGCTCTCCGATACGCGCTCCAGTTGCCAGCAAAAGCCAGATAGCTGCTTGAAATTTTTCATGAAGATCAGAGTTTTTGAGTTTCTTGTCCAATTCGGAAATCTCCGCCCAGCTCAAATTTCTATCAGAAGGGGTCTCCTTCCCGCCGGCCTGTTTTTTTGAGAGGGCAAGGGTGGGGTCAGTCTCAACAATGCCGCGTCCCATGCCATGCCTAAACATTTGCCGCATCAGCGACAGGGCTAAGTTTGCGGTACGCCTTGCACCCCTGTCCAAGATGCGATCAATCACGTTGACAATGTGTGGAAGACGAACGTCCTTGGCTTTCATGCTGCCAATCACGGGAAAGACATCCCGGCGGACGGTTTCTTCTACAGCTGTCCCACCGTCCTTCCGATGGGCTGAAAGATAGACACGTTTCCAGTCTTCAAATAGTTCAGATACTGTTTTTTCCATGCTTTCCATGGACTGGGCGACGGAGCGTGCGGCCTTATCGTTGTCCTCCTTTAGTACAGGGTCAAGGCCACTGCGTACCACATTGCGCGCAGCATTTCTCCGCTCTCTTGCTTGTGCCAAGGAGGTTTCCGGATAGGTGCCGCAGTTATAGCGTCGTTCCTTGCCGTTGTGCTGGAATCTGAAATAGAAATTGATCGCACCGCCCTTTGCTTTGGGCAGCACGCGAACCCAGAGACCGCCGCCGTCTCCCAGCGATTGTTCCACGTCAGTTGGCTTGCAGGCGCGAAGGTGTTTGTCCGTAAGTTTGTTTTCAGGCATGGGCTGGCTCCGGTATACTTCCGCCCGATGTGTGGGTGGCGGTACGGTACCACTGCAGCGGTACGGTTGGCGGTACGGTTTGTCTGTGGCAGCAGTTGAAACGAGTTGCACTGCTATGAAACGAACTATATCGCTAACTTACGGATTTACAAGCTGAAAATTTAATTGTCTGGTTCCCGATGAACCCCGGTGAAATGGTTGTCGAGGTTTATGGGGTGCAAGGGGTCGTGAGTTCGAATCCCACCGCCCCGACCAATGGAATCAAGCAATTAGGCCAATCTTCGGATTGGCCTTTTTGTTTCCTGGTCCGGTCGGTCTTAGTGACAACCCGGCAAAGATCAGGCCGACCGCAATTCCAGCCAGGGCATCAATTGCGACATGTTGCCTTAGTGCTACGGTGGACCAGACAATCATCAGGCAATAGATCCAGCTCACAATAGCCATCCAGCGAGGGGCACCGATACACCGCATGATGTGTTGCAGCCACGCTGCTGAAAATACAGCCGTCGCGACGTGTAGCGACGGGCAGGCGTTACCGGAAATATCAAGCCCCTTGATCTTTGCAATTGTGGGGTACTGTGCCCAATCCAGCTCGAATAGCGGGATTGTCGTTGGCCACACCCAGAAGATGGTCAGGCAAGAGATGCACAATGCACCAATCCAGAATCCGTACCCCAGCAACTGGCGCAGATCGAGTAGAAACGCAGGGGGAAGAGAAACGTAGAGCCAGAGGGAAACATAAAAGCCGAAGGCGACAGGCGTGAATGGGATCAATTCGTCGATGATGGTCAGCGGCATCACCGTGGGCGTGAATAGGGGATTTTGCATTACCCCGAAATAGCCCAAAAAAAACAACACCATAAACCCCGTTGTGCCGAACGCCTTGAGCGGCCACATCCGCAAAGCCCTGAACCCGGCCTGCTTATGCCATGCACTCGACTCGCCAATTGGCGGTCGGGTCAGTTTAACCAAGTAACTGGTCACGAAAGCTCTGGGGAAACGTCGACAACGGATCGTGCCCTTTCATGGTGCATGCCGCGCAACTAAACTGAGGCAGCTATTCCGAACTATAATTCAACCTATTATGGAGTCTCTAATTGTTATTCGTGAATTTCTCGATAGCCGCCTTGGCATTGGCCCGGAGAAGGTGCTTCCCGAAGTGCTTTTGACCGACCTTGGTGTCGATTCTTTAATGCTGGTTGAGTTGATGTTTGAATTCGAGGATCGTTTCAACATTGCACTCGACAATAACCTTGCAGGCCCGTCTACGGTTGGTGAACTGGCCGCGTTGATGGATCGGCTTCGCGGGGAGCAAGGCTGATCGGATGGGCAAGTGTCGAGTGGCAGTGACGGGACTTGGTCTGGTCAGTCCGTACGGTGGGGATCTTGCGGATTTCTTTGCTCGCCTGCTCGCTGGAGAATCCGCTATTCGCTTCCTGCAGACCAGCGACGTTCCGGTTCCACTGGCAATCCCGTTTGTAAGCTGCCCAAACTTCGATGCCGATGCCTCGCTCGGGCGGGCGCTCGCAGGAATGATGGATCGGTTCGCGCAACTGGGCACATCGGCAGCCTTCGGTGCCTGGCAGGATGCCAGCCTTTCCCGTGACTCCTCGGAGGAAAACCGTGAGGACTGGGGGGTGTCATGGGGAACTTCGATGGGTGGCACCTTCGCTGTCGAGAAGGCGTACAGGGAACTATGGCAAAGGGGACGCGAGCGCATTTCACCGATGTCAGTCGTTCTGGCAATGGGCAATGCTGCCAATGCACACATCTCCATCCAGCTTGGACTCGGTGGTATTAGCACGAACCATGCAGTAGCCTGTGCGTCCGCAGCGATTGCCATCGGCGAAGCTTTCCGCCGCGTTCGCTGTGGCGAGACACCGGTGATGCTGACCGGCGGTTCGGAGACGCCGCAGTCCTATGGCGTGGTTCGTGCGTGGGAGGCCCTGCGTGTCGTGGGCAGTGGCGATGAACACAGTTCCTCCCGCGCTTGTCGCCCCTTCAGTGCAGACCGATCGGGGTTGGTACTCGGCGAAGGCGGGTCGGCATTGGTTCTCGAGGATTGGGATCATGCAGTTGCTCGTGGCGCGCGTATCCATTGCGAAATGGTCGGCTATGGCACGAGTTGTGACCATAGCCACATTGTGCGTCCGGAAATGGGCGGGCAAGTGCGCGCGCTGAAAGCTGCGCTGGTCGATGCGGGTCTGGCGCCGGATGAGATAGACTACGTCAACGCTCATGGTACTGCGACGACCGAAGGAGACCCGATCGAGATTGCTGCGCTGAGGTCCGTTTTCGGAGAGCGTGCGGCCAGTTTGCCGGTAAGCGCCACGAAATCTATGCACGGTCATCAACTCGGCGCGGCGGGCGCCATAGAGGCCATCGTTACGGTACTTGCCCTTCGTGAGAAGGCAATTCCGCCAACGGCGTATCTAGAGAACATTGATCCGGCCTGTAAGGGCGTCGATCACGTCACGACCGGGCGCCATGACCGGCGGCTATCTGCCGCCTTATCCAATTCATTCGCCTTTGGAGGCAGCAATGCGGTTCTTGCGTTCCGCGCCGTTGCCTGAACAAACCAAGGAAACACTGTCATGTCTCAAGAACTCTTTCAGGTAACTCCCGAGGCATTGTTGCCAGAAGTGGCTGAACTTGTTGTCACGGCGCTTAATCTGGACATCGGCCCTGAACAGATCGAACCTGATGCGCCCCTGTTTGGCGAAGGCCTTGGCCTCGATTCAATTGACGTTCTGGAGGTCGCTCTGGTGATTTCCAAACGTTATGGTTTCCAGTTGCGCTCGGACAGCGAGGACAACATCCGCATATTCACATCGTTGCGCACCCTGGTTACGTATATCGCCGCGCACCGGACAAAATGAACAGGGTGTCTCCGGTAGCGATCATGCGCGGGGCCGGGCTCGCCTTCGTGTTGATCGCCTGGGCCGTTTTGGCACACTTCAATAGCGCGGGCAGCGCTGTCTCCGATGTGGGTTTGGCATTGGCGGTGGCGCCGTTGCTTGCGGTGGTGTTCATTCTGCTCTGGCGAGTCGGCAACGTGATCTGGATGCTTGTCGGCGGCCTTGGGGCCCTCTGCTTGCTTGCATGGTTCTGGGCGGGACTGCGCCAGAACGTGGCGCTTGTGTATTTCATTCAGCACCTCGGCACAAACCTCGCACTTGGTGCACTCTTTGGAAGGAGCCTTCTTGCTGGCCGCAGGCCGCTGGTTACCCAGTTTGCGTTGTTCGCGCACAACGGCGTGATAACGCCATCAGTAGAACGCTATACCAGACAGGTCACCACCGCCTGGACCGCTTTCTTTCTCGGTAACGCAAGTGTCTCGGCAATGCTTTTCTGGTTTGCATCGCAAGCGACTTGGTCGGTTTTTGCAAATCTGCTGACCTTGCCTCTGGTCTTGCTGATGTTCGCGGTAGAGCTGATTTTCCGGCACCGCGTACTGCCCCCCGCGGACCGCACCGGAATTGTCGACACCATTCGTGGCTACCGAGCAGCGATGCGCCATCGTGCCAATACGCTTGCCAAGCACCCATGAAGTCATTCCCGCTAGTTCGGCACGACAGCCTTGATGACATCTTTGCGTGGTTGCCAGATGGCTCCATCAAGGTCCGTAATTTTCTTGCTGACGCAGAAGCCTTGGCGGCGCAACTCCCCTCCGACCGTTACCTGTTGAATGTCTGCCAGGATCGCTACCGTTTTGCCGTTGGGTTCGCGGCCGGCCTGTTAACCGGAAAGACGAGTTTGCAACCTGCGTCCCAGTCCGCGGAAACGCTTCGTTGTATTCAGCATGACTTTCCTGACGTGGTGTGTTTATGCGACAGCGAATTTGATGCTCTTAACCTGCCACGAGTTGATTTTCCGGTCCTTGCTGCCGCCAACCCGGAAGTGGTGACCAAAATCCCGGAATTTTCGGCCGACCACATTGCAGCATGCCTGTTCACGTCGGGTTCGACGGGAACACCAATGCCACATTTCAAAACCTGGGGTGGCCTGGTTCACAGCGGGCGTGCCGAAGCCGAACGCTTGAATCTTCTTGAACGCCCACATGCCATCGTCGGCACGGTTCCCGTTCAGCATGCCTTCGGATTCGAGTCCACCTTCCTGCTGGCATTGCATGGACAATGTGCTTTCTGGTCGGGAAAGCCGTTTTACCCGCAGGACATTGTTACGGCACTTGAAGGCGTACCGCGCCCGCGTCTCCTGGTTACGACACCGTTCCACCTTTCGGCCTTGCTGGTCAGCGGGCTGGAATTGCCGGCCATTGATCTGTTGCTTTCGGCCACGGCGCCGCTGTCCATGAAACTCGCCAGCGAGGCAGAAAATCGCTTTGGCGTGCCACTCCATGAAATTTACGGAAGTACCGAAACCGGCCAGATCGCCAGCCGGCATACGACGGTCAGCCAAGCCTGGCATTTGCTGCCTGACATCCGGCTGGAACAGGAAAACGGGCAGACCTTCGCTTCCGGTGGCCATGTCGAGGGCAAGGTGGAACTGTCCGACATCATCGAGATTCTTGCCGACGGACGCTTCCTTTTGCACGGACGCTGTGCCGACCTCGTCAATGTTGCCGGCAAGCGCTCCTCACTGGCTTACCTCAACCACCAGATCACTGCCATTCCCGGGGTGATCGATGCCGCCTTCTTCATGCCTGAAGACAAGGGCCAGGATGGCATTACGCGCTTGTGTGCCTTCGTTGTCGCTCCCGGATTGAAACCTCAAACGCTTCTTGCCGAACTGCGCGAGCGCCTTGATCCGGTTTTTCTGCCACGGCCGCTGTTCTTTCTCGATCAACTCCCGAGAAACAGTACCGGCAAGTTGCCGCACAACAGCTTGGAGGCGCTTTACTTCGAACGGGTCAGCCATGCCGGGCGCTGAGTACACGTGGACGGCTCCGTCTGATCATCCGGCTTTCGCGGGGCACTTTCCCGGCCGACCGATCGTGCCCGGCGTTGTCCTCCTTGACCGTGCCATCCTGTTTGCCGAAGACTTGCTCGGGCGTACGGTTCGCAAGTGGCAGATCGGAAATGCCAAGTTCTTCAGCCCGGTCGGGCCTGGTGAGCTTCTCATCTTTGCGCTGAACGTCAAGGAAGGCGGCGCAATCGCCATCAATGTGCGCGCCGCCGGGCGCGACGTCGCCTCCTGCCTCCTGCTTGAAACTTTCGCATGAGCACGGGGAATCCTGCCGCCGCGAGCTGGATGCTTCAGCAGGAGCGCAGCAATCTGGCCATCCTTAAGTTGATGGTATGGATCTCGCTGACCTTCGGCCGGGCGCTTGGCCGCCTCGTGCTCTACGGCATCGCCGCTTATTTCTTGCTGTTTGCTCCGGCGGCAAGGAAGGCCAGTCGAGAATATCTGGGACGCGCCCTTGGCCGTTGGGCGGAGTGGTCGGATGGATTTCGTCACGTGCTGTCTTTCGCGAGTACGATTCATGATCGCATCTACCTCCTCAATGATCGTTTCGACCTGTTCGACATCGAGGTGATCGGCGCCGATGCCTTGTGCGCCTCTCTGGACAGGCAACCGGGGGCACTGCTGATAGGCGCGCATCTCGGTAGTTTCGAGGTTTTGCGTGCCGTTGGTCGGGGCAGGGCTGGATTGAAAGTGGCGATGTTGATGTACGAAGAAAATGCCCGCAAGATCAACGCGACGCTGGAGGTAATCAACCCGAAGGCGACCGAGGACATCATCGCGCTTGGCCGCATGGAATCGATGCTCGAAGTACGCGACAAACTGGATAAGGGGTATCTGGTCGGCATGCTGGCTGATCGGGGGCTCGATGGTGATGCCATCCCCCAAGGGGACTTGAGCGCCAGGCCCTTTCACCTTCGGGGCGCGGTCGACTGCGAATTTCTTGGCAAAATGGCGCCGTTTCCGCTCGGCCCATTCCGCATGGCCGCGTTGTTGCAGCGGCCGGTTTTTTTCATGGCTGGCTTGTACTTGGGCGGCAATCGGTACCAGATTCACTTTGAGCAACTGGCTGATTTCTCAGCAACGTCGCGCAGCGAGCGGGAAGCCGCTATGCGCGCCGCACAGCAGCACTACGTCGAGCGTTTGAATCACTTTTGCAGATTGGCGCCCTACAACTGGTTCAATTTCTACGATTTCTGGAAAAAGGGATGATCAGGAAACTGTTTGTCAGTCTTTTGCTGGGCTTGCTGGCATTGCCTGCGCTTGGTGCTTTTGACGTCGGTCAGTTGATGAGTGATCTGTCCAGGAACAGGGGCGGCAGGGCGAAATTCGTCGAGAAAAAGTACATTTCCTTCCTCGACAAGCCGGTCGTTTCAACTGGGGAAATGACTTATAGCGCCCCGGACCGGCTCGAAAAACGCACCGTGACGCCGAAGCCGGAAACCCTCGTGCTCGACAAGGACATGCTCAGCATCGAGCGCGAGAAGCAGAAACTCTCGATCAATCTCGCCAATCAGCCCGAGGCGCTCGCCTTCATCGACAGTATTCGCGGCACATTGGCGGGTAACCGCGCTGCCCTGGAAAAAAACTACCTGCTGCATCTGGCGGGCAGCCCCGAAAACTGGACGCTGACCATGCTGCCCAGCGACCAGAAGATTTCCGCGCTGGTGCAGCGCATTATCGTCACCGGTAGCAAGAGCCAGGTTCGCAGCATCGAATACCTGCAGGCAGATGGTGACCGTTCAGTCTTGAGCATCGAAGCGGTCGAGGGCAGATGAACAGCGCCGCTCGCCGCACTTTCCTGACCTGGTTGCTGGCGATGCTGGCTGGCGGCGCTATCGTCTGGAACAGCAGGTTTTCCGCCGACATGTCCTTCTTCCTGCCGGCTCACCCAAGCGCCGAGCAGCAGATCCTGGTAAATCAGATCAAGGAAGGCGTCGTTTCGCGCCTGCTGATGATCGCTATCGAGGGGGGCGACGCTGATCAGCGGGCCACGCTCTCCCGGGACTTGCGCGGGAGGCTCGAGAAAACCGCCAGATTTGCCTCCATTCAGAACGGCGAAGCAGGTAGCCACGACGCGGATCGCGCATTTCTTTTCAAACACCGCTACCTGCTGAGTCCGGCGGTCACGCCGGCGCGGTTCACGGTCGACGGGCTGCAGTCAGCCATTTCCAACAGCATTGACCTTCTTGCCTCGCCCGCTGGCTTTGTCTTGAAGCCCTTGCTGACCCGTGATCCGACGGGCGAACTGGTGGAATTGCTCGGTGGCCTGAACGTTGGTACCCAGCCAAACCTTCATGGAGGGGTCTGGGCCTCGCGAGACGGCGAGCGCGCCATGCTTCTGGTTCAGACCAAGGCGCTTGGCTCCGATACAGATGGGCAGGAAGCAGCGATCAAGGCGATCAAGGAAGAATTTTCCGCGAGCGTCGATGCGAATCGCATCAGTGACGCAACAATCCAGATCTCCGGCCCGGGCGTTTTTGCTGTCAATTCACGGGCTCTGATCAAGGGCGAGGTGACCCGCTTATCGCTTATCAGCTCGCTGGCGATCATCTGCGTACTGTTCTTTGTTTATCGCTCGCCGCGACTTTTGACGCTGGGACTATTGCCGGTTGTTTCCGGCGTGCTGGCCGGGGTCGTTGCGGTCAGCCTTGTCTACGGGACCGTCTTCGGCATTACAGTCGGGTTTGGTTCGGCGTTGATTGGCGAGGCTGTCGATTACTCCATCTACTACTTCGTGCAGTCGGGGCGAATGGGCTTTGCCGAGTGGCGCGAGCGGTTCTGGCCGACTATCCGGCTTGGTGTGCTGACCTCCGTCTGCGGCTTTGGGGCGCTGTTGTTTTCGGGCTTTCCCGGCCTCGCTCAACTCGGCCTGTATTCCCTGACCGGCGTTCTGGCCGCGGCGATCGTTACCCGGTTCGTCTTGCCGCAGTTGGCAGATGGCGCGAAAATGACGCGCGATCTTTCGCCGCTTGGCGGCACGGTGGCCAAGGCCATCCATGCCGTGCATTCCTTGCGTTGGCCGGTACTATTGCTCGCCGTGCTGGCGGCCGCTCACCTTCTGGTTCACCGCGATAGCCTGTGGCATCCTGATCTTTCCGTGCTGAGTACGGCGACGTCCGAAGAGTCTGCGCTGGATATGCGCTTGCGCGCCGATATCGCTGCGCCGGACTCGCGCCACATGGTGGTTATCAATGCATCCGACCTCGAAACCGCTCTCCAGGCCGCCGAAAGTACAGGCGAAAAACTTGATCACCTGGTCGCCACAGGCGTGATCGGCAGCTACGACAGTCCGGCCCGATTCCTGCCCAGCGTGGCAAAACAGAAAGCACGCTGCGCCAGCCTGCCGACGACCACGGATCTGCGGCTTCGCCTGCAAATGGCGCAGACCGGTTCACCGCTGGCGGCCGAGAAATTGGTCGGCTTCATCGACGATGTTGCCGCAGCAAAAATGCATTGCGCGATAAGTCGGGAATCCCTGGCAGGTACTGGCCTTGCGTTGGCTGTCGACGCTCTGTTGCTGCCGCATTCGGGCGGCTTCAGCGTATTGCTGCCGTTGCATCCCGTGGTCGGAGAGCCGAGCCGGCCGCTGGCCGTTGACTCCGTACGTGATGCATTGACCGGAACCGATGCAATGGTCATCGACTTGAAGGCAGAACTCGACAAACTGTACAACGACTATCTGCGCGAAGCGATTCTGCTCTCGCTGGGTGGCCTCATGGCCATCGTCGTGCTTCTTGCTGCGACCCTTCGTTCACCCGGACGGCTCGGCGCGGTAATGCTGCCGCTCGTACTCTCCGTTCTGATTGTCATTGCCGGACTCAGTTTGATCGGTGAGCGCCTGCACTTGCTGCATCTGGTGGGCATGCTCCTGATCGTTGCCGTCGGTTCAAACTACGCACTATTTTTCGACCGATCCAACGATCAGCACCGGCTCGATGCGGAAACGCTCGTTTCAATGCTGGTTGCCAACCTGACAACGGCGATCGGTTTCGGTACGCTGGCGCTATCCAAGGTGCCCGTACTGCATGCGGTCGGTGTCACCGTCGGACCTGGTGCCATACTGGCTCTCTTGCTTTCAGCTATTTTCGTCCCGCGCGCAACGACGACATGAGCCAAAACAAAGCGAATGTTTTGTCATTCCCGGTAGGCAACTATTCGCCGGTCTGGAAAGCTTCGTGGGGAAATCTCCTGGTGAGCCGTCTTTTTTCAGCCTGATATCCATGCCGCAATCCTGGACACCTAGCCCCGCCATCCAACTTTCGATCGCCACCCACGCTGCGGCGGGTATCGGTTTGCTCGCTTTGCCAGGTTACTGGCCATGGGCGCTTGGCGCCGTGGCCATCAATCAGGTAATTATTTCCGGAGCAGGGATGCTGCCGCGGACGACCCTGCTTGGCCCCAATCTCAACCGCCTGCCTGCCACGGCAATCGCGCGCCGCGAGATCGCGCTGACTATCGACGACGGCCCGAACCCGGAGGTGACGCCGCGCGTGCTTGACCTCCTTGACGCGGCCGGTGTCAAGGCCAGCTTTTTCTGCATTGGCCGCTTTGCCCGCCAGTATCCGGCAGTGTGCCGGGAAATTGTTACGCGCGGACACAGCGTCGAAAATCATGGTGATTCCCACTCGTGGGTCTTTGCGACCTTCGGCCTGAAACGGATACGCTCGGAAATTGCCGATGCTCAGGCCACGCTGGCAGATATCACGGGGCAAGCTCCGCGCTTCTTCCGTCCGACTGCCGGCCTGCGTAACCCCTTGCTCGATCCGGTGCTGGCCAGTCTTGACCTGAAGCTCGCCTCGTGGACCCGGCGCCCTTACGATACGCGAGATGGCGATCCGCAGCGCATTCATTCACGACTTGCCAGCGACCTTGGACCAGGCGATATCCTGCTGCTCCATGATCGTCACGGAGCGTCAACCGCAGACGGAGAGCCGGTTATCCTGGCGGTATTGCCACGGCTCATGGATAGCATCAAAAAAGCCCGATTGACCCCTGTCACGCTCAACGCTGCACTCAGATGAACTCGCGATTTCTTCAGACGCTGCTCGACGATGCCAGCCAGCCCTTTCGCGACGGCAGCCGTTTCGCTTACCACTATTCGCGCGGCAAGCTGTCCTCCGACTGCATCTTCCGCGAAGTCCTGAAGCGCGGCATTTTTCCGGCCGAAGCCCGCTTTCTCGACCTCGGCTGCGGCCAGGGCAGCCTGTTCGGCTGGTTGCTTGCCGCCCGCAAGCTTTATGAGCAGGGCCATTGGCCAAGTGATTGGGCCATACCACCGAAACCGCTCAGCCTGCGCGGCTTTGAGTTGATGCAGAATGATGTCGACCGTGCGGCCCGCGCTTTCGGATCGAATCATCCCGTCGTCAGCATCCGTCGGGGCGATATGTGCGAGGTCGATTTTGGCCAGGCCGATGTCGTCACCATCCTTGATGCATTGCATTACGTCGACCACGCCCGGCAAATCGACGTGCTCAAGCGCATTCGGGCCGCGTTGCCGCCCGGCGGGCTGTTCCTCACCCGCGTCGGCGATGCCGGGGCCGGCCTGCCGTACCATCTCTGTAATTGGCTGGACCACGCCGTAACATTCGTGCGTGGCCATCGCCTGCCGACGCTCTACGGCCGCAAGCTGGCCGAGTGGGTCGATCTGCTTCGGAACCTCGGCTTCCACGTCGAGAAAGTGCCGATGAGCGAAGGCAAGCCATTCGCCAACATCATGCTGGTCGCCAGGGTTCCGATCTAAAATACCGGATTGACTGGATGCCTGCCGTGACCCCGTTGCTAATTTCCTCTTTTACCGCCACCACGTGTCTTGGCCAAGGGCTTGATGCGCTGCTGGGCGGACTGCGCGAAAGTCGTAGCGGCCTGACCCCCTGCGCTTTCGAGACGGTGAAGCTGGATACATGGATCGGTGAAGTTGCTACGGTCGACGACCAAAAACTGCCCAAATCGCTGGCTCGTTACGATTGCCGCAACAACCGGTTGGCGCAGCTTGGTCTGGAAGCCGACGGTTTTGCCGATCGCGTGCGCGAGGGCATTGCCCGCCATGGCAAGACCCGGGTCGGCATCTTTCTCGGCACCAGCACCGCCGGCATCCTGCAGACCGAACTGGCCTACCGCCGCCGCGATCCGGAAACCGGCGCCTTGCCCGGCGATTTCAACTACCGGACCACGCACAACACCTTTTCACTGGGCGAATTCGCGCGTGAATATTTCGGGCTCGAAGGCCCGGCAATGGTGATTTCCACGGCCTGCTCCTCGAGCGCCAAGGTCTTCGCTGCCGCCGCCCGCCAACTGGCCTGCGGCACCATCGATGCCGCGCTGGTCGGCGGTGTCGATTCGCTGTGCCTGACCACGCTCTACGGCTTCGCGTCGCTGCAACTGACGTCGGCCACTCCCTGTCGCCCCTACGATGCCGCCCGCAACGGCATTTCGATCGGCGAGGGCGCGGCCTTTGCGTTGCTTGAGCGTGTGTCCGCCATGCCCGCGATCGGTTCGCTCCTGCTGCTCGGCACTGGCGAGTCGAGCGACGCCTATCACATGTCCTCGCCGCACCCTGAAGGGCTCGGCGCCCGAATGGCGATGGAAGCCGCGCTACGCTCGGCCGGCCTGAAGCCTGGTGACGTCGACTATCTCAACCTCCACGGCACCGCGACACCGGCCAACGATGCTGCTGAAGGCAAGGCCGTCGCCGCGCTGTTCGGCGACCGCGTCGCCTGCAGTTCGACCAAGGGGGTCACCGGCCACACCCTGGGTGCGGCAGGCGCCATCGAAGCCGTCATCTGTGCATTGGCGCTGCGCCATGACCTGCTGCCGGGTAGCCCGAATACGGAAGGCCTCGATCCCTCCATCAACCTTCAGTATTTGTTGAAGCCAAAGAGCGGCAGGCTGCGCCGCGTCCTGACCAACTCCTTCGGTTTTGGCGGTAGCAACTGCAGTCTCGTACTGGGGGTTGCTGCATGAACGCGATGCCGCTCAACGCCTGGATCAAGGGAATCGGTTTTCTGGCTCCCGGCCTGCCGGACTGGCCAACGGCCCGCGCCGTTTTGCGCGGCGAGCAAGCTTATAATTCTGCCGCCTCGGTGCTTCCAGCGCCGGCTATTTTGCCGCCGGCCGAACGCCGGCGGGCCAGCCGCGTCATCAAGTTGACCCTGGCTGTTGGGCTGGAAGCTGCTGCGCACGGTGCAGCCGATGTCAGCACGCTGGCCACCGTATTCACTTCCTCAGGTGCCGACGGCTACAACTGCCACGCCCTGTGCGAGCAACTGGCCACCGCTGACCGCCAGATTTCGCCGACCCGTTTCCACAATTCCGTGCATAACGCCGCCGCCGGTTACTGGGGGATCGCGACCCGGTCCATGGCACCCTGTCAGGTGCTCTGTGCCTACGACGCCAGCTTTGGCGCCGGCCTGCTGGATGCGCTCGCCCAGATCGTTGTCGACCGCCAGCCCGTTCTTCTGATCGCCTATGACAGCGAATATCCTGAACCGCTGCGCAGCGCGCGGCCGGTGCCGGACGTCGCAGGCGTTGCCTTGCTGCTGACTGCCGAGGCTGCCCCCGATTCATTGGCCCGGATTACCGTCAGTCCGACACCCGCCGCAGCCGAAACCCTGGCCGCGGGCGAACTGGAAAACCTGCGCAATGCTATTCCCGCGCTGCGCAGCCTGCCGCTGCTGCAAAAGCTGGCGCGTGGCGAAGCGGGCGGCGTCTGCCTCGACTATTTGCCACCGCTGCAACTCGCGGTCGACATCGCACCGTGCTAGACCACGACTGGATCGCCGCTCGCATTCCGCATCAGGGCCATATGTGCCTGCTCGATGCGGTGGTCGACTGGTCTGAATCAGCCATTTCCTGCAGCGCGGTCAGCCATGCGGACCCGACCAACCCGCTACGCGCCGAAGATCGTCTTGGCGCCGTCAATGGCATCGAATATGCCGCCCAGGCCATGGCTGTCCACGGAGCGCTGCTCGCCAGGGTCGGTGACAAGCCACGCCAAGGCTATCTGACCAGCGTGCGCAGCGTGCAACTGCATGTTGCGCGCCTCGATGATCTGCCCGGCGAACTCATTGTGCAGGCCGAACGCCTTTCCGGCGACGCCAACAACATCCTCTATCAATTTTCGGTCACTAACGGCGGCCATTGCCTGCTCGAAGGTCGCGCCGCCGTCGTCCTCGATGTCGAAGCACTCAAGGGAGAACAGCCATGAAACGCGCCCTCGTCACCGGCGGCAGCGGCGGAATAGGGGCTGCCATCTGCAAGCGCCTGGCCGCCGATGGCCATCACGTCATTGTCCATGCCAACCGCAGCCACGAAAAGGCCGTAGCGCTCGTTGCCGAAATCCTCGCCGCCGGTGGCAGCGCTGAAGCCGTCACCTTCGACGTCACCGATCGCGCCGCCACCAACGCCGCGCTGGAGGCGTTGCTTGAAGTAGGCACCATCCAGATTCTGGTCAACAACGCCGGCATCCACGCCGACGCGGTGTTCCCCGGCATGTCCGGCGAACAATGGGATAGCGTGGTCGACGTCTCGCTGAACGGCTTTTTCAACGTCACCCGGCCACTGATGCTGCCGATGATCCGCACCCGCTGGGGCCGCATCATCAACATCTCCTCGGTTGCCGGCATTACCGGCAATCGCGGCCAGGTCAATTATTCAGCCGCCAAGGGCGCCTTGCACGCTGCCAGCAAATCGCTGGCCCTCGAACTCGCCAGCCGGGGTATCACGGTCAACGCCGTGGCACCGGGCATTATCGCCACCGATATGATAGAAGGTGCGTTTGACACGGAGACTATCAAGACCATGGTCCCGATGAAACGTGCCGGCAAGCCGGAAGAAGTTGCAGATCTGGTTGCCTTCTTGGTCTCCGAGAATGCCGCCTATATCTCCGGCCAGGTCATTTCGATCAACGGGGCGATGATCTGAGACAATCCGGGTGCTGCTTGCCGTACTGTCTAAAGCAGCAGATGAGAAGGTATGTTTGATGACAGCACGGTTGGTGCGAAAATTTTTCCGTTCATGTATTGCGAAGAATGGTGTCCTTCATCCTTGCCAGTTTCGGTGCAACGGTCGGCACGGTTAGCATCGTACTGGCTACGGCCATCAGCAACAGCGCGGTAAATGCTTCGCTGGTGATGATCTGCTTGTCGAGCAGGATGTTGGCGAAGATGATCATGATCAGTGCCTTGGTCTGCAAGAGCCAGCCGATGATGCTGGCTTCGCCGGGTGCCCATCTGAGGATTTTTCCGGCAATGTAAACGCCGATCAGCTTGCCGGCAACTGAGGCAAGGAGCAGTATTGTTGCCGCGACGAACACGGCTTCACCACCCATTGTCCAGGTTGTGCGCAGGCCGGTGCTGAGGAAGAAGACGGGCATGACGACGAGCAGCACGTGGTGGCGCAACAGGTCCATTTTTTCCTGATCGAACCAGTCGGCCTCGATGATGGCGCCGGCCAGGAAGGCGCCGACCATGAAATGCAGGCCGGCCCAGTCGGCGCCGAAGCCGCAGGCAGCCAGCCAGATCAGCGCAACATACCAGCGGTCGTGCTCGGCAATGACCATCATCAGGCGGCGAAAGGCGTAGCCGATAATGATGAAGGCGAGCAGGAAAGCGAGTTGCTTGCCGACCCGCTGCCAGTCCATCAGGATCAGCGCCAGCACGCCCCAGATGGCGATGTCGTCGAGGCTGGCATAGCGCAGGATGCGCTGGCCGATCGGCTGGCGCAGTATTTCCAGCTTTTCCATGAGCAGGATCAGGATCGGCAGCGCGGTAACCGCGCAGGCCATGCCGACCCCAAGCACGAACTGCCAAGTCATCGCCTTCGGCCCCATCCAGCCCTCGTCGAGCAGCAAGACCGCGGCAGCGATGCAGCCGAACAGCAACGGTGTGCCGAGCGCAAGGCTGGCGGTGATCGAGCTTTCGCGACGATGAACCCAGGCTTTTTTCAAGTCCAGTTCGATGCCGGCGATCATTACGAACAGCATCACCGCCCACCAGGCAATCCCGTTCAACGACTGGATTACCGGCGCGGTGAAGACGAAGGCGTAGTAATCCGGAAAAAACCGGCCGAGAATGCCCGGCCCGAGCAGAATACCGGTGATGATCTGAACGACGACCAGTGGTGCGTAATAATCAGTCTTGCCCAGCCGCCAGATCAGGTAGGGAACGGTGAAGATGATCGTCATCGCGATCAGGAAGATTTCCGTCGTATTCACTTGAATTTGCGCAGCAACAAGCGCGGCAATCGAAGGAGAAATCCGAGGAACAGCCGCGTATGCATCCAGGTCAGCAGGGTGTTGTCGCGCAGATAGCGAAAATGCGAAACACCGCCTTCGTCGGCTCCGAAATAGCGTACCGGCGCGTCTATATTGACCGGTTGCACGCCAGCCCAACACAGGCGGACCACCGCCTCCGGATCGAAATCGAACCGGCGCATCCAGCGGTTACCCCGCATGATTTTCTTGAGCGGCTCAATGGGATAAACGCGAAAGCCGTACAAGGAATCCCCGATGCCCATCCACAGGGTTTCAAGGTTGGCCCAGCCATTCGACACCTTGCGCCCATTGACGCGAAGCGCCGGGGCGTCGGCATCGAATACCGGCTTGCCAAGCACCATAGTTGCGGGCCGGGCTTGCGAGGCAAGCATGAAAGATGGAATCAGCTCAGCCGGATGCTGGCCGTCCGAATCCATGGTCAGTGCGTGGGTGAATCCGGCGGCCGCGGCCGTGGTGATGCCTTCGAGGACCGCTGCCCCCTTGCCGCGGTTTTCGGGCAGCACCAGCACCCTTAGTCCGGGGTCGCCGCCAGCGAGTGTCCGCAGGGCGTCGGCACTGCCATCCGTGCTGCCATCGACGACAACCCAGACCGGATTCCATTGCCGGCGCGCAGCCAGCACGGTCTCCACCACTTTGGGGCCCGGGTTGTAGCTGGGAATCAGGACGATATGGGTGGTCGAGGCGGTGGTCATGAATGCTGGGCCGCAGTTGCGGTCGACGGTTCGGAGAGGGTCAATTCCAATTGAAAGTGTTCTTCCAGCAAGGCGGTAAAGGCGTGTACGTCTTGCGGTGCGGCAAATCGTTCTCCGAAACGGATGCGGAAGCTGAGGGGGAGTTCAGGTCTTCTGAACAGTGGCCATTGCTTGCCGAGGTAGGGCGTGCTGAATTCGATACATAGCGCCTGCACGGGGGCGCCGCTCCGTTTGGCAATCAGCCCGGCGGTGGGCAGGCATGAATTGATCGGAAATCTTGTCGTGCGAGTCCCTTCAGGAAAGATAACCAATTGCGCGCCGCGCTGAAGTTCTCCGCAGGCATCGCGAACCATATTGAGCGCGGAGTCGTTTCGAATATAACGAGCGAGTCGGGCAGCGGCACCGAAAAGGATGTTGTCCATCAGTTGAGCCTTCATCACGCAGACGGCATTTGGGAGGCGTGAGACGATCATCACTACATCGAGCAGGGAAGGGTGGTTGGCGACAAGGATCAGGGGACCCTGATTACGAAGCTTGTCGAGACTGGCAAGGTCGAAGCGGCAAGCGCAGAAGAGTTCCAGGAAGATCGTGTAGATGCGGAAAGCGCTCATGATCACTATTCGCCCAAGCGGTTGCCCCCAGCGCCGCGGCAGCAACGGGTGAAGGAGCATCGCGAACGGCAGCCAGAGCAAACAGATGAGCGCCAGAAACCCCAGCCCGATGACCATCGCTATATATTCGTAGGCGTCCCACAGCAGGCCACTCCGTAACGAGCGCTCAGTCACTGACCATGACCCGGGTACTTGACTCTCCAAAGATCCAGGATATCGCTACGCCGGCGGAGAAAAAGTCCTTCTGCAGCACCAGAGGACTGTCCGCGAAGCTTGCTCCGTCGAGATTCCCGTAACGGAAGAAGGCCCCGACCCAGGTGTTCGGGAAGCGCTTGGACAGGCCCAGTGTGTACTGCATGCCACCATAGCCCGAGGGAGCGTCGTAGGCTGGACGGTCGATCGTCGCGTACTGCGGGGCGACCGAATAGTAGTAGGCATTCTGGCGCTGGTTGCCGAATACGGGACCGGCCAGTAGCCCCAGGTTCCAATTCGGCATCCCGGGCAGATCAGTGATATCGAGGTTCAGGCTCGGGCTGAACACCCACCCCACGCCCTGAGGAGAGCTCTCGACGGTGACTGCAGCCCGCATAGGCATCAGCAACTTGAGATAGCGGGCCTTGTTCTCCGAGCGCCAGAAAGTTACATCAACCTGTGGCCCGATTTCGAAGGTGGCCTTTAGGTCCGGCATGCCGACCCGGGCATCAATGTCCTTGCTGCCCGCTGGTGGCGAAAGCGCAAGGCTGACGTTCAAATCAAGCAGGTCGCCGTCGAAGAAACTGCCGCGAATACCATGGCGATCCGCCTTGAAGAAGTCGCCGTGATAGCTGAAAAAAGGAACCGGCAAGACGAATGTGTTGGTCTGATCCGAGCCGCGATAGGCTGGAAGAGTGAGCACCGAAACGCCGGCGCCGACTTCCCACAGCGGCTTTTCCTCCGCCGCCTGAACGGAACCAGGCGCCAGGAATAGAGCGAGCAATAATGCCGTGCCGTGCATCAACAGCTGTTTCATTGGGGGGGACTCCCTAGGTCATGGGAGGCGACGCCTTCAATTTCGACCAGAAGGTCGGAGCGGCAGATGTCGGCCTGAATGTAGGTGATCGGCGTCTTGTTGCCCAATGTGGGCGCCAGCACCTCGCTGACGGCCGCAAGATCGGCAGCGTGACGCAGGTAAACGCGATAGGCCAGTTCGCCGAGTTTGTAGTCACCCGAGCGGCTCAGCCGGTTTGCCTCGGCAACCACCGTGTCGATATTGGCAAGCGATTCTCGCATCTGGTTGACGACGTCCCCGGGGTGAACCGTCCGATGCCCCAGGATGCTCGCGGTTCCGGATACGAACAGGATCTCCTGTTCCGGCAGTCGAGCCAGTGCCGCCCGCGAGAAGGTCGGGCTACGCGGCCCGTATTCGGTCGGGTAGTTGTAGGCGCTGATTTGCCGAGGATTTTCGATCGGCTCGGCTTGCACACTCCCCGCCATGAAGGCGACGCGTAATGGACCCCCGGCCAGGCCTATGGCGCAGGCCGTGGGAACATTGCCAGTCGCGCCACGCCTGAATTCGAGAAAGGCGTCCTGGCGCCCGACGTTGAACTGGCGATAGCGTTCCAAGCCATTCGTTTCGCGGTTGATGTCCGCCAGGTAATTCCATACCCGCCACAGATTCGGCAGGCTTTGTTCCTCAAGCAGCCTGAAGATACGGCGGTACGCTGTCTGGCTGGCGGCTTGTAGCGGTGAACTGGGATGTGGGCCCGAAAACTCGCCTTCATTCAGTTCAAGGACTCCGTACAGCAGTCCGTCTGTCCGTCGCCAATTGATGCCTTCAAAAGTGCCGGAAGAACAGGGGGTGTCACAACACCAGACTTCCTCGACGCTTTCCTGGGAGTCGTCCAGGAGTCGGGCCGGGATAGCCTGTAACGGCCACGCTCGAACCGGGGCTGCCGGCGAGTCTTTGAGCCAAGCACCACCGAGTACATGATCTGCCGGGCAGGCAAGGGCAGGTGACTGGCCGCGAACCGGGGAGCCGGGAAAAAACTGGAGTTTCACCAAGCTGAATTCATCACCGGATCATCGTGCCGGCGAATATTGAAGCGCCGGCGTTTCCAGGCCATGAAGGCACGCTTTGGCTGAATTACATTGGCAAAATAATAGAGTGCCTTGAACATCCAGATCGACCGCCAGATTGGTGTCTTGCCAAAAATATCGCCGGCCAAGACAGAAAGCAGCGCTTCCTTCACCCGGAATATGTTTTTCGGGTACATGAAGAAGTCACGCATGATCGGGTTTGTCACCCTATAGATGAACCATGAAAATTCCTTCGGGCCATGCTTCATCAATTCGTCGAAACGCTTGAGCGCGGCAGGCGCTTCGGCTGGCTTCTTCAGGCAGGTGTCGATGGCCTCGGCACCGATCACCCCGCTGTTCATCGCCAACAGTACGCCGGAGGAAAACACCGGATCGATGAAGGCATAGGCATCACCAAGCAGCAGGTAGTTGGCGCCGTGGTTACGCTCGGAGACGTAGGAGAAGTTGCCGGTGGCCTCGACTTCATTGACCAGCGTCGCCAACTTCAAACGCTCGGCCAGCGCCGGGCACCTTGCGATGCCATCCCGCAGGAACTGCTCGATACTGCGCTGGCCCTTGGTCTTCATGTAATACGGCCAAGTCACCATGCCAATGCTGGTCACGTCGTTCATCATCGGAATGAACCAGAACCAGCCATGCTCAAACCAGAAGATGCTAATGTCGCCTGCAGCCTGGCCATCATGGCGGCGGGCGCCAGAGAAATGGCCGTAGATCGCCGAACTGTTGTGCTTGGGGTTGCGGTGCTTGATCTGGAAGCGGTTGGCCAGAAAGGTATCGCGGCCGGAAGCGTCGACAACAAAACGGGCCTTCCATTCGACCTCGCGACCGTCATCGTGCTTGGCACGAATCACTGCGCCGCTGTTGTCGGGCAGAAAATCAATCATTTTCGCCTTGCAGCGCTCATGCACCTCAACGCCCTTTTTTTCGGCATTGCGGATCAGGATTTCGTCAAACTCGGCCCGCTTTACTTGATAGGCATGGGGCATGGATTTGTCCCAGGCATCGGCAAAATGGAAGGTTTGCGATATTTCGTGGTGCGGTGAAATGAATTCAGCGCCCCATTTTTCCATGCCGATGGCTTTGACCTGATCAGCGATGCCCATCCGTTCGAAGAGTGGCATATTGGCTGGCAAAAGCGATTCGCCAATATGAAAGCGCGGGTGGCGGGCCTTTTCCAGCAGTACAACGCGATAACCCTTTTCTGTCAGCAGTGGCGCAATGGTCGTCCCGGCTGGGCCACCACCAATGACCAGAACATCACATTCCTGACTTCTTGAATATTCCGCTTGCACTGTCATCGGTGAGTCCTTGATTTTCGCGGGGATTCCCCTGCTTTTTTTCCAGAATTTTCTGAAAAGCTGCCATTATACCGTCGACATCAGGGTTGAATTGCTGCCGCAGGAGGTCTCGTGGGATGCTGGCGCAATGGATTTCAGAACTTCCCGCCGCGAAAGTTTTACCGGCGACATCGAGACAATGTTATCGACCTGCAAGTCCTGGCTCAGGAAAGGTTTGAGGCCGACTGGCTGGCGCGGGTGAAGCTTGAACTCACGTTTGGCCTTTTCGAGTTGCTCCTTGTTGGCGCTGAAATAGCGCGCGGCGGCGATGGTTTCCGGTAGGTGCTTGAGGACATGCCAGAGGCTCCAGCGATGTGCCCACAGCCGTTTGGCAAAACGGCGGAGATAGCCCTTGCTGTCGTAGAAGCGCTTGACGTGCCAGTTGTACAGCGCATCCATCTCCTCGCGCGACTTGAAGCCGTGCGGCAGGAAGACGAAATTCAGGCAGTTCATCAGGCGCCAGTCCTCGATCATCTCGCCGGAAACATTGCTGTTGGCGCATTCGTCCCAGATCGGCGCGCCGTGCAGCGGGCTGAACTTGGTCATGTTCATCTCGTCGAGCTCCAGCGAGAGGATGAAGTCACTGGTAACCTTGACCGTTTCCGGTGTTTCGCCCGGCATGCCAAAGATGAACAGGCCCTTGGCGCGCATGCCGGCAGCGTGGATCTGGCGCACCGTGTCGCGCACAGCTTCCAGCGTGACGCCGGCCTTGTGGCGTTCCATCATGCCGGGATCGGCTGATTCAATCCCCATCGAGACCATCAACACACCGGCCTGCTTGAGCTTGGTCAGCATTTCGTCCGACGTATGGCCGGTACGGATGGCGCAGTTCCACTGGATACCTAGTGGCTTCTCGATCAACAACTGGCAGAGGTCGAAGACCCGCTGCTTCTTGGCAGTGAACAGGTCGTCGTACATGTTGATGTGATAGACGCCGAACTTGTCCCGCAGGTACTTCATGTGGTCGTAGGTGTATTGCGCCGAATTGGTCTTGTAGAGCCGCTCGAATACCGTGCGATCGCAGAAGGAACAGGTATAGGGGCACCCGCGCGAGGTGATCATAGTCGCGCCATAACGCTTTTCATAGGCGAATAGCGGCAGATGGTAGGCATGCGGAAAGCCGGCCAGCTTTTCGTAGGCGGGGAAGGGCAACTCGTCGAGATCGAGAATTCGGTCGCGGCGCGGATTGACGACGATCTTGCCCTGCTCGTTGCGGTAGATCAGGTTGCCGATCTCGTTCAGCGGCTTGCCATCGGCCAGATCAAGCAGGGCGCCTTCGCCCTCGCCGATCACCAGATAGTCGATTTCCGGAAAATGTTCGAGGATGGGCGCACCAAGCGACGAGACATGCACATTGCCGAAAGTGATCTTGATTTCCGGCCGCCGCTCCCTGATGTAGGTCGCAATCTCGATGGCATCCATGAACCCCGATGTAGTCGCCGAAAAACCGACCATTTCCGGCTCGGTGGCCAGCACGATCTCGGCATTTTCGGCGATGGTCGGCGGCGCATACGGTCCCAGGCAATCGTGCAACTGAACGCTATGCCCAAATTTTTCCAGCCAGGAAGCCAGTTGCATGATGCCGATCGGCGGCATGCGATTGGCGAGGACTGAGAAGTCGGGCTGGCCGGGAACGAAGTTGAAGCCCGCGGGATGGACAAGCGTAACGCGCAAGGCGGGAACTCCAGAATACGCAAACACTGCATTTTACAGGTGACACGAGAATGTTGCCCAAGGTACATGTCAATCGCCTGTCATTCCGCTCAGCCATGCCGTGCAGGCGCGACCGGCCTTTGTTCGTGGGATGCTTCCCTATGATACTCGCGGCTTGCAGATTTCGGGATGACCGCCGCAGCAGTCGTCGGTCAGGAAACCGACCAGGTCGTCGATTCTGTCGATCGCGGCATGACAGCGCACGAAGCGACCTTCCTGTGTGGTGTTGACCAGTCCGGCGTGGGTCAGGGTCTTGATGTGGAAGGACAGTGTCGGAGCCGGGAGTTCAAGCTGCTCTGCAATGACGCCGGCAGTCAGGCCGGCTGGCTCATTCCGGACCAGCAGGCGAAAGATGGCGAGGCGCGTGTCTTGCGCCAGCGCGGCCAGTGTGGCGACGGCATCAGTTTTGTTCATCTTCGTCACGATACTGAAACATTGCCAATCCGGCAAAGCCATTGAGCCGGCCAGTTGGGTTGTATGGCGATTTTCCTGCGTGGCCTGAGTTTTTTGCCTGACGGGAAAACCGGGGGGTTTACTTGTTTTGATAATTTTAGCATTATGAAAACGTTCCGCAAGCCTTGCTTGCCGGATGCAATCGAATCGTCCGCTCGCACGCTGTCCCGTTGAGCGCTATACACTTCTCGGAGGATCGAAATGACAGTCAGGGTAGGCATCAACGGATTCGGCCGTATCGGCCGGCTGGCATTGCGCGCGGCATGGGATTACCCGGAGCTTGAGTTTGTGCATATCAACGAAGCCAACGGGCCTGTCGAGTCCGCCGCGCACCTGCTCGAATTTGATTCCGTGCATGGCCGCTGGCGGCATGAGATCGGCGTCAGCGATGGCAAGATGGTGATCGATGGAAAGTCGATCAGCTACAGCACGGCCAGGGATGTGGCCGGAGGTTCATGGCGCGATGCCGGTGTGGACATCGTTCTTGAAGCCAGCGGCAAGTGGCGTACCGTCGCTGAACTGTCGCCCTACCTGGCGGCTGGCGTGAAGAAGGTGATCGTCGCCGCACCGGTCAAGGGTGGCGATACGCTGAACATTGTGATGGGGGTCAATGACCATCTTTACGACCCGGCCCGCGATCATATCGTTACCGCGGCATCGTGCACCACCAACTGCCTGGCGCCGGTGGTCAAGGTCGTGCATGAGGCGATCGGCATTTCGCACGGCATGATCACGACCATCCACAGCTCGACCAACACCCAGAGCGTTCACGACCAGATGCACAAGGATCTCCGCCGCGCGCGGGCTTCCAGCCTGTCTTTGGTGCCGACGACCACCGGCTCGGCAACCGCGATTGCGCTGATCTTCCCCGAACTGAAAGGCAAGCTCGATGGCCATGCTGTGCGCGTGCCATTGCTCAACGCCTCGATCACCGACTGTGTTTTCGAGATGCAGCGTCCAACGACGGTTGACGAGGTCAATGGCCTGCTCAAGGTGGCAGCGGAAGGACCACTCAAGGGAATCCTCGGCTACGAAACGCGGCCGCTGGTATCGATGGATTACTGCGGTGACCCGCGTTCGTCTATCGTGGATGCCGCACACACCCTGGTGATCGACGGCACGATGGTCAAGATCTACGCCTGGTATGACAATGAATGGGGCTACGCCAATCGCTATGTGGAACTGGCACGCAAGCTTGCTGCTTCGTTGTAAGCGGGTTCCAGTGGATTCCATGCTGATCGGTGCCGTTGCCGCCTGCCAGGCAATGGCCCCGGCGCAGTGGCAATCCGACGAAGGGCGGCGATGAGCGATCCATCCGCAGGCAAGACGAGGGCGGCGCGCCCCGGTCTCCGCAACTACGTTCTGGTAACCGGCGCCTACTGGGCGGATACCGTGACTGACGGCGCTACCCGCATGCTGGTGTTGTTTTACTTCTACAACCTCGGCTACACGCCGCTTGCGGTGGCGTCACTGTTCATTTTCTACGAAGTCTTCGGCATCCTGACCAACCTCTTTGGCGGCTACATCGGCGCCCGCTTCGGGCTCAAGACGACCCTCTTCATCGGGCTTGGTACGCAACTTGTTGCCCTGTCGATGCTCGCATTTGCACCGCAATGCTGGATTGTTGTCGCTTACGTCATGGTTTCTCAGGCCCTGAGCGGGATCGCCAAGGACATGACCAAGATGAGTTCGAAGAGCGCGGTCAAGCTCATCGTTCCCGAAGATGCTTCGGCGACGCTTTACCGCTGGGTCGCAATCCTGACCGGATCGAAGAATGCACTCAAGGGTGTCGGCTTTTTCCTCGGCGGACTGTTGTTGACGCTCTTTGATTTCCAGACTGCGCTCAAGTTTCTCGTCGTGCTGGTCGGGGCCACGCTGATCCTCGCTGCCATGCTGATGCGCGGTGGTCTCGGGCAGGCCAACAAGAAGGCAAAATTTGCCCAGATGTTCTCCCGCAATGGCGCGGTGAACAAGCTCGCCGCGGCGCGCATCTTCCTCTTCGGTGCGCGTGATGTCTGGTTTGTTGTTGGCCTGCCAGTCTTTCTGTCGAGCGTGCTTGGCTGGACCTTCTGGCAGACAGGCGGGTTTCTTGCTGTCTGGGTGATCGGTTACGGCATCGTGCAGGCGGCGACGCCTGGCTTGTTGCGTAGCCGCGTCGAGGAAATACACGAACCGGACGGGCGGACAGCGACCATACTTGCCTTTGTTCTAGCCGCGCTGCCCGCCGGCATCGCTCTGGGTCTGAGCGCGGGCATGGCGCCGGGAACTGTCGTGGTTGTAGGGTTGATCACCTTCGGAGTGGTATTTGCCCTGAATTCGGCGGTTCACTCGTATCTGATCCTGGCTTACACCGACAGCAACAAAGTGGCGATGAACGTTGGCTTCTACTATATGGCCAACGCCGCTGGTCGTCTGGCCGGTACGGTCTTGTCTGGTGCGCTCTACCAGTGGGGCGTCCAGAGCGGGCCGAACAACGGTCTCGTCGCCTGTCTATGGGCGTCTTCGGCCTTTGTCCTGGTCGCCGGCCTGCTGTCGCTGCTTTTGCCGCGCAACGTCGGCCCGCGCAGCAAGCCAATCAAACTGGACGATCTGGGTGACTAGGTCTGTTCAATTGGATTCTCGACAGGACAGGGTAATGAGCGCGGTAACCAAAAAACTCTCTTTTCTGGATCGCTATCTTACCGTCTGGATTTTCGCGGCGATGGGGCTGGGTATTGGACTGGGCTACTTCCTGCTTGGCGTTGAGGATTTCATCAATTCCTTCCAGGTCGGGACGACCAATATCCCGATTGCACTGGGTCTGATCCTGATGATGTATCCGCCGTTCGCCAAGGTGCGCTACGAGGAACTGCCGGATGTCTTCGCCGACCGCAAGGTGCTCGGCCTGTCGCTAATCCAGAACTGGATCATCGGGCCTATCCTGATGTTCGCGCTGGCGATCATCTTCCTGCCAGACAAGCCCGAATACATGGTCGGCCTGATCCTGATCGGCCTCGCCCGCTGCATTGCCATGGTCATTGTCTGGAACGAAATAGCCAAGGGCTCGACTGAATACGCGGCTGGCCTCGTCGCCTTCAATTCGATTTTCCAAGTGCTGTTCTTCAGCGTCTACGCCTGGTTTTTCGTCACCGTTTTGCCGCCATTTTTCGGGTTGACCGGAGCAATCGTCGATATCTCGATTGGCCAGATCGCTGAAAGCGTCTTCATCTACCTCGGTATCCCCTGTGTCGCCGGCATCCTGACCCGCGTCATCATGCTGCGTTTCGTGACCAAGGACTGGTATCACACCCATTTTGTTCCGAAGATCGGGCCGATTACCCTGGTGTCGCTGCTATTCACCATCGTCGTCATGTTCAGCCTGAAGGGCAAGCTGATCGTCACCATCCCGCTGGACGTGGTGCGCATCGCCATCCCGCTGCTGATTTATTTCGTGGTGATGTTTCTCATCTCTTTCTTCATGGGCAAGAAGATCGGCGCCGGTTACAAGAAATGTGCGACGCTGTCCTTCACTGCCGCCAGCAATAACTTCGAACTGGCCATTGCGGTGGCGGTCGCGGTGTATGGCATCAACTCCGGTGCCGCCTTCGCGGCAGTCATCGGCCCGCTGGTTGAGGTGCCGGTGATGATCGGGCTGGTGACGGTGTCGCTCTGGTTCAGGAAGCGCTTTTTCTCGGCCGAGGCTGACGCATAATTGCGTGGTGAAAGGGAGGGCATATGCCTGCAGTCATTCTTGAATCGACCCTGACTTGCCCGCTCTGCGGCTACCAGGAAACCCTCACCATGCCGCAGGATGCCTGCCAGTGGTTTCACGAGTGCGCCGGCTGCAAAACCCTCCTCAAGCCGAAGCCGGGGGATTGTTGCGTGTTCTGCTCTTATGGCACTGTGCCCTGTCCGCCGATTCAACTGGATCGACATTGCTGTGCCTGAGATTGGCGTGACAGCACCATGCCTGCTCAAGGCTTGGGCAAACCACATGGCTGAATTGCGAGGCTATTTGCGCCATCGCTCCGGGTTGGGGGATGATGCCGATGATCTCTTGCAGGAAGTCTTCATCAAGGCGATGCGTCAGGACATTCTATTTTGCGCGATCGAGAACCCGCGCGCCTGGCTCTTTCAGGTCGCCAGGAATACGCTGGCGGACCGCTTGCGCTGCGCCAGGGAGTTCATCTCGTTGCCGGAAGATGTGCCTGCCCCAATTGCCGACGAACACCCTGTCGTGGACGACCTGAGTCAATGTTTGCCGCGGGTCCTTTCAGAGTTGTCCGCAGCAGACCGCCTGGCGATCACGCTCTGCGACATTGAAGGCTATTCGCAGCAGTTGCTCGCCGATCAGTTGGGCATTTCCTTGCCTGGCGCCAAATCGCGTATTCAGCGGGCGCGGAAGCGACTGCGCGACCGATTGGTCAAGGCTTGCCAGGTTACCTTTGATGACCAGGGTGAAGTCTGCTGCTTCGTACCTCGGCCCCCGTTATCGGAATGATTCAGTGGCAACGGAAATACTCGAAACCGCCTGCCTGTTTGCGATGACTTGATTCGTTCCGGTTTTCCAGACACTCTGCAGCCGGTTGAAATTCTGGTATTCGAAACTGCATCTTTTAAGGTTCGCTCTCGTCTTCATTGGCAAGAAGCGGTTCACGGCCGTGGTCGGTCAGTTTTTTCCGGTGCCACGAAAGCCCCGTGGCATGATGAAGCCTGCGGCCCGGATCAAATAAACTCCATTTAGACGGGTGCCTGCCAGTGCCGGGCTCTCGGCACCATCCCTGTAGAAAACTCATGCTTATCATTGCCGCCCTGATCACCTTCGCACTGACCACCGTGCTTTCAATGGCTGGTGTCGGAGCGGCCTTTGTGCTGATTCCGGTCTTCCTTGCATTGGGTGTCGAACTGCATACGGCGATGGCTACGGCACTGCTGCTCAACGCCATCGGCATGAGCATCGCCTCGGTCACCTTTGTCCGCAAGGGGCTGGTTGCCTGGCGCCTGGTTCTGCCCATGCTGCTGGTTGCCGTCCTCGCTTCGCCCGTTGGGGTCCATGTCGGTCAGGAGATGGATCGCTCGATTTTATTGTGGCTGTTTGTCGGCTTTCTGGTCTTCGCCAGCGGCATGATGCTTTTTTACCGGCCGCAGCCGCGGACGGCACCAACGTCGCCGCGCGCCGGCATGCTGCTTGGCGTGCCGGTCGGCGGCATCGCCGGTTTCGTCGGTGGTTTGCTCGGCGTGGGCGGTGGCAACATCATCGTTCCCGCGCTGGTGGCGACCGGCCTGGAGCCGAAGCGGGCATCGGCGAGTGCGTCGTTTGTCGTGATTTTCGCGTCGCTCTCCGGGTTTCTCGCCCATGTCCAGGTTGCCGAACTCGGTACCGCGCTGCTCCTCGCCACCGGGCTGGCGACAGCCGTCGGCGCGGCGCTGGGAGCCTGGCTGGCGAGCGAGAAACTGCGCGCCGATCAGCTGAAACGAATCATTGCCCTGGTACTGGTCGCCGTTGCGATCAAGACCGCCTGGGGCCTGTTGTAATTTCTCTTTCCGGGAAGGGAACATGAGCACAGTCGACAAGGATCACGATGACAATGAGGCCGAACATGACCACGACCACGGCCATCAACACAGCGCGACAGGACGGACGCTGGGTATCGCACTGATCCTGACGCTCGGCTTTTCCGCCGTCGAGCTGATCGCCGGCTGGCGTGCCGGGTCGCTTGCCCTGATAGCCGACGCCGGGCATATGGTGACCGATGGCGCTGCGCTGGGCTTGTCGGCATTCGCCGCCTGGCTGGCCTCGCTGCCACCCAGCCGCCGCCATACCTACGGTCTGGGCAAGGCTGAGCTGCTTGCCGCGCTGATCAACGCGCTCTCCATGCTGGTCGTGGTTTTCTTCATCGGCTGGGAAGCCTGGCAGCGCCTGCAGTCACCGGGGCTGATCGATGGCGCCACGGTGGGAGTGGTCGCGCTGATCGGACTCGCAATCAATCTGGCCGTGGCCTGGATACTCTCCCGCGGCGAGCAGAATCTCAATATTCGGGCTGCACTGCTGCACGTCATGGGCGATGCGCTGGGTTCGGTAGCGGCGATCGTGGCGGGTGGCGTCATCTACTTTACCGGCTGGACACCGATCGATCCGCTGCTCTCGCTGCTGATCGGCGGCCTGATTCTTTCATCGAGTGTCAGGCTGCTCAAGGAAGCGCTGCATGGCACGCTGGATGGTGTGCCGGCGCACATCGATCTGGATGGCCTGGGGCGCAGGCTGGCGGGTGTTCCGGGGGTACGGGAAGTCCATGATCTGCACGTCTGGCCGATTGGTGCCGAGCGCTTGGCCCTGTCCGCCCATGTGCGCCTCGAGAACCTTGCAGGCTGGCCGCAAATACTGGATGAGTTGAGCGAGATTGCCGAGCATCAGGGTATCGAGCATGTGACCTTTCAGCCGGAGTCGATCCGCAGCATTCAGGCCGAGCCGGTGAGCTTCATCAAACGCTGATCGAACCCGCATCCTTTTGGAGTGCGTCTCGTCTACAAGGGCAGGAATACCTTTTGAAGGAGAAGATCATGACCACCACATTCATTCCTCCCGCCTGGGCCTTCGAGTTTCACGGTCACCAGTGTCCGTTCATGCCCCTCGGCTACCGCATGGGCCGACTGGCCATGGAGAAGCTGGGCGTTGAGCGCGAACCGGATCATGGCTTCTTCGTCTTCCCGGAACTCGGTGAAGGTCACCCCCAGACCTGCCTGATGGATGGCCTGCAGGTCGCCACCGGCGCCACCTACGGCAAGGTGATGATGGCCAAGACCTTCTACTGCAAATTGGCAGCGACCTTCTACAAGCCGGGCAAGGGTGCAGTGCGTTACGCGCTCAAGCCGGATTTCGTCGATGCCATGGGCAAGTTCCCGTTCTTTGCCTTCCGCAAGCAGGGCATGGAACCTTCGCAGATTCCCGTTGAAGCCCGGGATGAAATCCTCAACTGGGTTTACGAGCAGGCTGACGACTTCATTTTTGCGATTGAAGCGCGGCCGGATTTCAAGTTCACCCCGGTCAAGGGCTCCTTCAACAAGACCAAATGCAGCGCCTGTGGCGAGTATGTTTTCGAGCGCTATGTCCGGACGAAGGACGGGCAGCCAGTTTGCATTCCTTGCGCCGGCTATTGAGCGCATTATTGAGGTGCCATACCAACATCAAGGAGACTGACATGGATCTGATCAAGCAAATACTGGCATCGTTTGAAGGCACGCTGCCCAATGACAGCAAGACTGCCGCCACCATCGCCCGGGGAGCCGGTCCTGAAGAAATTTCAGCCTGTGCGACCGAGGAAGGGTTGCATGCCTTGGCCGGCGCCCTGTTCGAGGCTTGCGAGCAAGGGGGTGACCAGGCCGGCTCACCACTGGAAACCACGGCTCGCGTCACCGGGGCCGTGACCGAACGTCTGAAGGAATTTCGTCAGGAACTGCCGCCGGCGTGTGAGACGGCGCGCCTGATCGACAGCGGGGCAAGCCTGGAAGAAATCTCCGAGGCCGCCCAGAAAGAGGGGCTGACGTCGTTGTCGACAATGCTGTTCGAAGCTGAGCAGGAGCAGGATCGGGCTTCCTGAATTTGCCCGTGACCAGAGGTGCCGTTGACCGTCGCCAGGATGCGCAAGAGGGGCTTTCAGTTGATGGACATGTCCATTGCAGCCATCACTACGAGTTGCCCCCGCCTACTTCAGTCCGAACAGGTTTTGCCACCAGCGTCGGCGGCTATTGGGCATGGGTGCATTGTCGGCAACCTGCGTCGGCTGGATTCTGCTCAGAATCCAGCGGGGCGGAATCGGTACGTCACCCGATCCGCACGAACTGCCCGTGTTGTGAGGGTCGTAGATCTTGATGAACGACGGGGCGGCGGGGTCGTCCGCATAGACAATCCCGCAATAGTCGTACTCGTGCTCCCGGTGCAGCAGGGCGTCAAGTTCGCTCACGAACGTGTCAAGTTCCGCGGTGGACATCGGCGTTGTTGCCGGTGTTTCGCCGATCAGGCTGGCGTACCAGCCGTCGGGTTCTGCCCGTACTCTTTCCCAGAGCGCATCCAGGTCACGCCACGGCAAGATGCCGCGAAAACTGCCTTTCATGCGTGACGCGAAGTCATTGCCACTGCCGCTCATATGCACCAGCCAAGTTGGAATCTCAGGGAACGCTAATGCTACCATACGCCGCCATGTCCACTGGCTCCGGCGGGCTATCGATGTCGAGCCGGGATGGCATTGCTGGGCGAACCTCGGGCATGCTCCGGATTTCCGATTGATCTGCATCTTTTTGCGATGTGCTACGTCTCCTTGCAACTAACCTTACGAAACAAGCAAACTTGCAGATGAATACCACGACCCTGACAAAAAACAGCTCGCCCGGCATGGCCACCTGGATCATTGGCCTGGCCTTTGCCAGCGCGCTCTGGTTCTTGACCTACAGCCACCTGACCGATTTCGCCGATGCCGTGATCGCCGCTCTCGGCCTCGCCCACGGCACCCATCTGGGCGAAGCGGTGCATTTCTTCTTCTACGACACCCCCAAGGTGCTGCTGTTGCTGACCGGCATCGTCTTCCTGATGGGTATCATCCAGACCTTCTTCTCGCCCGAACGCACCCGAGCCACGCTCTCCGGCAAGCGGGTCGGCGTCGGCAATGTGCTGGCGGCCAGTCTCGGCATCGTCACCCCGTTCTGTTCCTGCTCGGCGGTGCCGCTGTTCATTGGGTTCCTCTCGGCGGGCGTGCCGCTCGGCGTGACGTTTTCCTTCCTGATTTCGGCGCCGATGGTCAATGAAGTGGCGCTGGCGCTGCTCTTCGGCATGTTCGGCTGGAAGGTGGCGGCGCTCTACCTCGGGCTGGGATTGTCGGTTGCCATCATCGCCGGACTGGTGATCGGCAAGCTGAAGATGGAGCATCACCTCGAGGACTGGGTGCAAGGCATTCTGGCCGGCACCGCACCGGCATTCGAAGGGGAGAAGCTGACCTGGCTGGATCGCTTCCAGGCCGGCGGGAAGCACGTCAGGGAAATCGTTGGCAAAGTCTGGCCGTACATCATCGCCGGCATTGCCATCGGCGCGGCGATTCACGGCTATGTGCCGGAGGATTTCATGGCCTCGATCATGGGCAAGGATGCGCCGTGGTGGTCGCTGCCGGTAGCGGTGCTGATCGGCGTACCGATGTACACCAATGCGGCCGGGGTGATCCCCATCGTCGAGGCGCTGATCGGCAAGGGCGCCGCGCTGGGCACCGTGCTCGCGTTCATGATGAGCGTCATCGCCCTCTCGTTGCCGGAAATGATTATCCTGCGCAAGGTGCTGAAAATGCCGCTGATCGCCACCTTCGCCGGTGTCGTCGCCAGTGGCATCCTGCTGGTGGGCTACGTGTTCAATATCGTCCTTTGACAACCGCGGAATCAGGAAAGAGATCATGAAAGAAATCAAGGTACTCGGCACCGGTTGTGCCAACTGCAATACCACCCTCAAGCTGATCGAGGAGGTCGCTGCGGAAAAAGGGGTCGCGATTACGCTATCCAAGGTCGAGGACCTGCCGGAAATCATGAGGTACGGTGTCATGTCGACGCCCGGCGTGGTGGTCGATGGCAAGGTGGTTCACGCCGGCGGCATTCCTGCCCGCGCCAAGATTGCCGGCTGGCTGTAGGCGCGTTATGGGCAAGATTTTGCAGGCAGTTTTTGGCGCGCTCCTGTTTTTGAGCCAGATGGCTTACGCTGCATCACCATTGAAATCCGAAGATCTCGGTGGAGGCGTCTATGCGCTGATTGGCTCAACGGGACCACGGCTCCATGAAAACCTGGGACTCAATGCCAATTACGGGGTGATCGATACGCCGGACGGGGCGATTTTGATCGATTCCGGGGCGTCGACCGCAGCAGCCAGGTTGCTCGAAGCGGAGGCCCGGCGCCTGACCGGCAAGCCGGTGCGCTGGGTCGTCAACACGGGGAGCCAGGATCACCGCTGGCTAGGGAATTCCTACTTTGTGGCGCAAGGGGCAGAGCTTGTGGCGCTGGAAAGAACGACCCGGACCCAGCAAAGCCTGGGCAAGGGACAACTCGAAGCGCTGAACCCGGCTCTCAAGGAGCAGATGTCGGGAACGCAGGTCGTCACGGCCAGCAAACCGCTGCCGGGTGATGTGGCCCGCTTGCAACTGGGTGGACGCGTCATCGAGCTGCGCTATTTTGCCGATGCCCATTTTCCCGGCGATGCTGTCGTCTGGCTGCCGCAGGAGTCGGTTCTGTTCTCCGGTGACCACATCTACGTCGACCGCATTCTCGGCATCCTGCCGGAAAGCAATGCCGGAACCTGGCTGAAAGCCTTCGGCCAGGCGGTCGCCCTGCAGCCAAAACGTATCGTGCCGGGACATGGTCAGGTGTGTGACGTCGCCAAGGCACAGCGCGACACGGGAGATTACCTGGCCTTCGTGGTCGGCGGGACAAAAAAATTCGCCGATGACATGGCCGGCGTCGATGCGGCAGTTGCTTCATTGGGCGGCACCACTGACTTCCGTTACCTGCTGAACTTCGATGAACTGCACCGCGGCAACGTCAATCGGGCGTATTTGCGCTTTGAGTCGGCACAGTAAAGCATTTCGGGTTGATGTCCTGATGTAGTAAAGTGCCTTCTTCTGTTGCGTGCTGACGCCCCTGCGCGAGAGTGACGCGACGGTGCAAAGGGTGGCTAATTCGAATTCAGTCATTCCGGCCTGTTGAATAACCGGCGTATGTCTGTTTTATTGATTTAATGGTTGATAAATTGATTAAGACAAATTAGATTGTCTCCACCATTTATTACAAGGAGTTAATCATGGATTTGTCTTCTCTGACCGTTGCCCAGTTGCGTGACCTGCAACAACAGATTCCCGCTGAATTGAAGCGCCGCGAGGCTCAGGATAAAGTAAATATCCTGAATGAAGTACGTGCCTTCGCCAAGGCGCGTGGTTATGCGCTCGAGGAGCTGGTTTCAAAAGAAGCCAAAGCCAAGGGAGCGACTGGAAAAGTTAAGGTCAAATACCGCCATCCGGAAAATGCCGCGCTCGAATGGACCGGTCGCGGCCGTCAGCCGAAGTGGGTTGCCGAATGGGTGGCCAAGGGCGGCAAGATGGAATCCATCACGGTCTGATATGCGTATTCTGCTGAGCAACGATGACGGCTATTTCGCCCCCGGGATTCAGGCGCTCTTCCAGGTGCTCGAAGGGATGGGTGAAATTGTTGTCGTTGCACCGGAACAGAATCGAAGCGGCGCCAGTAATTCCCTGACCCTGGACCGGCCTCTTTTTTTAAAGCAGGCGGCAAGCGGGTTTTATTTCGTCAATGGCACGCCAACGGATTGCGTCCATCTGGCGGTTACCGGAATGCTCGATTACATGCCTGATATTATTGTTTCCGGCATTAATCATGGCGCCAATATGGGCGATGACACCATTTATTCTGGAACCGTTGCCGCGGCGACCGAAGGGTTTTTATTGGGCATTCCCTCGATTGCAATTTCCCTGACCAGTTTCGAGGGCAATAACTATATTACCGCCGGTCGTGTGGCGCGCCAATTAGTTGAACGATTCATCCGGGATCCGATTCGCGAACCGGTATTGCTGAATGTGAATGTTCCCGATATTCCCTACGCCGATCTTCGTGGTACCGAAGTGACCCGGCTGGGACGGCGCCACAAAGCCGAATCGGTGGTCAAGATGCGTTCCCCACGAAACGAAACGGTCTATTGGGTCGGTGCTGCCGGTGCGGCCGCCGATGCCGGACCGGGTACCGACTTCAACGCGGTCGAGCGCGGCTGTGTCTCCATTACTCCCCTTCAGGTCGATCTGACGCACCGGGCGCAGCTTCCGGCGATTACGAACTGGATGCGATGACCGCCAACGGCCTGCACGGAACCGGGATGACCTCGCAGCGGACGCGCGCGCGCATGATCGAGCGCCTGCGCGAGATGGGTATCCGCAACGAGGCCGTCCTCAATGCCATGGCCGCCGTTCCGCGCCATGTCTTTGTCGAGGAGGCGCTGGCCTCGCGCGCCTATGAGGACACGGCGCTGCCCCTGGGCATGGGCCAGACGATTTCACAGCCCTTTGTTGTCGCAAGGATGATCGAACTTCTGCTCAACGGGCGGACAACCTTGGGCAAGACGCTCGAGGTGGGTGCCGGTTGCGGCTACCAGGCGGCGGTTCTGGCGCAGCTCACATCCGAGGTTTACGCCATCGAACGGCTTGCGCCGCTGCTGGAAAAGGCCAAGACCAACATGCGTTATCTCAAGCAGTTCAACGTCCGTCTCAAGCATGGCGATGGCCGGCTGGGAATGCCCGAGGCGGCGCCATTTGACAGCATCATCGTCGCTGCCGCCGGGCTCGAAGTGCCGCCAGCGCTGCTTGAGCAACTGGCGGTCGGCGGTCGGCTGGTCTTGCCAGTCGGCACCTCGGAGCAGTATCTTTCATTCATCGAACGGACGCCGCAGGGGTTTGTCGAAAAGCGTCTCGACGCTGTCCGTTTTGTCCCACTTCTTGCAGGAACGCAATGATTCGCGCATTTACCCTGGCGGTTTCCGCCCTCATGATCGCCGGCTGCATGACTCAACCGCCGGCGCCGACCGTCGACCGCTCCACTGCTTCCAGACCGGCGGTACCCGTCGCTGGTGGGCCGGGCTATTACACAGTGAAGAAGGGCGATACGCTGTATCGCATCGCCCTCGAGCATGGTCAAGACTACAAGGATGTCGTTGCCTGGAACAACATCTCCAACGCCAACTCGATCAAGGAAGGCCAAGTCCTGCGCGTGGCGCCCCCTGTTGCAGCGGTGGGCGAGGCAGTAGTTGCCCAGCCGGTGGTCACGGTGCCGGTCGTCGAGTCCCGGCCGCTGGATGGACCCGGGAGTACCGTCAGCGTTCCCTCGACGGCTTCCGGAAGTGGCGTGAAGCGTGAGCCGCGCGGCGGCAAGGAGCCTTATTCCGATGAGGCCTATACGCGTCTCAGCCGTGCTGGCGAAACCGCCCCGAAACCGCCGGTTGTCGCGACCATGGAAGCAACGGCTGGCCCCAGGGTTGACCCGAAACCCGAGGCCAAGCCTGAAGTGAAGCCCGAGGTAAAACCCGAAGTGAAGCCGGAACCTGAACCGGTGGCCGCCGCCGGCCCGGATGATGTGGCATGGCAGTGGCCATCGTCGGGCAAGGTGATTCTGCCGTTCACGGAAATGGGCAACAAGGGCGTCGATATTGGCGGCAAGTCCGGCGATCCCGTTCAGGCGGCGGCCGATGGCAAGGTCGTCTATGTCGGCACGGGGATTCGCGGCTTCGGCCAGCTCCTGATCGTCAAGCACAACGCGACCTTCCTCTCGGCTTATGCACACAACCGCAAGATTCTGGTGGCTGAGGGCCAGCAGGTAAGCCGTGGCCAGAAAATCGCCGAAATGGGGAATACCGACAGCGACATCGTGAAGCTGCATTTCGAGATTCGCAAGCAGGGCAAACCAATTGATCCAGCCGCTTACTTGCCGAAGAGATGATTGTCAGGGGGCTGACGATCCGGAGAACGATGATCTGGCGTCAGCCGACGCTAACCCGGAAGTGTTTCCCGAACCCGAACCCGAACCGGTCACCCCCGAACTCGAGCTTCTCGAGGATGTCACCCAACTCTACCTGAACGAGATCGGCGCCAAGCCGCTGCTGACGCCGGCAGACGAACTGGCGACGACGCGCCTGGTGCGCGTCGGAGATTTCGCGGCACGCCAGAAAATGATCGAGCACAACCTGCGCCTGGTTGTGAACATCGCCAAGCATTACCTGAATCGCGGCATACCGCTCCTCGACCTGATCGAAGATGGCAATCTCGGCTTGATCCACGCGCTGGAGAAATTCGATCCCGAGCGTGGCTTCCGTTTTTCGACCTATGCGACCTGGTGGATACGCCAGAGCATCGAGCGCGGCATCATGAACCAGTCGCGCACCATCCGGCTGCCGGTTCATGTGGTCAAGGAAATCAACCTCGTCCTGCGCGCCTTCAGACATCTGGAGTCGGCTGCGACCCGCGAATCCTCGGTCGAGCGCGTGGCGGCGCTGATCGATCGTCCGATCGCCGATGTGCGGCGCATCCTGCATCTCAACGAACACATCGCGTCGCTTGATGCGCCGCTGGAAATCGATCCCAACCGTACGATAGGCGATGCAATCGCCGACGAAGCGGCGGTCAATCCGGAAGATCTGCTGCAGTTCCGCGAGATGGGCGCGCTGCTCGACGACTGGCTGGGGCAACTCCCGGAGCGCCAGCGCCAGATCATCGAACGGCGTTACGGGCTGAACGGCGCCGATGTCATGAAGCTGGAAGCACTGGCGAGTGAGCTTGGCCTGACGCGTGAGCGGGTGCGCCAGATCCAGGTCGAGGCGCTCGACTGCCTGCGCACGATCATCAAGCGCGGCGGCGTGTCCCGCGACTCGCTGCTCTAGCCGTGCGCACCACGCACCCGCTTTACTGAACCGGCATGCGCTCGCGAATCGCGGCGGCCAGCTGGAATACCGACATCGCATAGAAGCTGGAACGGTTGTAGCGGGTGATGACGTAGAAGTTGTTGTAACCGAGCCAGTATTCGGTCGGGCGGCCCGGCGAAACCAGATCGACCAGCGTCACCGTGGCCTGCGTGTCGGCATTGGCGGTGATTCCCTGCTGCGCCAGATCGGCGACCAGCAACGTTGGCTGGATGCCGGCCTCGATCAGGCTGCGCTCAGGTTCACCCCGCGTGCGCGCCGGGACAGCGATCGGCTGATTGGCCTGCCAGCCGTGTTGTTCGAGAAACCGCGCAACGCTGCCGATGGCGTCGTCGACGCTGCCGGAGAGGTCGATTTTCTGGTCGCCGTCGAAGTCGACCGCATAACGCCGCTGACTGCCCGGCATGAACTGCGGAATACCGATGGCGCCGGCGAAGGAGCCGCGCATGTTCACCGGGTCCATGCCATTCTCGCGGGCCAGTAGCAGGAACTGCTCGAGTTCAGTGCGGAAGAACTCGGCGCGGCGCGGGTAGTGGAAAGCCAGCGTCGCCAGCGCCTCAAGTACCCGGAAATTGCCGGTATTGCCGCCGTACTCGGTTTCGACGCCGATGATGGCGACGATGATCTCGGGCGGCACGCCATAGAGGGCACTGGCCTTGGCCAGGATCAGCCGGTTTTCCTGCCAGAAACGGACGCCACCATTGATCCGCCGATCGTTCAGGAAACGTGGCTGGTAGCGCTCCCAGGAACGCTGGACTGGTGACACCGGCGGTCTGATCAACTGCAGCACCTTGTCGTTGGGCCGTATCTGGGCGAACTGCAGCAGCAGTTCGTCCGCCTTGAAGCCGTGGCGTTGTTCGAGATCGCGCGCAAATTCGATGACCGCCGGGTCGCTGGCGAAGCTGGCCGCAGCCGTGGCGGCGTGGGTCAGGCAGGCGCAGGCGGCGAGCAGCAGGGTGCCGAGGGCGTGTTTCAAGTCGTTCTCCGTCAGGGCAGGCGCGCGAGGGCGCCGCGTAGGGTGGTCAGATCGTCGGAAATTCCGCTGTAACGCGCCTGCAGGTAGGCGATGACAACCTCCCTGAACGCCGGTGCGAGCGCCGGTTGCTCGCTTTCGACACGCTGGAGGAAGGTCAGCGGTGTTTCCCAGGGTGCGCAGTTTACTTTGCTTCGCGCCAGTCGGCGCAAGGCTTTTTGCCAAAGCCGGGCAGCGGGGTCGAGACACGGTCGCTGGTGGAGGGTCCACGCGGTGACCGCGAGCAGCAGGGCGCCGCAGATGGTGGCCAGCGCGGCGGCCAGATTGCGCCAGTCGGCATCGGGCAGGCCGAGGCGGGCCAGCAGTTCGCGCTGGCGTTGCGGGTTGTAGCCGAGGACGTACTGGTTCCAGGCATTGTTGACCGCCTCCCAGCGAAAGAGCAGGGTGCGCATCCAGTCGCTGCGCAACTGAATCATTGCCGGTAATGGTTCGCCGACCGGCATGGCAGCCGCAATGCCGCCTTCGACGCGGGCCGGGGAGACGGCGGCGGTCGGGTCGACGCGCGTCCACCCGCGTCTGGCGAGCCAGACCTCGGCCCAGGCGTGGGCGTCGGACTGACGGACGACGACGAAGCCATCGACCGGATTCGCCTCGCCACCCTGATAGCCGGTGACGACGCGGGCGGGTACGCCTGCGGCGCGCATCAGGAAGACGAATGCCGACGCGTAGTGCTCGCAGAAGCCGCGCCGGGTGTCGAACAGGAAATCATCGACCGGCTGCTCACCGAGCAGCGGCGGTTGCAGCGTGTAGAAAAACTTCTCTTTGGAAAAGAGATTCAGCGCCTTCTGCACCAGACGGGCGGGGTCCGGGTCCGCAGCTTTCCAGGATTCTGCCAGGGCGCGCGTGCGTGGGTTGCCCTCTGGCGGCAGCGCCAGGTTGCGCCGGAGAGCGAGGGGGTCCTCGTCCAGGTTGAAACGGAAGTCGAGCGTTGCCGTCAGGGCGAAACGCTGGCGCTGGCTCAGGGGTTCGCGGCTGGTTGCGGTCAACGTGCTGGAAAGGGCAAATTCCGGCGGCAGCGGGCCGGGCGCGTCGAGCGCCAGCAGCCAGCGTTGCTGCTGCGGTTCGAGGGTCGTTTCGTAGGCGATCGGCGGTGACAGCGCCTCGATCTGTGGCGGGCGGGTGCGCCCGGTTTGCGGCTTCCAGGTGAAGCCATCGTAGCTTTCGAGAACCGGCCCGCGCCAGTAGAGTTTGTCTCGGGCGGGCGCTTGGTCGGCGAAGCGCACGCGGAAGGCGATTTCGCTGCTCAACGCGAGGTTGGCGATGTTGCCCGGGGTCATCTGGTCGGACAATCCGCTGCGCCCGCTGTGGGCATCCTGCGGCAGGCCCCAGAGCGGCCCGGCAACGCGCGGGAAGAGGATATAGAGGACGAGCATGAAGGGAATCGCCTGCAACGTGAGCAAGCCGGCGTAGCGCAGCGTGGCGCCGGCCGTGCTCAGTGGCCCGCCATGGAGGCGGATCAGGGTCGCGGTGAGCAACGTCATCGCCGCCAGCAGCCAGAGGCCGGTCGGGATGCTCTGTGAATAGAAATAGTGGGTCAACAGCAGGAAGTAGCCAAGCGTGACGACCACCGTAGCGTCGCGCCGGCTGCGCAATTCAAGCAGCTTCAGGGCCATGAAGACGACCAGCATGGCAACGCCGGCATCGCGCCCGAACAGGGTGCGGAACTCGTACAGCACGCCGCCGCAGGCAACCGCGACCAGCAGCGCGAGTGGCCAGCTGCCGGGCAGTCGCTCGTTGCGCCACCACAGCCAGCCGGCCCAGGCGAAGAGCGCGGACGCCAGAGCGCTCAGCCAGAGCGGCTGATGGGCGGCGTGCGGCAGTGTGGTGGCCAGTGCCGCAGCAAAAAGCCAGGGCGCGGCGCCGCGATCGAGGGCTTCGGTCGGACGGGTACTCATGAGGGAAAGAGCGCCAGCGCTTCCAGGCAGCGATGGCGGTGAGTGTCGCCACTGTCCGGCGCGATTTCTTGCCCCGGCAGGCGTAGACCGTAACAGGCGCCGTCATCCTCGGCAGCCATCACCCAGCCGGCTAGGATCGCAATGCGCGCCTCGGGCGCTGTAGCTTCTGGCGTCAGTGCCCAGTCGAGTTGCAGTTCGGTCCGGGCGCCGCCGGCGAACTGTTTGACCAGCAGCGGGCGTCGCCCGGCGTCGCGGGCGCTGGCTTTCCAGGCGACGTGACGCGGCGAATCGGCGGGCTGCCGCTCGCGAAAACCCGAAAAATCCTCCTGGCCGCCATCACCGTGATGGTCTCCGGTTCTTGTCGCGGCCTGCGGCGGCGGCAATGGCGTGGGCAGCGGCTGCGGGTAGATCAGGCAGCGCATCGCCGGTTGCAGATAGCTCCAGGCGATGAAGAGGCCGAGCGGATAGGTCGTGGCGAGGCGTGTGCGCGGCAGGTCCAGCCAGCCACGGCGCAGCGCAGCGACCGGCACGGCGACTTCGCTCAGGCCGTGGGCGGCGACGGCAGCGGTGACGCTACGGGTTTCATCGCCAGCGCGTAGTTCGAGCGCCAGGCGCGGCGTATTGCGCTCGCTCGCCAGATGGAGCGGAAAGTAGGCGACCTCGCCGGCAAACACCGGGGCGCAGCGCCCGGGTGCGATGCTCAGTCCGTGCAGGTTGCGAAAGGCGTGCACCATGCCGGTCAGCGCGAGGCCAACCAGCAGGAAGACGAGCGCATGGCCCAGTGCCAGGTTGTAATTGATGGCGCCGGTGAGCATGGCCAGCAGGGCTGTGGCAAAAAGGAGGCCGGCGCGCGTCGGCAGGATGAAGATGCGCCGTTGCGAAAGGCGCAGCGGCGCCGTCCCGTCGCTCTGCCAGCGAAACAGCCGACGTTTGAGATCGGTGATGAAGCCCACGGTTTCAGGGAATCGGCACCGCGCGGATCAGCGCCGTGATGTCCTCCGCCCGGGTCATCCCGGTTCCCTGCGTCGAGCGTAGACGATGGCGGGCGACAGCAGGGAGTACTTCCTGAACATCGTCCGGCAGCACCATGTCGCGACCGTCCAGCCAGGCCCAGGCGCGTGCCGCCGCCAGCAGGGCGAGCCCGGCGCGCGGCGAGAGGCCATGCTGGAATGCCGGGTCACGGCGGGTCGCCTCGACCAGGGCCTGGACATAATCGATCAGCGGTTCGGCCGCATGCACCGCTGCAACCTCGCGTTGCAGTGCTGGCAAATCCTGCGCGTTGATCAATGGTGTCAGTTGATCTGCCAGCGCGCGTTGCCCGCCGGCTTTGAGCAGCGCGCGCTCGGCGTTGCGGTCGGGGTAGCCGAGTTCGATGCGCATCAGGAAGCGGTCCAGTTGCGACTCGGGTAGTGGAAAGGTGCCGATCTGATGTGAGGGGTTCTGGGTCGCGATGACGAAGAACGGCTCGGGCAGTGGGCGGGTTTCGCCTTCGACCGTGACCTGACGCTCCTCCATGGCTTCGAGCAGCGCGCTCTGCGTCTTCGGCGTCGCGCGGTTGATCTCGTCGGCCAGGACCAGTTGCGAAAAGACCGGGCCGGGCAGGAAGCGGAACTCCCCGCGCTGGCGTTCGTAGATCGAGACGCCGGTAATGTCGGCGGGCAGCAGGTCGCTGGTGAACTGGATGCGCGAGAAGGCAAGTCCGAGCAGTCGCGCCAGCGCGTGGGCCAGCGTCGTCTTACCGACGCCGGGCAGATCCTCGATCAGCAGGTGGCCGCCGGCGAGCAGGCAGGCAACGGCCTGGCGGATTTCGCGATCCTTGCCGAGGATGACCCGGCTGGCTGCCGAAAGGACGGGATCGAGGGCGCGCGGCCTGGCGGTCAGCAAGGGAAGTGTGGCACCGAACATCGCGAGCTTCCGGAAAATGTCATTGCAAACCATTCTAATGCTTGAAGCGGTGCGGCGATTGGGTCGATAATGATATTTTGACGTGCGCCGCACAGTGCGCCGGTACCGAGAGAGAACAATTGACAACCACTGCAATCATCACCCATCGTGACTGCCAGTTGCATGACATGGGTTCGCATCACCCGGAGTGCCCGCAACGCCTCACCGCGATCAACGATCACCTGATCGCCCAGGGGATCGATGCCTACTTCGCATACTACGACGCGCCGCTGGCCACCTTCGAACAGTTGCTGCGCGTGCATCCGGCTTCTCATCTAGAGCGCATCAAGCGTGCTTCGCCTGCGACCGGCGTTGTCCACCTTGACCCGGATACCGCGATGAACCCGCATACCTGGCAGGCGGCGCTGCGTGCTGCCGGTGCCGGGTGTCATGCGGTCGACCTGGTCATGAAGGGCGAAATCGAGAACGCCTTCTGCGCGGTCCGTCCGCCCGGCCACCATGCCGAAAAAGCCAGCCCGATGGGCTTCTGCTTCTTCAACAACATCGGCGTTGCGGCTCGTCATGCCCTGAAGGCCCATGGGCTTGAGCGGGTGGCGATCATCGATTTCGACGTTCATCACGGAAACGGGACGGAGGACTGTTTCGCCGGCGATGAACAGGTGCTGATGTGCAGCATCTTCCAGCATCCTTTTTATCCGTACAGTGGCGCCGATAAGCCGGCTGCCAACATGTGCAACGTGCCGCTGGCGGCCGGTTGCGGCGGCGAAGAGTTCCGTGATGCGGTCACCCAGGTCTGGATGCCGCGCCTGAAGGCGTTCAAGCCGCAGATGATCTTCATCTCAGCCGGCTTCGATGGCCACTACGAGGACGACATGGGCGGCCTGAAGCTGCTGGAAAAGGACTACGCCTGGTGCACCGAGGAGTTGAAAAAGATCGCCGCGGAATTCTCCGACAAGCGCATCGTTTCCATGCTTGAAGGCGGCTACGTGATGACCTCGCTGGCGCGCAGCGTCGGTGCGCATCTGCGTTCGCTGGCCGATCTCTAAGCACCTGTTTCTTCAGAAATTCGGAAGGGTGGGGTAAAATCCTGCCCTTTCTTAACGTTCAACCGGACGAATCCATGGCGTTGATTGTTCAAAAATACGGCGGCACCTCGGTCGGCAACCCCGAGCGCATCAGGAATGTCGCCAAACGCGTTGCCAAGTTTCAGGCGCAGGGCCATCAGGTGGTAGTCGTCGTTTCCGCCATGAGTGGCGAAACCAACAAACTGATCGCGCTGGCCAAGGAAGTTCAGGCCAATCCCGACCCGCGCGAACTGGACATGATTATGTCCACCGGCGAGCAGGTCACCATCGGCCTGCTGGCCATGGCGCTCAAGGACATCGGCTGTCAGGCCAAGAGCTACACCGGCGGTCAGGTCAAGGTGCTGACCGACAGCACCTTCACCAAAGCGCGCATCCTGTCGATCGACGAGGCCAACATGCGCCGTGATCTCGATGCCGGCAACGTGATTGTCGTCGCCGGTTTCCAGGGTGTCGATGCTGACGGCAACATCACGACGCTTGGCCGCGGCGGTTCCGACACCTCAGGCGTGGCGCTGGCCGCTGCCTTGAAGGCCGACGAGTGCCAGATCTACACCGACGTCGATGGCGTCTATACGACCGACCCGCGCGTCGTGCCGGAAGCCAAAAAGCTTGACACCATCACCTTCGAAGAGATGCTGGAAATGGCCAGCCTCGGTTCCAAGGTGCTGCAGATCCGCTCGGTCGAGTTCGCCGGCAAATACAAGGTCAAACTGCGCGTTCTTTCCAGCTTCCAGGACGAAGGGGAAGGCACGCTGATTACTGTTGAGGAAGACAAGAACATGGAACAACCGATCATTTCCGGTATCGCCTTCAATCGCGACGAAGCAAAGCTGACCGTTCTCGGCGTGCCGGACAAGCCGGGCATCGCCTATCAGATTCTCGGCGCCATCGCCGACGCCAACATCGACGTCGACATGATCATCCAGAACGTCGGCCATGACGGCACCACTGACTTCTCCTTCACCGTCAATCGCGGCGAGTTCGCCAAGGCGACCGCCATCCTCGAGGAAGTCAAGGTCAAGCTGGGCGCCCGCGAAATTACCGGCGACAATAAGATCTGCAAGGTCTCCGCCGTCGGCGTCGGCATGCGCTCCCACCCGGGCGTCGCCAGCCAGATGTTCAAGGCGCTGGCGGACGAGGGCATCAACATTCAGATGATCTCGACTTCCGAGATCAAGATTTCCGTCGTTCTCGACGAAAAATATCTGGAACTGGCCGTTCGCGTACTGCACCGCACCTTCGGTCTCGACCAGTAAGTTTGACCGCGGGGCGCGGAGGCTATATCATCCGCGCTCTTCGCGATGGAGACGTGGCCGAGTGGTCGAAGGCACACCCCTGCTAAGGGTGCATCCGGGCAAAACCTGGATCCAGGGTTCGAATCCCTGCGTCTCCGCCAGAAATTAAATAAGCCCTTGAACTCCAAGGGCTTATTTTTTTCCAAGGTTCTTGACGAGGTTTGGCGGGGGGAGGTCATGACGATTCGAATTCGCATCATTGGCGTGGCCAGCGGCGTCGGCGCTCAGGACAAGGGATGCGAAGACGGGCCGGTGGCCTTCCATCGTTCGCAAGCCTGGCACGAACTCGAACATCATCCGCTCGTCGATTGGGGGGAAACCCTGTTTGCGCTTGATGCGCTGGGCCATGCGCCAGTCGGGCGGATCGCCGAGCTTTGTCGTCGCCTTGCCGATAGCGTCGGCGAAACGCTGGTCGATGGCGCTTTTCCGTTGATCATTGGCGGTGATCACTCGATCGCCATCGGTACCTGGAGCGGCGTGGCGCGGTTTGCCGGGGCGCCGGTCGGCCTGTTGTGGATCGATGCCCATCTCGACAGTCACACGCCTGAAACTTCCTATTCCGGTGCAATCCATGGCATGCCGCTGGCCTGTCTGCTGGGGCGCGGCGACAAGCGCCTTCTTGGCTTGGGCATACACGGGGTTCAGCTCGACCCGCTACATACGGTTGTCCTCGGGCCGCGTTCATGGGAGCCGGAGGAGGTGGAGTTTCTTTCCCGCATGGGCGTTCGTGTCATCGGCCGCGACGAGATTGGCGAGCACGGTCTTGCAGCCTGTTTTGCCGAGGCCGCCGCGATCGTCACGGGGGCGGCCAATGGCTTCGGCATTACGCTCGATCTCGATGTTTTCGATCCGCAAGCCGCACCCGGGGTCGGCAGTCCGGAACCTGAAGGCCTGCCGGCCCCCGAGGTACGTGACGGCTTGCAAAAACTGGCCGCCAGCAGCGGGTTGCGCGCCCTGGAGATCGTCGAATACAACCCGGACCGGGATCGCAATGGCATCACAGCGAAGCTGATCCGTGATGTGATCAGCGATCTCCTGCCCCGGATTGAAAACAGCCAGCGCGCCGCCGGCCCGACTCGCCACTGAATTCGCTAAATGAATATGAATCCCCATTCCGTCCTTGGCGTTACGCCCGACGCCGGGCCCGCCGAACTGAAGCGTGCCTACCGCCTGCTGGCGATGCGCTGGCATCCGGACCGCAATACCGACCCGGCGGCAACCGAGCGCTTTAAGGCGATTCGCGCGGCCTACGAGCAGCTTGTCGCGGTCGACGTGCCGGAAGAGGCAAAAACCACGGAGCCGGAAGATGAGTTCGAGGAAACCGTGGCAACGGCGGCGGATATTCGCCTGAATTTTGAAATCAGTCTTGAAGAAGCGGCGGCCGGTTGCCGCAGAACCATCGATTACACGCGCGGCAAGGCCTGCCCGACCTGCGAAGGCAGCGGCGAGGCCGGCATGACCCGCACGCGCTTTTGCGAGGCCTGTCACGGTAGTGGCCGCGTGCGCGACGCCAAACGCGTGCTGGTGGCTTGCGGCGCCTGCGTCGGGCGCGGGTTTTTCAGCGAGCGGATTTGCCCGGACTGCGGCGGCAGCGGCCGTGAAACTGCCAGCGTCAGCCTGGAAATCCGGGTGCCGCCAGGGATGTTGGCGGGCGACGAGTTGCGCCTGGCCGGGCAGGGTGAGGCGGCCAGCGAAGAACTGGCGGCCGGCGATCTGTACCTGACCATCATCATCCGCAGCCATCCGCTGTTTCAACTGCGCGGGCGTGACATTCATTTCAGCATGCCGGTCAGTGCGCTGGCATTGCTGGCGGGCGGCGAGATTCAACTGCCCGCGCTGGGCGGCTCAATTTCAAGCACGCTGGCCCTCGGTTCGCCGGCGGCGCGCGAATTGCGTCTGGCCGGCAAGGGATTTCCCGGACGGGGCCGGCATCGCGCCGGCGATCTGGTCGTCCATTTGCAGCCGGTTTTCCCGGCCACGCTCAGCGCCCGCCAGCGCAAGTTGCTGCTGCAGGCAAATGCGGCGTTGCTGGAGGGGGCGGAAGCGAGTTTGCCGGAGATCGCGGCTTGGAATCGGGAACATCTCCAGCCTTAGGCTGGCCGGCAAAGGGTGCTGGCGCTGGAATTCATGGCTTTTTGCCGGTCGACCGCAAGCGTCGTGCACCCCAAGCCGCAAGGTGTAGACTGGCCGCCTGAGCAACCGGTTTCCACCAGCGCCCGCCGACGAACTCGTCGGGATACTGGCACTGGGATTCATCCCGGTTGCTGTCGAGGCCTGAGGCCTACAGTAGCGGACTCATCATCTGGACTGCGTTTTCTAGCAGGCGCCGGCTGCGCGGCCGGGCTTTCCACTCGTCGAGACTCAGCGGCTGCGAGCGCGCTTCGTAAGCGCGCTGCAAGGCACGCATTGCGGAAGAGAAGTTGTGATCGAAGGCGATCAGCGAAAGCTCGAAGTTCAGCTCGAAGCTGCGCAAGTCCAGGTTGACCGTACCGAAAACGGTGAACTCTTCGTCAACGACCACACTCTTGGTGTGCAATAGCCCATCGCGAAACTGCAGGATGGTCACGCCAACCTCCAGAAGGTCCTCGTTGTATGCCTCGCTGGCATAACGAACGAGGCGTGAGTCGATCTTCTCGGGAACGATCAGTATGACGCGCACGCCGCGCAGGGCTGCCGAACGCAACGCCGTCAGCAGGGCCTCGCCGGGGACGAAATAGGGCGTGGTCAGGACAATTTCGCGGCGGGCGGCGTAGATGGTGGTGAGTAGCAGTGCGTCGATGCGAACCCGCGAGGTCTGTGGTCCGGAGGGGAAGATCTGGATGTGACCATTTCCGGCAGGTGGCAGCTCAGGGGGTGGCAGCGGTGCGAAATGGCTGCCGGTCTGTAGCGCGGTCAGCGACAGCGAAACGGCTTCGAGTACCCAAGCGGCGGGCCCCTCGATGCGCGCCATCGCATCCACCCACTCGCCGACCCCGGCATCCTGCTTGAAGAAGCGCGGGTCGGCGATATTCATGCTGCCGGTGTAGGCGATGCAGCGGTCGATGACGGCGATCTTGCGATGATCGCGCAGGTCGAAGCGGACAAACAACGCGCGCAGCGGATTGACCGGCAGGACTTCGACGACGCTGACGCCGGCTTCGCGCAAACGCTTGATGGCCTCGCTCTTGAAAAACGGGCGACTGCCAAGCGAATCCATCAGGGTGGCGCAGGCAACGCCGCGCGCGGCCGCACGGACCAGCGCTTCGACAAGTTCATCGACGAAGCCGCCGGCGCTCCAGATATAGAATTCCATGTGGATGGAAACGCGGGCAGCGTCGATATCCGCAATCATGGCGCGCATGATCGACCCGCTGTCGGCAAGCAACTGCAGGCGATGGCCGCCCATTGGCGGTAATCCGACGGCGCTCTGGGCAAGGCGGCTGACGCTTTCGCCGCCGGTGGACAGGCGGCTCGGCAAAGCGATGCTGGCGGCCGGGATTTCTTCCGCCCATTGCAACATTTGCGGGCGTAGCGTGCTGGCGCGCTGCATCCAGACCCGGCCGAGACGCCGTTCGCCGATCAGCAAATACATGAGCGCGCCGACGCCGGGGATCAGAATGACGAGCAACAGCCACGCGATCGCCGTTCCGTGCGCGGTCCGCCGCGAGAAGAGGCGCAACGAGACGGCAACAAGAACGAGAACGTGGAGAACCGGCAGGATTTTCAGCAACATCGCCGCAGTATCGATCGTCATCTCGCTCAGGGTCAACTCCGGCACTGCGCGGGCAGTTGCTACGCGGCGGCCTTTGGGAGCGGCTGGAAATTGAAGCGTTTTGGCACGTCGACCGCAACAATCGGCTTGATCGGCATGTTTTGCCAATAGACCGCTTCCGGATGGCCATTCATCAGCGCAAGAAAGGCGCCTTCGTCCGCGGGTTGGGCATTCGAGTCAAGGCAGCAGGCCAGAAACCTGGCCAGGTCGCGGTCGTCGAGCAAGCCGATGCCGAGTGCCGTCTCAAGCAGCAGGTTGCCTTCGTCGTCGAGATGGATTGCCTTTAATTCACCGGCCGGTGCGCCGGTATGGCTGACGAAGCCGTCAGCCTCGCGGCGAAAGACCCAGGGGGTGTAAGCCAGCGCAACGAACACCCGTTGCGGACCGTTCTGCAGAAACCAGCAGCCTGATTCGTCACAACCGTACTGCCGGTTGATGAAGTTGATCAGGCCGCTGTGGGTCACGCGCTCGCCCTGCAATCGCCAGTCGCCCCGCCGGTCAAGCGACAACCAGTCGTAACAGGCGGGGACGTTGGGCCACTTGGCGATGGCAGAGAGATCAACGGATGGTTGCATTTTTAACTATATGATTATATGTAAAAATTAAATATTTTTAATTTTGTGTAACCATCTGTGTTACCGGGTTGGCTTGGTCTGTAGTTATGTTGCCGTAGCAACTACAGTGTTATCCGTTTCTACGAGATAATCGCCCACCATGAATGAAAACAGCAAAATATTCACCATTCTTCGGTGGGCCGTCCCCGCCTTCAATGCACTATACAGGCTTGCTCTGCTGGCTGCATTGATCTGGATTGGTCTTGGCCTGCAAGATGTTGCCGGCGCGTTTTATAGCAGCGGTGAGGCTTGTGTGGGAGAGCCGGATTCCAGCAATAGCAGCGATGAAAACACTCAGCCAGGGATAGTCAAACCGCTCTTGCGCGGAACGCTGTAGCCTAGCGCGCAATAGTTCCATTTGCGGCACCAGGTTTTCGCTACCGTCTATACCGAACGATCGTGCTGCTCGATCTCGCGTTAGCGGTCGTGCCAACGGCCATCCTTGCCATAGTTTGCCGACTCCGGCTCATTAATCGACTGCCAGACCATATCAAAGAGCGGCTTGAGTTGAACGTCGAGCATTTGCACCGAGTCGATCACGACCTCAGGATAGTTCAATGCGTCTCGATCGAATTCTGCCAAGGTTCTACCCCAGAATCCTTGGCTAGGCCTATCGCCAATACCGAACAACGTGTTTGAGGTGCGAAGCAGTGAGTACATCACCACAAAGGGTGGCCCCAGATCGATCGATTGCAGCTTTGGCAGTATCCGCCCAAGGAAATCGAGAATTTCCCCTTCGTACGCTGTACTTGGAACCAGAAATTTGCCCGTATTGTCCAGTCTGTTGGCGAAGACCCGGATAGCTTCTAGACTTCCATCTCGGAAAAGCTGCGTGTAGGAATGGCACCCTTCATTGTGAATTGTGCAATGTGCCAAAGTACCATCCAGATTCATGCGCGAGTCGGGGGCGACCCTAACCCCCATGGAAGGCAAATTCCGCTTCTCATAGAATTCCCTCGGTGACACCACAGCATCTGGCGATGGTTGAAGAGGTACAACATGCAAGACGCCTATTGCGCCTTCGGCGGCAAGGCGAATCGGGGCCTGGTCAGACAGGATTTTGCCGAGGCGGTCCAGCCTGAAGTTCCTGATCCGTTCTCCATTACCGGCTGAGTGGATGAACGCGGCGCCAATCTCGGGCATTTCGAGCTGACGTTTTCTGGTTCCTTCACGAATGAAGAAATGCTGATTGGTCTTCACCCGGTGCGGGGCATGCCAACTCTTCGGAATACGTAAAACGAGAACATGGCCGCCGTCGACAGCAATCGGGTGCGCGTGAAGGCCTGTGATCTTGGGCTCCACACCATTCGCCACCATGTCCATTACCCGGATTGCGGTTTCGTCGGGGTTTTCTGTCCACGGGGTGATCGCTGATGCCTTGCCCTCTGAGTCTTCTTCTAGCCCAAAAATGATGTCGCCGCCCAGAGAATTCGCAAATGCTGCAGCATCGGCGCAAAGATCATGTCTGGCGCTACTGTCTCTTCCTGGCAATTGCCGCTTGAAGTCGAGCGTCTGAGATTCCGACTCTTGGCGATCCACTATGGATTGGACGTCTGCCAAGGTGATGTCTGCAAGGCGTTTGTTGATCATGGATGGTTACCGTTCTCTGAGAATTTCAATGAGTTCATCAGCATTCAGCAAACGGCCGTCCAGCCTGGCGCGGATGTTCTCAAAGGACGACAGCATCCGGCTGTGTTCGTTGATGGTCGGGCGGTGGGAGTTGAAATCGTGATTTTCAAACTCGCGGAACATGCCGACTTGCGTCACAAGAAACTCGGCAATGCTCATGTGCTCGCCTTCCTTGTTCCCATCGAAGCCGGGGAATTTCAGGCTGCGCGAATGCGGGTTTGCTTCCCGATTCACTGTGTCCTGATCAGATTGCGACAGGCTCTCGAAAGAGTCCTCGATGAATGACCACATGTCGAGAATGTCGATCACGTTGCTGACAGTGATGTTTTCCTCGTGGCTTTCCTCTTCGAACAATCCGGGGTATTTCAGTGGGAGTGCCCAGGTGTGGCCGCTGAAAATGACCTGCTTGATAAAGTCGGGATTGATGTCGCCATTGACGCCTGTCTTCTCGTAAAGCTCGCTCAGCATCAACAAAATCAGCTTTTCGCCGCCGGTAAATTTCATTCGTATTCCCCTTTCATGGGTGTCGGGTGCTTCGTTATCGATAAAAGACACTGTGCTTCAGGTTCGCCAGTTCTTTTTCTGTCATTGGTTTTCGCGGGATCGGGGCGAAGGCATACACCAGCGAATCGCCTTTGTCAGGACTGCGGCCGATGCGCTTGATGATGTCCTCCTTGGATTCGATTTGAATGCCCTGCAGGCTCATCTTCCACTTGGGCGCGCACAGGTCGGCCAGCAAGCCACGATCAGGCGGGAGCGCGATATTTTCCCCGCTCTCCGGGTCGAGGGCTTCGCGTAGCAGCCAATACCACTCGGCGCGCTTGTTCCGGAATGAAAGCTGATTGGTCTTGTCCTTCCGGGTCGATTTCTTCGAGGCATGCATCGGTATGGCGTAGAGGCCACGCCCCCGCAGGTCATCAAATACCGAAGTGCCGACGCCGATCACGTCCACGTTGATGGCAGGGTTGCCGCGCATGGCGTTGACCACTAGGCGAGTAACGGCCGGGCCGTCTGGGGTGGAGCTACCCGGATAGACAAGTTGCTCGCCACACCAGTTGCCATAGCGGGGCGTCAATACGGTTGTGTCACGGCCGCCACGTGCCACGTCGACGCCAATGGCGTGCATGGCAACGTCTGGCCTCGGCGTGGCGCGCCAGCGCGCTTGTGCAGCCAACACCCAGGCCGTTGGAATGACTTGGTCCTCGGGGTCTTCACGGCCGGCGCTGAAATCGCCATATAGCATTTTCGACCGGAAAGGCTCGGGCATGGATTGCAGTTGCGCCCGGTAGCCCGTTTCCATCAGGTAAGGGTTGTCCTCGATCTTGGCCGGGATGAATGTGCGCGATGTCGGCTTCAACACCTCGCCATTGTGAATGATGGGGTTGCCGGTCAGAAACTCAGTCTCAACACCGTCAATCGTCGTGAACCAGCGCAACTCGCCGGGGAGTGCCGGGTTCGGGTGCTGAATGTCGAGCCATGGCGCCCAATACCGAATCACCCAATCGCCCTCGGAGGTGGTCGGCGGGTTGCCGGTGCAGATGATGCGGCAGCGCTGACCGGGTACCGTGGTGCGCAGCCAGCCGGCTAGGAATCGGAACTGGCTTTCCTGAAAGTGGGTGATCTCGTCGAAGCCCTTGAGGTCATGCGGGCGGCCCTGATACTTCTGCTCGTCGCCCACGTTCTGCACGGCGCCGAATTCCATCTGCCGGCCCTTAGGCAGCTTCCACACCTTGTCCGTGCTGTTGTACTGGCCCCGGTCCTTCACGATCTCGCGGGCGCGGTCCTCAAGCCCCTTTAGCTGCGGGTACTCGCGCCGGAAGATGATGCTGCGGCGGTGCTGGGTTAGGGCTGCGCCGAGCAGCATGTCGGACTTGCCGCCACCTGCAGCACCGCCGAAGAAGACGATGTCGGCCTTGCTCTCAAGCGCCATGATCTGCGGGCCCGGGAGTGGCTTCCAGTCGGGCAGGGGGGTGTCGAGCGGCTGGATCAGCTTGGACAGGGTGGCAAGGTCAGTCTTCAGGCTCATTTGTTCAGTTCCTTCTCGACCTGGAGGATGCCGGCCGCCATGACTTCGCGGATGACGTCGGATCGCGTCTCGACTCCGCGCATTGAGTAGGTGGGGTTCTCGGCCATGAGCTTCGCCAGTTCCTCAAGCTTGGTAATCATGGCATCAGGGAGGCGCATGCTGATCAGTTGCATGATGCCGCCGTCAGGATGTTCTTGACCGTCTGCGGGTGCCAGGACTTGCCGCGTGGGCTGTGGCCCTCGGTTTCAAGCCGGGATGCAATCTCGCGCAGTGACAGGCCGTCATGCTTCAAGGTCCGGCAGTAATCGACCGTGGCGCGCTCCTTGGGCTCATCGATCAGGCTGACGCCATCGCCGGCCAGTTGAAAGCCGTAGGGGATGCTGCCGACCCGTTCGCCTTGGGCCTTCTTGTGTCCAAGGGCCGACTTGGTGCGCTCCGATACCTGATCACGTTCAAACTCGGACAGGACCGCCAGCATCCTGAAAACCATCTTGCCGGCCGCCGTGGTGGTGTCGATCTTCTCGGACAGGCTCACAAGGTCGGTGCCCTTGCGATGCAGTAGGTCGGCAATCTCGATTGTGTCGCGTGTCGAGCGCGCCAGCCGGGACAGGGAATAGACGACCAAGGCGTCACCATTGCTGCATGCCTTGAGCGCATCCTGAAGGGCGGGGCGGTTGTCTGCGCGCTTGCCGCTGATGCCGGCGTCGATATGGATGCCGGCAAGTTCGTAATCGTTCAGTTCGCACCAGGCCGTAATTTTTGCCTGTTGGGCTTCCAGACTGACGCCATCCATTACCTGGCCGGCCGTCGAAACTCGAATGTAACCATAAGCGCGCATTTTGTACCTCAATCGTAATACATTTGTAGTCGTATTGTAGGCCGACGTTATGCGAAGTCAATGCCTTTTTCGAGGATTTGAAGGCGCTTTGTCAATTACCGGACGGTGCTTGACGCGATTGTGTCGCGATATGCTCGCGTGGCCGTCGCGATTGTGTCGCGTTGCTATCGCGATATGGTCGTGTCCGGAAGCTTCTGGACGGTTCCCCTGTAGTGTAAGGAGTGTCAGTAGTGGAGTGTCTTCCCTAGCCAAGGGGGTGTTGTTCTTTAACCCCCTAGTAGATAGTAGGTATACAGGGGTGATTTGCTGGCGCTGGCTGGAAGAAATGGGGTTATCTGCAAAATGCGGCAAACCACTGGATGCAAATACAGCCCAGAAATTGCGCTGCGGTACCTAGAATCGATTTGTTGGGGGTTGGTGCTGCCTTGGTGTTCGCAATGTTTTTTTGGGGCCTTAAAACGCGATTGCGAATGTTTGTTGAAATAAGCAAGCTCGCCTGATGCTCGTTGAGCATGGCGAATTCAACATCGCCACCTCCGTGCTTTCCTCGCAATCTTGCCCGGATTTCAAATCTGACCAAGCCGAACGCGATTGGGCCGCGTTTCAAACGCGACCCTCAACCACCTCAAATCTAAGGTGGTTGATTCCTGCTTCACTGCATCGTTGCCGGTGCTTCTGGCTGGTCGTCGGGAGCGGCCAACAAGTCCGGCGCCCCGTACCGGAGATACATCGACTTCAACTGCTCGACCTGATTCGCGATCACGTCGGTTTCCATCGCCTTGCGGATTTCGCCGAGCATCCAAATCAACTTGCTGGGCTCGGAGTTTTGCTCCTTTGCCCTGCGATAGAGCCTCCGCATTTCCTTGAGAATGTCCTCCGTCGTGTCGAGTTTGGTCCTGACGCGCTTTTTTTCGCCCGGGATAGGCTCAATCTCGCCGGTCTCGCCGTTTATGGTCGTTGGGGCTGCCTTTTTGCCATTTCTAGCCATTTATCCCTCCTTCCTTGTCAGGCTTGAGCGTTACACCGTTCTTTTTTGCCATTGCGAGCCAACCTTCCGCCCCCATCGGGTAGATTCTCCCGAAGAAGTCGACCGGTGATTCGCCCGGGGCTGGATGCTCCCCGAGCAGGTCGGCGGTTGCCTTGATGAACCCTTCCGTCAAGCGCTGGAATTCGCTGCCGAGGTAGTCGAGGGAAGAGATGCCGGCCTGTGCTGCGCCGTCGAGGTTCCCTTCCTTGACGTTGTGCTGCATCACCTCCAGCGCCCCAAGCCCGAGGGCTTCGAGTTGGGGCGCGAGCAGGATGATCTCAGTTGCAATCTTGGTGAATGCTTCGAGGTGCCGGGGCGTAGCTATCTGGCTCATCGTTGGTACCCCGTTGCGACAGGCGGCACGGACATGCTGCCATCAAAACCGGTGTACCCACTCAATGGGCGAGAGGCCTCTTTGCCAAAAATCTTTGCCGTTGATTCAGCAATTTTGCGCCCGTCGAGAACGGATGTGACGGTTACGTTGATTGGCTGCCGCGCCTTGGCTACATAGGGGCTGCCGCTAAGCCGCGATTCATTGCTGAACATCTTCGGGGCAGATACACCGAACGGCGCCGTGTTCCACTTTTCCCAATGGCCATTCCGATTGTTGCCGACGAAATGCTCGCCGGCATGCTCTTGAGGTTGGGTCGGATCAACAACCCACTCGCCATTACCCGCGCCTCGGCCATGTCTCACGAACTTCATGCCGGGATGGTTCTTCTCGTCGTGGTTGTCGCCGCCGATCTTGTTGAAAAACCACATGAGCCCGCCAACCGCGGCGCCCAATGCCAGGATGCCACCCACCAGCGTTCCAGCGCCCCCGGTGCCGATTGCTGCCGCGACTCCCGATATTCCACCACCAAGGCCGCCGGCAACACCACCGAACGACAGCGCCAATCCGACCGCCTTGAAGCCTGCAGTAGCCAGGTTCAAAGCGCCTCCAATTGCCATGGCGCCAGCAAGGCCAACAAAGCCAGTTGTTAGCGTATCTAGGAGCCTTGGGTACTCTTGGAGCCCTTTGAAAAATCCCGACATCTTCGTGATCATCGGTGTCAGAACCGGTAATACCGTCTGTCCGACAACAAGCCCCAGGTCAGACATGGCGGCATGGAATTTCTCTACGGCCATCATTGGGCTATTGGCTTCGCTCTTGTTCGTCTCGTCGATTCCCTTCGATTTGTTGAAGGCTTCAAACGATCGCTCAAGGGTAGGCATCTGGCGCATGATCAAGTCATAGACCTTTGCGCCGTTCGACCCGAACAACAGCGTATTTTCGCGGGAGCGCTGAGCGGCACTTATGCCGTGGGCTTCGTAAATGTCCATCATCCTTTTCGCAAAGGCGATTGGGTTGGTGTTCATCAGATCCACAAGCTCGGCATTCAGCGGGTTGCCGTTCATGGTCTTGATGCCGCCCATGCTGTTCTTCGTGTATTTGCTCGAATCCCAAATGCCCAGTCGTTCGGCCTCGCTCAAAAGCTGGTTGGGCGGCTTGATCAGGCCTTGCAACCGATTGAACGCAGTGCGTAGCCCTGTGCCTGTCGTGCTGCCTTTCAATTCGCCCATGATCGGCTCAAGGCCGGCGAAGATGGCTAGATCGCTGTAATTCGCAACTGATGCGCCGCCATAAGCGCGGAACTGGCGCAACTGATCGGGGGTGATCATCTTCCCGGATGCCTGCACCGATCGGAACGCCATATCGACGATGGACGCGGCCCGCTTGGAATCGTTCAGGCCGCCCATTTGCTCGACCAGTCGATTTAGCGAAATCATGGAATGCTCGGCCGACGTGCGCTTTTCGCCGTTGAGCGTTTTGACGGCCACCTCATAGCCGGCCAGCACCGGGGTCATCACCCTAGCTGCATCAAGAGCATGGCTGCCGCTCATCCCTGATTCACGGAAGGCGCCCTGCGCTTCAACAAACAGTTTCATGCGCTGTTGCATTGACGTGCCGATGATGTCGGTTGCCTGGACAAATTTTTGCGCGTCTCTGATCTGGGCATCACCCAACCCCATCTGGCGCAATTTCGCCCCTTCACGCTCCCATTCCATCGCCTGCTCAACAGGCCCCTTGAGTGAGGACAGCATCCCGACGCCGGTAACAGCCATCCCCATGCCAACCAAGCCAAGTCGCTTGATTGATGCCAGCCTATTTTCCATCGTAAGAAGGCCGGAATTAACGCCATTGATATGCCTGTTGGTGTCCATCAGGTGGCGGGAAATCCCCATCAGGCCTGTGGTTACATGATCAACTAGGCTTAGCTTTACTGCTACTCGATATGCTTCAAAGCTCATTTTTAGTCCTTTCAAAACGCCCGGAGCGAACCCCGGGCATTGATGCTGGTCGATTATTTCCAACCGTTTGCGAGGCACCAGGCTACTTCGCTGGCAGGTACTAGGCCTCGGTCGTCTTCAACCGAAATCATGTAGTTCTGCGTTTCGATCACTCCGCAGAAATGGTTGCCGCGCGGAGAATGGAGAAGCTGCCAGGACTCCGAAGGACTGATGCTGCCGACCTTCTTTGCGGTGCCTGCTGGCAATACGATGGGCTGTCCCATGTCACACCCCCATCGCGACGGTTTCGGCCAGGTGCGATACCGGCAGAAGAGGGGATGCGGTTTTCTGTGCGTCAATGAAGCGCTGTGCCGCTACTTTGATCTCCGGCGTCATGAGTTGCTCAAAAGCTGCGCGGGCTTCAGCAAGTTCGTTATGTTTCGCCGTGTTCTCGCGAATCATGGTTGCAGTGGCAATGGCGGCCAGGTCTGGATGGTTTCCGCTGGAAATTTCATCATGCGTAAGTCGAAGTTCGCGCAATTTGGCAGTGTCGTGGCGATTCAATTCGTGAAGCTCGTTGGCTTTATTCATCTCTTGGCGAGATTCGTGGTGCCGTTGAAACTGACCATGCTCTCGCGCATTAATATGAGCCGTTTGGATGGCTGCGTTTCTTTCGGTGATTCCTTTCTCGATCGCGTGGATCTTGTTGCCAAGCTCCCTGGTCAATTCAAGGCGGCGTGTTTCGTACTGGGTGTTTTGAGTCATTTTGATGCTCCTTGTTTAAGGTTGCCCCTAGCGGATGCCGGGGCGGTGGTGAAACTTGATTCCGTTTGTTGATTAATGGCTGCCAACTTGGCCTCCGCTGCGCTCAGCAGTTGAAGTGCTTCCTTGAGGCGCAGGCGATATGCCTTGCTCTCTTCTCGCAATTTCTTGATGTAACTGACCTCAACAACCATGCGTTCTGTGTGCTGGGCGCTCATGCTTGGACTCCCGTCAGGACGTCCAGCCAGTCGCCGATAGAGTCGGGAACTTGAACATCCGTCGCGATGCCGGCCAGCGACAGGCGGTTGGCAAGCGACATGGCAGCTTTCTGGCCTGTGAAATTGGCGTCGTTGTCGGCAAAGACTGTGACTCGCTGCACGCCATCGGGCGGGATGAACGTTTCGATGCCGTGGGCAGATACACATGCCCAGGTGGGCACGCCGAACAGTTCCCGGGCTGCAAGCGCTGTCTCGATGCCTTCGGCAACACCAAGGAATTCGCCGGCATCAAACAGGCGGATAGCGCCGCCGCTGATTGGTTTCCCGGGCATGAGCTTTTTGGGTTTCTCAACGGGCGCCTTCTGGCCGGCGTTCAGGTAGGTGCGATGCAGGCTTAGGCCGTTGCCCAATTGGTCTGACACTCGGGCGAGCATCACCGGAAACTTGCCGGATATTTCCGACCCGTCGCGATAGACCATCCCGGGATGGAGCCGGAGCGCGGAAGGCAATTTGTCGAGACAGAGGCCGCGACCGGCGAGGTAGCGCATTGCCTCATCGCCATCCATCAAGGGCTTCGATTCGGACCATGCGCGGTTGAGCGAGGCGATTTTCTCCGCATCGCTGCGGCTGGATTGTTGGGGGCCAGCGGTGACATGGCCGGCAATTTGCTCGATCTCATTCGCAGCGGTTTTGAAGTCCCAATCTTTGACCTCCATCACCAGGCGCACGCCGTCACCGGCGCCGCAGTGGCTGCAAAACCAAGTCCCGCGACCTTCCTTGTCATCGAACCGGAAGCGATCCTTGCCGCCGCACATCGGGCAGGGCCCGTGCCGGCCGGATAGCTGGCGCTCGGTCAGGCCAAAACCTTGGAGTAGGGCGGACCATTTGCCGGCGGCAACCTCGCGAACGTTATGCCGCTGCATGGCCGGCCTCCTTGCGCTTGCTGTAGGCAATCTGGTTTGCCCTGACCTTGTTCAAGACCTCCTGCGAAGGTGTGGCCGTGACCTCATTCAAGCCACGCGGCCACACATCGAAGATGCTGCGGTATTGGTTGGCCGCCCATCCGTACCGGTATCCGCGGTGCTGTTCAATGAAGAGCAGTTGCGAATAGACGTGCTGCTTGGCGTCCTTGGTGATGGGCTTCTTGCGTTCCTGTTTCACCAACTCGCCTTCGACCGTGGCCACGTCGCTTTGCCGCTCAGGTGCGAATCCACATTTGGGGCAGACGTGGACCTTGGCCGGCTTCATGAAATGGCAGCTTGTGCAGGCCTTCGGAAGAGCGCCTTTGCGCTCCTTTTTCTCGGTCGATGTTGCCTTCGGCTTGCCGTCGTCGAGCTCAAGCGGCAGGTCGTCGCAGGGATGGCCCAGGCGGGCGGTGCTGCCAGAGTGATCGAGCAGCATGGCGCGGGTTTTGCCATCGGCGGGTCGCAGGACTCGGCCCACCATCTGAATGAAGCGAATCAGCGACCGGGTGGGCCTGGCCAGAATCATCACTTCAGTGCTCGGGCAATCCCAACCTTCAGACAGAAGAGCGACATTCGACAGCACCATCGTTTCGCCGCGGGCGAAGCGGCCGAGGATGGCGGCGCGTTCTTCGTCATCATGAAAGTAGTCGATATGCTCAGCACTCACGCCGGCCGCCTGGAACGACTCAACAATGTGCTTGCTGTGGGCGATGCTGGTCGCGAATACGACGGTTTGCTTGCCGGCTGCCAGCTTGAGCCAGTGGCCCACGATGTCGCCGATCAAGGCCGGCTTGTCGGCTGCTGCCTCAAGGTCCGACTGGTTGTAGTCAAGCAGCCCATCCATGCCCTTGGAGCTTTTGACGCCGTTCAGGTCCGGCTCGCTGGGTGCGTAGATGTCGCAATCGACCAGATATTCATCTTGGACAAGTTCGCTGATCGTGGCGCCGATCACCAGTTCTTGAAACAGAGCGCCGCCCAGTTCGTCGTAATGCTTGCCCATGCCTGCAGCAAACGGGGTGGCTGTCAGGCCAACAACCGGAACGGCGTTGTAGCTGGCCAGTAGCTTTTTGTACTTTTCGCTTCCGGCGACGCCGTGACATTCGTCGATGATGATCAGGCCGACATCATCCGGAAGGCCGCGCACATGAACCGTATCGATCGAGGCAACCAACACCTGCTCGTAAATTCGCGTGGAGTTTTCAGCCTGGAGGATGCCGTGGGTAATGCCGTAGCGGTGGAGGCCCGCGCTGGTCTGCAACACCAACTGCTTGCGGTTCGCCAGAAACACGACTTTGCGGCCCTTGGCGATGGCTTTGAGAATGATGCTGGTTGCCGTCAGCGTTTTCCCTCCACCGGTCGGCAGATACAAGGCAACTCGTTTCAGACCGCGAGCCAGAGCAAGGCGGGTTTTGTGCTCGGCGTTGAGTTGGTATGAACGTAGGTTAAAACTCATCATCGCCTCCCTTGTATGAGGGAGGGGAAGGCAACTGACTGGCTTTTTCCTTGTTGTTGATGTTCTGGTACATCTTGAAACGGGGAATCCAGGCGTAAATCAAATCGCCATGGCAGTAGGTGACCACGAGGCCGGCATCGACCAACTCGCCGGCCACCTTATCGATGTCGCAATCGTCACCGGGTAGATAGCGAAGCCTGAGGGTTTTCGGGCGCCACGCAAGGCGACCTTCACGATCTGCCTCAATAAAGCATGCGAGTAGTAGCCATCGGGCAAGCGGGCTGACGCTGATCACATCCTCGTCGCCGAACAGGTCGCGTGTGATTGAACGGTACAGGACGGACATTAGTTCGCCCTCCGTTCGAAGCGGAAGTGAGCCATCTGGGCCACCTCTGCTCAGATACCGATGGCGCGGCGAATTTCTCCGGCTATCCAGTAGTTATTGGACGAGCCTTGGCCAAACACGCGGGGTTTCGGCAGTGTGCCTTTATCCATCCAGCGATAGACGGTTGTCCGGCTTTTCCCGGTGATGCCTTTAAGGCACGCGATGTCTATTAGTGCGGAGTCAGGGAGTGAATCGAAGTTTTTGAGCGCTTCGGAAATGCGGCTCGGTTCAGCATGGTTTTGTGCCATTTGCGGCTCCAAATCATGCGCCGCACGGCAACAAAAAAGCCGAAGGGCGGCGCTAAATCTAGCTTCCGCATCCTTCGGCCTCTTGCCGGGATGATGCTACGTTAGGTCGGATCTGCCTACCTAACTCGGCCCCTTGCTATATGGGACGGAAAAATCATACAACGATATTATCTCTGTATCAAGTTAAATCAAATCGCCTGGTTTTGAGTCGTCTTGATGCTTGGTTGTGGAGATTGGCCTTTCAGCACATCCCTGTTGATCTCAAATCCTTCGCGCACGACCTGACCACAGCAGGGACACTGCTCCTTGCCTTTGGTGCGTCCAATTGCCATGCGCAGCGTACTTTCCGCGATCCCGGCCTTCGTTGCCGCCTCTCTAATCGGAACGCCTTCTGCGACATAGCGCAATGCTTGCTGGGTTTTCGATAACACCATGGTCTTTCCTCCTTTGATGCGGCGATATTAGCATAAAACGCACATCCTGCGATGTGCTTGACAATCGCACATCGCAGGATGTACGATGTTTCCGCTGTGGCAATACATCGCCGCGCCCTCCGCCCAGTTGGACGAAGGCAACCTTGAGGAAAAAAAGATGAAAACAACTGCATTTGATTTTTTCAATGCCAACGGGGAAGGGAAAAATCTGTTCTCTGTTGCAGAAGGCGTACCGGTCGAGAATGCCCTGAATTGGGCCTCGTGCTTTCTGGAGTCAGCAATTGACTCCATGAGGCTGGCATCTGATGCCCATGATGACGAGCGAAACGTTTACCCCGCCCTGTATCTCGTCGAGATGGCCAAGGCCGTCATAAACGCAGTGCGCGTAACGAAGGATATTCAACCATGAACGAACGAATGAGATTTGACCGTGCCGAGGCGGCCGAAGCGGGGCGTCATGATGCACGGGCGCTGCTGCAAGCCTTGGCGAATATCGAGAATGGAAATTCCCCGGCAAACCTGATGGGCTATTTCCTTGATGATATTTTGAGTCTTGCACTGAATCAGCGGCTTGAAGAGTGCCAGGAGCGCAAGGCAGCATTCTGTACAGTCATCGCCCCCATCTTGGCCGATGCAGTGGACCACAGAAACAGTGTTTCTATGGAGTTGATTGTCGACAGCGAAGGAGGCGAACTGTGAGCATTACTCTCGACGAGAAGGAAGCCCAAGCGCCAGTTAGCAGCTTTCCGATATGGACCCCATGGATATTGGTCAACGTCGAATGTAACGGCGAAACCATTCAAGCGGGCAGAGCCATCAAAGTTGGGAATGGAATGACGAAGGATCAAGCATGGGAAACGGCGCGATCTGAACTTTATTCCCGGCCTGATGCGGTAGGGATGGCCGTCAGAAGGGATGGCTAACGGTTCTGATCGTTGCCAACAATAAATGCAACCCAGCTTTGGCGGGGTTTATTTCTGGGGAGGTGTTGTCATGGAAAAGAGAATCATCAGAATGCCGGAGGTGGAAAGCATCGTGAGCTTGAGCGCGGCGACCATCTACCGGCGCATCAAGGCCGGCGAATTCCCGGCGCCGGTCAAGCTCGGCAAGCACGCGTCGGGCTGGCTTCTGTCCGAGGTGCAGGGCTGGATTCAAAAGCAAACTGCCGGGCAGCCTGCGAATGATACCCTGCGCCAAAGGTCGACCACATTGATTCAATCCCCTGCAGCCACTCCCACACTAACGGAAATGATCAAAGCCCCAGTGGGTACCGAGACGTTGCGGCCAGACGAGATTGCAAGGATCACCGGCTACAAGCTCGAGCGAGACCAAGCCGCCTGGCTGACCGAGAGCCAGTGGGTGTTTCATGTGAATGGCAAAGGGGAAATCATCATCGGGCGGATGTACGCTCGATTGCGAATGTGCGGGGTCGATCTGGCCCAAGGGTGACATCGAAGGAGAGGCGCGGGCGTCGTCGGAGGTTATTGCTCACGGCGTTGGCCAGGGCCATCGTGGCGTGATGCAACTTATTCGCAAGCACGCGTCATCTTTCCAAGAATTCGGGGAACTGCAATTTCAAATGCGGGATAACCGACGCGGCGAAGCAACCGAGTACGCAATGCTCAATGAGCACCAAGCCAGGTGGCGCGCCAATTTTTGGTTTCGGCGCGCCGATATAGACCAGCGGCGCGCCAACATTATTCCGTCTTTTCTCGCATGGGCGAGTTTCTGCACATTACCTCAATAATGTGCACTAGCAACCAGATTGCACTTTCCCACCATTGGTGGGATTGCTGTCAAGAAGCGGTTTCAGATGCTGGCGCTGTGGTGCAGTAGCTTGCCCAGTCGGCCATCAAGGCACGGCGCTTTTCCAGTAGGTCGCCTCGGCGATAGGCATTTTCAACAGCATTTCCCACTGTGTGGGCTAGTGCGTGTTCTGCGACGATGTTGGGGTAGTGGGTTTCCTCGGCAGCCCAATCTCGGAAGGTGCTGCGGAATCCATGAACCGTCAATTTTTCCGAGCAGTTATTCTTCAAGACTCGAAGCATCGTAAGTTCGGAAATGGGTTTGTCTTCTACCGAGCCAGGGAAAATAAATCCTTTTTTGCTGTCGAGCCCTTTAAGCAGTTTGACGGTGGCATCGGATAGAGGAACACGGTGTTCTTTTCGTGCCTTCATTCGCTCTGGTGGAATAACCCATATTTTCGCTTCAAGGTCGAATTCATCCCATTGCGCCTTGAGCACTTCGGATGTTCGGCAGGCTGTAAGAATGGTCAGCATCAAGGCTTTGCTGGGTAGCGAGTCGTCTAGTTTTTTGTAAAACGCGGGAAGATCGTTGTAATCCATCGCCGCGTGGTGCTTCTTGCCTCCTGTGCGTTTGGCGAGGAGCTTGTCTAAGTGGCCACGCCATACGGCAGGGTTTGGTTTTTCACTTAATCCTTGAGCCCTGGCTGAGTCGATCACTAACTCAATACGGTTTCGCACTCGAGATGCTGTCTCGGTTTTGCCAGGCCACATCGGTTTGAGAATCTCAAGGATGTCAGCGGTTGTGATTTGCTCGGGTGGCTTGTCGCCAATGATCGGATAGGCGTATTTGACGACGCTGCTTTTCCAGTCGCGCGCGTGCTTTGGGTTGCTCCATCCGGCGCTATGGTCGGAAATGTACTGTTCAGTAAGCTGCTTGAATGTGATTTTTCGGGCCTTTTCGGCGATGTCCTCGGCGGCCTGTGCGTCAAGAGGATCAATCCCCGATTTCACCAGCTTCCGATTGTCGGCTGCCGCTTCTCTGGCTTGGGAGAGAGCAACCAGCGAGCATGGACCCAGGCCCATCATGCGGCGCTTGCCGTTGATCTGGTATCGATACTGCCAAGAGGCACTACCGCCCGGTGTGATCTTCAAATACAGACCGCTTCCGTCAGCAGTAGCCCCTGGCACTGCATCTCTAATTATCTTTTCAACCTGCTTAACGGTAAGGCCCATTTACTTCTCCATGTCACCATTTGTGTTACCACATGGCTATGGATTAGGACGATACACTTTGAGTCAAAATGTGACAATTAAATTCATCAACTCAATGAAACAAAACGATTTAACAGATAAATTTGTTGTCTCGTTTTGTTTCATCTTAGCCCATGTTGGCAGAGAGATCAACCGTCATAGGTCGGCGTAGGCTTCCATCGGCGGGCAGGCGCAGTTCAGGTTGCGGTCGCCATAGACATCGTCGATGCGATTGACGCTCGGCCAGAACTTGTTGGCCGCCACCCAGGGCAGCGGGAAGGCAGCCTGCTGACGGCTGTACGGGTGCTGCCAGTCGCCGTCGATGACGTCCGCCTGGGTATGCGGGGCATTCTTGAGCGGGTTGTTGTCGGCCGTCCAGACGCTGTTCTCGATCTGGCGGATTTCCTCGCGGATGCCGATCATCGCCGCAATGAAGCGGTCCAGTTCGGCCTTCGACTCGGATTCCGTCGGCTCGACCATGATCGTGCCGGCGACCGGGAAGGACACTGTCGGCGCGTGGAAACCGTAATCCATCAGGCGCTTGGCGATGTCGATTTCGGCGATGCAGGTGGCGGCCTTGAGCGGGCGGATGTCGAGCATGCACTCGTGCGCAACGCGCCCATTTTTCCCGACGTAGAGCACCGGGTAGTGGGCGTTCAGCTGGCGGGCGACGTAGTTGGCGTTGAGGATGGCGACTTGCGTGGCCTTCTTGACGCCGGCGCCGCCGAGCATGGCGAGGTACATCCAGGAAATGGTCAGGATCGACGCCGAACCGAACGGGGCGGCGGAAACCGCGCCCTGGCCGGCATTGACGCGATCCGCCGGGCCGGTGGCAGCCACGGCGTGGTCGGCCATGAACGGGGCGAGATGGGCCTTGAGGCCGATCGGGCCCATGCCCGGTCCGCCGCCGCCATGCGGGATAGCGAAGGTCTTGTGCAGGTTCATGTGGCTGACGTCGGCACCGATGAAGCCGGGCGCGGTCAGGCCGACCTGGGCGTTGAGGTTGGCGCCGTCCATATACACCTGGCCGCCGTTGGCATGGACGATGGCGCAGATGTCCTTGATCGCCTCTTCGAAAACGCCGTGCGTGGACGGGTAGGTGATCATCAGGCAGGCCAGGTCGTCCTTGTGCTCTTCGGCCTTGGCTTTCAGGTCGCTAACGTCCACGTTGCCGTTCTCATCACAATCGACGACGACGACCTTCATGTTGGCCATCTGGGCGGTGGCCGGGTTGGTGCCGTGCGCCGATTTCGGGATCAGGCAGACGTTGCGGTGTTCTTCGCCGCGGCTGGCGTGGTAGCGGTCGATGGCAACCAGACCAGCGTATTCGCCCTGCGCACCGGAGTTAGGCTGCATGCAGATGGCGTCAAAGCCGGTGACGGTCTTCAGCCATTCGGTCAGGCCGGCGATCATTTCCAGATAGCCGACCGCCTGGTCGCGCGGGGCGAACGGGTGCAGGCCACCGAATTCCGGCCAGGTAACCGGGATCATCTCGCTGGTCGCGTTCAGCTTCATGGTGCAGGAGCCGAGCGAGATCATCGAGTGGTCAAGGGCCAGATCCTTGTTCTGCAGCGACTTGAGGTAGCGCAGCATTTCGTGCTCGGTGTGATGCGTGTTGAAAACCGGGTGCTGGAGCACGGCGTCGCTGCGGATCAGCGCATCGGGCAGGGCGGAGTCGGCGGCGGCCACTTGTGCGTCGATCATGTCCATGTCGAGCGTGACCTGGGTGATCAGCTTGAACAGGGTGGCGACATCGCTGCGGGTCGTCGTTTCGTCGAAGGAAATGCCGAGCACGCCGGCCGAGACGCGGCGCAGGTTGTAGCCGGCGGCCAGGGCGTCGTGATAGACGGTTTCAGCGCGGGCGCCGAGGTCAAGATGCACGGTGTCGTAGAACTGCTTGGTCAGCAGGGTGACGCCAGCGCGCTTGAGGCCTTCGGCCAGGATCGCGGTCAGGCGGTGGATGCGACCGGCGATGGTGCGCAGGCCTTCGGCGCCGTGATAGACGGCGTACATGCCGGCCATGTTGGCCAACAGCACCTGCGAGGTGCAGATGTTGGAGTTGGCCTTTTCGCGGCGGATGTGCTGCTCGCGGGTCTGCAGCGCCATGCGGTAGGCGGTCTTGCCGCGCGCATCCTTGGAGGTGCCGATGATGCGGCCCGGCATCGAGCGGACGTAGGCTTCACGGGTGGCGAAGAAGGCAGCGTGCGGGCCACCGAAGCCCATCGGGATGCCAAAGCGCTGGCTGGAGCCGAGGGCAATGTCGGCACCCATGGCGCCGGGCGACTTGAGCAGGACCAGCGCCATCAGGTCGGAGGCGACGGCAACGGTCGTGCCCTTGGCTTTCAGGCCGGCGATGGTGGCGGTCAGGTCGCGGACTTCGCCGTTGTCGCCCGGGTACTGGAGCAGGGCGCCGAAGAAGTCTTCACTTTCGATATTTGCGGCATTTTCCGGGTTGACCGTGGCAATGACCAATTCAAAGCCGAAATAGCCGGCGCGGGTCTTGACGACGTCGATGGTCTGCGGGAAGCAGTTGGCATCGACCAGGAAACGGTTGGATTTCGACTTGGAGACGCGGCGCGCCATGGTCATGGCTTCGGCAGCGGCCGTGGCTTCGTCGAGCAGTGAGGCGTTGGCGATTTCCAACCCGGTCAGGTCGACGACCATCTGCTGGAAATTCATCAGCGCTTCGAGGCGGCCCTGGGCGATTTCAGCCTGGTAGGGCGTGTAGGCGGTGTACCAGCCCGGGTTTTCCATGACGTTGCGCAGGATGACCTTGGGCGTCAGCGTGTCGTAATAGCCCATGCCGATGCAGGACTTGTTGACGACATTCTTGCTGGCGATGGCCTTGAGGTCGGCCAGTGCTTCGTGTTCGCGACGCGGGGCGGGCAGCGGCAGGTCGGCCGGCAGGCGGATGGCGGCAGGAACGGTCTGGTCGATCAGCTGTTCGAGGCTGTCGGCACCGATGGCGGCGAGCATGGCAGCCATTTCTGTCGAGCAAGGGCCGATGTGACGGTCGATGAACTCGTCGTGCTGCTCCAGCGTGGAGAGCGGTTGATTGAGCGGCATGAGCGGTCCTTGCTTAGGCGGCGTCGGCGACGGCCTGGTAGGCAGCGGCGTCGAGCATCTTGTCGAGGTCGGCGACGTTGTCCGGGGTCATCTTGAACAGCCAGGCGGCGTAGGCGTCCTGGTTGACCGATTCCGGCGCATCGGCAGCGGCCTGATTGACTTCGGTGACGGTGCCAGCGATCGGGGCGTACACGTCAGCCGCAGCCTTGACCGATTCAACGACGGCGATTTCCTTTTCTGCAGCGAAATGAGCGCCGACTTCCGGTAGTTCGACATAAACCAGATCGCCCAAGGCTTCCTGGGCGTGGTCGGTAATGCCGACAGTGACGGAGCCGTCAGCGTTGAGCAGCATCCATTCGTGGGAGGCGGCGTACTTGAGGTTGGCGAGGACGTTGGACATGGTTTTCTCCTGAATGGGGGTGAATTAGATGACTGCTTTGCCGTTGCGGGCGAATACGGGTTTGGTGACCTTGGCCTTGAGCAGCTTGCCACGGATATCGACTTCGACTTCGTCACCGATCTGGACGCCCATTGGCAGGCGGGCGAAAGCGATCGATTGTTGCAATGTTGGTGAGAAACTACCTGAAGTAATTTCACCATTACCTTGTTTTGTAATAACTTGTTGATGGCCGCGCAGCACGCCTTTGTCGAGCAGGATAAGGCCGAGGAACTGCTGCTTTTGGCCATTGGCGACCAGTGCTGGCTTGCCAACGAAATCGCGGTCGGTGTTCAGTGAAACGGTCCAGGCGAGGCCGGCGTCGAGCGGCGAAACCGTCTCATCCATGTCCTGACCATAAAGATTCATGCCGGCTTCGAGGCGCAGCGTGTCGCGAGCGCCGAGGCCGCAGGGTGCAACGCCAGCGGTGTTCAGCTTGTTCCACAGCGCTTCGGCTTCACCGGCCGGCAGCATGATTTCGTAGCCGTCTTCACCGGTGTAGCCGGTGCTGGCGATGAAATACTGGTCGACTTCAGCGGCGAAGAAAGCCTTCAGACCTTCGGTTGCAGCCTTGGCCTGCGGCAGAACTTCCCAGACCTTGGTGCGGGCGTTCGGGCCCTGCACGGCGATGATGCCGAGGTTGTTGGCGCCATCGCGGCGCTGAGTGATGGTCACGTCCAGCTTCCACTCGGCCACCTTGGCCTGCATCCAGGCCAGATCCTTCTCGGCCGTGCCGGCATTGACGACGATGCGGAAACGCGTATCGGTCAGGAAATAGATGATCAGGTCGTCGATGACGCCGCCGGCTTCATTGAGCATGGCAGCGTAGAGCGCCTTGCCGGAAACCTTCAGCTTGGCCACATCATTGGCGACCAGGCGAGACAGGAAAGCACGGCAATCGGGGCCGACGACATCGACCGGGCACATGTGCGAGACGTCGAACATGCCGCAGTCGTTACGCACCGCATGATGTTCCTCGATCTGCGAACCGTAATTGACCGGCATGTCCCAACCACCGAAATCGACCATCCGGGCATTCATCACGCGGTGAGTGGAGTTCAAAACCGTTTTCTTCAGCATATCAATCCTTTACAGGCGCTATCTAACGCCAGTTCTAGAAACGGGAAAAGGGTGAAACGAAACAGCAACGCTTTCGTTTCACCCCTCTGTCCTCGATACCTGAGAGATTTGCCCCATCGGTGGATGCCGACCACGCCCCGAAGGAAGTGCCCTTAAGGTATGACGGTCGACATCGCTCTCCAGAGTTTCAGGGCGCACTTGAAGCTGTGGCCCCAGTTCCGCGGTCCTTTTGCCTGAGCGTTTTCGGGTGGATTGCGCCTTCGGCGGCAGAGTGATCTGCGCTCTCCCACGGAACGGAAGGCACTATAGCGGGATGGCCGACTCTAATCAACCTGCTGCACCGCACAAGCGACTCCGGGCGGTTCAGGGCTTCGTGTTAAACTCTTCGTTTGCCTTGTTCTTAAGACACGTGACCCCAGCCAACTTCGACTTTCATTGCCATTCCGCAGTTTCGGATGGCCTGCTGCCGCCGCAAGAGGTGGCGCGACGGGCCGCGGCCAACGGTGTCGATCTCTGGGCATTGACTGATCACGATGATCTGGGCGGCTTGGCCGAAGCACGCGCGACCGCTGAAGAGACCGGAATGGGCTTCGTACCCGGCGTCGAGATTTCCATCGAATGGAAAGGCGTGCCGGTCCATATTGTCGGCCTCGGCTTCGATCCGGCCCATCCGAAGCTTGCCGGCGGACTCGATGAACTGCGCGTCGGTCGCATCGAGCGGGCCAAGCGCATGGGTGACGCGCTGGCTGCCATCGGCATTCCCGGCGTTTATGAAGGCGCACTTTGCTTTGCGACCAACCCGAGCCTGATCTCGCGCGCTCATTTTGGACGCTATCTTGTGTCGATCGGCATCGCCCGCGACATGTCCGGAGTATTCCAGCACTACCTGACGCCGGGCAAGCCGGGTTATGTCGATCATCGCTGGGCGACGCTCGAGGAGGCCGTCGGCTGGATTACCGTGGCGGGTGGGGTGGCCGTGGTCGCGCATCCCGGTCGCTACAAGATGTCGGGCAGCGAAATGCGGCACTTTCTCGATGACTTCAAGGAGGTCGGCGGCCAGGGCGTCGAAGTCACCTGCGGCAGTCATTCGCCCGATCACGTGATGCATTTCGCCCGTCTGGCGCGACATTACGCCTTGCATGCCTCGCGTGGCTCCGATTTCCACGGGCCTGAAGAGAGCTATGTCGATCTCGGCAAGCTGCCGCAACTGCCCGAAGACCTCAAGCCGATCTGGCGTCTGGTGATCTGAGTCATGGCCCGCGTCGTCAATATTCACCCTGATTCTCCGCAACCGCGTCTGCTGGCGCAGGCAGCCGAGTTCATCCGCGATGGCGGTATCGTGGCCTTGCCAACCGACTCCTGCTATGCACTCGGCTGTCATCTCGGTGACAAGGAGGCCTTGGATCGCATTCGCCAGATTCGCCAGATGGATGACCGGCATCACCTGACGCTGATGGTCCGTGACCTTTCCGAGATCGCCCATTTCGCCCGCGTCGATAATGCGCAGTACCGTTTGCTCAAGGCGACCACGCCGGGCAGTTATACCTTCATCCTCGAAGGCACCAAGGAGCTGCCACGCCGGGTCATGCATCCCAAGCGCAAAACCATCGGCCTGCGTGTGCCGAATCACCCGGTGGCACTGGCCCTGCTTGAAGAACTCAACGAGCCGCTGTTGACGACGACCTTGCAGTTGCCGGGCGACGAGGCGCCGCTGACCGAGGGCTGGGAGATTCAGGATCGTCTGGAAGATCAACTGGAACTGATTCTCGATGCCGGCCATTGCGGTACCGAGCCGACGACCATCATCGACCTGACCGGCCCGACGCCGGAACTGGTGCGCGCCGGGCGCGGCTCGCTCGCGCCGTTCGGACTGGACTGACCGCATGCTCGAAAGCCTGATCCAGACAATTGCCATCGCCGCGCTGCCGGTCATCTTCGCGATCACCTTGCACGAGGCGGCGCACGGCTATGCCGCCCGCCACTTCGGCGACCCGACCGCCTTCCAGATGGGTCGCATCAGCCTCAACCCGCTGCGCCATATCGATCCGGTCGGTACCATCCTGATCCCGGCTGCCATCCTGCTGTTTTCCGGCGGCACCTTCCTGTTCGGCTACGCCAAGCCGGTGCCGGTCGATTTCAGCCGCCTGCGCAACCCGAAGCAGGACATGTTCTGGGTTGCCGCCGCCGGACCGGCCGCCAATCTCTTCATGGCCTTCTGTTGGGCCGCCCTGCTCAAGTTGGCGTGGCTGATGCCAAGCAACGATTTCACATTGCCCCTGTCCGAAATGAGCAAGGTCGGGATCATTGTCAATTGCGTGCTGATGGTACTCAACCTCTTGCCGCTACCGCCGCTCGACGGTGGGCGGATTGCCGTCAGCCTGCTGCCGCACAAGCTGGCCTGGAAGTTCGCGCAGATCGAGCGCTGGGGCTTTCCGATTTTGCTGCTCCTGCTGTTCACCGGTATCCTCGGTGCCGTGATGAATCCGCTGGTAATGCTTGCCGCGCGGGCTATCGAATCCATTTTTGGGCTTTATTGATCGACTATGTACGCAGAACGTGTCCTTTCCGGCATGCGCCCCACCGGGTTGCTCCATCTTGGCCATTATCACGGGGTGCTCAAAAACTGGGTTCGCCTCCAGCATGAGCATCCATGCCTGTTTTTCGCCGCCGACTGGCATGCGCTGACGACGCATTACGATAATCCGCAGGGGATCGAGCAGGCAACCTGGGACATGGTCATCGACTGGCTGGCCGCCGGGGTCGACCCCAATCAGGCCACTCTGTTCATCCAGTCGCGCGTCCCCGAACACGCCGAACTGCACCTCCTGTTGTCGATGATGACGCCGCTCGGCTGGCTCGAGCGGGTGCCGACCTACAAGGACCAGCAGGAAAAACTGGAAAACAAGGATCTATCGACCTACGGTTTCCTTGGCTATCCGTTGCTGCAGGCCGCCGATATCCTGATCTACCGTGCCGACAAGGTGCCGGTGGGAGAGGATCAGGTTCCGCATATCGAGTTTTCACGCGAAATTGCCCGTCGCTTCAATCATCTCTACGGCCGTGAGCCGGGGTTCGAGGACAGGGCGCGCGAAGCTGTCAAGAAACTCGGCGGCAAGAAGGCGCGCCTCTACGAGGAGTTGCGTACCCGCTTCCAGCAGGAAGGCGACAAGAATGCTCTCGAGCAGGCCAAGGCCGTCCTCGATGAGTTGCAGCACCTGTCGCTGGCCGACCGCGAGCGCTTGTTCGGCTATCTGGAAGGCACCGGCAAGATGATTCTCGCCGAGCCGGGTGCGCTCCTGACCGAGGCCTCGAAGATGCCTGGGCTGGATGGGCAAAAAATGTCGAAGTCGTACAACAACACGATCACCATGCGTGAATCCGCGGAGTCTGTCTCGAAGAAAGTCCGCAGCATGCCGACCGACCCGGCCCGCGTCCGCCGTAACGACCCGGGCGAACCAAGCAAGTGCCCGGTCTGGCAGTTACACCAGGTTTATTCCGACGATGCCTGCAAGGAGTGGGTGCAACAAGGCTGCCGCACCGCCGGCATCGGCTGCATCGAATGCAAGCAGCCGGTGATCGACGGCATCCTGCGCGAGCAGGCGCCGATGCGCGAGCGGGCGCAGGTTTATCTGGACGACCCGACGCTGGTCAAGAACATCATTGCCGACGGCTGCGAGAAAGCCCGCGAACTGGCGCGCGAAACCATGCGCGACGTGCGCGAGGCGATGGGACTGGAATACCACTGATGTTAGGTTACGACTGGGAAACGCTGATCTGGATCGCCATCGGCTTCGGCGGCCAGGGGCTGTTCATGATGCGCTTCGTCGTCCAGTGGTGGAGCAGCGAGAAGGAAAAACGCGTCGTCGTGCCGGTGGCGTTCTGGTATTTCAGCATTTTCGGTGGCCTGGTGCTGACCGTCTATGCTATCCATCGCGATGACCCGGTGTTCACGTTCGGCCAGGGTCTCGGTCTGATCATCTACTTCCGCAACCTGCATCTGCATTACAAGGGCAAGGGCCGCGCGGCCGTTTCCTGACATGAATATTGCAGTCGACGTGCCTCAGGGGGTGCTTTTCGACCCGGTCGCCCGCATTTACGGCGAGCCGCTCGAACATCTGCCGCAGGATCTCTATATTCCACCGGATGCGCTGGCGATCATGCTCGACGCCTTCGAGGGGCCGCTTGATCTGCTGCTCTACCTGATCCGCAAGGCCAACGTCGATATTCTCGACATCCCGATGGCGCCGCTGACCCGGCAGTATCTCGATTACATCGAGAGCATGCGGGCGACCAATCTCGAACTGGCGGCCGACTATCTGGTGATGGCGGCGATGCTGATCGAGATCAAGTCGCGCATGCTGCTACCCCGTCACAAGGTCGGCGAAGGCGACGAGGCCGAAGATCCGCGCGCCGAGCTGGTGCGCCGGCTGATGGAATACGAACAGATGAAGCTTGCCGGGCAGAATCTCAATGAGCTGCCGCAGGCCGAGCGTGAGTTTTTCTGGGTCGAAACGCTGGTCGAAAAGGCACTGTACGTGCGTCTGCCGGAAGTTTCGGTTCAGGATTTGAAAGAAGCCTGGATGGCCGTGGTGCGCCAAGCCAGATTGAACAAGCACCACAAGATCGGGCGCGAGGAGCTGTCCGTGCGCGAGCATATGGGGATTATCCTGCGCCTTTTGCAGCAGCGCGGCGGCTTCGTCCAGTTCGAGACAATCTTCGACCCGGAAATGGGGACGCCCGGACTGGTCGTGCATTTTCTGGCGATGCTTGAGCTGGCCCGCGAAAAACTGGTCGAATTTACCCAATCCGAGGCTTTTCAGCCCATTTACGTGAGAGTGCATCAAGGTGGAAGCGAGCCTGGTCAAGAAAGTGCTTGAAGCGGCCTTGCTCGCCGCCCGCGAGCCGATGACGCCGCTCGAACTGCGCAAGATGTTCGACGAGGAACTGTCGGTCGAAACCCTGCGCAAGCTGCTCGATGAACTGCGCGAGGAATGGGCCGTGCGGCCGGTCGAGCTGATCCAGCTCGCCTCGGGCTGGCGCTTCCGGACGCGTGCCGAATACCTGCCTTACCTCGAACGCCTGAACCCCGAAAAACCGCCGCGTTATTCACGGGCCATGCTCGAAACGCTGGCGATCATCGCCTACCGGCAGCCGGTGACACGCGGTGACATCGAGGAAATCCGCGGTGTCGCGGTCAATACCAATGTCATCAAGACTCTTGAGGAGCGTGGCTGGATCGACGCCGTCGGCCATCGCGACACGCCAGGCCGGCCGGCGCTGTTTGCCACGACCAAACAATTTCTCGATGATCTGGGCTTGCGCGCCGTCAGCGAATTGCCGCCGCTCGAACAGATCAGCCAGACACTGGAGCTGGAACAATGAAACCCAAACGTACGCCGCTCCGTCAGTCGAAGTCGACAGGCTCTGAAAATCGCCCCGAAAAACCTGTTGACCGCAACAATGAGTCCCCACGTGGCCGTGCCCCCCGCCGTGACGTGCCGGAGGGCCAGTCGGCCTCCGCTGCACCGGTCTCGCGCCGCAAACCGGCACCCAATACCGGCGGGCGGGCGAATCGCGGCAGTATCGCCCGCGACGGCCGACCGTTGGCCGAAGCCAAACCGGAGCGCCTGCAAAAGGTTCTGGCGCAGGCTGGCATCGGTTCGCGCCGTGAAATGGAGGAGTGGATCACGGTCGGCCGGATCAGCGTGAACGGAGTGACTGCGCAGATCGGTCAGAGCGTGGTGCCGACTGACAAGATCAAGATCGGCGGCCGCTTGGTAAACGTACGGTTTACCACGACCAAGACCCCGCGCGTGGTCATGTATCACAAGCCGGAAGGCGAAATCGTCTCGCGTGACGACCCGGAAGGCCGCCCCTCGGTATTTAACGCGTTGCCGCGCATTCGCGGCGGGCGCTGGATCGCGGTGGGGCGCCTAGATTTCAACACCTCGGGGCTGCTGCTGTTCACCACTTCGGGGGAACTGGCCAACAAGCTGACGCACCCGAGTTCGGAACTGGTGCGCGACTACGCCGTGCGCGTCCTCGGCGATCTGACGCTGGAAGCGCAGCAGCAGTTGTTGAGCGGCATCGAACTCGAAGACGGCCCGGCCAGTTTTTCCAGTCTGGCGGATGCCGGCGGCGAGGGGGCCAATCACTGGTATCGCGTGACCCTGTTCGAAGGTCGCAATCGCGAAGTACGCCGGATGTTCGAAGCGGTGGGTTGCACGGTCAGTCGACTGATCCGCGTCCGCTACGGTCCGTTCAACCTGCCGCCACAGTTGAAGCGGGGCCGGGTTCATGAATTGGACGAGCTTGAAGTCAAGGCCTTGATGCGCGAACTGGAAAAAATGATCAAACCGGCGGAGATGCCTCTGGAAAGCGCATAAAGTCCGCCAGATTGATTTACCGGAGGGAATAAACTCGTTATAATTCACGGGTTTGTTCCTCTCGTCGTTTCTGGCGAGGCATCTTTTTTGTGAGATGGGCGTTTCGCCCTTTTTTTATTTGTGGCTATGGATTTAAACACGCTGCTTGAAACGACCGTGGTCGGTCTCGGTTATGAACTCGTCGATGTCGAGATGTCGCCGCGCGGTCGGACCATTCGCGTCTTCATCGATGCGCCGGGGAGCGGACGCGCGATCGACGTCGAGGACTGCACCAAGGTCTCGAACCAACTTTCGCGTGTTTTTGAAGTCGAGAACGTCGATTATGACCGCCTTGAAATCTCCTCGCCGGGGCTCGATCGGGTAGTCAAGAGGCTTGCTGATTTCGAGCGCTTCGCCGGTCAGGAAATCCAGATCAAGGTACGTATTCCGCAGGGCGGTCGTCGCAACTTCCAGGGCGAACTGCTGGGCTGCAAAGATGGCAAGGTCGGTCTGCGCCTCGAAAAAGATGATGTGGAACTCGAATTCAATAATATCGAAAAGGCACGTCTGGTGCCGCAATTCGACTGAAGTCCAGGAGGTTTTAGCCCATGAGCCGTGAAATGTTGCTGCTGGTCGATGCATTGGCCCGCGAAAAGAATGTCAGCAAGGACATCGTCTTTGGCGCCCTTGAACTGGCGCTCGCTTCAGCGACCAAGAAACGTATCCATGACGAGGCCGACGTGCGTGTTTCCGTCGATCGCGAAACGGGCACCTTTGAAACCTTCCGTCGCTGGCAGGTCGTGCCGGATAATGAATACGTCAACGAATTCCTCGAAGTGCCGCTCTCCGAAGCGCAGAAGGATGATCCTGACGTCGAGCCGGGCGACTCCCTCGAGGAAGCGCTGGAGCCGATCGATTTCGGCCGTATCGGCGCCCAGGCTGCCAAGCAGGTCATCCTGCAGAAGATTCGCGACGCCGAGCGTGAGCAGATCCTGGCCGACTTCCTGGATCGCAAGGAACACGTTGTCTACGGCACCATCAAGCGCATGGAGCGCGGCAATGCCATTATCGAAGCCGGCAAGATCGAAGCGCTGCTGCCACGCGACCAGATGATCCCCAAGGAAAATCTGCGTGTCGGCGATCGGGTTCGCGCTTACATGCTGCGCATCGACCGCAATGCGCGCGGTCCGCAGATTATCCTGTCGCGCACGGCGCCGGAATTCATCATCCGCCTGTTCGACATGGAAGTGCCGGAAATTTCCGACGGCTTGATGGAGCTGAAGGCCTGTGCCCGCGACCCCGGTCTGCGCGCCAAAATTGCCGTCAAGTCCAATGATCCGCGTGTCGATCCGATCGGCACCTGCGTCGGCCTGCGCGGTTCCCGTGTCACTGCCGTACGCAACGAAATTGGCGGCGAGAACATCGACATCGTGCTGTGGTCTGCCGACCCGGCACAGTTCGTGATCGGCGCGCTGGCGCCAGCCGAAGTCTCCTCCATCGTCGTCGATGAGGAAAAGCACTCGATGGACGTCGTGGTCGACGAGGACAACCTGGCCATCGCCATCGGGCGCAACGGGCAGAACGTCCGCCTGGCATCCGAACTGACCGGCTGGACGATCAACCTGATGACTCAGGACGAGTCGGTCAAGCGCGCGGAAGCCGAGTATGCAGTGACCCGCGTCACTTTCATGGAAAAGCTGGATATCGACGAGGAACTGGCCGACCTGTTGATCGAGGAAGGTTTCTCGTCGCTGGAGGAAGTCGCTTACGTTCCGCTCGCCGAAATGCTCGAAATCGAGGGGCTGGACGAGGACATCGTCAACGAACTGCGGAACCGCGCACGCAATGTGCTGCTGACCGAAGCTATCGTGACCGAGGAGCAACTCGAAGGGGTGGCAGACGATCTGCTCAATCTGGAAGGCATGACCCGGGAACTGGCTGCAAAACTGGCCGCCAACGGCATCAAGACTCGCGAGGATCTCGCCGAACTGGCAGTGGATGAACTCGTGGAAATGACCGGCATTGATGAAGAGCGTGCCAAGGAACTTATTCTGAAGGCACGTGCTCACTGGTTTGAGTGAGCGGGAGGGTAGCAAGTATGACTGCAACAACTGTTTCGCAATTCGCTGTAGAACTCAAGATGCCGGAGGCGGCTCTGCTCGAGCAATTGGGCAAGGCAGGTGTCGGCAAGCAGGGAAGCGCCGACCCGCTCACCGACCAGGATAAGGCACGGCTGCTCGAATACCTGCGCCGTGCGCATGGTGACGAGTCGAAGGCGAAGATCACGCTGACCCGCAAGCAGACGTCGGAGATCAAGGCGACCGATTCCCATGGCCGTGCCCGGACTGTCCAGGTCGAGGTGCGCAAGAAGCGCGTTCTCGTCAAGCGGGAAACTGGGGATAACCTCCCCGAAGCCGTCGCCGAGGTTGTCGAGGCGCCGGTCGAGCTTCCGCTCAGCGAACCGGTTGTCGAGGCGGTGGTTGAGGCAGTCGTCGAGCCTGTGGTCGAGCAAATCGTGGAACCCGTGGTTGAGCCTGTGCTTGAACCGGTGGTCGAAGCGCCGGTTGTCGCTGATGCCGAGCCAGAAGTCACGCCAGCGCGCCGCGTGGTTTCTCGCGCCTCGGTTATTGGCAAGGAAGAACTGAAGGCCCGCGAGGAACAGGATCGCCGCCATAGCCAGTTGCGCCAGATTCAGGAGCAAGAACTCAAGGACAAACAGGCACGCGAAGCTGATCTGGTTCGCATGCGCCAGCAGGCCGAGGTTGCGGCAGAGGCGGCCAAGCTTGCCGAGCAGGCTAAACAGCAGGCTGCAGCCCAGGCCAAGACACAGGAAGCGCCCGGGGAGAAGGGGACGCTGCACAAGCGGCCGGATGCGCCGGGCAAGGATGCCAAAAAGGGTGGCGGCAACCGCCCTGACGACAACAGGAAAAAACCGGGCATCAAGACGCGTTCGTCCGATCCGGGCAGTTCCTGGAAGAGTGGCCGTCAAGGTCACAAGAAGCATGGCCATGCGGCAGATGATGGTCAGGGCAGCTTCCAGGCACCTACCGAAATCATTGTCCGTGAAATCCATATTCCGGAAACCGTTTCCGTATCCGATCTGGCGCACAAGATGGCCGTCAAGGCCATCGAAGTCATCAAGGTGATGATGAAGATGGGTACGATGGTCACCATCAATCAGGTCCTGGACCAGGAAACGGCGATGATTGTAGTCGAGGAAATGGGGCACAAGGCGTTCGCCGCCAAGCTCGACGATCCGGATGCCTTCCTCGAAGAGTCTGCTGAACACAAGGATGTACCACTGGAGCCGCGGGCGCCGGTGGTTACCGTCATGGGGCACGTCGACCATGGCAAGACCTCGCTGCTCGACTACATCCGGCGCGCCAAGGTGGCGGCTGGCGAAGCGGGCGGCATTACCCAGCATATCGGCGCCTACCACGTCCAGACCGACCGCGGCATGGTCACTTTCCTCGACACCCCTGGCCACGAAGCGTTTACCGCAATGCGCGCCCGTGGCGCCAAGGCCACCGACATCGTCATTCTGGTGGTGGCGGCTGACGACGGCGTGATGCCGCAGACCAAGGAAGCGATTCACCACGCCAAGGCAGCCGGTGTGCCGCTGGTCGTGGCGATCAACAAGATGGACAAGCCGGATGCCAATCCGGACCGCGTCAAGCAGGAACTGGTCGCCGAAGGCGTCATTCCTGAAGAGTACGGCGGCGATTCGCCCTTCGTGCCGGTTTCGGCCAAGAAGGGTACCGGCATCGACGAATTGCTCGAACAGGTACTATTGCAGGCAGAGGTTCTCGAACTGAAGGCGCAGAAGGATGCGCCGGCCAAGGGCCTGATCATCGAGGCCCGTCTCGACAAGGGGCGTGGCGCCGTGGCAACGATGCTGGTTCTGTCCGGTACCTTGAAGCGCGGAGACGTTATTCTGGCCGGTCAGGTCTCCGGTCGCGTCCGTGCCATGCTCGATGAAAACGGCAAGCCGATCAACGAAGCGGGTCCGTCGATTCCGGTCGAAATTCTTGGTCTTTCCGATGTGCCGGCGGCCGGCGAGGAAGCCATCGTTCTGGCCGATGAAAAGAAGGCGCGCGAAATCGCGCTCTTCCGTCAGGGCAAGTTCCGCGACGTCAAGCTGGCCAAGCAGCAGGCGGCCAAGCTCGAAAACATGTTCCAGCAGATGGAAGAGGGCGAGGTCAAGACTCTGCCGCTGATCGTCAAGGCCGACGTCCAGGGCTCGCAGGAAGCGCTGGTGCAGACGCTCGCCAAACTGTCGAACGAGGAAGTCCGGGTTCAGATCATTCACGGTGCCGTCGGCGGTATCAGCGAATCCGACGTCAATCTGGCGCAGGCGTCCGGCGCGGTCATCATCGGCTTCAACACCCGTGCCGATGCCAACTCGCGCAAGCTGGCCGAGACCTTCGGCGTCGATATCCGCTACTACAACGTGATCTATGACGCGGTCGACGAGGTAAAAGCGGCACTTTCCGGCATGCTGTCGCCGGAAAAACGCGAACAGATCACCGGCATGGTCGAAATCCGCCAAGTCTTCCACGTTTCCAAGGTCGGCGCGATTGCCGGCTGTTACGTGCTGGAAGGTGTCATCAAGCGCAATTCGCGCGTTCGCCTGTTGCGCAACAACGTCGTGCAGTGGGACGGCGAGCTCGAGTCCCTCAAGCGCTTCAAGGACGACGTCAAGGAAGTTCGCAGCAATTTCGAATGTGGTCTGTCGCTTCGGAATAACAACGATATCCAGGAAGGCGATCACCTCGAGGCTTATGAAATTCAGGAAGTGGCGCGTTCGCTGTAATGAAGAAGAAGGGTTTTCAGCGCAGCGATCGGGTCGCGGAGCAGATACGTCGCGACCTCGCAGACCTGATTCGCAGCGAACTGAAAGATCCGCGGGTCGGAATGATTAGCCTGACAGCGGTCGAACTGACCCCGGATTACGCCCACGCCAAGGTCTTTTTTGCGACGCTGAACGCCGAGCATCTGGAGGAAATTGAGCGCGGCCTCAAGCGCGCGTCGGGCTTCCTGCGGCGCGAGTTGGGACGGCGGATTCACATCCACACGCTGCCGGAACTGCATTTCGTCTACGACAACTCCATCGAGCGCGGCGCCAGCCTTTCCCTGCTGATCAATCAGGCCAATGCCCTGAGCGACCAGACGCCGGAAGAGTAGTTTACCCATGCAAGTCAAGAAGGCCTGGAAACAGGTCGATGGCGTTCTGTTGCTCGACAAGCCGCTCGGGCTAACCTCCAATAATGCCCTGCAGAAGGTGCGCCGGCTCTTTTCCGCCGCAAAGGGTGGACATACCGGAACGCTGGATCCTTTGGCGACCGGCCTGTTGCCGCTATGCTTCGGTGAAGCCACCAAGTTCTCCGCCGATCTGCTCGATGCCGACAAGACCTACGAAGCCGTAATCAGGATGGGCGTCACCACCGATTCCGGCGATGCCGAAGGCGCCGTGATCGCGACGGCTGCGGTCGACGTCTCCGAAAGCGATGTTTCCCGGGTGTTGCCGCAATTTACCGGCGACCTCCAGCAGATTCCACCCATGCATTCCGCGCTCAAGCGCAACGGACGCCCCTTGTACGAACTGGCACGCCAGGGCATCGAAGTCGAGCGGGAGCCGCGCGCGGTGACCATCCATGCCATCGACTGCCTGAGTTTTTCAGGTGACCTCCTGACACTGCGTGTCTCCTGCAGCAAGGGAACCTATATTCGTGTGCTGGCCGCCGATATTGGTCAGGCGCTTGGCTGCGGCGCTCATCTTGCGGCCTTGCGCCGCACCGCGGTCGGCGCTCTCGATCTGGCCAGGGCGGTGACGCTGGCGGAGCTGGAAGCGCTCGATGAAGCCGGGTGGGCAGGGCGCCTGCAACCGGTCGATACCCTGTTGCAGAGCCTGCCGGTCTTGTCGATCGAAGGCGAGGCGGCGGAACGCTTCCGCCACGGCAATCCGGTCGATCTGCAACCCGGTCTTGCCGGGAAAATACGCGTCTATGCCAATGGCCGACTGATCGGCGTTGGCGAGCCGGGGCCGGATGGGCGTCTGTGGCCGAAGAGATTGGTGCAATTGGCGGCCTGATCTGGTATAGTTCTCGGCTTTCCGTCGCCAACGGGAAAAATCATTTTAATCTGGCGCTTGCTCTATCAAACCGGGGCGGCGTTGCAACCATGAAAGAGAGTTTGAAATGGCAATGACCAATGAATCCAAGGCCGGCGTCGTCGCCGATTTTCAGCGTGCACAGGGCGATACCGGTTCCCCGGAAGTCCAGGTTGCGCTGCTGACCGCCCGCATCAACGATCTGACCCCGCACTTCAAGGAACACAAAAAGGATCACCACTCCCGTCGTGGTCTGCTGCGCATGGTGAGCCAGCGTCGCAAACTTCTGGATTACCTGAAGGGCAAGAATATCGATTCTTACCGTACCCTGATTACCCGCCTCGGTCTGCGGAAATAAAAGCAGACGGAAGCTTCGAAAGAGCGGCCCGGAAATCTCCCGGCCGCTTTTTTCATTTGTTGTTGTGTCGTGTGTTGTTCATTGTGATGAGAGTGAAAGGAAAATATGTTTAATGTCGTGAAAAAGACCTTTGCCTACGGAGACCATCAGGTCACCATCGAGACAGGCGAGATTGCCCGCCAGGCTGGCGGTGCCGTAGTGGTGTCAATGGAAGAGACTGTCGTTCTGGTGAGCGTCGTGGCTGCGAAGAGTACCAAGCCCGGCCAGGACTTCTTCCCGATGACCGTTGATTATCAAGAAAAAACTTACGCTGCCGGCCGCATTCCTGGTGGCTTCCTCAAGCGCGAAGGTCGACCTTCCGAGAAGGAAACGCTGACCAGCCGCTTGATCGATCGTCCGATTCGCCCACTGTTCCCTGATGATTTCTACAACGAAGTCCAGATCATCGCTACCGTGATGTCGCTGAATCCGGAAATTGACGCCGATATTCCCGCGCTGATCGGCGCTTCCGCCGCGCTGTCCATCTCCGGTGTACCGTTCAACGGCCCGCTCGGTGCGGCTCGCGTTGGTTACATCAACGGCCAGTATGTTCTGTGCCCGACCCTGAGCCAACTCAAGGGTTCTCAGCTTGACCTCGTCGTCGCCGGTACCGAATCCGCCGTGCTGATGGTTGAATCCGAGGCCCAGGAACTCTCCGAGGAAGTCATGCTCGGCGCTGTTGTTTTCGGTCACACCGAAATGCGCAAGGTGATCAATGCCATCAACGAACTGGTTGAAGAGGCCGGCAAGCCGGAATGGGATTGGCAGGCTCCAGCCAAGGACGAAGCACTGGTTGCCCGTCTGTCCGGTCTGGTCAGCGCCAAGCTCGAAGAGGCTTACAACATCACCGTCAAGCAGACCCGCAGCCAGGCAGTGAAGGTCATTCGCGCCGAGGCAGTTGCCGTGCTGTGTCAGGGCGAAGGTGCACCTGACGAAAACACCGTTGGCAACCTGTTCCACGACATCGAAGCCGGTATCGTTCGCGGCCGTATTTTGAGCGGTGCACCGCGTATCGATGGTCGTGATACCCGCACCGTGCGTCCGATCACCATGCGTTCAGGCGTCCTGCCGCGCACCCACGGTTCGGCGCTGTTCACCCGTGGCGAAACCCAGGCGCTGGCCGTGGCCACGCTCGGCACCAACCGCGACGAGCAGATCATCGATGCGCTGGCCGGTGAATACCGTGACCGCTTCATGCTGCACTACAACATGCCACCGTACGCTACCGGCGAATGCGGCCGCTTCGGTACGCCGAAGCGTCGTGAGATTGGCCACGGCCGTCTTGCCAAGCGCGCACTTCTGGCTGTCCTGCCGAAGCCGGAAGATTTCTCCTACTCGATCCGTCTGGTTTCGGAAATTACTGAGTCCAACGGCTCCTCGTCGATGGCGTCCGTCTGTGGTGGCTGCCTGGCCCTGCTCGATGCCGGTGTGCCGCTCAAGGCGCACGTCGCCGGTATCGCCATGGGTCTGATCAAGGACGGTAACCGTTTCGCCGTGCTGACCGACATCCTCGGTGATGAAGATCACCTCGGTGACATGGACTTCAAGGTGGCCGGCTCGACCACCGGTATCACCGCGCTGCAGATGGATATCAAGATTCAGGGGATCACGAAGGAGATCATGCAGGTTGCACTGGCGCAAGCACAGGAAGCACGTCTGCACATCCTCAAACTGATGCATGAAGCTTCTGCCGGCCCGCGTGAAGAAATGTCCGCCTACGCACCGCGCCTCTATACCTTCAAGATCAACGCGGAAAAAATCCGTGACGTGATCGGCAAGGGCGGCGCCGTGATCCGTGCGCTGACCGAAGAAACCGGCACCACGATCGACATCCAGGACGACGGCACGATTACCATCGCCGCGACCAGCGCCGAAGCTGCTGCCGCTGCCCGTTCGCGGATCGATGCGATCACGGCGGAAGTCGAGATCGGCAAGATCTACCAAGGCACCGTGCTCAAGATTCTTGACTTCGGTGCGATTGTTTCCGTGCTGCCGGGCAAGGATGGTCTGCTGCACATCTCCCAGATCGCCCAAGAGCGTGTCGCCAAGGTCGAAGACTATCTCAAGGAAGGACAGGTTGTTCGTGTCAAGGTTCTGGAAACCGACGATCGTGGCCGCGTCAAGCTGTCAATGAAGGCCGCGGCAGCAGAGGAAGGTAGTGCACAGCCGGTTGCAGCGCCGGAAACGCTCGTGTAGCAGGATCAGCAACCACATAATGTAGTTGCTTCGTTGATGCGTCCCGTGCGAGCGGGATGCAGCGATCACAACAAAGTAAAAGGGCACCTTGCGGTGCCCTTTTACTTTTGCGGTTTTTTTGAAGGTCGACCGCGTCGCGTCCTCAAGGATACCGTCCCCGGTGCTACCGAGGACATAAAGGCGAAGGGGCCTGTGGCTCCAGTCCCTTTGGGGATGGTAGGCGCGAGGGCGGCGAATTACTTCGCCATCTGCCTCTCCTTCATCTCGTCCAGCGTCTTGCAATCAATGCATAACGTTGCCGTCGGGCGCGCTTCCAGGCGCTTGATGCCGATTTCGACGCCGCACTTGTTGCAGAAGCCATAATCGCCGCTTTCGATACTGGCCACCGTCTCATCGATCTTCTTGATCAGCTTGCGTTCGCGGTCCCGGTTGCGCAATTCGATCGCGATGTCCGTTTCCTGGCTGGCGCGATCATTGGGGTCGGCAAACACGGTGGCTTCGTCCTGCATGGTATGCACCGTGCGGTCGATATCCTCGCTTAACTCCTTTTTGAGCGTCTCGAGAATCTTGCGGAAGTGCGCAAGTTGCTTCGTGCTCATGTACTCCTCACCAGTTTTTGGCTTGTACGGCGGGAAATGCTTATGTAATAGTTCTTCGGCCATGTTGCTTGTGGGTCCCAGTGACGAAAAAGGCGATTAAATATCAGAAATCCAGGCCTGCGGCAAGGAAAGTTTGTTGCATGAATATAGGTCTTTGATCTGGTGCGGGTTTCCGGGTGGTGTTAGAATCTCATTCCTCGTGTCGGGGCGTAGCGCAGCCTGGTAGCGCATCTGCTTTGGGAGCAGAGGGTCGTGAGTTCGAATCCCACCGCCCCGACCAATTCCTTTCTGTTTTACCCTCAAGTGCCCGTAGCTCAACTGGATAGAGCAGCTGCCTTCTAAGCAGCAGGTCGGGGGTTCGAGTCCCTCCGGGCACGCCAGTTAAAAAACAGCTTTTCTTGTCATCCGTTGGTAAAAGCGCGGGAACAAAGATGATCCTTGTTACAGGCGGCGCCGGGTACATCGGTTCGCATACCGTGGTCGAAATGCTGGTCGCGAACCTTGAACCTCTGATACTCGACAATTTTTCCAATAGCTCACCCAGGGTTGTCGATGCGATCGAGCGTATTGCCGGCAAGCGCCCTCCAGTTGTCGAAGGCGATGTCCGGGACAAGGCGGGGCTGGTCCGCATATTCGATGCCCATCCGATCGACGGTGTCATCCATTTCGCCGGTCTGAAGGCGGTTGGCGAGTCGGTCAAGCAGCCGCTGCGCTATTACGACAATAATGTGGCCGGCTCGCTGGCCCTGTTCCAAGCGATGACCGCGGCGGGTGTATTCCGGCTGGTCTTCAGTTCCTCGGCAACCGTTTACGGCGATCCGCACAGTATCCCGATTCGCGAGAACTTTCCGCTGCAGGCGACCAATCCCTACGGCCGTTCGAAACTGATCATCGAGGACGTGTTGCGCGATATGGCGCAGGCCGATGAGCGCTGGCGGGTGGCCCTGTTGCGCTACTTCAACCCGGTCGGGGCGCACCATAGCGGAATGATTGGCGAAGACCCGCGGGGCATCCCGAACAACCTGATGCCCTATGTCGCGCAGGTGGCAGTGGGCAGGCGCCCCGAGCTGTCGGTTTTCGGCGGCGATTACCCGACCGCCGACGGCACCGGGGTGCGCGATTATATCCATGTGGTCGATCTCGCCCGTGGGCACCTCGCGGCCCTCGGCGCGCTGGACAGGCTGGCCGGCGCGGTACCGATCAACCTCGGCACCGGTCATGGCTACAGCGTGCTGGATGTGGTTTCTGCTTTCGAGAAAGCCAGCGGCAGAAAAGTGCCATTTCGCATCGTCGACCGTAGAGCGGGAGATGTCGCCGCTTGTTACGCTGATTCATCGTTGGCCAAGGAATATCTCGGCTGGTCGGCTGAGAGAGATATTGCGACCATGTGCGAAGATGCTTGGCGTTGGCAATCACTCAACCCCATGGGCTTCGAAATACCTGTCGCAGATCCGCGAGTTCTCTCCGATAATTGAGACCGGACGTCAATAGTGGACGCCATTCCAGTCAGCAAGCAGGACAGAGAAATGCAAGCAGAAACCCGAGTTGGAGTCTGAGCAGGGTCACATCAGCCGGCGCGCGGCAATTTTCGGCAGATCCGGCGAAGGTTTGGTCACCGCTGGATCATAAGGGTGTTCGTCGCGTTTGAATGTTTCGCGGATGCGCTTTACGTAGCCCTGCGTTTCCGCGTATGGCGGAATGCCGGCATGGCGGTCTACTGCTCGCTCACCAGCATTATAGGCGGCGGCAACCAGGATGACGTCGCCCTTGAAATAGGCCAGCAACCAGCGCAGGTAGGCCAATCCGCCGCGGATGTTCTGTTCGGGATCGAAGGGCTTCTTGACGTTGAAGCGTTCGGCAGTTTCCGGGATGAGTTGCATCAGGCCTCGCGCATTTTTTGGTGAAACGGCGCCGGGATTGAAATTGGATTCGGCGCGGATGACTGCCATTGCCAGCCGTGGGGATATGCCATACTCCGGCGCCAGCTTGAGCACCAATTCCATGACCTTGCGCCGATCGGGCGTCGCCTGCGCGACGATATCGCGACCTTCGCTGTCGAACAGGCATTCCGGCGGTTTGCTGACCGGATTGCCAACCTGTTTCAGCATGCGCTGTGCCTGACTATGTCCCTTCTTTGCGGCCATGTCGAAAAAGTAAGCCGCCGTCGCATCATCGCGTTGCATGCCGCGCCCATTGGCATACATCCAGCCCAAGCTGTACTGGGCTTCAGAATCACCAAGACGCGCCGCTTCACAGTAAAGCTGAACAGCACGTGCCGGCTCCCGCTTGACCCCTTCGCCGTGCTCGTAGGTGCGCGCTTCATTGCGGAGTGCGAGCGCCTTTTCCAAGGACCCGCTCACCTGATCTGCAATGGCGTAACCCCCCATGCCGCCGACAAGCAGCCCAGAATACAAGGCGGTCCGGGCGAAACATGCGAATTGGGGACGCAGGCGGGTCATCTTGTCTATCCTCGATTACAGCCGCCAGACGCTGATGCCATGGGCGGTGAGGGAAGGCACATCAAGCATGCACTTGACGTCGGTCACGACACCGCCTGGCAAAAGTTTTTCAACAAAGTCTGTTGTCGGTCGTTCCTTGAACTGTCGATGGCCGACCGCGGCTACCATGGCAGACGCGCTCGGCAAATCTTCCCAGGAGACCAGTTCGACGCCGTATTCGTGACGAGCTTCCGCCACATCGGCAATCGGGTCATGCACGACGACACGGGCGCCGTACGACTCGAGTTCGCGCACGACATCGATGACCCGTGAGTTGCGCAGGTCAGGGCAATTCTCCTTGAAGGTCAGCCCAAGCACGATGATCGGGCAGTCCTTGACCGGATGGCCGTTTTGCACCAGTTGTTTGATGGTTTGCTCGGCAATGAACTTGCCCATACCGTCATTGATGCGGCGACCGGCGAGAATGACCTCGGGGTGGTAACCGAGCTTCTGCGCCTTGTGTGTCAGATAGTAGGGGTCGACACCGATGCAGTGGCCGCCGACAAGTCCGGGGCGGAAGGACAGGAAATTCCATTTCGTGCCTGCCGCCTGTAGCACTTCGAGCGTATCGATGCCGATCTTGTCGAAGATGATTGCCAGTTCGTTCATCAGGGCGATGTTCAGGTCGCGCTGGGTATTTTCGATGACCTTGGCTGCTTCCGCCACCTTGATGCTGGATGCGGGGAAGACGCCCGCCGTTATGACGCTTCCGTAGATTTCGCTAACGGTTGCCAACGTTTCGGGCGTGTCGCCGGAGACCACCTTGACGATCTTGGTAACGGTGCGTTCCTTGTCGCCAGGGTTGATGCGTTCCGGGGAATAACCGACAAAGAAGTCGGTCTTCCACTTCTTGCCCGAGTGTTGCTCGAGAATGGGAATGCAGACCTCTTCAGTGGCACCGGGATACACCGTCGACTCGTACACGACGATGGCGCCCTGCTTGAGGTTCTGGCCAACGGCACGAGAGGAGCTGACCAGCGGGCTAAAATCGGGCTGATGTGCATCATCGACCGGAGTAGGTACCGCGACGATCACGAAATCTGCCTCCTTCAGTGCCGCTGGATCGGTACCGACCTCGAGCAGGGTGGCAGCCTTCAGGTCTTCCGTGTTTACCTCGCCGGTCGGGTCGAAATGCCGCTTGTAGCAGGCGATTTTTTCAGCAGATAAGTCGACCCCGATCGTGCGGAATTTCTTGCCGAATTCCACGGCAAGCGGAAGCCCCACATAACCCAGTCCGACCACAGCTATCGTTTTCATCATATTTAATATCCAAAAGTTATTATTCCGGCGACGCCTTCAAATGTTTCGCAGCCGCGAGTCTAATAAGCACCTTTGCCCGTAATCACGACACCGACCGTTTCAAAAAGAACGACCAGATCAAGAAAAAGAGAGTGGTTTTTTACGTAGTACAAATCGTACTGCAGTTTTTCCGCGGAATCCTCGACGGTGGCGCCATAGTGATAACAAACTTGGGCCCAGCCGGTTACTCCGGGCTTGACACTGTGCCTGACGGCGTAGAACGGGATTTCCCGGGTCAACTGGTCCACGAAGAAGGGGCGTTCGGGGCGGGGACCGACCAGGCTCATGTCGCCCTTGAGGACGCAATAGAGCTGTGGCAGTTCGTCGATGCGTAGCTTGCGGATGATGCGCCCAACCTTGGTGACGCGATCATCGGCCGATTTGGCCCAGACCGGCTTGCCATCCTTCTCGGCATCGCAACGCATGCTGCGGAATTTTATCACGTCGAACAATCGACCATTGCGACCAACGCGCTCCTGCCGGTAAAACACGGGAAAGCCGCTTTCCAGAATAATCAACAGGGCGGTGATGAGCATGACTGGTAGCGCAATGGCCAACAAAATCAGGGAAAAAACTATGTCAAAAATACGCTTGGTAAACGACCGGATACGGCCTTGATTGAAGCCGTCCCCAAAAATGAGCCATCCCGCATAAAGTGAATCCAGGCGGATTTGTCCAAGGGTTTTCTCGAAATAACTAGCCAGATCGAGAACCTGGATTCCACTCAGTTTGCAGTCAAGCAGTTCGCGCAGCGGCATTGCTCCGCTACGACGCTCGGATAATGCAACGACAATTTCCTGAACATTCAGCGCCATGGCAGTTTCGCTCAGGGTCTTGCCGCGTGAAATGATCTGGTTACCCGGCATGATCGAGTCATTTTCGTTGGGGCCGGCGAAAAAGCCTACTATTTCAGCGCTCGGATCGGATTTGTTGAGTGCACGTTTGACCTCATGTGCCTTGATGCCAGTACCGAACACAAGAATCCGGCGCTTGGCGACCCTTGATGCTGTCGAATTCGAGCCACTGATACGGGATACGAGTATGCCAAACACGGCCGACATTGCGGAAAGTTGAGCCAATTCCCGGCTGGCGGGCGCCAGTGGAAGAAGAACATAAATTGTGTAGGCAATCGGAAACGACAGATAGATCGAGAGGAGCGCCTGGGTACGTGTGTCGATGATCGTGCGTTTGTGAATTCTTTGATACAGGCCTAGCAGTGTGCTGAGAAACATGGCGACAGCGACAATCACCAAGCCGAACAGTACGACCTGCTTATGGTCGATCGGCAAGCCGTGATGGTGCCACATGACGGTTATCGCAACGCCGACAATGACGAATGATGAGTCCAGCAGTGCTTGCGCCAGAGGCCGCCAGTGGAACCAGTTCTTGAGATGACGGATCATTCTTGATTTCCCCCTGCACGTTTTTCCGTACAGACCACAGAGCAATGCGATTCGGAATTCTCCGAAAAGTTATTGATCGGAGGATTGTCACAGATTCAGGAATGATTCTAGCTGGATAGACTGGCGTTACCTGTGGTGTATTTCACAGTTGGGTAATTCCACAGGAAAACGACGATCCGGAGAGGGCGGCAAGTATCAGTGTCGTGCGGTGAATCATGCATGGCAGCGATACGCCGGTAGTCCTCTATACGATGACTTCGACTGGTGCCGGATGCCCGAGGAATCCATGCGGGCTGGCGCTGGCCCCATAAGCGCCCGACTGGAAGACCACCACCAGATCGCCCGGGCGGGCAACCGCCAGTTCCATCCGGTCGGCGAGCAGATCGAGCGGCGTGCACAAGGGGCCGACCACAGTAGCGGTCTCGCGCTCTCCGGATGCCATTCGGTTGCCGATGGCGACCGGGTAATTCTTGCGGATGACTTGTCCGAAGTTGCCCGATGCCGACAGATGATGGTTTAACCCCCCATCGACGACCAGGAAGGTCTGCCCCCGCGAAATCTTGCGGTCGACCACTCTGGCGACGTAAATTCCGGCCTCACCGACCAGATAGCGGCCAAGTTCGATAACCAGATGGGCGTACGGCATTTCCTGTGCCGCCCGTTGCGCCAGGCACTCGAGATTCTCGCCGATCGGGGCCAGATCGAGCCTGTTTTCTCCGGGGAAGTAGGGGATGCCGAAGCCGCCACCGAGATTGAGGAAGCGTACCGGCGAAGGGGCGTCGGACGCCAATCTGAGCGCCAGTTCGTAAGATTTCTGCTGGGCCTCGCAGATCGATTCGGCGCGCAGGTTCTGCGAGCCGGCAAACAGATGAAAGCCTTCAAAAGTCAGACCGGCTTGTCTAATCTCGCCCAGCAACGCCGGAACCTGTTCGGCATCGACGCCAAACTGCTTTGGCCCGCCACCCATCTTCATTCCGGAGCCCTTGAGCTCGAAATCCGGGTTGACGCGCACCGCTACCCTTGCAGGAAGATCAAGCTCCGCGGCAAGAAGGGCAAGCTCTTTGACTTCGCGGAACGATTCGATGTTGATCAATACACCGGCCGCCACCGCCTGAGCCAGTTCGCCATGGCGCTTGCCGGGGCCGGCGAAGCTGATTTCGACCGGATCAGCGCCGGTGTCGAGTGCCACTTTCAATTCGCCCCCTGAGGCGACGTCGATGCCATCGACAAGGCTGGCCATCACACCGACCAGCGCCGGCATCGGGTTGGCCTTCATCGCATAGTGCAGCTTGATGTTCTTCGGCAGTGCCGCGCGCAACTCGGCAACGCGAGAACTCAACAACTTCCGGTCATAGGCATAAAAAGGCGTCTGGCCGACCCGGGCGGCAAGGCGCTGCAGGGTGATGCCGCCAACCAGAAGCAGGCCATCGGCAGTGGCGAACTGATTCATCGGGGCGTGTACGGGAAGCGGGCGTTCGGAAACGGACATTGATTGCATTTCTCCGTAAATGGCCAAGATCAGACAGCGTTTTTCTCGACCCACGCGGTCGACAGCGTTTTTCGATCGATTTTGCCATTGGGATTGCGCGGCAGTGGCCCTTCGCGCACATCGATCCCGGCCGGCACCATGTAGGCCGGCATGCGCATGCGACACTCGGAGAGCAAGGCGGTGGTATCGATTTCGCTTCCGGCGGGTGGTGTGGCGATAACCTGAATTGCCTGACCGAGCGTATCGTGGTCGACGCCAAAGGCGACACATTCGCCGACCATCCTGGTTGCGTAAAGGATTTCCTCAACTTCCGTTGGGCTCACACGGTAACCGGAAGTCTTCATCATCTCGTCCCGCCGACCGATGAAGTAAAGAAATCCATCCTCGTCCATGCGTACGGTGTCGCCTGAAAAAACGGCGATTTCCGGCAATACAAGCCCTGCCTCGCGTCCGGGTGCATTAACAGGCAACGGCTTGTAGCGTTCCGCGGTCTTTTCCGGGTCATTCCAGTAGCCCATACCGACCAGGGCGCCGCGATGCACCAGTTCTCCAGGTTCGTTGGGCGCGCAGGGCGAGCCGTCTTCGCGCAGGACCAGAATCTCGGCATTGGGGATGGCCTTGCCGATCGAGTCGGGGCGCCGGTCGACTTCGGCGGGCGGCAGATAGGTCGAGCGAAAGGCTTCAGTCAATCCGTACATCAGGAAGGGCTTGGTCTTCGGCAGATGTCGACGCAGCGCTGCGAGCGTTTCCCGCGGCATGCGGCCACCGGTGTTGGCGAAGTAGCGCAGGTGTTCGCTAATCGATTCCGGCCAGGTCAATTGCGTTAACTGAATGTATAGCGGTGGTACAGCGGTCAGCCCGGTGACCTTCTCCCGTTCGATGGCCTTGATCACGTCGCGGGGTAGCAGGTAATTGAGCAGCACCACGCGCGCGCCAACATGGAAGGCGGTGGTCAGTTGGCTGAAACCGGCATCGAAAGAGAGGGGGAGTGCCGCAAGTAGGGTGTCCCCTGAATGGTTTTCAAGGTAGCTGGCAACGCTTTTGGCACCAGCTACCATATTGCGATGCGAGAGTACCACTCCCTTTGGCTTGCCGGTGCTACCCGAGGTGTAGAGAATGCCGGCAACGTCAGAATCGATGACGCGATGTCCCGGTTTTCGCGGCATCGCGAGTAAATCGCTCCACCTTGAATATGAGATTGGGCCACTTGTTGGTAGAGGTTCGGGTGAATCAAGAACGACAACATGGCGCAGATCATGGCACTGCTTCAGCGTATCGGTGAGCAAGACAAGACGCTCAGGCGAGGTAAGCAATACCCGCACATTGCAATCGCGCATGATGTAGCCAACCTGCTCAGGCTTAAGCAGTGGATTGAGGGGTACAAAGACACCACCGGCAGCGGGAGCGCCGAAACTGGCGATCACGGTCTCGAAGCGCTTCTCCAGGTAGATGGCGACGCGCTCGCCGCGCTGTAGCCCAAGGGCCATCAAACCGCCAGCAAACCCGGCAACGGCATCATGCAATTCGCTGTATCGGATGGTGGTCTTGGCATAGGTGAGTGCGAGGGCTTCCGGAGATCGTTCTGCCGATATCGCGATCAGGTCGGGTAGTAAGGTGGCGTCTCGCATGGGGTCACACTGGCATGGAAAAAGGCAAAAAAATTCCCGGAAGTTTCGGGAAGTATGACGGTGTGTAGTATCTCACAGTCGGATTGTAGCGCTCCGCATATAATGTTGGTTCTCGACTCAATGCTTTTGGAGCTAGCCTTGGAAATCAAACAAGAAATTCTCGCCATCTTGGATGAGATCCTCAGTCTCAAGGGGCGTGGCGCCAGCTTTACCGACAAGACGCCGCTTCTGGGTGCAATTCCTGAGCTCGACTCGATGGCCGTTGTCGCGCTGATCACGACCCTGGAAGAACGTTTTGGTTTCTCGATCGATGATGACGAAATCGATGGAGCAACTTTTGCAACGCTCGGCTCGCTGGTGGCTTTCGTTCAGGACAAGCTCGCGGCCTGATTCCGATGTCCTCACGGGAATTTTTCTTTCTGCCGGTAAGCGACGGGCAACGCTTCTGCGTCTTCCACCCGCCCCAGGCTTCGGTAGAACGCGGTGCTGTCCTGTACTTGCATCCATTTGCCGAGGAAATGAACAAGTCGCGGCGCATGGCTTCCCTGCAATCTCGTGCCTTGGCAGCGGCCGGGTATGGGGTATTGCAGATCGATCTGCTCGGCTGCGGCGACAGCAGCGGAGATTTCTGCGATGCCACGTGGGGTGCCTGGAGGGGGGATGTCGTACACGCAGTCGCCTGGCTGCGCCAGCGCACGTCGGCACCATTGACGCTTTGGGGGCTTCGTGCCGGCTGCTTGCTGGCAGCTAATGCTGCGGTCGACCTTCAGGAACGGCCGAATTTCATCTTCTGGCAGCCTGTTATTTCCGGCAAGCAGCACTGGCAACAATTCGTGCGACTCAAGGCCGCCGCTGAACTGGCCTCAGGAAGAGGAAAAGAAATTCTCGATGCGCTCAGGCAACAAATTGATTCGGGTGAGAACGTCGAGATTGCCGGTTACACGGTTGGTCACGGTTTGACACGCGGCCTCGAAAAATCGGAACTTGTACCTCCGCACGACCAGGGAGTGCGTGTTGCCTGGTTCGAACTGACAGCGCGCCAGGATGGACGCATGGCCCCGGCTTCGCTGCAGCGGATAGAGCAGTGGCGCTCTGCCGGGTGTGCTGTGGAGGCAGTCCAGGTCGAAGGCCCGGCATTCTGGCAAACCAGTGAAATTGAAGATGTACCGCTGCTGCTCGATTCGACGCTCGCGGTAGTTCGGACCTGGCAGTGAATATCAAAGAACAAATTTTCACCTTCATTTGTGCAGGCGAGGGCGAGCCGCTTGTCGGCGTTGCCTGCATTCCCGACAAGGCAAGATCGACGGGGGTCATCGTTGTCGTCGGTGGTCCTCAATACCGTGTCGGGAGCCATCGACAATTTCTTCTGCTTTCCAGGGCTTTGGCGAGCGCTGGCTACCCGGTCCTGCGCTTCGACTATAGAGGGATGGGGGACAGCGATGGACAACTCCGGAATTTCGAGAGTGTTGATGACGACATCGGCGCCGCTATCGACGCATTTGTCACCCAATATCCGCAGGTGACAAGCGTTGTACTTTGGGGGCTGTGCGATGCGGCGTCGGCCAGCCTCTTGTATTGGGATGCGCGGCGTGACGAGCGAGTCGTTGGTCTCTGTCTTCTCAATCCCTGGGTGCGCTCCGACGCATCGCTCGCCAAAACGCATATGAAGCATTACTACGGTCAACGGCTGCTCCAACGGGAATTCTGGGAAAAACTTCTGACGGGAAAGACCGAATTCAATGCGGCTTTACGAGGGTTGGTATCCAATTGGCGTATGGCTCGCGGTGCTACCGGCGACAACCACAGCGCGATGGAGGCCGAGGTGTTTCAAAGTCGTATGGCCAGGGCGTTAAGGGATTTCAAAGGTCGTGTGATGCTCATCCTCAGCGGTAATGACTACACGGCTAAAGAGTTTTCTGAATACGCTGCCGCCGATCCTTCGTGGAGTGATGTAATCAACAATCCATCACTGGCGCGTATGACGGTTCCCGACGCTGACCACACTTTTTCCTCTGCGGCCTGGCGTGCGGATGTCGCTAAGGGCACTCTGGATTGGCTGATGGAGGTCGATCTGGCGGCAAGCCAGATGTCGATCGCGGCAACTGCTTCGGGGAGCGATTGCCGGTGACTCGCACCTCTCCTGATCTGAAAGTGGAGGCCTATCGGCAACTGGCGTTGCTGCCTCAGCGCGCTCTTTCGGCCCTCGATCGTGCCGAGTCGTATAACATCGAGCAAGGCAAGGAATGGCTGGGCAACCTGATCAAAACAGTCTTTCCAGATGATCAAAACGTAGCCTTCTATGCGCTTTTTGAGCAAGAGGAATTGCTCGCTCTGTTGCCAGTTCGCTACATGCCGGATCACGGCGAGATCCTGTCTCTGGGCAATTTCTATACGTCGCTCTATCAACCTTACCTTGCTGCCGGATTGACCGTCGAGTCGCTCGCGCGGCTACTGGAGTTCATCCGGGATTCAAACGGTACCGTTTCGGCAATGCGCTTTGCTCCGCTGGACGTTGATGGGCGTTGTTACAACCTGCTTTTGGCTGCAACACGTGAAGCCCACTTGATCAGCTTCCCATTTTTCTGCTTTGGTAATTGGCATTTGCCTGTTCTGACGAGTTGGACATCTTATTTTTCCGAGCGTCCCAGCCAGATCAAGAATACGATCAAGCGAAAGTCCAAAGAGTTCCAGCAGGCCGGCGGAGCTCTGGAAATCATTTCCGGTACGGATCGCCTTGAATTTGGTATCGCGGCGTATCAATCCGTCTATTCCTCGAGTTGGAAGATACCGGAACCGTTTCCTGAATTTATGCCATCACTGATCAGGATGTTGGCAAGAAATGGTTGGCTGCGTTTGGGCGTGGCAACTTTGAATGAGCTGCCGATTGCCGCTCAGATCTGGATCGTTGCCCACGGCCGGGCGAGTATTTTCAAGCTGGCCTATCGAGAAGATTTCAAGCGCTATTCGGCCGGCACTTTGCTTTCTGCAAAGCTGATGGAGTGCGTAATTGATACTGATCGGGTTAAAGAAGTTGACTATTTGATCGGGGACGACCCGTACAAGGCTTCCTGGATGACACATCGACGAGAGCGGTGGGGGATTATTGCCTACAATCCAAAATCGGTTTATGGAGCAGTTGGAGCCGCGCGGGAGTATTTTGGTCGCCGGATAAAACCAGCGGTTATCTTTCTTCGCAACAAACTAGCACGCCACACTAATTAAGGATTGTTCGTTACCTATATGAGGCTATGAAACGTCTATTGATGGTCGCCTTCCATTTCCCGCCTTTGGCCGGAAGTAGTGGCATTCAGCGTACGCTGAGGTTTGTTCAACACTTGCCAAAATTCGGCTGGGAACCGCTGGTTCTGTCAGCCGACCCACGTGCCTATGAGCGAACAAGTGACGACCTCGTGGCTGAAATACCGGACAGTATTGTGGTCCGGAGAGCGTTTGCGCTCGACACTGCACGTCATCTTTCTATTGCAGGTCACTATATTGGTGCCATGGCGCGGCCAGATCGCTGGGTGAGTTGGAAACTTGCTGCGGTCAAAGAGGGGATGCGGATGATCCATGAGTTCAAGCCGCAGGCCATTTGGTCTACCTACCCGATTGCTACCGCACACCTGATCGGCGCTGAACTTCAGAGGCGGAGTGGATTACCGTGGATTGCTGATTTTCGTGATCCAATGGCCCAAGAGGGCTATCCGGCCGACTTGGCGATACACAGGCAGTTTCGGGAGATCGAGGCTCATGCTGTCCGTCATGCCGTGCTCAGTTTTTTCACAACACCAGGAGCTGCGCGCATCTACCGCGAACGTTATCCCGATATGGCCGAACGTATCCAAGTTCTAGAAAATGGCTATGACGAGGAAAGTTTTGCGAATGCCGAGCAATCGATGTTGGGGCGTGAACCGCTGAATCCGGGGGCCGTTACCTTGTTGCACAGCGGTATCGTGTACCCCGCAGAACGCGATCCGACCGCACTTTTCGTGGCGCTTCAGCAGTTGAAGGCACGTGGTCATATTCAAGAAGGTCAGTTTAAGATCAGATTTCGGGCAGCAACCCATGACGCGCTGTTGAGTACTCTGGCAAAATCCAACGGCGTCGAAGCTTTCATCGAGACTTGTCCACCAATCCCTTATCGCGAGGCGCTGGCGGAAATGTTGCGTGCCGATGGTTTACTGGTAATGCAAGCATCGAATTGCAACGAGCAGATTCCTGCAAAGATATACGAGTATTTGAGGGCACGCAGGCCGATTCTGGGTTTGAGTGATCGGCAAGGAGATACGGCAGGGGTTCTACATTCGGCGGGGATCAACAAGGTCGCGCCACTCGATTCATCCGATGCAATAAGCGAATTGATTCTTGAAGTGGTTCTAAATAAAACGGGACAATTGAAACCGGATGATGCGGTCGTTGTATCTGCTTCAAGATATGGGCGGACTCAACTTCTTGCCAAGCACCTGAATAGCATTTATGACTGAGTTGTTGAATATTTCGGGGACTACGATAAGTGCCGAACCATATTTCTTCGAGCAAATGTGCATTAAAAATAAATTTTTCAAACGAATGCGGGTGTTGGAATGAATAAAAAATCTGTGACAATTTTTAATTTTGTTCTTCTGGGGCTGGGGTTTCTGATATTTTCGCAGAGCCGAGCTGATGTCAACGATTATGTTTGTGGCTCACTGCAGAATGGTTATGGGCCCTACGATTACCGTTCTGATAAGGATAAGCTGCGAATCGTTGAACAATATCATTTGACGCCGGAAGTAGTTAACCTTGTTTCAGGATCAACGGGTGCAATAGGGGGCGATCTGGATTACACACTACGTGCCTTCCCGAATCATCATGTGGCCCTGATGGCCATGGCCAAGCTTGGAGAAAAGCAAAAAACAGCCAAGCCTACAGGCGCAAAATATGGGGTCGAATGTTATTTTCAACGCGCCGTACGATTTCGTAATGACGATGAAATCGTCAGGATACTTTACGCTTCTTATCTTTCCAGGTCTGGAAAAAAAGCTGAAGCGTTGAGTCAGATAAACGAGGCAGCCCAGCTTGGCAGCGATAGTGCCAATGCTAACTATAATATGGGGCTCATTTATTATGATTTGAAGGAATACGAAAAGGCATTAATTTATGCTCATCAAGCTTACCGTTTGGGTTTCCCATTGCCAGGTTTGCGGGAGAAACTTAAAAGGGCCGGAAAGTGGACAGAGCCTGTTGTCCAAAGTGAGGAAAGCAGCAAGTGATTTTTCAGTCAAGGACGCTATTGAATATTGTGTCTTGAACGAATGATAATGAGTTCGTCCTTGCTTCGAGATGAAATTATAAATCATTTTTACATTAGAAAAACTGTGGCTCGTCGTGTTCAAAAAGGATAGTCCATCATGCAGATCAATCCCTTAGGCGCTATATCAAAGAGTACTGTTTCGGAGAACTATTTCGGTAATTTTCGATTGATAACGTTGGTAGCTTTCTGTTTATGGGCCGTGAGTATCATCGCTGTGTCGACGGTTGATGCGGCTGAGGGGGGAAGGCGTATTGAAGTTGGTGCGCAACGCGCGGTCAAGACACCGTCGGAGGCATCGCTTCTGGCCAAGGATGGCGACACTGTCGAAGTCGATGCTGGAGATTACCTGCGTGATGTGGCTGTCTGGACGCAGAATGACCTCACTTTGCGAGCTAAGAATGGGCGCGCAAGGCTTATTGCGCAAGGGGCGTCAGCAGAATCAAAGGGTATTTGGGTGGTTCGCGGCGGAAATATCTCGGTCGAGGGATTCGACTTCATTGGGGCGACGGTACCAGATCATAATGGTGCCGGAATCCGGTTCGAAAAAGGGCACCTGAAAGTCGAGAATTGCCGATTCCTGGAAAACGAGAACGGCATCCTGACAGGTGGCCATTCTGACTCTACGCTTGAAATTAACAACAGTGAATTTGGCAATAATGGATTTGGCGATGGTCAGAGCCACAACCTGTACGTTGGGGCCATAGCGATGCTTAAAGTGACCGGGAGTTATTCTCATCATGCGAAAGTCGGCCATTTATTGAAGAGCCGGGCAGCCAAGAACCTGATTTTCTATAATCGCCTGACAGACGAAACCGGCGGTACGGCGAGTTATGAACTCGAATTTCCTAATGGTGGTTTGGCCTTTGTTATGGGTAATGTAATTCAACAAAGTTCAACGACCGATAATCCTAATATGGTTTCTTTTGGGGCAGAGGGATATCGCGCCCAAGAAAATCGCCTTTATCTGGTCAATAACACGTTGGTCGACATGCGCCCGCAGGGAGGGCAGTTCTTGCGGGTAAAGGCAGGGGCGGAAGTATTGGCTATTAATAATTTGTTGGTAGGCAAAAACAGATTGGATGCCGGTGGGGCAGGGGAATATAGAAATAATTTCAACGTTGATCTGGATGAATTTGTATTGGCGGTTCGCGAGGATTTCCATCTCAAGCCCGGTTCGAAATTGAATGGAAAAGCTGTCATGGTAGATGCAGTAGATGGGATCGCTCTCCGGCCAATGGCCGAGTACCAGCACCCTCGTTCGATTCGAGCGCTGAAGGGTGGAGCGCTCAGCCCGGGCGCAATGCAGTAGGCTAAAGGTGTCGCCAGGATATTTTTCATGATAAATAACAATAAGGCTCTCGTTTCGGGCAGCCCTGTGTTCGTAGCGCGGGAGATTGCCGCCCTCGCCAAAAGTGAAGGTAATCTTGCGGCTTGGCGGAGTCTGATCGGTGCAGGCGGCAAGGACGCAGTGAGTGACGTTTCCGGTGATTTTTCCGTTGGGTTCTTTGATTCAGCCGGGCGTGGCTTTCTTGCGGTTGACCGATTTGCGGTTCGAAGTTTGTGCTACCGCGTTGTTGATGGCGAACTGCGTTTTGCGGTTCGGGCAGACAAGTTGGCGGATTTAACTTCGGAAATCGATCCGCAGGCCATTTTTGATTACCTGTACTTCCATGTAATCCCGTCGCCACGGACCATTTTCAAAGGTGTATTCCGTTTGCCGCCAGGGCACTGTGCCGTATTCGAGAACGGTTCGCTCAGCGTTTCGCCCTATTGGGTGCCCGAGTTCTCCGAGTTGGAGAACCCTTCTTTCGTGGATTTGCGAACCGAGTTTCGATTGTTGCTGCGTGATGCCGTAGCCCGGCAGCTCGATGGCGGAAAGCCAGGATGTTTTCTGAGCGGTGGAACAGATAGTTCGACCGTTGCGGGAATGATCGGGGAGGTGTCAGGCCAGCCGGCGGCAACCTATTCCATTGGTTTTGAGGCGGAAGGCTACGATGAGATGGAATATGCGCGAATCGCGGCACGCCATTTCAAGACAGAGCATCACGAGTATTACGTGACGCCCGATGATCTGGTGCGCAGCATTCCTTCAGTGGCTCAATATTACGACCAACCCTTCGGCAACTCTTCGGCGTTGCCCGCGTATTACTGCGCCAAGATGGCGAGAGAAGATGGCGTAAGCAAGATTCTCGCGGGAGACGGTGGTGACGAGTTGTTTGGCGGAAATACACGGTATGCAAAACAAAAGATATTCGGTTATTACGATTCGGTACCTGCGATTTTGCGAAACGTTTTGCTGGAACCGCTACTGCTCAGGACGCCTCTGGGAAAATTGCCTCTGGCGCGAAAGGGGACCAGCTACATAGAGCAGGCGAAAATTCCGTTGCCGGATCGTGGGCAGATTTACAACATGCTTTATCGGTTGGGCATCAACCAGGTCTTCGACCCGGATTTTCTTGCCCGAGTGGATATCGATGATCCAATCAGGCAACAGCGAGAAGTTTGGAACAGGGCGCTTGCCGAGTCGCAAACGAATCGCGAACTAGCTTTCGATTGGCGTTATACGCTGGCCGAATGTGATCTTCCGAAAGTAGTAGGAACTACGGCCTTGGCTGGCATCAATGTAGGATTCCCCTTGCTTGACCACGCTCTGGTAGATTTCTCAACCAAGCTGCCCACGAGTTACAAGTTGAACGGCTTAAATTTGCGCTGGTTCTTCAAGGAGGCATTGCGCGGATTCCTGCCCGACGAGATTCTTGTCAAGAAAAAGCAAGGCTTTGGCCTGCCGTTCGGGGTTTGGGCAGCCAATAACGCAAAGTTAAGGAGTCTCGCCGAGGACTCTGTCCGTGGTCTGGTTGATCGCAACATTCTTCGGCAGGATTTTGTTGACGCGTTGTTCAGTCGCCACCTCCACGACCACCCGGGTTACTTCGGTGAAATGATCTGGATTTCGATGATGCTGGAGCAGTGGCTCCGTCGAGACCTGACGGTAGTGGATCACAGCGCGGGAGGGCGCTGATCTCCTGCTTTCGACAGTTCAACGTGTAAATTTCACAGCGTCTCAAGCCTTTTTCTCGACCTGTTGTGACCGAATGCACCACAAAAATCGGAACGGGCGCGAACGCAACGGTGTCGTCAACTCGACGACGAGGGCAACAGCTTTCCAGCCAGCCTTTTCGCTGACGCGAATTGACGGCCAGTTGTTCCACCAGATCCGGCTATACACCCTGACAAACCCCTTTGCTGCGAGCTGCCTCGCGCTGAACTGCTTGAGGCACGTCGCCAGTCCCAAACTTCGGTGCTCGGGAGCCGTTACAAGTTCCACCGACTTGGCCTCGTTTCGCTCAAGTGGCCAGAAGTTTCGCCTTCGGCGATAACCCTCGCCGAACCAAACCCACTGAAGCGCGACCAACTCGGACCCGAAAAACACGCCAAACGCCAGCGAGTCCTCGCCGCAATACCAGGCCTCATTTTGTATCGTCGGTTGCCTCGCCTCACGAACGTCGTCACCGGTAACTTCGGCGCAACGATAGCCCGGGGGAAGCTGAGGGGGGGCCGGCAGCGAGTTGAGATCCAGAGAGAACACGCGAAAACAGCAATACTCGACACCAAGCGCCCGAATGAAGGCTTTGCCAAGGGTCGCAATTTTTGTGTTCATTTTTCTGACTTTAGGGATGCAGGATTCGCGCGTGTTTTGGCCGCTATCAGCGACCTAGGAATCGACCTTGGTACGTTCTTCCGCTCGCAAGTAGCGAAGTACCCGTCGCATATCTACATCCTCATTGTGCGGATCCCAATAGCGGTTGGCCTCGATCAGGACTGGTCCCGCGGACGTCATGGCGATATCCCAGCCGAGACATCTCGAGGGGAGAAAGGCCAATGCTGCCGTTTTGCCGAGTTTCACGATGTCATCCCACATCGGAGGCTGCAGCCCCCTGAGGCTCTGGCCCGTGACCGGATGCCGCTCCACCTCATGCAATCCGAAGCCAAAGGGGTGGCGACTTTTCATGAAGAATTTCTGCATTGTTCCATCCGCTGGATCGATCACGCAGAAAACATTGTTTTTTCCCGTCCCGCTGAAATTGTCGAATTCAGCCTTCTCATCCGCTAGGCGCCATCCTGCAAGCAATATTCTTACGTCGCGATTTCCATCGACATACGTAACCAGACGCACTGTTTGCAATGCCGGTGAAGGGCTGATCCGCGTCACATCCTCGTGATTGATCAGCTTCGGCTGGACCAGCCATGAATCAAAATCGCCATGCCGGTCCAGATGTTCCTTGAGCGTATTGCCCACACATTCAGGCTCGGCGTCACCACTGGAAAACACGAGGACGCCCCGACCGAGGGCACCGTCGCGCGGTTTGATTACATAAGCCCCCGGCGGCAATCTTGCGGCGAGTGCATTGATTACATCCCCACCTGCAATCATTTCGCTGTTCAAGGAAGCACTGACACCGGGACTGGTTTCAACTACCGCAACAGTCCTCGCGCTGGGCAAGCCGGCTTCTGCGCATAGTCGTTCAAAATCCAGCTTGTTCTCGGTCTGATTCGTAAGTTCGACCGGATTGAAGCTTCGCTGGAGTTGAACCATATTCTCCTTGCTGATCAATTCATCGATATCGCGCCGGGATTTGGAGACATCCAGCAAATCCAGCTCAAGGATCTCGGACGGCGCAAAACGCTTCGCATAGACGTTGAGAAAGCGCAAGCTGACGGAAAAATAGCTGCCGCCATAGTGGTTACGAGCTTGCCCGATAATCTCGGCGGCCAATCTGGCCTTCTCGGCGTTGGCGCCGAGACGGTGCCAGAAGCTTTGGGTTTGAGAATTCATGTCAGGTCATCTCATCAAGTATTCATTGCGGCTTCGGATCTGGCGCCGACTGACGATTAGTGGTTGAAGCGAAGGAATTTTTTCACTTTGACCTTGATTCCGAATTTGTCCAGCGTATCGCCTAGCCATCCGGAAAAGCGTCCTATCCACCAATGGCCATGCGCAAGAATTCTGTTTTTCAGCGTATTTTTCAGGAACAGGACATTGGCGCATAGCATTTCGTGCGTGGCAAAAAGGCGCTTGTGTTCGGATTCACCATCGGTGAAATCGAAGTAGCGGAAACAGCCTTCACCGAACATCTGCTCGACGGCCAACCATTGCAGGACGGTACCGACTGACAACTTCATGTAGTCGGGGTCATACCCCAGATAGGCATAGATCAGCGTTCCATCGTCGACAGGGCAATAGAGATACGAAACAGGGCGTTCGCGATCGAATAGGATATATGCCCGCACTTGATCTTGTGCCGCCAGCGACTCCATTTCGCGGACAAACCATTCGCTTTCCGGAATGCCAGCATCAAGGAGCTTTTCCTGGTAGGTCTTCTTCGCCACAACGCGTGCCAGTGGATGAAACTCCCTGAGTTCCTCGACGGTCCGGTAGGTTTTCCAAGATAGTGTACCACCCGAATGCTCTGCGTATTTCCTGACTTTGCGATTGATGGTCGACCGGGTCTTGGAAGAAAACTTCTTTTGGTAATCCTCGAACGACGATCGAAAATCGATAATGCAGTGCCGATACTGGAGTTGAACGTAGCGCAGGTAATCTCCCGCCACCCCGATCGGTGACAAGGCTTCGGCAACTGGCAGCGCGCGCACCAGATAACCTTGGCTTCCTGCAGCCAACGGTTCGGTTGGAGGTCTTGGCTCCCTCACCGGGATCAGGCGCTCGGACACCTTCACCGACGTCATCTGCAACGGAAGCGTCGCACTGAACACGGTCCAATCACTCAACTGATACTTCAGCGCGTAATCCCGGCAGGTGCCCACCGTCATCGGAACCTCCTGCGACCGGCTTGTTCCAGCACTCTCATGGCAGTTTTCCAGACAGGGGATTTCAAGGGTGCCGGCTGCAGCATGGTTGGATTGGGTGACAAACCCTCGAATCCGCGCACGTTGAAAGAATCGCGGTTGCGCTCGAGGAAGGTGCAGAGCTGTCGAAAACGGGAAACAACGACATCGTCCGGACGAACCCTGGTTTGGTTCAGCAATTCGAAAGTGTGGAAAAGTATCATGAACGACCGTCGCCCGGATTCAAGCGCTTGCCAGAGCAACCCCTCCATCTCGCGATGCGAGCAGGCCGTCAACTGGGTATGGCGCAGGGAAGCCGTGCCGCCGTCAAAGACAGTCATGGGGTACTCGTAGATGCCGTCGCACTCGAATGTATCCACCATTACCTGTCCAGGAGCCACACCGCTGTCAAGACCGAAGTGCGTGGCGTTGTAGCTGCTGTCGAAACGAATGCCGTTCGCCGCCAGCGCCCCCAACGTATCCCGATTGAAGCCGAAACTGCCGGCCCGGAATGCCGTACATACGCCGCCGCCCGCTTGCGCGATCAGGCGCTTGCCGGCAGCGACAAGAATCTCCTGTTCGGTAAGTGTGTAATAGCGAAGATGCTGCCGCTTGCCGTCGATGTTCTCCAACAGGGGTTCGATGGATTCGTCTACCCATTCAGGGTGTAGATGCAACTGGATTTCCTGCCTGCTTTCACGTATCAGCCCGACGATTTCCGCTAGCGGCTGACGACCGAATCGCGTCGAAAACAAGGGCTCAACAAAGAAAACCCCTTTTAGCCCGTGTTCGCTGAGTACATGCAAGGTGTAGGGCAACCCGAAATTGCCGCATGCCGTCGGGCCATAGACATACCGCCGGAAGGCGTCCGGAAATTTTTCGTCGAGATTGTCCCAACCGTCGCACCAGACTTCGACATCGACTGAGACGAAAACGTCAAGCATTCAAAACGACCCTGACAATACCGTCGACCGCAATCATGCCTCCCGAACCCCCGAGAGAAGCGCGTGGCTGCTGCGGTGGCGGATTAATTCATCGACCACTTTCTCTGCAATCGCCAAGCACGAAGTTAGCCCAGGTGATTCAATCCCGAACAGGTTTACCAGCCCGCTCACGCCGTGGGCGTCTGGTCCCTGAATGATAAAGTCACCCGCAGGTTGTGTCGGACCCGTCACTTTGGGCCGGATTCCGGTGTAGCCTGCTTGGAGAGAGCCCTCTGGAAGGTCAGGGTAGTAGCGGCGGATTGCCCGGTAAAACTTGTCTTCCAAACCCGTCTCGAATGAATAGTCTGGCGATACAGGCCAGCCGGTGACGTCTGGTCCGAACTTGCACTGGCCACCCAGGTCGAGTGTCACGTGAATGCCGAGGCCGGCATGGTCCGGCATCGGGTAGACGAGATGCTGGAATGGCGCACGCCCACTAAGGGTGAAGTAGTGACCCTTGGCGTAAAACGTGGGTGGCACGCATTCTGTTAGAAAGCCCTCTAGGCGCATGGCCAGCTGCTGAGCGTAAAGGCCTGCCGAATTGACCAGCACACGGCAGCGCAATTCGAACGGATCGTCACCCCCGGTGCGTAACAAAATTCCGTCTGATTCAATTTTTCCGGCGACGACCGGGGTGTGGGTAACCAGCATCGCGCCGGCCTGTTCGGCGTCACCCAACAGCGTGAGCATGAGTTGATGGCTGTCCAGGATGCCAGTTGATTCCGAGTACAGGCCAGCAATTGCGCGCACCGCCGGCTCACGCCGAAGAATCTCGGTAGCAGTCAGCGGCTCGAGCGGGACGCCATTGGCAGCCGCCCGTTGGGCATAGCTGGCAAGCGCTGCTAACTCCGACGCGTCGGTAGCGATCAGCAACTTACCGAGTCGGCGATGTGGGATGTTGCGTTCCGCGCAGTAGTGATAGAGGAGTTCCTTGCCGCGCACGCACAAGGCCGCCTTAAGGGAGTCCTTAGGGTAGTAAAGGCCAGCGTGTATGACTTCGGAGTTGCGCGCGGAGGTTTGCGTACCGAAAGCAGCCTCCGCTTCCAAAATAAGTACCTCGCGACCGGCCAGTGCCAGCGATCTGGCAACCGCCAGGCCGACCACTCCAGCCCCTATCACAATGGTATCAACGGTTTCCAACGGATCCTCGCTGTATTTCAAACATCACTTGGGCCGATTTGCAACAGCACTGGGCAAGCCCATATTTTCATAGAGAAGCACCTTTCCGTGCTCCCACCCGATCGAAATTATGTCGACATCGCCGTCGCCATCAATGTCTACGGCGATGGCGCCATCATGATGTTCATCGCCAGTGTACAAAACATGCTGACGCCAGCGTCCACCGCGACTGTCAAGATTTTCGAACAACAGTAACCGGGCTGAGTCAGGGTGTTCCAGGTTGTGCTCGCCCACCACGACATCAAGATCGCCATCACCATCGAAATCGGCGACATCCAGGCTCATTGGGCCGATGACCGTACCGATCAGATGCGGTATCCAGGGCTGGGTTGCGATCGGTCCCTGTTCATACCAGATGACTTCCCCTGTCTTGCTGATCGCCTCGAAGCCAACGACAGCGTCGAACTTGCCATCGCGGTTGATGTCCGCCAGCCGATTCCGGTCCGGATTGGTTCGGCTGGGGTCAATGGTGAAACGGCTCCAGCCCTCAGGAGCGTTCCGTAGCCAAACTGTCCCCAGCAATAGATCGAGCCGCCCGTCTCCATCGATATCTCCGCTACTCAGTGCTTCATCCTGCGAGAAATCCCCGATCTTTTCGATCTTCCACGCATCCTTCATGGGCGCTGGAGGAATGGTCATCAATTCGATGCCTTTTCCGCCCATGTGCCACGAAAGAGCAAGTTGCAACTTCGAGGCAGAGGAGAAGTGTCCCAGTGCGCGTCCCTGAAGAAAATCCCCTGCACCGGCCGGCAGGTCCGTGCGCAACTTGAATTTTCCTCGCCCCTGATTCTCCGCAAATACGAATCGCGAATCTGCCTTGCTTTCACGCCATCTGGTAAGAATGGCGTCCGTATCTCCATCGCTGTCCAGGTCGGCCAGCAGAACGAGATCGCTTGCAGGATCGCCAAAGGCGCGCCTTTCCCAGTTTCCGTCTGGTCTGCCTGGGTTCTTGTACCAGAATCCACCGGCGGCTATGTCCACTCGCCCATCGCCATCAATATCCGCAGGGACAATGAATACCGCCTTGCCTGGCCGTTGGCCATCAATGACATGTCGTCGCCAACTGGGGCAGCCCTTTGCAGGTGAGCAAGTCTGGTTTACCCAGAGCAAAATCTGTTGATCGGGGCCGCTCCAGTTGGCACCAAACAGGTCGGGATCGCCATCGCCATCGACGTCGAGAATCCTCATGTTGTGCGATCCGACATTGGCAACGGTTCGCTTCGACCATTCTTTCCCGAGTCGATTGTTCAAATACACCTCGATTCCCACGGGACCAGCACTCTGGTGCATCGTGGCGGTCGCAATATCGAGGTGGCCGTCCCGGTCAAAGTCCGCCAATCCGACAAAATGGCGAGTCGCCTCGATGTTCTCGGCGACTATATGCTCATTCCAGCTATCGAGGGGATTCCGGGGGGCCTCAAACCAGGAAAGACGATATTTTCCGCCAGCCGGTTCAGCAGGAGACATCACGATGTCGGGTCTGCCATCGCCGTTAATGTCGCCGACATCTATGTAAGTGTCTTGCCATGTCCAATCAGCGGCGAAACGGTATTGCTTCCAGGCCTCCCTTACTTTGCCGGGATTCCGGAGCCAATGTCCGTTTACGATGATGTCCGTCCAGCCATCCTGATCCAGATCCGCCACCTTGAGACCTTCGCCTTTCGGTACCTCGATGGCCGTACGTTGCCACTTTCCGTCACGTTGACTGTAGATGTACAAAGTGTGGCCGGTGTTTCTGAACGATGTCTGGCCGCGACCGATGATATCGAGACGTCCATCGTGGTCCAGGTCGGCGATCTCGATGTCATGCAGCCCCACATCGTCGATCGTCGCCATCTGCCACTTGTCATTTCCCAGATTGCGATACCAGACCAGTCCTTCGTTCCTGAGGCTGACGACATCCATCCTGCCGTCACCGTCCATGTCCGCAACTTCATGATCCGTGCCAAACGAGCCGGACGCGTCTATTACGTGCTTCTTCCAGTTCGGATTTTCGTACCAGACCAACTCTTGTCCACTGTGCCCGCCCACGATCAGGTCAGGCTTTCCATCGCCGTTGATATCCCCGGTTGCTTTGCCCCAGGGGTCGGTCGGACCGTTCCGGTCTACGATGAGCTTGTCAAATACCGGTGATTCCTGCGCCGGCTGGCCGTTGTTGCATCCATACAAGACAATGGCCGCTGCGGTAAGGCGGGCGAATGATAAAATGTGCATGGGAAAAATTCCTCCACTCGGATGCGTCCCAACCGGCTTCGAGCGCAGTCGCTGCAGCGAGTGCGCATATCATAAGGTAAATCCATCAGCAGTTCTTGAGATCAGGCGCCGGCGGGGGCAACTGCAACTGGGGGCGGTCTGAGTGGCCCGGGCGGCGCAGATGCGGGGCCAAGTTGCCTGATTTAAGACCGTTCTTGCCGATGTGGGGGCACAACCAATCAGCAGATTTCACTTTTTCATGAGGTTCGTGAATTCAATCACAGCGGATTCCGGCGCACGTGTGCATCATGACTACACCCAATAGCAAACGGAGAAATCGCATCATGTTTCGAACACCAATATGCAGTTCCTGATTTGTCAGCATTCGAACTCGGGGACTGCGAATGGCTTCCGTTCGAACGATGACGGCACTGCCAGTTTCGATGGGTGGACACATTGGCAGCATCAAGTAATGCGTGAGTTCTCTCTCGCCGAAATCCATGCCGCAGGTGAAAAAATCCGCGAAGCGCTTTGCCTGATCGTTTGGTCTGGTGCAAGTCAATATGAGTAACCAAATACAAAAAAAAATGGCCACCGGCGCCATGTGGATGGTGCTATTTAAGCTGACCGAGCGCAGCATCGGTCTCATCAGCACGCTCATTCTTGCGCGAGTCCTGAGTCCATCGGATTTTGGCGTCATTGCCATGGCGCTGTCATTCGTATTTTTTGCTGAACAGTTGGCGGCGTTCAGTTTCGATGTCGCCCTGATCCATGATCAGTCAGCCACGCGTGAAAAATATGATACTGCTTGGACTTTTAACATTTTATTGGGCTTGTCAATCACAGTTGTCATGCTCCTGGCAGCTTACCCAATCGCGCAATTTTATAAACAGCCAGAATTGGTATGGGTGGTTTGCGCCTTGGCGCTTGGTCCGCTTATCAATGGTGCCGAAAACATCGGTGTGGTTGCTTTTCGCAAGGAACTCAATTTCCGCAAAGAGTTTCTATTTCAACTCAGTCGCAAAGCACTTGGCTTTCTTATCGTGGTGCCGATGGCATTGATACTTCGAAACTACTGGGCATTGGTTTTCGGAATCCTTTTTTCGAAGCTCGCCGGTACAGCGATCAGCTACTTGATGCATTGCTACCGTCCACGCTTCGCGTTATCGCGAGCAGGGGAACTGCTGGTGTTCTCCAGATGGTTGCTGATCAACAACTTGATCGGCTTTTTTAAAGAGCGAACCTCTGACTTTTTCATAGGCCGTCTTTTTGGCCCCGGTTCTCTTGGGATTTACAACATTGCCTATGAATTTGCACATCTGCCATCAACTGAACTAAGTGCACCTATCAATCGCGCATTGCTCCCCGGCTTTGCAAAGATGACAGATTGTGGCGAGGTTTCGCGGGGTTATGCCAATGCGCTGTCCATGATGGCGATACTCGCGGTTCCAGTCGCAGCGGGTCTGGCAGCGCTAGCCCCTTATTTCGTGCCCACAGTCTTGGGTATCAAATGGTTGGCCGCGGTGCCATTGATGCAGATCCTCGCGTTTAACGGTGCCCTGTTGATGTTTCATTCGCCTGTGTGTTCCGTGTTACTGGCACGAGGCTACCCGCAGATGCCCGTGATCGCGAATGGCTTGTACGTGGTTCTGTTGTTCAGTCTGCTCAGCGCCGTAGCGCTAAGCGCCGAGCAATTTGGCGTACGGGGAGCGGCTTTGGCAGCCTTGCTTAGTTCGCTGTTGAGTACACCTGTTTATCTGTACATGATGCAGCGCAAGCTGTCGATATCGCCCATGGTGTTTTTTCGCGCTATCGCCCGCCCGGTAGGGGCCTCAGCCCTAATGACACTTGTCCTTGTTTCGGTGATGCCTGCCTATGATCGATCTATGCCGGACGTGGTCGTGGCAGGCTGGCTGTTGATCGGGGTGGGCGTGGGGGCCGTTGTTTATGCGTTGGCTATTCTGGCGTTGTGGGTTCTTGCTAAAGCACCAGAGGGCCCGGAGCGACTGGTACTTGAGCACGCGACTAAGGTTATCGGTAACTTGAAAGCATCATTTTCCACGATGCGCCGATAAGCGAACAGGTCCGTAAAGAATTTATCAAGGGGTTATTCATGGTAGCTTCAGTAATAACGTGGCCTCACAATTTGGGGCTAAAGGTGGGTGATTGGGTGGTTGTACGGTCACCTCAGGAGATTCTCTCGACGTTAGACGAACGTGGGCGATTGGAAGAACTACCCTTTCAGCCAGAAATGATTGAGTTCTGTGGCCAGCGCTTGCGTGTGGCAAAAGTTGCACACAAGACTTGCGACAATATCAAGAAAACCGGTGGCAGAAAGATGGCCTCGGCGGTCCACCTTGAGGGGGCACGTTGCGATGGAGCAGGGCATGGAAGCTGTATGGCCGATTGCGTTTTCTTCTGGAAGGAAGCGTGGCTCAAGCGCCCTGAAGATATGCAGAACCATCCATTTTCGAATGCGTTGATCAATGTCGATGGGGTTCGCAGATGTGCGGTCCAAGATGACTTGGCGCAATCTGACCCAACGTATGTGTGTCAAACGACAGCGCTTTATGAGGCCACTTCACTCCTTCATTGGTGGGATGTGCGCCAGTATGTGCGAGATGTGACCAGCGGCAATCACAGCCTTTTGAATATGTTGCGTATTCTCGCGTTGGCTGGGTACCGCAAGCTCGTAAGTTTTGGTGTGGGCTACCGTTTGTTGATTGGTGCGTATAAATCAGTGGTCGGTAAGGCGTTCCCGGGTGGCAGAGGCACTATTCCTAATAGCAGCCCGACACCTAATGAAATCTTGAATCTCAAACCAGGTGAATGGGTTGAAGTGAAGTCGCAGGAGGAGATTCTCGACACGATCAATGTCAATGGCTTCAATCGCGGCATGCGATATGACATGGAGATGTCAAAGTACGCAGGGAGCAGGTATCGTGTGCAAATGCGCGTAGATCGACTGATCAATGAGCAGACAGGCAAGATGATGGAGATGAAGAATCCTTGTATTCAACTGGAAAACGTATATTGTCGTGCCGAATGCACGTCGATGCGTTTGGGTTGTCCCCGTGCCTCTAACACCTACTGGCGCGAAATCTGGTTGCGCCGAGTTGATGGTCCGAGTTGATTATAGGCTCTTCGTCGTTTGACGACGGTAAAAAGGGATGACTGACATCCACGAAATCGAGTATCTACCTGTGTTCTCTGAGGACGCAGATAGGCAAACGATATGGGAGCAGTCATCCCGGTGGGGATTTTGGGGTACGAGGGTCAAGTGATCAAGGAAGTTCGACAGGACGAAGCGACGGGGAAGGTGACGGTGGTTTGCCGGCGTGACCGGCGCCATCGTCCGGTGGATTCGAAACGAGGACATGCCGGTCCGGTCAATCGCTGGTTGCGGCGAACGGTACGCGACATTCCCTTGGGTGGCCGGCCCTGCGAAGTCGAGATCGAGTACGCGCAGGTTTTCCTGTCGCCGTCGTGCGTGCGCGTCGAAGCCCTGCCGTTCGTGGCGCCCGGCACTCGGGCGACGCGGCGCTTCGCCCGATTGGTGTCGGGGTTGTGCCGACACATGCCGATCGACGCCGTGGCGCGACACACGGGTTTGTCCTGGCACTCGGTGAAGGCACTCGATGCGGCCTCGCTGGTCGAGACCGTGGTCCCGCCGCGTCCGGAGTTGCTCACGGGCATCCGCTATTTGGGCGTTGACGAGGTGGCACGTGCCAAAGGGCATGACTACGTGACCTTGGTCTACGACCTGACGCCCGGAGCGCGCTGCGGCCGCATTCTGTGGGTGAAAGAGGGGCGCGATGCCGCCACCTTGCTCGAATTCCTTGATGCGCTCTCGCAAGAATGCGCAGACGGCATCGAGGCGGTCGCCATCGATATGGGGCTCGCCTATATCTCTGCCGTGCAGAAGAGCTTGCCATCCGCCACCATCGTCTTCGACCGCTTCCACGTCATGCAGATGTTCAGCAAGGTGATTCGCGATTGTCGGCGGGCGCAATTCAAGGAGGCAAAGAAACTCGATGATCTGACCGGCCAGCAGACCATCAAGGGGAGCCTGTGGCTGCTGCTGTCGAATCGCAGCACGCTCAAGGATTCCGACCAGACCCGCCTTGACCAGTTGCTGACGCAGAACCAACCGCTGGCGACGCTCTATGCCCTCAAAGAGCAGTTGCAGCGCCTGTGGCATCAACCCACCTCGTCTGCCGAGATGGCCGTCCGCCTCGATGACTGGTGCGGCCTGGCCACGGCCGCCAAGATCACTGGCTTGGCAAAATTCGTAAAGACTTTGCAGTCGCATCGCTACGGCATTTGTGCCTACGCCGATCATCAGATCACCACGGCCCGGCTGGAGGCCGGCAATGTAGCCATCGCCCTGCTGCGCCGTCGGGCGCGCGGCTTTCCCTGCTGCGCCGTCGGGCGCGCGGCTTTCGTGACACCGCTTACCTCAAACTCAAAATCTACCAGCTCAACACCCCGGATACGCCGTCGTTCCTCTATGCCAGTGTCCCGGCACCTGCTTCAGCAACCCGGATGTCCACCGTATGAAAACGACGAAAAGCCTGATTATAATAATCGAATAATTGTATTCTGACTTTGCAAGTGCCGCTCTTTTCTCGTTCTGGCAATGCAAAATGACCAAGGCAATCATTCTACTGGTTCTGATTTCGTCGATCTGGAACTCATGTTTGGGCAATGAAAGCGCCTACACGCATGCCTTGAACGCCAGGGGCTTTCCCTTGAAATGTGCGGGCAATGTTACTTTCGCACAAGCCAGTGGTCATACTTTGCTTCAGGTCTTATCCGAAACCAAGAAGCAGCTGAAGACTACAGTCAAAATACCGCTGAGCGGTTTGGATTTTCCTTCCAACGGACAGACACACAACGATGTACGTTTTCGTTTCACAGACGAGAATTTAATACCTATGTATCCAGCTACCTATATCTGGCGTGTAAGGCTCAGACAACAAGCGGGGTATTACACCACATTTTTCTGGGGTCCCGACGGACCTTTTACTGGCGAGGGCTATTATGGTTGCCACCCTTATCCTGATGGGAAACCTAAACCAATAAGCCGTACGCATAAATGGGAGTTGTCAATAGATGGTGGGGACAATGTAACTGATACGAACTGTCACTCGACCCAGCTAGGTTACGATACCTGGAAAACGCAAGCGTTCCGTGCTTACGATGATGGAAATGGGAAGGTTCATGAATTTTATTGGGATTTGCCCGACTTCTCCAAGGTGATTCGCACTACTTTGCCACGTAGTTACGGCTCACGCTCTCCGTTAAATCCGGCATTAACGTTTGGGGACGCACCTTGGGCGCTTGGAGCAGAGCGATTAAGCGGGATCTTGCGCGGTATTCAGCTGTACTCTGGGTTTTTATCACTTGCCGCTATTCTTCAAGAATCCGAGCAGGCATTAAGTACCAAAGCGGGAAAAGCGAACATCTGGTATCTCAACCTCAATCCTACGCCTGAAGATATTATGGATAAATCAGGTAAAGCACATCATCCAGAATGGGTTTCGTCGACTCGTGCAAGTTTGTGGATCGAAGGTTCAACCAATTCCACTCCTTATCTTGGGAAGTGAAAGTACATTTTTATTTTAATAAATGTCTTGAGTGAAATTTAGGGAAACTCTGCATAAGTAACCGTCATTCCGCGTAATTTGAGAAAATAGCGCCATTGTCATAGCGTCCACTGAACCGATGAAGTCGATGAAACAACTGAGTCTGGCCGATGACAGACCACCCGAAAATGACGGCTTGTTCAGATAATCTTTAGTATACTGGTTGGCACAAAAATATTCTATTGAAATTATTTTTTCAGCGCTCCGCGTAATTCAGAAAATAGATTTTCCCTGTCCCAAACTACATGCCGAAGCACAAGTGCAAGTGTTTTTAACTTTTCTATAGGGCTGATCGGGGTACGCAAGGCAACGCCGAAAAAGCCGAGGTGATTTGAAAACAGGCGAAAGTCCATATTGTGAGTTTTCAATGGATCAAGAAAAAGTGCCAGTTCGCTGGGGCTCAAATCGTTTGACGACGTTTCTCGTCCCATTCGACGATATTGCAATGTCTTCGGTAGTAACAGGAAGCGGCCCATTAGAGCAAGTTCGGCCATGAGGATAATATCTCCCCCGGAATAGAGACGGTTAAGCTTCGTGCGGTGCAGCGCATCGGTTCGAATCAGACCGCAATAAGCATTGTTCAACTTGAGAGATCGGCGCAATTTTGCGAACCGTTCGTATTGACCATCCTCCATTAATTCAATGTTGCCTGTATATTCTGTGAGTTCCCCCGTTTCCTGATCAACCAAACAGGTTTGGCCATAGCACAAAATGACGCTCTGGTCTGCTTCCATCGCGTCAAAGCAACTAGCCAGCATTTCTGGTGCAGAGTAATCGCTGGCAGAGGACCATTTGAAGTACTTGCCACGTGCTTGTTTGGCGACGTAATTCCAATTGCGCATTGCGCCGATGTTTTCTGCCTGACGTATATATCGAATACGGGCATCGCGTGACGCAAACTCTTTGCAGATATTCGCGGACTCGTCGGTTGACGCGTTGTCCGAGATAATTAGCTCAATGTTTGAAAAGCTTTGCCCTTGAATAGATTCAAGTGCATGTCGAAGAAAGCGTTCACCGTTATAGACCGGCAGGCCAATGCTTATGGTCGGAGGAGGCGAAGAAGGTGTGGTGGGGTTCAATTGTTGATGGTCTTTAATTAATTTGTGTGCGTGGTATGAAGGTGCAATTTTGAATCTAGGTAGAACGTTTTAATCCAAACGGATATCGTAGTTATCCTACTGCGGTCACTATGATAATAACTACTTCGATAATATTAACGCTTCATCCCATCTGCAGGGTGATTGTACTTAATTGTCATGAACTGGTTTGATGCCCAAGATTGCCATTCTGAATGTATCGTCCCAGGCAGCGAGCTTTCGCTTTTTGGCGAGG